>Ga0247813_10000402_pt1 | contig 42317 bp, 45 predicted proteins | sample UWRJL169409C1_FD_180719 | JGI IMG/M metagenome (GOLD analysis project Ga0247813, IMG submission 180719) | Plant litter microbial communities from Arlington Agricultural Research Station in Wisconsin, United States - UWRJ-L169-409C-1 | ecosystem: Environmental > Terrestrial > Plant litter >... | reverse complement strand
AAACGCTGATCACCGCCGCGCTCGAACGCCATGCGTTCAACGTCAGCCGCGCCGCCGCGCAACTGGGGCTGACGCGTGCCGCGCTCTATCGGCGGATGGCGCGCTATGGCCTCTGACCGGGTACGCGCCATGCTGCGTGCGCTGGTGATCGCGGCAGCGGGCGCCGCCGGCGCGATCGCCACCACGCGCGGACTGTACGCGAATGCGCTGCTCGCGGCGTTGATCGCAGTCTGGGTCGCCGCGCTCAACCTGATCGACATCGGCCAGCAGCGCCGGGCCGTACCGCCACCGCCCTCCCCCGTCTTTCCCGGCGAGGAGGAACGCCGCCGCCTGACCGCCTATCTCGATCTGTCGCCCGCGCCGTTGGTGGCGCTCGACGACGGCCGGCTGCATGCCGTCAACCGCGCCGCGCGACGGTTGCTGGGCGCGAGCGACCTCGTCGCCGATCCGCCGCCCGCGCTCGTCGCCGCGCTGTCGGACACGCGTCCCGGCCGTACCGCCACGATCGACATCGGCGGAGACGCCGACGTCCGCAGCTTCGCGCTGGCCACCGGCGATCTGGCGCTCGCAGGCCGGATGACGCGGATCGGCGCGCTGATCGACATCGATGCCGAGTTGAAGGCCGCCGAAGGCGCCGCGCTCCGCGATCTCGTCCAGGTGCTGAGCCACGAGATCGTCAACGCCCTTACCCCGATCGCCTCGCTCGCCGAGACTGCCGTTGCGATGCTCGACGATCCGGAGCCGGCCCTGCCCCAGGTGCGCGAGGCGATCGAAACGGTGGCGCGCCGCGCCGCCAGCCTGCACCGTTTCGGCGAAAGCTATCGGGCGCTCGCGCGGTTGCCTGCGCCCGTCCCGCGGCGGGTTACGCTGGCGGGTTTCGTGAACGATCTGGCGTCGCTGTTCCGGACGCGTTGGCCGACGATCGGCTTCGCCACGGATCTCCGCGAGGCGCCGGCCCAGATGCGCGCCGATCCCGATCAGTTGACGGCAGCGCTTTGGGCGGTGCTGCAGAACGCAGCCGAGGCCTTGGACGCTACGCCCGACGCGCAGGTCGCATTGAGGGTATCCGCATTGGTCGATCGGACGCTGATCGCGATTACGGACAATGGGCCTGGTATCCCGACGGCGAACCGACACGACATCTTCCGCCCTTTCTTCACCACGAAGACAGAGGGTAGCGGCGTAGGCCTCGCGTTAGCCCGCCAGATTCTGCGCGGCCATGACGGCGATCTCACGCTCGCCCAATCCTCCGCAGGGATGACCCGTTTCGAAAGCGTGATCCCTTCGACGGAGTAGCGGGTAGCCCTGTTGACCGACTAACTGGCCCATCGTTGTGAGCGCTCATCGGGCGATCGCGGCCTTCAGTGCGTCGAGAAAGCGAGCAGGTGCCTCTACCTGCGGGGCATGCCCGAGGTCGGCGAAGCGGATCAGTCGTGCGTTGGGAATATGCTTTACCGCGTCCCCGGCGGCCTGCGGCACGGTTCGTATCCGGGACCGTCGCTCCGACAGCGCGCTGCTGGCCCGGAAAGCGGTGAGATCGCGCTCGCCGATCATCAGCGTTACCGGCATGGCCAGACGCGGCAGTTCGGCCGCGACCGGTTGCGTCTCAATCATGTCGGACAGCCGCGCCTGCGCGTCGCGAACCGTGTCGCCGTCGGGACTGGCGTATTGGCCCGCCAGCATCGCGACCCATCGATCATAAGCGGGGCGCCATTCACCGTGATAATAGTTGCGCAGCTGATACGCCCTGATCGAGGCAGCGTCGGTCTCCGCCTCCTCCTCGCGCAGTTTGCCCAGATCGGTGTAGGGCACCCCCTCCGCCAGCGTGTCGTTCAGCCCGAGCGGGTTGACCAGCACGAGCTTCGCGACGCGGTCCGGGTGCAGCAACGCGAACCGCGTCGCGAGGATGCCTCCTGTGGAATGACCGACCAGGACGATCTTGCCCGCACCGATGCGGTCGAGAAGTCCACGGGTCAGCTCGGCCATCGTGTGGAAGCTGTATTGATAGCCTGCCGGTTTGGACGATTTGCAGAAACCGATCTGATCGGGCGCAATCACCCGGAACCCTGCGCCGGCCAACCCACGCGCGGTCTCGTCCCACGTCGCTGCGCAGAAGTTCTTGCCGTGCAGCAGGACGACCGTGGTGCCGTTCGCGCGGACCGTCGGTGCCAGATCGAGATACGCCATCCGGATCGGCCGCCCCTGCGACATGGCATCGTACCAGCGGACCGGAGCGGGGTAGTCGAAGCGTTCGAGGTTGGCACCGAGCGGCACGGTCTGCGCTGTGGCGACCGCGCCCGACAAAGCGAACGAAGCGATTGCGGCTGAGCGAATGAGATGCATCATCGAACTGCAACGACCGACTGGCGGAAGATGTCCGCGGTTGATCTCCTGCCCCTTGTTCAGGCGGGGCGACCGCCTGTCGATCCCGTCTGCATCAATTCGCGCACGTCGGCCGCAATCTGATTGTTGGCCCCGAGCCGTTCGATCAGCTGGGCCTGGCGGCTTCCGCGCAAGCCTGCCGTGGTCAGCTGCTTGTCTCGCACGTAAGTATAGACGCCGCTGACCGCGAATGCCGAGACGTGCGCGATGTGCGCTTTCTGTCCCGCCTGCGTCGCAGTGAAGGTATCGGATTCATAGAACGCGCGACGCGTCAGCGGGCTTTCGAACGCCAGCTCGATCACCGCGATCAGCGTGCGCTCGGCGGGTACCGAGTGATCGACGTTGGGCGCCGGCGGTGCAGGCTCGGCATTGTCGTATCGGTCCGGCAGGTGCAACCGCAGCTTCAGCACCGCCGGGTCCGCAGCGAGTATCTCGGCGAACGCCGTCATGTACGAGCCGAACGCCTCGGCATCGCCGTCCGCCGCGCCGAAGTGGACGTGGATGCGGTCGAAGCCGTCGTCGCCATTGGGGATCGGGTCGGCGATGCGGTCGACCAGCGTGCGCGATCCGTTGGGCAGCGCATAGGCGACGGTGGCGGCGAACATGTTCTGCTCGTCGGCGAACAGGATGTGGCTCGCCGCGTTGAAGACGTCCTGGTCTTCCTTCGACGCGAAGCCGATCTCGACGCCGCCGTCCAACTCATAGCCGGCGAACGGCGTGATGCCGTCGATCGCCGGCCAGAGATGCGCGTCCTGCTCGCGGTCCAGATGGTTCTGGACGTACCAGCCGAGGCCCGGGATGCGCGAACACAGCGGACCGTGGACGTCGCGCCAATAGGTCGCGAACACGTCGTGGGGCACGCGAGGACGGCGCAGCACCGTCGTGTAGCTGTTGATCGCGATGCTGTCGTCGCGCGTCGCATAGTCGGTCGTGGTCGACACTGTGGGCATGAAGCGATCCTGATGGTGATGCGCTTCAACGCACGTCCGTGCGGAATTGCCGCAGGACGATACTTTTGCCCCCCACAGCTTGGTGCACCGCGCAACCGAGTGCCTTCCGGGCAGCATAATGATGCAGCCGCCGGGCATAGGAAATGGCCTCGTCGCTTGCGATCGGACACGCGCAGATTGGGAATGCTCCCACGGCCCCTCGAGCCGTGGGAGCGATGCGTCGGGATACGTCCGCTCGCCGCATTGGCCATCCCGAACATCGGCGAGGCGTCAGGGCGTGGGAGAGCGATGATGAACAAGGTTCTGCTGCCGGTGGCGCTCCTTGCAGGTACGGGTTTGGCGATGGCCGCTACCCTCAGCCTGTCGGCGCGATCGACCCTCGATCCAGGGTCGGCATCGATCGCCGTGGTGAGCGGCGGCCTCAATGCGGTGGTGTCCACGCCGTCATCCACCGGTGTCCCCGCGCAGGATCTTGGAGTGTGCACCGCGCTGACCGCCTCTGCCGGTTCCACCGAGCCGGCGCCGGGCACGACCCGATGCGGCCTGCCCAGTCAGGTGACGTTACAGGATCGCGTGTGGTTCGGCGCCTATTGGCAGCTGCTCGCCACACCGATCGTTCTCGGCGGCGGCTATATCAACGCGCGCATCGAGCGAACGAGCGACGGCGACTTCTTCGACGGCATCGTCGACAAGGTCGACGCCGACGGCCGGGTCACCGACGTCATTCTCGCCTTCGCCGGCGCTCAGGGGCTCGACGCCGTCCAGGGCGAGTCGGTCCTCGCCGGCATTCCGCTCGACGAGGCGGCACGCGCAACGCAGGTCTACGAAGGGCTGCTGACCGATCCGCGCTATGCCAACGCGCGCATCCACGTCACCGGTCATTCGCTGGGCACCGGCTACACGCAATATGTCCTCGCCTATGCACTCAAGACGCACGGCGTGGCGGAAACCGACGCACGGTCCGATTTTCTTGGGTTCGGCGCGCCCAACTGGCTGGCTTCCGCCGCGGGGCATTTCGGCGTCGATCCAGCGGTAGCGGCGGCGCGCATGGTCGACTTCACCGCTGCGAACGATCCGGTACGCCTAAACGGCGTGGTACGGATCGGCATCGACAATTCCCTGCCTGCGTTCGGCGGGCTTCCGGGGCTTGGCGCTGCGATCAACGTCATCGGCGCGCATTGGCCGACCACCTATGCCGCCGCGCTTGGCTTGCCTGCCTGGCTGTCGCCGGCCGACCAGAAGGCGGCGACCAGCGCTCTCAGCGCGCAGTTCCAGACGGGGGACTCGATCTCGCCCACCTACGGGCCGGCCGGCGGGATGCCGCTGACGGTGGACGGCAGCGGCAAGGCCGAATGGATCGTGGGGCTCGCCGGGGCAGACCGGCTGATCGGCCATGGCGGCGCCGATGTGCTGACCGGCGGGGCCGGCGCTGATCGCTTCGTCTATCTCAATCGGGGCGACAGTGGCACTTCGCCCGACAGCGAAGACCAGATCACCGACTTCTCGCAGTCGGAAGGCGACCGTATCGATCTGTCGGCGCTCGCCGTGCTGCCGCTCCGCTTCGTGGGGACCGCCCCGTTCACCGGGCCGGGCCAGGTCCGCATCGCGTTCGAAGGCGGTGTCACGCTGGTGATGGTCAATCTGGACGGCGACCCGTCGTCTGAGTCCATCATCCGGCTGAGCGGCACGATCGCCTGCACGTCAAGAGACTTCATCCTGTGAGCGCCGAGATACGCACAAAGACCGCAAAATCATGACGCGACTTCAACGGGCGAACAATGTCGCCGATCTGCGGCTAATGGCACGCAAGCGGCTGCCGCGACCGATCTTCGACTATATCGATGGCGGCGCCGACGACGAGGTATCCCTGCATCGCAACGCCAGCGCGTTTTCGACCTACGAACTGGTGCCGGACGTGCTGAACGACGTTTCGGAAATCCGGACCGGCACCACCTTGTTCGGAAAGTCATCACGCTGGCCGCTGATGCTGTCGCCGACCGGCCTCACCCGGATGTTCCACGGCCATGCCGAACTCGCGGTGGCACGGGCTGCGGCCCGGCACGGCCTGCTTTACAGCTTGTCGACGATGGGGACGACGCGGCTGGAGGACCTTGCCCAGGCATTCGCCGGGCCGAAAGTCTTCCAGATCTATATCTTCAAGGATCGCGGCCTGACCGCGGAATTCATCGCACGCTGCCGGGACGCGGGCTTCCACGGGCTGGCGCTGACCGTCGATACGCCGGTCGCCGGCAACCGCGAGCGAGACCGGCGCAGCGGACTGTCGCTGCCACCCAAGCTGACGCTCAAGTCCATGCTGAGTTTCGCGCGGCATCCCGCCTGGTCGTTGCCCGCGCTGACGGGATCGAAGTTCGATCTCGCGAACGTCAGCCACAAGATCGACGCGCTCGCCTCCGGACCGATGAGCCTGTTCGACTATATCGGCGGCCAGTTCGATCGCTCGGTCGGCTGGCGCGATGTCGAATGGCTTGCGCGCGAATGGAACGGGCCGCTCGCGATCAAGGGTGTGATGACACCCGAGGACGCACGCCGTTCGATCGCGTCGGGCGCGACCGGCGTGATGGTATCGAACCACGGCGGACGCCAGCTCGACGGCGCGCCCGCGCCGATCGACCAGATCGCAGCGGTCCGCGACGCCGTCGGCGATGCGCCGGACGTGGTCTGCGACGGTGGCATCAGGCGCGGCTCGGACGTGGTGAAGGCGCTGGCGCTGGGTGCGACCGCCTGTTCGATCGGGCGCCCGTATCTCTATGGCCTGGCGGCGGGCGGGGAAGCCGGCGTCGATCGCGTGCTGACGCTGCTTACAGAGGAGTTCGAGCGGACGATGACGCTCGCTGGCGTCAACGATGTTGCCGCCCTGTCTCCCCGGCATGTTCGGAGTCGGGAACACCGGGCAACCTAGCGCGCCGTTGAAACCGGATCGCACAGACCGCAACCCCGTAGCGCGCGCGTCACGCCGCGCGTATCTAAGCGGGCATGAGCGAGCACCCTTTCTATGCGATCCACCGTCATGGCCTGATCCGCGTCGCCGCTGCGACGCCGCTTGGGTCGGTCGGGGATACCGCCTTCAATGCCGAGCAGGCCAGCGCGCTGGCCGAACAGGCGGATGCGCGTGGGGTGGATCTGGTCGTGTTTCCCGAGCTCAACCTCAGTTCCTACGCGATCGACGACCTGCATCTGCAGACCGCGCAGCAACGCGCGGCGGAGGACGCTCTAGCGTCGGTCGCCGCGGCTACTGCGCAACTGAAGCCGGTGCTGCTGCTCGGCATCGCGCTGGTGCGGAACGGGCGGTTGTACAATTGCTGCGCGGTCGTCGCGCGTGGGACGATCCTGGGCGTGGTGCCGAAGACGTTCCTGCCGAACTACCGCGAATATTACGAGAAGCGCTGGTTCGCGAGCGGGGCGGGGCTGACCGGCCTCACGATCGACGTCGCGGGGCAGCGCGTGCCGTTCGGGACCGACCTGGTATTCGCCGCGAGCGACCTGCCGCGGTTCGTTTTCCATGCCGAGATCTGCGAGGATTACTGGGCCCCCACCCCGCCCTCGACCGCGGGGGCGCTGGCGGGGGCACTGATCTGCTGCAATTTGTCGGCGTCGAACATCGTCGTCGGCAAGGCGCGCGAGCGGGCGATGCTGTGCGCGGCGCAGAGCGCGCGGGCGGTCTGCGCGTACGTCTATTCCGCCGCCGGCCCGGGCGAGAGCACGACCGAGGTCGCGTGGGACGGCCAGGGCATGGTGTACGAACTGGGCGAGCTGATCGCCGAATCGACGCGGTTCCAGCGCGAGCCGGGGCTTATCGTCGCGGATGTCGACGTCGAGCGGATCGAGCAGGAGCGCATCCGCTTCGGCACGTTCAACGACGCCGCGCGGGCAGCGGGCGATCCGGAGACGCGGTTCCGCCGGATCGGCTTCGAGCATGCCGCGCCGCTGGCGGATGTCGGGCTGGAGCGGGCGATCCGGCGCTTCCCGTTCGTCCCGAACACGCCCGAGAAGCGCGATGCCGACTGTTACGAGGCGTTCAACATCCAGGTCGAGGCGCTGGCCAAGCGGTTCGCGGCGGCGCGCGCGCAAACGCTGGTGATCGGTGTGTCGGGCGGGCTCGATTCGACCCACGCGCTGATCGTTGCGGCGAAGGCGATGGATCGGCTCGGCCGGCCGCGGACCGACATATTGGGGTTAACGATGCCGGGCTTCGCAACCGGTGAGGCGAGCAAGGCGAACGCCTGGGCGCTGATGCGCGCGCTGGGCGTGACGGCGGAAGAGATCGACATTCGCCCCGCTGCGGAGCGCATGCTGGCCGACATGGGGCACCCCTATGGCCGCGGCGAACCGGTGTACGACGTGACGTTCGAGAACGTCCAGGCGGGGCTGCGCACCGACTACCTGTTCCGGCTGGCGAACCAGCGCGGCGGGATCGTGCTCGGCACCGGCGATCTGAGCGAGATGGCGCTCGGCTGGTGCACGTATGGCGTCGGCGACCAGATGAGCCATTACGCGGTCAATACCGGCGTGCCGAAGACGCTGATCCAGTTCCTGATCCGCTGGTGCATCCGTACCGACCAGTATGACGCGGCAACTGATGCGATCCTGACCGCTATCCTGGCGCAGGAGATCTCGCCGGAGCTGGTCCCGGCGGGCGCGGACGGCGCGATGCAGAGCACCGAATCGACGATCGGGCCGTATGCGCTGAACGACTTCTTCGCGCATTACGTGATCCGCCATGGGCTGGCGCCGTCGAAGATCGCGTTCCTCGCGTGGCATGCGTGGCGTGATGTCGATGCGGGACGCTGGCCGGAGGATTTCCCGGCTGACGCGCGTGTTGCGTACGATTTGCCGACGATCGTGCTTTGGCTGGAGAAATTCCTGTTCCGGTTCTTCGCGACCAGCCAGTTCAAGCGGTCGGCGATGCCAAATGGGCCGAAGGTTTCGGCGGGCGGGGCGCTGTCGCCGCGTGGGGACTGGCGCGCGCCATCGGATGGAACGGCCGAGGTCTGGCTGCGGGAGTTACGGGCGGTTCTGCCTTAGGCTTTGATCTTCCTGGGAAGGTGCTGGTTTACTCCGCCTCGATTCGAAAACGGATTTTCATACCGATTGGTCGCAAAGTGCTGCGGCAACCTTGCATAAAGCGGCTCGCTGGCGCATTATGAAAATCCTATGACAGTGCCTCCACCGGATGGATCGCGCGATCGCCGGATCGAGGACCCATCGAACCTCTGGCTGATCCACCCAGCGAGCCGGGCCCTAGTGCCTTACGCGATCGCGCGCGGGATTACCGCGAACGCGGTGTCGGGTGCGGGCTTGTGCCTGGGAGCGGGGGCGGCGCTGGCCTATGCGCAGTGGCATGACTGGCGGTTCGCGGTGCTCGGGCTGGTGCTGTCGGTCGGCTGGCTGATCGCGGACGGACTGGACGGCATGGTCGCGCGCGCGACGGGCACTGCCAGCCCTTACGGCCGGATGCTCGACGGACTGGTCGATCACGGCGTCTTCGCGATGATCTACACCGCACTGGCGATCACCGTCGATACGCCCGAAGGCTGGGTACTGGCGTTCGCCGCCGGCGGCGCGCATGCGGTGCAATCGAGCCTGTACGAGGGCGAACGTGCGCGCTTCCATCGCCGGGTGAAGGGCGTCGCGATCGCCGCACCCGCCGTCCCGACCGGGAACGCGCTGGTCCGCTTCTACGACAGCTTCGCGAACAGCATCGACCGCGTCGCCATGCCGTTCGAACGCGTGCTGGCGCAGGCGAGCGATCCGGCCGCCTGTGGTCGCAGCTATGGCGCGCGCGCGACGCCGCCGCTGCGCCTGCTCGCGCTGCTGACCGCGAACGTCCGGGTGGCGGCGATCTTCGTCGCGTGTTTTGCGGGCAATCCGCGCATCTTCTGGTGGTTCGAGATCGTCGCTCTGACGGTCGTCGCCATCCTCGGGCTCGTCTGGCACCGCCGTGTCGAACGCAGCTTCGTCCAATCCACGGCGCGGCCCAAGTCCGCGTCGCGCATGCATTTATCGTAAGGGAACAGGGTCAGTAATGAACAGCATTCGGATCGCCGTAGTCGGCATCGGCAACTGCGCGAGCTCGCTCGTCCAGGGGCTTGAGCACTACCGCGAGGGCACGAACGACAGCGTCGGCCTGATGCATTGGGAAATGGGCGGCTACAAGCCGAGCGACATCAAGGTCGTCGCGGCCTGGGACGTCGATCGCCGCAAGGTGGGCAAGGACGTCGCCGAGGCGATCTTCGCCAAGCCCAACTGCACCGCCGTGTTCGCCGCCAACATCGGCAACACCGGCACCGTCGTGAAGATGGGCCGCAAGCTGGACGGCGTTGCCGACCACATGGCCGATTTCAAGGACGACCGCACCTTCCTGGTCGCGGACGCTGCCGAGCCGACCAAGGAAGACGTCGTCGCCGAGCTGAAGGCGAGCGGCGCCGACGTGCTGATGAACTACCTTCCGGTCGGTTCGCAGGAAGCGACCGAGTTCTACGCCGAATGCGCGATCGAGGCGGGCGTGGCGTTCGTCAACAACATCCCCGTGTTCATCGCGTCAAACCCGGTTTGGGCGAAGAAGTTCGAGGACGCCGGCGTCGCGATCATCGGCGACGACATCAAGGCGCAGCTGGGGGCGACGATCGTCCACCGCGTGCTGACCGACCTGTTCGCCAAGCGCGGCGTGAAGTTGGATCGCACCTACCAGCTCAACACCGGCGGCAACACCGACTTCCTCAACATGTCGAACCATCGCCGGCTGGAGTCGAAGAAGATCTCGAAGACCGAGGCCGTGCAGTCGGTCGCGGCCGAGCGGCTCGATGACGATAACGTGCATATCGGTCCCAGCGACTATGTGCCTTGGCAGAACGACAACAAGGTCTGCTTCCTGCGGATGGAAGGCCAGCTGTTCGGCGGCGTGCCGATGAACCTGGAACTGCGCCTGTCGGTCGAGGATTCGCCGAACTCGGCGGGTGTCGCGATCGACATGATCCGCTGCGCGAAAATCGCCAAGGACCGCGGCGTTGCCGGCGTGATCGATCCTGCGAGCGCGTATTTCTGCAAGCATCCGCGCACGCAGATGACCGACGATCTCGCGCAGATCGAGGTCGAGAAGTTCATCAAGGCCGCTTGAGGTGATTGATACCGCGGTGATTTTAGCCGCGGGCGAAGGCAGCCGCCTGCGCGCCTCGGCCCCGTACAAGCCGCTCTGCCCGGTGGCGGGGCGGCCGCTGATCGATCATGCGCTCGAAGGGCTCGCCGCGGCGGGCCTGACGCGTGTCATCGTCGTGCTGGGCTATGGCGAGGCGGCGATCGCCGCGCATCTGGCGTCGCGGAGCTGGCCGATCGCGGTCGAGACGGTGCGGAGCGATCCGCGCCGTCCGAACGGCGTTTCGGTGCTTGCTGCGGCGGCTGTGCTTGATGGTGGCGAGGCGGTGCTGGCGATGTGCGACCACCTCGTCACGCCGGCGCACTATGCACGGATGGCGCGGGCCGGTGCGGGGTCGGGGCTGCGGCTCGGGATCGACCGCCGGCTCGGACACGACTGGGTCGATCCGGAGGACGTGACCTGTGTCGCGACCGAGGGCGACCGGATCGTCGCGATCGGCAAGGGGCTCGAGCCGCACGACTGCTACGACACCGGCGTGTTCGCGATCGGGCCGGCGCTGATGGCGGCGCTGGCGACGCTGGAGGCGCCATCGTTGACCGAGGGGGTGCGGATGCTGATGGCGGGCGGCGACGCGTGCACGGTGGATTGCAGCGAGCTCGACTGGATCGATGTCGACGATGCGGTGGCGCTGGCGAAGGCTGAGGCGTGGATGGCGGACGCGATCGCCGCCTGAGGTGTCGCCGGGCCGGAAGTGTTCGGCGTGCGTGATAACGGATCAAAACTTCTTCCGTCATCCCCGCGCAGGCGGGGATCCATATACTCGGACCTTGCGCTTCAAGCCGGGAGGTCAGCCAATATGGGTCCCCGCGTCCGCGGGGATGACGAACTTTTTGCGGGCGGAGAGAGTCGACCGCAGGGCTCCCCTGCCCTGCCAACCCGTCGTTACTTCGCGCGCCGTACCGTCAGGATGCGGATCGGGGCGGCGATCATTTGGCCCTTCATCGCGGCGACCGGGGCGTTCGGCGAGGTCGGGGATTCGAGGATCTGGCGGACGACGTCCATCCCTTCCGTGACATGACCGAACGCGGCGTAGCCGACATTGTCGCCGGCGCGTGCGGGGTCGGCGTCGAGATACGGGATCGCGCCGACGGTGATGAAGAAATCGCCCCGGCCCGTGCCCGGCGCGAGGCGGGCGAGCGAGATCGTGCCATCCTCGTGCTTCAGACCGGTCACCGTTGTCGGCTCGTGCGCGATCGGTGGCAGCGCGCGCTTGGGATTGCCGTTGATCCCGCCCTGGACCAGCCCGATGCCGTTGCCGAGCTTCATCGCGCGGTAGAAGGTCATACCGTCGAGCCGCTTCTGGTCGACGTAGCGCAGGAAGTTCGCGGTGGTCTTCGGCGCGCGCTCTTTTTCGAGCGCCAGGGTGATCGGCCCTGCGCTCGTCGTGATCACGACGGTGGTCGTTGCAGCCGGTACCACAGGCGCCGGTACGGGGGTGGGCGCGACCTCCTGGGCGGAGGCAACGGTAGCGATGCAGAGCGCGATCGCGGCGAACGAGGATCGGAAAGCCATGGCCTTCGGTAGCGCAGCGGTATCGCGCTGTCAGCAGGCGCCTAGAGGTCGAGCACCTGCGCGCCCGGCAGTACCCGGATCGCATGGCCGCCGCGTTGCAGGCCGAGCGCCTTCAGGAACTGCGCATTATAGCGGATGTCGATCGGATAGGGTTCGACGGCCGCGATCGCGAGGATCGTCGTCGTCAGCCCGACCGACGCGACGATCCGCCCGCCCTGCGCCGCGATCGCCTGCGCCAGCGGTCCGTCGCGCGGCTCGCCCAGCACGGCGACGCGTTCGCCCTTGAGCGGCCCGTTCGCGGCCGGTTTCGGCAACGGCCGTGCGCGCTGTTTCGGCGTCGGCAGCAGCCAGTCGGCGAGCGGAATGCCGGTATGCTCGATCGCCTTCACCACCACCCAGCCCGCCGCGCGCGCATCGCTGAGCGCGTCGTGATGCCGGTGGGCGATACCCAGATGCCGGGTCAGCACGTTCAGCCGGTGGCTCGCCAGTTCGGGCCAGGCGCGCTTGGCGACGCGGACGCTGTCGAGCCAGGTCGTGTCGATCGTCTCGCGCTGATGCACGCGGCAGGCGGCGGCGAGCGCGCCCTTGTCGAAGTAGGAGTGCGCGACGGTCGTGCGGCCGGCCAGGTATGCATCGACGATGCTATGGATGTCGCCGAACTGGGGCTGGCCGACGACGTGGTCGGCTTCGATGCCGTGGATGCGCGTGTTGAACAAATGGAACTCGTCGCATGGATCGACCAAAGTCTCGTACGCGAACACCTCCTGCCCGCCGCGGAAGCCGACGATGCCGATCTGGCAGATGCTGCTGACCCGCGAACATGCGGTCTCGACGTCCACCACCACGAAATCTGGCGTGTCGTCGGGAGGAGTGGAATTCATGCGAACCGCCTAGAACCGCGTGCCCTGCCGCATCAAGGTCGAACTTGACCGCGGGCCGATCCCGTGCGTTTGGGCGCCATGCCGAAATCAGCCACCGACATCATGCAGGACATCATCAACGCCGCGGTCGTCGACGCGATCGTCGCGTTGAAGGACAGCGCCAAGGGGCTGCCCAATGCGCTGCTCCGCGACCTGAACGCGGTACACGCGAACACCGCGTTCACCGACCTGCCCGCCGCCGTGCAGACCGCGGTCGCCGCCAGCGTGCGCGATGCGTTCGGCAAGCTGCGCAAGGAAGGCTATGCGATCGCCGAGACGCAGGCCACGCCGCGGCCGCCGCGCCCGGTCGGCGTGCCGGTTCGCCGTCCGGGCGGGCGGCCACCCACGCGCCGTTAGGCCCCAGTCACCCGCCAGACCACGTTGGCGAGATCGTCGGCGATCAGCAGAGCGCCGCTGCGATCGACCGCCAGCCCGACAGGACGTCCGCGGGCGTTCTTGTCTCCATCGACGAAGCCGGTGACGACGTCGCGGGCCTTGCCGCTCGGCTTCCCGCCGGTGAACGGTACCCACACGACCTTGTAGCCGTTCAGATGGCCGCGATCCCAGCTGCCGTGCTCGCCGACGAACGCGCCGCCCCGATACGCCGCGGGCAGGCTCTGCCCGGTGTAGAAGGCGAGCCCGAGCGGCGCGACGTGGCTGCTGAGGCTGTAGTCGGGCATTACCGCCTTCGCGACCATATCCGGCCGCCGCGGCATCACGCGTGGATCGACGTGGTGGCCCCAATAGCTGTACGGCCAGCCATAGAAGGCGCCGGGCCGCACCGAGGTCAGGTAGTCGGGGACCAGGTCCGGCCCGATCTCGTCACGTTCGTTGATCACTGCCCATAGCTGGCCCGTCTGCGGATTCCAGCTGAGCCCGTTCGGATTGCGCAAGCCGGTGGCGTAGTCGCGGTGCGCGCCGGTCGCGCGGTCGACTTCCCAGATCTTCGCGCGGTCGCGTTCCGCTTCCATGCCGCGCTCGGTGATGTTGCTGTTGGAGCCGATGCCGACGTACAGCTTCGATCCGTCGGGGCTGGCGACGAGGCTCTTGGTCCAGTGGTGGTTGATCGGCCCGCCCGGCAGTTCGGTCAGGATCGTCCCCGGCGCGGTGATCTTCGTCTGCCCGGTGACGTAGGGGTAGCGGACGATCGCGTCGGTGTTGGCGACGTACAGGTCGCCGCCGACCAGCGCGACGCCGAACGGCGACACGAGATGGTCGAGCAGGACGGTGCGCAGCTCGGGCTTGCCATCGCCGTCGGCATCGCGGAGCAACGTGATCTGGTCGCCGCCCTGCACCTTGCTGTGGCCGAAGCCCTGGATCAGTCCGACCAGGATATCCTTGGGGCGGGCGACCGGCTCGCTCGGGCCCTTGGGTTCCACCGCCAGCACGTCGCCATTGGGCAGCACGTAGAGCGAACGGACGTTCTTGAAGCCGGTGGCGAACGCCGACACCTTCATACCGGGCGCGACCGTCGGCACTTGCGACCCCCAGGGTATCGGCTTGGCAATCTTCATCGGCGGCAGGAGGTATTGCTGCAACGACGGCAGCCCTGGGTTCGCGCCGAGCTGTGCGGAAGCGTCGCCGCCCTTCCCGCTGCAGCCCGAGAGGATGGCGGCGGCGGTCGCCAGCGAAAGGATCAGGGTGGTGCGCATCACTTGGCCTCCTGCCGCGCTTCGAGCGCATAGCCCGACCAGCTCGTCGCGATCGCGAGCACCGAGACGATTGCGGACAGGATGATCCCGGTCGGCACCACCGAGGTCCAGGCGTCACGGCTGTGGATGAAGGCGTTGAGCAACGCGAGCGCCATCATCAGCGCGGTGCCGACGCTGTGCGGCCAGGGGCGCCGCGCCCGCTGTCGGCCGCGGTTGGCGATCGCATCGACGATCCCGACGATCGCCGCGAGCACGCCCATCAAGAGGCCGCCGGCGATCAGCCAGACCGAGAAGTTTGCCCACTGCATCTCGGCGGTGTTGAGATAGGTGATGTCGCTTACCAGCGCGCCGGTGAAGAACGCGAGCGGATAGGCGGCGAGCATGCCGTGGATCGGGTGGGTTCGCTGGGTCCGGGGCGGGATCGTCGTGGTCGGATAGGTGGTGGCCATGGGTGGACCTTCACGAAGGATGATCCAGTGATACGCACCGCCGCGTGGGCGCGTTCCATGTCACTTTCGTCACATTGGCGGGGGTCCATCCGCCCGTCACCCCAGCGAAGGCTGGGGTCTCTCGTTCTAGCCATTGCACCCGCCCCAGGGAGACCCCAGCCTTCGCTGGGGTGACGCAAAGGGGCGGGTGACCGGCTAAAATCAGGCGTCCTCGGCCTGCAGGTTGACGGAGCTCTCGGCGAGCTTGGTCATGTATTCGTCGCCGCCGTAGATCTCCTTGGTAGCTTCGCGCAGCGCCTTCGCGTCGTCCTTCAGGCCCAGCGCCTTGGCATAGGCGGCGGCGGTGCCGAAGCCGGCGATGCCGTAGTGCGTCATACGCTGGTATTGGGCGATGATCAGGACGTCGAGCACGGGGCCCTTGTCCGGACCTTCCTCGATCACGTGCTTGGTGGCCTCGGCGACCAGGCCTTCCATGCCCTTGCAATGCTCCTTCGAGACCTTTTCGTCCTGGCCGGCGATCAGGTCCTTGAGCGTGGCGGTGTGCTTGGTGATGCCCTCATGCGACTTGGTCAGCATGGCCTTCAGGTCGGCGTCGCTGGCCTTGGTCGTGATCTTCTTCAGGACCTTGAGCATCTGGTCGTTGGCGGACCACAGGTCCTTCAGCTCGTCGACATAGATGTCGTTCAGGTCTTCGGGGGTCGACATGGCGCGCTCCTCATGGCCCCGGCCGGATGCGCGGGGTTCAGCGGGCAACCGCGTGAGCGTGTGCGCGGTTCCGCCGCCCCAATTTGGATCAATACGTTCTGTGGTTCAGGCGCGCTGGATCTGCGCGAAAATGCCCTGCGCCTCGACGCCCATCAGATGCTGCATCACCACCCAGTAGCCGGCGACCGCCTGCCCGCCCGAGGCGCCATAGGCGCGCGCCATATTGTCGTGCAGGACCATGAACAGGTCCTTTTCCAGCTTCACGCCCTCGGCGGTCAGCCGAAGAAGGCGCTGGCGGCGGTCGCGATCGCCGGGCCGTGCCTCGATCAAGCCCTGTTCGGTCAGCGCGTTGGCGACGCGGCCGAAGGATTGCTTGGTGATCGCCAGGATCGCCAGCAGTTCGCTGACCGGCATGTCGGGCTTGCGTCCCAGGAAATAGAGCACCCGGTGGTGCGCACGGCCCAGCCCGCGTTTGGCGAGCTCTTCGTCGGCGTGCTGGAGATGCCGACTGTGCGCGAACAGCATCAGATCCATGCCCCCGCGGATCGCGTCTTCACGGAGGAATTGTTCGGGTGGCGGCGCTAGAATGTCTGACATCAGCACATCTTGGCGTGGCCTGCCGCCCTCGGCAAGTCGTTGCAGGGTCTCGATAGACTAGTGCGTGACCGCCTGCGGGCGATCAGCGCGTGAGCATCGACCCGCGGTTGAACAGGTCGATCGATTGCGGCGTGATCCAGCCATAGCTGTAGTTGAGCTGGAACAGCACGAACAGGATCGTCGCGACGATCGTCACGCGCCACGCGGTGCGGCCTGCGTGAAATTCGTGCGGCGCGCTCTCGGACTGGCCGGGGACGAGTTCGCCCCCGGCTTCGCGTGTCGTGCGCACGCCGAACGGCAGGACCAGGAACACCGACAGCGACCAGAACAGGATGTAGATCGCGAGTGCCGAGGTCCAGCGCATCGGATCAGCCCTGGATCAGCAGGACGTCGACGATCGGCTGCTTGCCGGTCCAGCGCTTGGCGACTTTGCGCACGGCCAAGCGGACCTGCTCGCGGAGCTTCTCGACTTCACGCTTGCCGCCACGCACCGCGTCCGCGGTCGCCTGGACCGCATCGGCGACGAACGCCGCGCGATCCTCCTCGACCGGCACACCCTGCACGCGGACCTGGGGCTGGCCGATCATGCGGCCATCCTTGCCGAGCGCGACCGCGACCGAGATCTGGCCGTTGATCGCGAGTTTGCGGCGGTCGGCGATGGTCGCGCCGTCGGCGGGCAGGATCACGTCGCCGTCGAGCACCAGACGGCCGACCGACGCGTTGCCGATCTTGGCCGGGCCCTTCGGCGCCAGGCGGACGATGTCGCCGTTGCTCTGCACCAGCGCGCGCGGCACGCCCTCTCCCAGTGCGAAGCGGGCATGCTCCATCATGTGCCGCATCTCGCCGTGAACGGGGATGAGCACGTCGGGCCGCAGCCAGTCGTACATCTGCGCGAGTTCGGGCTGGCCCGGATGACCCGACACATGGACATGCGCCTGGCGCTCGGTCACCATCTTGATGCCCTTGGCCGCCAGCGTGTTCTGGATACGGCCGATCTGCACCTCGTTGCCCGGGATCTGCTTCGACGAGAAGATGACGGTGTCGTCGGCCTGAAGCTGGATCGTGTGGCTGCCGTTGGCGACGCGCGCGAGCGCTGCGCGCTCCTCGCCCTGCCCGCCGGTGGCGATGATCAGCACCTTGTCACGCGGCAAACGCATCGCCTCGTCGGGGCTGATCGTGTCGGGGAAGTCCTTCAGATAGCCGGTCGCACGCGCGACCTTGATGATCCGGTCAAGCGAACGACCCGTCACGCAGAGCTTGCGCCCGGTTTCCTTGGCGACTTCGCCGAACGTATGGAGGCGCGCGGCGTTCGAGGCGAAGCTGGTGATCATCACGCGGCCCTTGGCCTTGCGGACCTCCTCGTGCAGCCCCTGGCGGACGGTGCTCTCGCTGCCCGATGCGGTGGTGTTGAAGATGTTGGTCGAATCGCAGACGAGGACGTCGACGCCCTTGTCGCCGATCGCCATGAAGCCTTCCGGCGTGGTCGGCTTGCCGATCACCGGGTTCTTGTCGAGCTTCCAGTCGCCGGTGTGGAACACGCGGCCATAAGGCGTGTCGATCAGCAGCGCGTTCGCCTCGGGGATCGAATGCGACATCTCGACGAAGGTGAAGCCGAACGGTCCGAGCTGGAAGTTGCCGCCCATCGGGATCATCTTGAGCTTCACGCGGTTGGCGATGCCCTCTTCCTCGAGCTTGCCGCGGATCAGGCCCATCGTGAACGGGGTGGCGTAGATCGGCACGCCGAGATCTTCGGCGAGGTACGGCAGCGAGCCGATGTGATCCTCATGGCCGTGCGTGATGACGATGCCAAGCAGGTCGTCGATCCGCTCCTCGATAAAGCTGAGGTCGGGCAGGATCACGTCGACGCCCGGGTATTGCGGATCGGCGAAGGTGATGCCGAGATCGACCATCACCCACTTGCCCTGGCAGCCATAGAGGTTGACGTTCATGCCGATTTCGCCGGAGCCGCCCAGCGCGCAGAAAAGGAGTTCGTTCTTCGGAGTCATTATATGCTTTCAAACAGTCAGTACGTGTAGAACCGACCCAATGGCCGGTGGCGGATGATTTCGGGAAAAGCCCAGCGGCTCAGCGGCGCGAGCTAGGCCCGTATATGGGTACGATCCCACATCATCGCCAGACCCTGGATCGTCAGGTCGGGCTCGATATGGTCGAAGACATTGGTCTGCTTCTCGAACAGCGTGGCAAGGCCGCCGGTGGCGATGACCTTCGAGGGTCGGCCGATCTCCGCCTTCAGGCGCGCGACCAGGCCCTCGATCATCGCGATATAGCCCCAGAAGATGCCGATGTGCATCTGGTCGACGGTGTTGCGACCGATCACGCTGGCCGACTTCGGCGCCTCGATCGCGATGCGCGGCAGCTTGGCGGCGGCAGTGACGAGTGCGTCGAGCGACAGGTTGATGCCGGGGGCGATGATGCCGCCCTTGTACGCGCCGGAGAAATCGCTGACGTCGAGCGTGGTCGCGGTGCCGAAATCGATGACGATCAGGTCGCCGGCGTACAGCGCGTGTGCGGCGATCGTGTTGACCGCGCGGTCGGCGCCCAAAGACTGCGGCTCGGCTACGTCTATCGCAAAGCCCCAGGGCGCGGCGGGGGACCCGGCGATCACCGCCTCGGTCGCGAAATACTTGCTCGCCAGCACTTCGAGGTTGTGGAGCGCGCGAGGCACGACGGTGGCGAGGATGACGCCCTCGACGACGCTGCGATCATAGCCTTCGAGATGCAGCAACTGGCTGAGCCACACCGCATATTCGTCGGCGGTGCGACGGGGATCGGTCGCGATCCGCCAGCGGGCCTTGATCCGCCCGGCCTCGACCCCAGTGTCGACCAGAGCGAAGACGATGTTGGTATTGCCGGCGTCGATCGCGAGCAGCATGTGCCTGGCTTTCAGATCAGGAAGACGTCGGCGGCGTGAATGACACGCCGCTCGCCGTCCGCCAAGCGGAGGATGAGCGCACCGTCCGCGTCGAGGCCGTCGAACAGGCCGTCCTGCGCGGTGCCGTCGGGCAGGCGGGCGGTGAGCGCGGTGCCGATCGGGTGCGCGCGGTCGAGCCAGCGCTGGCGGATGGGGGCGAGCCCTTCGCCGCGCCAGCGCGCGAGCCAGCGGGTGAAGCTTTCGGCCAGGGTTTCGGCGAATTGGGCTGGGTCGACGGGGGTGCCTTGTGCGGCGAGGCTGGTGGTCGGGCGATCGGGGAGGTCCGGGTGATGTGCCAGGTTGACGCCTATGCCGACCACGACTGCGTCGTCCGCGCGTTCGAGGAGGATGCCTGAGAGTTTTGCGCCGTCGATCAGCAAGTCGTTGGGCCACTTGAGCACCAGACCGTCCTCACCCTTCCCACCCGGCTTTGCCGGGCGGGCCCCTTCCCTCTCCCAATTGGGAGAGGGAGAGACGCCGTAGGCGGCGATGGGTGAGGATAGGAATGTGGAGACGGCGCCTTCGAGCGCGACCGCCGCGACCAGCGCCAGCGTTGCGGGCGCGGGATCGGTTGGGCGTAGCCGCACCACCGTGCTGCCGAAGAAATTACCGACTGGCGAGACCCAGTCGCGGCCCATGCGGCCGCGACCAGACCGCTGACGTTCCGCCCGCAGCCATACCCCCTCGCCGACCCCGCTGCGGGCGAGCGCCAGCATGTCGGCGTTGGTCGATCCCGTCTCCGCGACGGTCCGGACGCTCAGAAGAGCGCCCGCGCCGCCACCGTCGTCCAGCTGCCGATCAACGGAATGGCGAGGTAGCCCAAAGGCGACACGAACACCGCGGCGACGGCGATCAGGCCGCCCTCCAGCCGGTTGTCCATCGGCGCGAAGGCCGGCGCGGGATCGTCGAAGTACATCGTCTTGACGACGCGCAGGTAATAATAGGCGCCGATCACTGAGGCGACATAGCCGACCACGGCAAGCGGGAAGAGCCCCGCGCCGATCGCGGCGTTGAACACCGCGAACTTGCCGTAGAAGCCGAACAGCGGCGGGATGCCGGCGAGGCTGAACATGAAGATCGCCAGTGCCGCGGCCAAAGCCGGCCGCGTGCGCGACAGGCCCGAGAGGCTGGCGATCGTCTCGATCGGCTGGCCGTCTTCGCCGCGCATCTGCAGCACGACCAGGAACGAGCCGAGCGTCATCGCGATGTAGATCACCAGGTACATCAGCACCGACGAGACGCCCTCCTGCGTTCCCGCAGCAAGGCCGACCAGCGCGTAGCCGACATTGTTGATCGACGAATAGGCGAGCAGTCGCTTGACGTTGGTCTGGCCGATTGCGGCGACAGCGCCGAGGATGATCGAGGCGAGTGCCGCGAAGATCACGATCTGGCGCCACTGGTCGGTCGCCGGGCCCATCGCCTCGACCGCGACGCGCATCGCGAGACCCAGTGCGGCAACCTTCGGGGCCGATGCGAAGAACGCGGTGACCGGGGTCGGTGCGCCTTCGTACACGTCGGGCGTCCACATGTGGAACGGCACCGCCGATATCTTGAAGGCGATACCGGCGAACACGAACACCAACCCGAACAGCAGGCCGAGCGAACGCGGCCCCGCATAGGCCTGCGCGATACCCGAGAACATCGTGGTGCCCGAGAAGCCGTAGACCAGGCTGATACCGTAGAGCAGGATGCCGCTCGCCAATGCGCCGAGCACGAAATACTTCAGGCCGGCTTCGGCCGACCGCGTGTCGCGGCGCATGAAGCTGGCCAGCACGTAGGCAGCCAGGCTCTGCAACTCGAGACCGACGTACAGCGTCAGCATGTCGCCCGCGGACACCATCATCCCCATGCCCGCCGCCGACAGCAGCAGCAGCACCGGATATTCGGGACGAAGGTCGTCGCCGTTGGTGCGCTTGAAGAAGCTCGGCGCCAGCACGATCGAAACCGCGGTGGCGATGTAGATCAACACCTTGCAGAACGCCGCAAACGCATCGGCGCGGTAGAGGCCGCCGAATGCCAGGCCGCCGTACGAGGCCGGCCCGATCAGCGAGATGCCTGCGCCTGCCAGCACAGCGACCGCGGTCCACGACACCGCCTTGGTCGAGGCGCTACCGCCCCAGGCCGAGACGAGCATGAGCGCGATCGCGCCCAGCGACAGCACGATCTCCGGCAAGGTCATCGCCAGATTTGCGGAATAGTCCATCAGTGCGCCTCCGCGTGCGCTGCAATCGGGGCCACATGGCCGGCAGTTGGTCGGGAATCGCTAATCGGCTTGGCCGCATCGATCCGGGCGAGCAGCACGCCGACATCCTTGCGCATCGGCGCCAGGAAGCTCTCGGGGTACACACCCATCCACAGCACGACGGCGGCGATCGGGGCGAGCAGCCAGAATTCACGTGCCGACAGGTCGACCATGCCGCGGACGTCGTCCGACTTGATCTCACCGAACGCGACGCGGCGGTACAGGAACAGCATGTAGCCGGCACCGAGGATGATGCTGGTCGTGCAGAGCAACGCGGTCCAGGTCGACACCTGATAGGTGCCCATCAGCGACAGGAACTCGGCGACGAAGCCGCTGGTGCCCGGCAGGCCGATCGACGCCATCGTGAAGAACAGGAAGAACACGGCGTATTTCGGCATGTTGATGCTGAGCCCGCCGTACCGCGAAATCTCACGCGTGTGCAGCTGGTCGTAGATCACGCCGACGCACAGGAACAATGCGCCCGATACCAGCCCGTGGCTGAGCATCATGATCATCGCACCTTCGATGCCCTGGCGGTTGAACGCGAACAGGCCGATCGTGACGATCGCCATGTGCGCGACCGACGAATAGGCGATCAGCTTCTTCATGTCGGACTGCACCAGCGCGACAAGCGACGTGTAGATGACGGCGATCGCCGACAGCGCGAAGATCAGCCAGGTCAGATCGCCGCTCGCCACCGGGAACATCGGCAGCAGGAAGCGGAGGAAGCCGTAGCCGCCGAGCTTGAGCAACACGCCCGCCAGGATGACCGAACCCGCGGTCGGTGCCTGCACGTGCGCGTCGGGCAACCAGGTGTGGACCGGCCACATCGGCATCTTCACCGCGAACGACGCGAAGAAGGCGAGCCACAGCCAGGTCTGGACCGAGGCGGGGAAGTCGTACGCCATCAGCGCCGGGATGCTGGTCGTGCCCGCGGTCTTCGCCATGTAGAGCATGGCGACGAACATCAGGACCGAGCCGAGCAGCGTGTACAGGAAGAACTTGTACGACGCGTAAATCCGGTTCGCGCCGCCCCAGATGCCGATGATCAGGTACATCGGGATCAGGCCGGCTTCGAAGAACACGTAGAACAGGAACAGGTCCTGCGCCGCGAACGTGCCGATCATCAGCACTTCGGTGAACAGGAACGCCGCCATGTATTCCGGCACGCGCGTCGTGATCGAGCGCCAGCTGGCGCCGATGCAGATCGGCATCAGGAACACGCTGAGCATGATCAGCATCAGCGCAAAGCCGTCGATGCCGAGATCCCAGCCGAACGGACCGAACACGCCGGGATGCGCCTCGACGAACTGCCACTGGGCGCCGCCGATGTCGTAGCTCGCCCACAGGATGACGCCGAGCACGAGATCGACGAGCGTCGCCGAAAGCGCCATCGCGCGCGCGGTCTGCGCGTTCACGAACAGGCAGGTCAGCGCCGCGATCGCAGGAACCGCGATCATCAGCGAAAGAAGGGGGAAGTCGCTCATTTATAGAGTCCGATCGCCCAGGTTACGGCTGCGGTCAGGCCGATCAGCATGACGAAGGCATAGGTGTAGAGATATCCCGTCTGGAAGCGGTTGGCGACGCGGGCACCGACCTGGACGACCCAGGCCGATCCGTCGGGGCCGAACCGGTTGATCGTCTGCTCGTCGCCGCGGTGCCACAGGATACGCCCGATCGCGAACGCCGGCCGCACGAAGAGCAGATGGTACAGCTCGTCGAAATACCATTTGTGCAGCAGGAAGCGGTACAGGATCCGGAAATGCTCGGCGACCGACGTCGGCAGGCTCGGCGACTTGATGTACGCGACCCACGCCCCGAACAGCCCGAGCAGCATCGCGATCGTCGCCGACAGCTTCACCAGCATCGGCACGCCGTGCATGTGGTGCATCAGCTCTTCGCGGAACGCGATCGCGCCCTTCCAGTAATGCTCGCCCGATTCCGGCTCGATGAAGAAGCCGTGGAACACGAAGCCGGCGGCGATCGCACCGATCGACAGCAGGACCAGCGGGATCAGCATCGGGAGCGGGCTCTCGTGCGGATGATAGCCGCCGGTACCGGCCGGCAGGTCGTGCTGCGCCGGGCCGTGCTCGGACGGACGATCGCCGGAGTCCTCGGCCTGCGCCGGATTGCCGTGGCGATCGTCGGCATGATGCGCGTTGAGCGCATGATCATGGCCGTGATCTGCATGGCCATGGCCGTGTGCGTCGTGGAGCGCATGCTGGATATGCTCGGACGCGGTCCAGCGCGGGGTGCCCCAGAAGGTCAGGAACATCAGGCGCCACGAATAGAAGCTGGTCAGTAGCGCGACGAGCGTACCGACGAACCACGCACCCTGCTCGTTCGCGGCCCATGCGACCTCGATGATCGCGTCCTTAGAGTGGAAGCCCGCAAAACCGAACGGCGTGTTGCCGAAGATGCCGGGAATGCCGACGCCGGTGATGGCGAGCGTGCCCATCATCATCGCCCAGAAGGTCAGCGGGATCTGTTTCCGCAGGCCACCATAATAGCGCATGTCCTGCTCGTGATGCATCGCGTGGATGACCGAGCCGGCACCGAGGAACAGCAGCGCCTTGAAGAAGGCGTGCGTGAACAGGTGGAACATCGCCGCGCCGTACGCGCCGACGCCGGCCGCAAAGAACATGTAGCCGAGCTGCGAACAGGTCGAATAGGCGATCACGCGCTTGATGTCGGTCTGGACCAGCGCGACCGTCGCCGCGAACAGGCAGGTCGCGGCGCCTACACCCATGACGATGTGCAGCGCGAACGGGCTTTGTTCGAACATTGGCGACAGGCGGCAGACCATGAACACGCCGGCCGTGACCATCGTCGCCGCGTGGATCAGCGCCGACACCGGGGTCGGACCCTCCATCGCGTCGGGCAGCCAAGTGTGCAGGCCGAGCTGCGCGGACTTGCCCATCGCGCCGACGAACAGCAGCAGGCAGAGCACCGTCATCGTGTCGAAGCGGTGGCCGAGGAAGCCGATCGTCGATCCAGCCATGCCGGGGGCGGCGGCGAGGATCTCGGGGATCGAGACCGTGCCGAACACCAGGAAGGTGCCGAAGATGCCGAGCATGAAGCCGAGATCGCCGACGCGGTTGACGACGAACGCCTTGATCGCGGCGGCGTTGGCGGACGGCTTGCGGAACCAGAAGCCGATCAGCAGGTAGGAGGCGAGGCCCACCCCTTCCCAACCGAAGAACATCTGCACCAGGTTGTTCGCGGTCACGAGCATCAGCATCGCGAAGGTGAACAGGCACAGATACGCGAAGAAGCGCGGCTGGTCCGGGTCTTCGCTCATATAGCCCCAGCTATAGAGGTGGACGAGCGCGGACACCGACGTGATCACGACCAGCATCACCGCGGTCAGCGAGTCGACCCGCAGCGCCCAAGCGACGTTCATGTCGCCGGAGTGGATGAAGTCGAGCACCGGCGTGATCGAGGCGGCGCTGCTACCCGACAGGAACCCGATGAACACCGGCCACGACAGCGCGGCCGAGACGAACAGCGCGCCGGTGGTGACGATCTTGGCCGGCACCGCGCCGATCGCGCGATTGCCGAAGCCTGCGACGATCGATGCCAGCAGCGGCAGGAAGACGATTAGGAGGATCAACCGAGTTACCCCTTCATCCGGTTGACGTCGTCGACCGCGATGGTGCCGCGACCGCGGAAATAGATGACGAGAATGGCGAGGCCGATCGCGGCCTCACCCGCCGCGACGGTCAGCACGAACATCGCGAACACTTGGCCCACCAGGTCGTGCAGATACGCCGAGAAGGCGACGAGGTTGAGGTTCACCGCGAGCAGGATGAGCTCGATCGCCATCAGGATGACGATCAGGTTCTTCCGGTTCAGGAAGATGCCAAGCACCCCCATGGTGAACAGGATCGCCGCGACGACGAGATAATGGACGAGACCGATCGTCACAGTTCAACTCCCTGCCCGACGACCGGGCGCGTGTTGCGCGTCGCGTCCTGCGGACGGCGCGCGTTCTGACGGCTGACGTTCTGTGCCTTGACGCCGCCACGCTGGCGGTGGGTCAGCACGATCGCACCGATCATCGCGACCAGCAGCACCAGACCGGCACCCTCGAACACGAACAGATAGCGCGTGTAGAGCAGGTTGCCGATCGCCTGGATGTTGGGCACGCCCGGATCGATCGGCGCGATACGGCGCGCGAGCTGGATCGGCCCGGTGCTCCACGCCCCGACTGCAATCATCACCTCGGCGGCGAGGGCGACGGCGAGCGCGAGCCCGATGCCGAAATAGCGCGCAACCCCTGCCCGCATCTCCGTGAAGTCGATGTCGAGCATCATCACGACAAACAGGAACAGGACCGCGACCGCGCCGACATAGACGATGACCAGCAGCATCGCGATGAACTCGGCGCCGACGAGGATCATCAGCCCGGCGGCGTTGAAGAACGCCAGGATCAGCCACATCACCGAATGCACGGGATTGCGCGACGCGATCGTCATCGCTCCGGAGAGGATCACGATGATCGCGAAGAGATAGAAGGCAATGGCCTGGATCACAGCGCAGCGCCCTTCGCTGGGATGACGGAAGTGAGGTGAATCATGACGCGCCGCCTACCGGTACGGCGCATCGGCGGCAAGGTTCGCCGCGATGGCGCTTTCCCAGCGATCGCCGTTATCGAGCAGTTTCGACTTGTCGTAGATCAGCTCTTCGCGCGTCTCGGTCGAAAATTCGTAGTTCGGACCCTCGACGATCGCGTCGACCGGGCACGCCTCGGCACACAGTCCGCAGTAGATGCACTTGGTCATGTCGATGTCGTAGCGCGTGGTGCGGCGCGAGCCGTCGTCGCGCGGCTCGGCCTCGATCGTGATCGCCTGGGCCGGGCAAACCGCCTCGCACAGCTTGCACGCGATGCAGCGTTCCTCGCCGTTCGGATAGCGGCGCAGCGCATGCTCGCCACGGAACCGCGGGCTGACCGGGTTGCGCTCGTAGGGATAGTTGATCGTCGCCTTTTCCTTGAAGAAATAGCGAAGCGTCAACGCGTGCGCCTTCACGAACTCCCACAGGGTGAACGACTTGATGATCTGAGCGACGCTCATGAACCCACTCCAACGCGCGTCAGCATGAGATAGCCCGACACGAGGAAAACCCAGAACAGCGACACCGGCAGGAAGATCTTCCAACCCAGCCGCATCAACTGATCGTAGCGATAGCGCGGCACGGTCGCCTTCACCCAGCTGAACAGGAAGAAGAAGAACAGCATCTTGGCAAACAGCCAAATGATCCCGGGCACGTAATAAAGCGGCGCCCAGTCGACCGGCGGCAGATACCCGCCCCAGAACAGGATCGCGTTGAGCGCGCACATCAGGATGACGTTGGCGTACTCGCCGAGCCAGAACAGCGCGAACGACATCGACGAATATTCGGTCTGGTACCCGGCAACGAGCTCGCTCTCCGCCTCGGTCAGATCGAACGGCGCGCGCTGCGTTTCCGCCAGCGATGAGATGAAGAACATCACCGCCATCGGGAACAGCAGCGGGTTCAGGAAATTGCCGTTGAGGTGAAGGTAGACGTTGGTCTGCGCGAGCACGATGCCAGACAGGTTGAACGTCCCCGACCACAGCACGACCGAGATCAGGATGAAGCCGATCGCAACCTCGTAGCTGACCATCTGCGCGGCCGCGCGCAGCGCGGAGTAGAACGGATATTTCGAGTTCGACGCCCAGCCCGACAGGATGATCCCGTAGACGCCGAGCGACGATGCCGCGAGCACGTAGAGCAGCCCGACATTGATGTCGGCGAGCACCACGCCGGTCTGGAACGGCACCACCGCCCAGACGATCAGCGCGACCGTGAAGGTGATGATCGGCGCCAGCAGGAACAGCGTCCGGTTAGCGGCGGCCGGGATGATGGTTTCCTGGAGGAACACCTTCAACCCGTCGGCGAAGCTCTGCAACAGGCCGAACGGGCCGACCACGTTGGGCCCGCGCCGCAACGCCATCGCCGCCCAGATCTTGCGGTCGGCATAGATGATCATCGCGACCGCGAGCATCAGCGGCAGCGCGATCACGAGGATCCCGATGATCGTCGAGACGAACCACGCCCAGCCATATGGCAGGCCGACACTGTTCTGGAAGAAGCTGGTCATTCCGCCGCCTCCGCAAAATCTTCGCCGTGGAGCAGTTCGGCCGAGCAGCGCTGCATCGTCGGCGACGCGCGGCAGATCGCGTTGGTCAGGTAGAAATCCTTGATCGGATAGCCGGCGAGGACGCCCTCACCCGACCCGGACAATGCCGGCGCCGACCAGTCGAACGTCGCAAGCGCCTGATGGCGAAGCGTCGGCACCGCGGCGTACATTTCCTCGCGCAGCCCGGCGAGGCTGTCGAACGGCAGCGTCTGGCCGAGTACTTCGGACAGCGCCCGGAAGATCGACCAGTCGTCGCGCGCGTCGCCGGGGGCGAACACCGCACGCTCGCCGCGCTGGACGCGACCTTCGAGATTGACCCACGTTCCCGACTTCTCGGCATAGGTCACGCCCGGCAGGATGACGTCGGCGGCCGCCGCACCCTTGTCGCCGTGATGGCCGACGAACACCTTGAAGCCTGCGAACTGGCTGAAGTCGACCTCATCGGCGCCGAGGAAGAAGCCGAGCTTCGCCCCCATCACGTCGGCAATGCCGCCCTTCTGCGCATAGCCGAGCATCAGCCCGCCCATCCGCGATGCCGCCATGTGGACGACATTGAAGCCGTTCCAGCCATCGCGCACCAGGTTGAACCGCTCTGCGAACTGCAACGCGGCACCGTGGCCGCCCTTCAGCGCGGCACCGCCGACGATCACCATCGGGCGTTCGGCCTTGCCGAACAGCTCGGTCACCGCGTCGGGCAGATTGCCGAGCAGCGCGAGATCGTCGCCAAGCCATTCGACCTTGTAGGTAAGGTCCGTCTCCGGCCCGATCGCGAAGACCTTCGCGCCCTTCTTGATGGCCTTGCGGATACGGGTGTTCACCAGCGGCGCTTCCCAGCGCAGGTTGGTGCCGACCAGCAGGATCGCGTCGGCGCGCTCGGTGCCGGCGATAGTGGTGTTGAAATTGACCGCGGCCATGCTCGACGTGTCGTATGCCATGCCGGTCTGGCGGCCTTCGAGCATCGTCGAGCCCATCTTGGCGAGCAGCGCCTTGGCGGCGAACATCGTCTCGCAATCGACCAAGTCGCCGGCGATTGCCGCGACGCTGCTACCCGCATCGACCGCGGCGATGGCGGCGAACGCCTCGTCCCAGGTTGCCGGAACCAGCTTGCCGTCGACGCGGACATAGGGCTTGTCGAGGCGACGGCGCACGAGGCCGTCGATGGCGTGACGCGTCTTGTCGGTCGCCCACTCCTCGTTCACGTCCTCGTTGATCCGCGGAACGCAGCGCAGGACCTGCCGACCACGGCTGTCGAGCCGGATGTTGGTGCCGACCGCGTCCATCACGTCGATCGTCAGAGTCTTGCGCAATTCCCACGGACGCGCCTCGAACGCGTATGGCTTCGACGTCAGCGCACCCACTGGGCACAGGTCGACGACGTTGCCGCTCAGCTCACTCTTGACCGCATTCTCGAGATACGACGTGATCTGCATGTCCTCGCCGCGGAAGATCGCACCGATCTCCTCGACGCCGGACACTTCCTCGGCGAACCGGATGCAGCGCGTGCACTGGATGCAGCGGGTCATGACCGTCTTGACGATCGGGCCCATATACTTCTCGGTGACCGCGCGCTTGTTCTCGTCGTAGCGCGAATGGCCGCGACCATAGGCGACCGACTGATCCTGAAGATCGCACTCGCCGCCTTGATCGCAGATCGGGCAGTCAAGCGGATGGTTGATCAGCAGGAATTCCATGATGCCCTCGCGGGCATTCTTGACCATCGGCGAGTTGGTGAAGATCTCCTGCTTGTCCGCCGCCGGCAGCGCGCACGACGCCTGCGGCTTGGGCGGACCAGGCTTCACCTCGACCAGGCACATCCGGCAATTGCCGGCGATGCTCAGCCGCTCATGATAACAGAAGCGCGGGATCTCCTTGCCGGCAAGCTCGCACGCCTGCAGCACGGTGGCGCCCTGCGGCACCTCGATCTCTACGCCATCGACTTTGACTAAAGGCATTACTCTGCGGCTTCCATCATCGGCGCGGTGTCGCCACCGCGCTCACGGATACGGCGCTCCATCTCGGGGCGGAAATGCTTGATCAGGCCCTGGATCGGCCATGCGGCTGCGTCACCCAGCGCGCAGATCGAGTGACCCTCGACCTGCTTGGTAACCTGCTGGAGCATGTCGATCTCGGACAGCTCGGCGTCGCCGGTGCGCATCCGTTCCATGACGCGCCACATCCAGCCGGTACCCTCGCGGCACGGAGTGCACTGGCCGCAGCTCTCATGCTTGTAGAAGTACGAGATACGGCTGATCGCGCGGACAATGTCGGTCGACTTGTCCATGACGATGATCGCCGCGGTGCCGAGCCCCGACCCGACCGCCTTCAGGCCGTCGAAGTCCATTGCGCAGTCCATGATCTGCGCTGCGGGAACGAGCGGCACCGAAGAGCCACCCGGGATCACCGCGAGCAGATTGTCCCAGCCGCCACGGATACCGCCGCAATGCGTCTCGATCAGGTCGCGGAACGAGATGCTCATCTCTTCCTCGACGACGCACGGCTTGTTCACATGGCCGCTGATCTGGAACAGCTTGGTGCCGCGATTATTCTCCGCGCCGAAGCTGGAGAACCACGCTGCGCCACGGCGCAGGATCGTCGGTGCGACCGCGATCGACTCTACGTTGTTGACCGTCGTCGGGCAGCCATAAAGGCCGGCACCTGCCGGGAAAGGAGGCTTGAGCCGCGGCTGGCCCTTCTTGCCTTCGAGGCTCTCCAACATCGCGGTTTCTTCGCCGCAGATGTACGCACCAGCACCACGGTGCACGAACACATCGAAGTCGTAGCCCGACCCGCACGCGTTCTTGCCGATGAAGCCGCGATCATACGCCTCGGCGACGGCTGCGAACAGCGTCTCGGCCTCGCGGATATATTCGCCGCGGATGTAGATATACGCTGCGCGCGCGCGCATCGCGAACCCGGCGATCAGCGCGCCTTCGATCAGCTTGTGCGGATCGTGGCGGATGATCTCGCGGTCCTTGCAGCTGCCCGGCTCGGATTCATCGGCGTTGATGACGAGGAAGTTCGGCCGGTCGGGCTTCGGCTCCTTCGGCATGAACGACCATTTGGTGCCGGTCGGGAAGCCCGCACCGCCACGGCCACGCAGACCCGACGCCTTCATCACGTCGATGATCGCGTCCTGGCCGAGCGCCATCAGGTCCTTGGTATTGTCCCAATCGCCGCGCATGATCGCCGCGTCGATATTCCACGGCTGGAAGCCGTAGACGTTGGTGAAGATGCGGTCCTTGTCGGCGAGCATCAGGCCCACTCCCCCCGGTAATCGTGGTTCGCGTCGACCATCGCCTTCAGCGAGGTCGGGCCGCCTTCGGGGCAGCTTGCGCGACGACCGAATTGCGGCCCCGGCGTCGGGTGCCCGCCATTGGCCAGCGCCTCGAGGATCTCGGTCGTCTTGTCGTAATCGAGGTCTTCGAAGTTATCGTCGTTGATCTGCACCATCGGCGCGTTGGCGCACGTGCCCAGGCACTCGACCTCGGTCAGCGTGAACATGCCGTCCGGCGTCGTGCCGCCCTTGACCAGCCCGCGGTTCTTGCACGCCGCCAGTACGTCGTCCGACCCGCGCAGCATGCACGGCGTCGTGCCGCAGACCTGCACATGGAAGCGACCGACCGGCGCCAGGTTGAACATCGTGTAGAAAGTCACGACCTCATACACGCGCATGTACGGCACGCCGATCTGACGCGCGACGAACTCGATCACCGGGACCGGCAGCCAGCCTTGCGTCTGCGTTTCAGCCCCGACCTGACGTTGGGCGAGATCGAGGAACGGGATCGACGCCGACTGCTCGCGGCCCTTGGGGTAGCGACCGAGTATCTCGTTCGCCTTGACCTGATTTTCTTCGGTCCATGCGAACGAACCCCAGCGTGCGCGGGTCTCGGCCTCGTCGGGGATTTTTGGTGCTTCAGCCATCAGCCGTGATCCGTAAGTTCTAGACGGTGCTCGATCCGCTCGACACGATCGGACATCCGATCGAGCCGCGAACTGACACCGGAAATCGCGATGATCGAACTGCCGAGATGCTCTTCGACCATCGTCATCCGCGTCTTGAGATCGCGAACGTCGAATTTCATCTCGGACATATCGCCCTGCATCTTCTGCAGAACCGAATAGATCAGTTCGTTTGTCACAGCGCCGTTGGTTGCCGTCACCGGTCGCACTCCCCGAACACGATATCCATCGCGCCGAGCACAGCGGTCGTGTCCGCGAGCATGTGGCCCTTCAACATGAAGTCCATTGCCTGGAGATGCGAGAATGCGGTCGGGCGGATCTTGCAGCGGTACGGTTTGTTCGAGCCATCGGCGACCAGGTACACGCCGAACTCGCCCTTGGGGCTTTCGGTCGCGACATAGACGTCGCCGGCGGGGACGTGGAAGCCCTCGGTGTAGAGCTTGAAGTGATGGATCAGCGCTTCCATCGAATGCTTCATCTCGGCGCGCTTCGGCGGCACCACCTTGCGGTCGAGCGACGCGATCGGCCCATCGGGCATGTCGCGCAGGCACTGCTTCATGATCCGCGCGGACTGGCGGACCTCTTCGACGCGCACCATGAACCGGTCGTAGCAATCGCCGCGCGTGCCGACGGGAACGTCGAAGTCCATCTTCGCGTACACGTCGTAGGGCTGCGACTTGCGCAGGTCCCAGGCGATGCCCGAGCCACGGATCATCGGGCCGGAAAAGCCCCATTTGATCGCGTCGTCGCGGCTGACCACGGCAATGTCGACGTTGCGCTGCTTGAAGATGCGGTTTTCGGCGACTAGGCTGATCGCGTCCTCGAACAGCCGCGGCAGGCGCGTGTCGAGCCAGTCGCCGATGTCGGTGAGCAGCTTCAACGGCGCATCCTGATGCACGCCACCGGGACGGAAATAGTTGGAATGCATGCGCGCGCCGGACACGCGCTCGAAGAAATTCATGCAATCTTCGCGGATCTCGAACATCCACAGGTTCGGCGTCATCGCGCCGACGTCCATGACGTGGCTACCGAGGTTGAGCATGTGGTTCGAGATGCGCGTCAACTCGGCGAAGAACACCCGCAGATACTGCGCGCGCTCGGGCACTTCGAGGTCGAGCAACTTCTCGACCGCCAGCACCCAGCTATGCTCCATGCAGAGCGGCGAGCAGTAATCGAGACGGTCGAAATACGGCAGCGCCTGCGTGTACGTCTTGTACTCGATCAGCTTCTCGGTGCCGCGGTGGAGCAGGCCGACATGCGGATCGACGCGCTCGACGATCTCGCCGTCGAGTTCCATGACGAGCCGCAGCACGCCGTGGGCCGCGGGATGCTGCGGGCCGAAGTTGATCGTGTAGTTCTGGATCGCGACGTCGCCGACACTAGGGTCGCTGGCGTCCTCGACATGCAGCAGTTCGTCGACATAGTCGCTCACTGGTTCTGTCCTCCACCCTTGGTCGGTACGACGTCCGACTCGACGGGCTTGTCCTGCTTCTGATTGCCCGGATTTGCGTCACCCGCGCCGCTCTGCGCGGTGCTGGTCGCATCCTTCTTGGCATAGGGCTCGCTCGGCGCGGTCGGCGCCTTGGTCGCGCTCTGCGCGGCGTCGGCCTTCTGGATCGCGTCGGCGCTCAGCGGCGTCGGCGCACCCTTGGCCTGCGGCAAGGCCGCCTTCTCGTCACCCGGCAGCGCGTATTCGGCGCCTTCCCAGGGGCTCTGGAAATCGAAGGTGCGGAAATCCTGTGCCAGCTGCACGGGCTCGTACACCACGCGCTTGGCTTCCTCGGAATAGCGCATCTCGACATAACCCGTCATCGGGAAGTCCTTCCGCAGCGGATGACCGCGGAAACCATAGTCGGTCAGGATGCGACGCAGGTCGGTGTTGCCGCTGAACAGCACGCCGTAAAGGTCGTACACCTCGCGCTCGAGCCAGCCGGCGACGGGCCAGATCGGCGTCACCGACGGCACCAGCGTCTCTTCGTCCGCCGCAACATGCACGCGGATGCGGTGGTTGCGCGTCAGCGAAAGCAGGCAATAGACGACCTCGAACCGCTCGACGCGATCCGGATAATCGACGCCGGCGATCTCCATCAGCTGCTGGTAGGCGAGCCCCGGCGTGTCGCGCAGCGCGATCATCACGTCGTACAGAGCATCGCGCTTTACGTGCAGCGCGATCTCACCGATATGCTCGACCGCATCGATCAGGTTGCCGCCGAGGGCCGCGCGCGCCGCATCGATGACACCATCGTTGGACGTATAGGCGGGTGCAGGCGCCCTCACCGTTCGATGCTCCCGGACCGCCGGATCTTACGCTGCAGCTGCATGATGCCGTACAACAGCGCTTCCGCGGTCGGCGGGCACCCGGGGACGTATATGTCGACCGGCACCACGCGGTCGCAACCGCGAACGACGCTGTAGCTGTAATGATAATAGCCGCCGCCGTTGGCGCAGCTACCCATCGAGATGACGTATTTCGGCTCCGACATCTGGTCGTAGACCTTGCGCAGTGCCGGTGCCATCTTGTTGCATAGCGTACCGGCGACGATCATCACGTCGGACTGGCGTGGGGAAGCACGCGGCGCGGCGCCGAAGCGCTCCAGATCGTAGCGCGGCATGTTGACGTGGATCATCTCGACCGCGCAGCAAGCGAGCCCGAAGGTCATCCACCACAGCGAGCCGGTGCGCGCCCACTGGAACAGCTCCTCGGTCGAGGTGACGAGGAAACCCTTGTCGGTCAGTTCACCATTGAGGCCATCGAAGAACCCTTGGTCGGGCGCGATGAGCGCGCCGCTACCGGGGTTGCGGTCGAGCTCGACGGGGCCGGAATGCCCAGCGTTCATGATCATTCCCAATCCAACGCGCCCTTCTTCCAGGCGTAGACGAGGCCGAGCGCGAGCTCGGCGATAAATACCATCATCGAGATCCACGCGGTCCAGCCGAGCGTGAAGACGCTGACCGCCCACGGGTACAGGAACGCCGCTTCGAGATCGAAGATGATGAAGAGGATGGCGATCAGATAGAACCGCACGTCGAACTGGCTGCGCGGGTCTTCGAACGCGGGGAAGCCGCATTCGTACTCGCTGAGCTTCTCAAGCGTCGGTTTATGTGCGCCGGTGAGGCGCGCCACCGCCATCGGCAGGAAGACGAACGTGCTCGAAAGCGCGATCGCGACCCCTAGGAACAGCAGGATCGGAAGATATTGCGACAGGTCTACCAAGGGGCTTCTCGCAAGTGCGAACGGAACGGGGCCGCTTTAGGCCGATGGGCCTTGTGGGGCAAGGCGCGGAAGGTGTGAGAATCATTCGCAACTCCTAACCCTCTCCCTGCGGGAGAGGGTGGTGAGCGAAGCGAAACCGGGTGAGGGCGAGGCAGGTGACACCGCTCACCCTCACCCTTCCCACGCCTCCGGCGCGGGCCCCTTCCCTCTCCCAAAGGGAGAGGGAGTATTCAGCGGAGCGCGCCGGCTACCAGCTTGTGGAGGCGCGAATGCAGTGCGTCGTTGGCGGCCAGGAACTCGTTGCGCTCGATCGGCTTGTCGCCGCCGCGGAAGTCGGTGACGAACCCGCCGGCTTCCTTGACGAGCAGCATACCCGCCGCGACGTCCCAGAGCTTCAGGTCCGATTCCCAGAACCCGTCGAACCGGCCCGCGGCCAGCCACGCCAGATCGAGCGCGGCTGCGCCATTGCGGCGGATACCGGCAACCTCGGGGGCGACCGCACCGAAGATTCGGCTCCACTGCGCGAAGTCGCCGTGCCCCAGGAACGGGATGCCTGTCGCGATCAGCGATTCGGACAGGTCGCGTCGCGACGACACGCGCAGGCGCTGGTCGGTCAGCCAGGCGCCGCGGCCCTTTTCGGCCCAGAAGCTCTCATCCGTCAGCGGCTGGTAGACCAGCGCGGTGGTGATCTCGCGCTTGCCGTTCGGCATCGGCTCCTCGACCGCGATCGAGATGCAGAAATGCGGGATGCCGTGCAGGAAGTTCGAGGTGCCATCGAGCGGATCGACGATGAAGCGCGGCTTGTTGGGATCGCCGGCAACCTCGCCGCGCTCCTCCATCAGGAAACCCCAGTCGGGACGCGCGTGGCTCAGTTCCTCGAAGATCGTCTGCTCGGCGCGCTGGTCGGCCTGGCTGACGAAGTCGGCCGGCCCCTTACGGCTGACCTGGAGCTGCTGGACCTCGTTGAAGTCGCGACGCAGGCGCGGGGCTGCCTTGCGGGCGGCGCGTTCGATGACGGTCATAAGACCGGAATGGGCTGGCATGTTCTTCTGTCTCCCCCCTCCCGCTTGCGGGAGGGGTCGGGGGTGGGCTCGCGCTATCACCATCGCGCGGCATCTATATAGTCACGCTACTACCGTGGCGCGACGTGGAGGGCGGGTGCCCACCCCCCCGGCCCCCTCCCGCTTGCGAGAGGGGGAGCAGCGATCAGTCGGCGCGGCGGACGTAGGTCTGCTCGTACACGTCGACGACGATCTTGGTGCCGGCACCGATATGCGGCGGCACCATCACGCGGACGCCGTTCTCGAGGATCGCGGGCTTGTAGCTCGACGAGGCGGTCTGCCCCTTCACCACTGCGTCGGCCTCGACGATCAGCGCCTCGATCGTGTCGGGCAGCTGGACGGAGATCGGCCGCTCTTCCCAGAGCTCCATCACCACGTCCATGCCATCCTGCAGGAACGCGGCGGCATCGCCCAGGATGTCGGCGTCGAGCGTGATCTGCTCGTAATTGACCTTGTCCATGAAGGTCAGCGTGTCGCCTTCACGGAACAGATACTGGAAATCGACGGTGTCGAGCCGGACCTTCTCGAGGCTCTCGGCCGAGCGGAAGCGGACGTTGTTCTTGCGGCCGTCGATCAGGTTCTTCATCTCGACCTGCATGTACGCACCGCCCTTGCCGGGCTGCGTGTGCTGGATCTTGACCGCGCGCCAGATACCGCCTTCATATTCGAGAATGTTGCCGGGACGAATCTCGACCGCGTTGATCTTCATGACCTATACCTGCTGGAAAGAGCGAAGCGCAGGCCTTTACCCGCGCGGGGCGTTACCGGCAAGCAGAGGGTACGGGTTGACGTTCTCGCCCTCCCACCAGCGCTGGCCCGGCGTCATCCGCGTGATCCCGAAATGCAGGTGGTAGTTGCCCGCCCCCGCATCGCCGGTATCGCCGACGAACCCGAGCGGATCGCCGGCCTTCACGGCCTGCCCCTCGTGTACCCCGGGGGCGTAGCCGGCGAGATGCGCGTAATAAAAGGTGGTGCCGCCGTCGGACGAGCGGACGTACAGCGTGGTGCCGCCGAGACCGCTCTGGAATAGTTTTTCGATCCGTCCCGGCGCCGCCGCGACGACCGAGGCCCCGGCGGGTGCCATGATGTCGGTGCCGTGATGGCCCCGCGTGCCCCCGCCCCGCGCGTCGTTCCAGCTGTCGCGGATCGCGCCGCGCGGGATGCCATGGACCGGCACGACCAGTGTGCCTCGGGTCACAGGGACCGCGACGGCGACCGGCGTGCGCGGGGTCGGCGCACGGTCGACACGGTGGCCGAAAGACAGCATCGACGCGAACCCGCCGACCACCACGACGATTGCAGCCAGGATGACCCAGAAGGTCCGCGTCACGCGCTTATTCCTGGAAGACCACCGGCGTGCCCGGCTTGACCATCATCGCCAGCCGCGCGGCATTCCAGTTGGCCAGACGCACGCAGCCATGGCTCGCGGTGCGGCCGATCAGTTCGGGTACCGGCGTGCCGTGGATGCCGTAATGCGGCTTCGACAGGTCGAGCCATACCACGCCGACCGGTCCGTTCGGCCCCGGCGGCAGCATCGCCTTCTTGTCGTTCTTGTCCGCATCCCAGAACAGCGCCGGGTTGTAGTGGAATTTCGGGTTGTAGTCGGCGCCGTTGATCTTCCACGTGCCGATCGGCAGCGGATCGTGCGTGCTGCCCGTCGTCACCTGGAACAGCGCGACCAGCTTGCCGGCCTTGTCGTACGCCTTCAGCACCTTGTCGGACTTGTCGACGACGATCTTGTCCGCCTGGGGCTGGTTCGCATCGACGTTGAGCATGGCGAGCGTCGCCAGCCAGTCGGGCCGGAGCTTCTGGTCATACGCGCGCGACGTCGGCAGCGCGTTGGGGAACACGACCTTGGTCCCGGGCTTGAGCATCGTCTGCGGCGAGTTCAGCTCCATCAGCACCTGCGGCGTGGTATGGAACATCTCCGCCAGCTTCTCCATCGGCGAACGATAACCGAGCGCGGGAAGTTCGGCCTGCTTGTCCTCGCCCTTGGGGATCACGTAATACGGACCGGCCAGCGCCTGGGCGGACAGAGTCAGCGTCTTGGTCGCCTCGACCCCGGCATAGGGCTTCAGCGCGGCGACGGTCGCCTGATCGAGTTCACCGGTGATCGGCAGCCCGCGATTCTCCTGAAAGCCCTTGATCGCCGCCGTCAGCGTCATGCCGCGACGACCATCGAGCACACCCGGCGAGAAGCCGAGCTTGTCGAGGATGACCTGAACCTTCAGCACGCCGCGATCGAGCGGCGGTGGCGGCGCCGCCGTCGCCGCGCCCCCGAGAAGAGCCAGGCCGAGAACCGTCGCCGCGATCGTTTTCATCGTCATTCCTAACCGTTACGCTCGCGCATCAACGGTCGGACGGTCGGTTGTTTCCCGACGATCAGCTGCTCGACAGCGACGCGCGATCACCCAGCAGTTCGGCGAACGCCTTTACTGCCGCTGCTTCGTCGCCACCCCAGATGCCGTTCGAGACCGCTACGAAATCCGCGCCGGCCGCGACCAGCGGCGCGGCGTTGGCGGCGGTGATCCCGCCGATCGCGACGCACGGAATCTCGAACAATGTCGACCACCACGACAACAGGTTCGGCTCCGCGCGATGTTCGACCGTCTTGGTGGTGGTTGGATGGAAGGCGCCGAACGCGACATAGTCGGCGCCCGCCTCGCCCGCCTGCATCGCCAGATGCCGGCTGGCATGCGCGGTCACGCCGATCTGGGCTTCCGGCCCCAGTTCGGCACGCGCCTCGCGCGGATCGCCGTCGTCCTGCCCCAGATGCACGCCGTCGGCGCCCAGCCGCTTGGCGAGCGCGATGCTGTCGTTGACGATGAACGCGACGTCGCGGTCGGCGCAGATCCGCTGCAGCGGCTCCGCCAGTGCCGCGGCGGTGTGCTGATCGACGTCCTTGATGCGGAACTGGAATGCGGCAACCGGGCCGGCGTCGAGCGCCCGCGCCAGCCGGTCGGCAAACCCGCCGCCGACGTCGAGCGGCGAGATGATGTACAGCTGGCATTTCGGCCGGCGCAGGTCGCGATGAAAATTGTCGGCGAACTTGGGGTCGAGGGGACCCAGCGGATCTTCGAAATCGGTCATGCAGGCGCGCGTACAGCGTTCAGCGCCGCGGCGAAAGCGGCTGGATCGTCGAGGCGGTGAAGGATCGTCGCGATCGGCGACAGCCGACCCGGTATCGGCGGATCGAGTTCGATCACCACATTGGGATAGGAAATCAGCGAAAGCTTCAGGACGCCGCGCCCCTTCGGCACCGCGCCATCCAGTTGCGTGCGAACTGCGCCGATCGAACTGCGCGGCACGATCACCTCGTGCAACGACCCGACGCGTATGACAACGCGATCATCGAAGACGAGGACCGGACGTCGATCGAACGCCAGAATACCGCGGACGAGCCAGGCGAGAGATCCGACCGTGACGATCGAAAGAAGGATCGCCACGGTCGGATGCCACAACGCCACCAGCAGGTGCGTCACCAGCAACTCGACCGTGCCGATCGACACAAGCACCCACATCATCGGCGCGACCGCACGATAGGTGAATGCTCGTGGCGCCATTATTCCTCGTTCTTGTAGATCGAGACGATCTTCGCGAGCATCTCAAGCGCTTCGGCGCGTGGGCGCTGGAAGGTGTTGCGGCCGATGATCGAGCCGTTGCCGCCGCCGTCGCGGATGTCGCGTGCGTCCTGATAGACCGCGTCGGACCCCTTGGCCGCGCCGCCCGAGAACACGACGATGCGGCGGCCGGCAAAGCTCGACTGGACGACATGCTTCACGCGGTCCGACTGCTTCGACCAGTCGGTCCCCTCATAGGCCTTTTGCGCGTCCTTCTGCTCGACATGCGCGGTCGGCAGCTTGACCTTGATGATGTGCGCGCCGAGCAGCGCCGCCATGTGCGCGGCATAGGCGCCGACGTCGAGCGCGAGCTCGGCCTCCTTCGACAGATTGGGGCCGCGTGGGTAGCTCCAGATCACGGTTGCGATGCCGACCGACTTGGCTTCCTCGGACAGTTCGCGAATCTCTTCCATCTGCTCGAAGACGTTGTCGCCGCCCGGATAGATGGTGAAGCCGATCGCGGCGCAGCCGAGGCGCAGCGCGTCGGATACGCTGCCGGTGACGGCCTGATCGATGGTGGTCGCCCAGCTGTTCGAGCTGTTGACCTTCAGAATCGTCGGGATCTGGCCGGCGAAGGTGTCGGCGCCCGCTTCGAGCATGCCGAGTGGAGCTGCATAGGCGCTGAGCCCGGCGTCGATCGCGAGCTGGTAGTGGTAATGCGGGTCATAGGCCGGCGGGTTGATCGCGAAGCTGCGCGCCGGGCCGTGCTCGAAACCCTGGTCGACAGGGAGGATAACGAGCTTGCCGGTGCCGCCGAGATGGCCCTGCATCAGGATGCGCTGCAGGTTCGCCTTCACCGCCGGGCTGGTGGCTTCATACTTGTCGAGAATTGCCTTTACGGTCGCCGTCATCTTCATTCCTTCGTTCAAGATAAATGTCATAAATTCAGCCAAAGCCGCGCCGCTTCGTCGACCTGCGTCATGGCGCCGTCATCGAGCGATCCGACGATCGAATCAATCGCCGATTCCCGTAGCGTGAGGATCTTGTCGAGCAACACCACCGATGCATCACGCAGGTTATTCCGTGGGTCCGGCATCACCGCAACGCGAAAGGCAGATGGCATGGCTTCGGACGTGATCACACACACGGTGATGGACGAAGGTTGATCGAGAAACGCCGAGTTCTGCAGCACCAGCCATGGTCGCGGCTTTCCCACATAGGGGCCCTTCTCGCTTGCGACGACGATATCACCGCGCTTCAAATGTCGGCGCTCAGATCGCGAAGCGCGGCATCCAGCATCGCATTCGTTTCCGCGTCATTGCGCTCGGCATCGCTGATGACCCGCCACTCTGCGCGGGCGCGTGCCTCGACATCGTTGCGCAGAACATACGATCGGATCGCTTCGCGCGCGATCTGGCTTTTGGGCCGGCGCGTGCGACGCGCGATGGCGTCCAATGCCAACTCGGTCTCTGCATCCAGCCTCACGCCCAGCACCGTCGCCACCTCCTGTTTAACACGTTTAACATAGGCCGGTCGGCAGAATTCCGCAATCGCCGGATCGCTGGCGCCTCTGTGCTCGCAGCGAGCTTTGCCACCGCCGCAACGACCGTCCAGCGACTTGACGCACGCGTGTATCACAGGCCTTATCCGGCTTAGGGTGGGGAGAACATGATGGGGCGCAGCGCACGACTCTTCGCGGCACTTGCCATAATCTTGGCAATTGGGGACGCGGAGGCAAAGTCGGGTGCGCCCAAGATCGGGCAGCCCTCACCGGACTTCGAACTGACGTTGATCGACGGTACCAAGACGCGGCTTGCGGATCTGCGCGGGAAGGTCGTCGTGCTCAATTTTTGGGCGACGTGGTGCGTGCCTTGCAAACGCGAACTGCCGCTGCTCGACACCTATTACCAGCTCCGCCGTGCACATGGACTCGAGATCTTCGCGATCGCGACGCAGGATTCGCTGACGAACTCTCAACTGCGGCCATTGTTCGCGAGCATGGCGATGCCATCGGTGCGGAAGATCAAGGGCTCCTATGCCGTGATGGGCGGGCTGCCGACCAACTACATCATCGATCGCGCCGGCATCGTCCGCTACGCCAAGGCGGGCGCGTTCGATCTCGACCAGCTCAACACGCTGCTGGTGCCGTTGCTGGCCGAGAAGGCGCCGCCCGCCAGCTAGCGGGACAGCGCGGCGACGCCGGGCAGGTCGCGGCCCTCCATCCATTCCAGGAACGCGCCGCCCGCGGTCGAGACGAAGGTGAATGCGTCCGCGACGCCGGCGTGGTTGAGCGCCGCGACCGTATCGCCGCCGCCGGCGACCGAGACGAGGCTGCCGTCCTGCGTCAAGGCTGCCGCGGTTTTGGCGAGCGCGACGGTGGCGGTGTCGAACGGCGGGGTTTCAAACGCGCCGAGCGGGCCATTCCAGACGAGAGTGCGGCAGTTCTTGAGCACGTCGCCGAGCGATTCGACCGCGGCCGGGCCGACGTCGAGGATCATCTCGTCCGCGGCGACTTCGTGGACGTTGACGGTGCGGGTCGCCGGGTTCGGCTTGAACTCCTTCGCGACAACGACGTCGTACGGCAGGTGGACGGTGCAGTTCGCCTTGTCCGCCGCTTCGAGAATCTGTTCGCAAACGCTGGCAAGCTCATGCTCGCACAGGCTTTTGCCGACAGCGACGCCGCGCGCCGCGAGGAAAGTGTTGGCCATCCCGCCGCCGATGATCAGGTGATCGACCTTGCCGACCAGATGCCGCAGCACATCGAGCTTGGACGAGACTTTCGCGCCACCGACGACCGCCGCGACGGGGTGCTCGGGTGCACCCAGCGCCTTTTCGAGCGCGTCGAGT
>Ga0247813_10000401_pt1 | contig 42354 bp, 48 predicted proteins | sample UWRJL169409C1_FD_180719 | JGI IMG/M metagenome (GOLD analysis project Ga0247813, IMG submission 180719) | Plant litter microbial communities from Arlington Agricultural Research Station in Wisconsin, United States - UWRJ-L169-409C-1 | ecosystem: Environmental > Terrestrial > Plant litter >... | reverse complement strand
ATGAATTAGAAGTTAATCCTACGGTCTGCTTACAAACGAAAAGTTATAGCGGATACATAGACCAGCACGATTTTATCGAAAGATTCCTATTTATAAAAAAGAGGATAAGTAACTCGCTAACTAGGGAAGAATTGGCCTTTCTAATGGGACGAACGCCATACTTTATCAATGATTATGAAGAGATGTCAAACACAATAAAATTAGATCTAATCGACATGGATTTATTAAGCCTTACCCTAAAAAGGAATTTAAATGTGGGGATATCGTTTGATAAAAAAGATGGTCTGCATGACATTTCACATGAAAAACGCATGGTCAGAGTCACCAGACACGAATATGGGGATAAAATTGAATATGTCTTTAACCACCGCTGGCTTGATGACGGAGAAAGCAAACCATTGAAATTAATAGAGCCAGTTTTTCATCTTTCCGATGATGCAGGTGAACAAGTTATGTTTATTACAATTGAATTAACTAAGCTTTTTGAAGAGGGTTATTTTAGTACAAAGCGATCTCCATTTGAAATATATCAGTGTGTTTGGACAGCCTATAAATACCGATCAAGTGCATGGTCAATATTACATCTGAAAAATTTGATTTACGAACTTATAAGGACCGAACATTTGAGAATGTCCAATTTGAATGGGCACTTTGTGTACCAATCTAGGTTCAACTAATGTTTTAAGAATCTTTTTTCATTTTATAAGAGCGGAGAGGCAACAGCGTTCCGCTCTTTTTAAATCAATGAACTCATAAAGTTATAGCTTGACCAATTTTGCAATCAGGTTTAGATCCGAAGCGTCCACATATAGCTTTACTCCTGAAGGGTATTCTAATATAACCTCCTTCTGTTTCTGGATTGTATTTGTAGAAAAGGTAGAATTGGGCAAGACTTCAGTATCAGGATTTCCCCAGGAAGGTGATTCATTCAAAATATTACGGTCTGATATGTAATCACCTTTATTTGAATGGTTATTGCCTTCAACAATTCCAGTTTCCGTAATTGAAAGCTCGGAAAGTACATCTGCTTTGTTATTGGATTGGCGCCAGTAATTAGAAAATGGCCGTGGCCGGAAGTCAATTAGCCAGGCAAGAAGCTCCATATTTTTTTCACGGGTATTAATTCCCTTCTGCAAAAAGTAGCATAGTGGCTTAAATTTCTCAGTGTCACATCTTTTGATTGCTAAGTCGAAAGTTCGGTGTCAAGAGAGATGGCAAGAATTTCTCTTAGATTTCTTTTATCAAATTTATCGCACCGACTGTTGAATAGTGATCTTAATTCGTTTCGAATGTTAGCACAGGTTGGATGCATGAGGTTTGGTGAAAGTTCGCCTAATGCTTTTTTTTTTCATAGTAGCTTAACAGCTCTGATCTGTATTTCTCTATCATTTTTCATAAAATTAGGATATAAAATTACAGAAATTGGATTTGCAATATGATCACTTTATCACGATTCAGAAATAAATCTTTTCACTACGATCCTTTTTTATTAGTAGAAGCTTCCTTTAATTTTCTTTCTTTCTCCCTATAGTCTTTAATTCCTTTATCCAGTATTGAATGGGCTTCTTCCTGTATGATTTTGTTTATTACTTCTGGATCTAATCCAGTTATTCTTGCAAGAATGAGAATGTGATAAGTAGAAAACTTCCAAGGCTCTTCTAATTTTTCATGATATGTTTTGTAGCTCATGCTTAAAAGCCTGGCAACTTTGGTTGGATTAAAGTCTATTAGCTTATACATTCTATTTATAGTTCCGTCTAAAAATAAAGATCGAATAGCTGCAAATGCAGGTTCAATTTTTTCAGCATTAACGTCACTCCATTCTGCCATAGTCTTAAGATTGAAATTCAAAATGGCTTATCTTTCCAAGAGAAACGGAAAATAAATACAAAAAGGATTTTATTAAGAACGTTATAATAATTAAAGTTGTTGTTTTGTTCTTTTATTGCTACATTAGACGAAGTTTAAAGTATTAATTGACCATTGTCAAGTATTGTTTAAAGTTATATACGAAGTCTCTTGTAACGAAACCGCCAGTTTGACCACAAGATGATAAGTGAATAGCCCATACCTAAATAATTGTATCTTCGTGCTACAAATAGAAAGGGTGGGCTTCACTTAAGTCTTTTATGGTCAACCTAAATTCTTAATTGAATTTAGTGGGCTCCTGGCGGTTCCCGTTGTAAAAGCTGTGAAGTCCGCCCTTTTTTTCTGGATTCGCAATCAAAGAGGCTTCATAATTTATTATGTAAATGAATGAAGTTAATTATTTCCAACGGTTTCTAGTTAGAAAGCCTCCCTAGCTATATTTTCTAAAAATCTTAAAGGTCAACACTTTTCCTATATCGTCCCTGCCAAAAAACGAGAATACAGGATGTGTGAAGGCCATGCCTATGAATGGGTATGGTGCTTCTTTCGTTATTTCTACCTTGGCAGGGACGGGTAACGATTTAGCCCTGCCCATTTATAGGCTTTCCTATTCGTTGCATAATCGAATTAAAAAAATATGTACTGATGAACATGAATACCTACTTAAACCTTGACCATATAGAACACATTTACATATTTCCTTTTGTTTTCCATTTAAAGGAGCTAATTATTAATGTATTAGGGAGATTTCTCAATTATCTTAATTTTAAGCAACACAGATTCTACATAGCCCTTTATGAAAACATAATTAAGCCTCCAGTTTAGCTGATTTGGGCACAAATCATCCCATACATTAAATAATCAATTAAACTAACCAACAATGAAAAAATCAACGATATACGTCGTAATGGCCACGCTTTGCCTTTTTTTTAAGGTAGAGGCACAGGTCAAAACGATTACAATTAAAGGTAGAATCACCAATGAAAAAGGGTCACCAATTTCAAATGTTACCATAAAAGTGAAAGATTCTAAGGCCGAAACAATGGCAAATGGCGAGGGCCTTTTTGAATTAAATAATGTCCAATTAGGTGCGACTTTAAAAATATCTAGTATTGGATATAAAACGGCTGAGATTCACAAGATACAGACAGATGAATTTTTGATTGTACGTCTGCTTAGTGAAGATACTGAATTGGAAGAGGTGCAAGTTGTTAGTACAGGCTACCAAAATATCCCAAAGGAAAGAGCAACAGGGTCATTTACTCAAATTGATAGCAAAACGATTAATAGAAGTGTCGGGATCAATATACTTGATCGTTTAGAAGGAGTGACTAGTGGACTTTTACTAAATCGTGGACTAAATACGGGAAATAATTCTAAAATCTCTGTACATGGCAGAAGCACGTTATTTGCAAACGCAGAACCACTAATCGTATTAAATGGCTTTAGATTTGACGGCACAATAGATCAAATAAACCCCGCGGATATAGAATCAATAACGGTGTTAAAAGATGCTGCTGCTTCCTCTATTTGGGGAACTAAATCAGGCAATGGAGTATTAGTTATTACCACAAAAAGTGGAAAAAAACATCAAAGACAAACTATAGGTATTAGTTCGACACTTACAATTTCTGAAAAGCCAAATCTTTATTATACGCCACAAATGTCATCATCCGATTTCATTGATTTGGAACAATTTCTTTATGGAAAAGGCCTATTTGACTTTCAATTTTTTAATCCATATAATCCAGTTACATCAGCTGTTGAAGTCTTTAATCAAAGGAAAAACAATATTATTTCTTCATCTGATTTGGCATCACGTATCAATGATCTTAAGAGTTATGATATACGAAAAGACTTAAATAAATATGTGTATAGATCAAAAATTCAGCAGCAATATCACTTAAATTTAAGCGGTGGAAACGAAAATCACACTTATTATCTATCTGGAGGTTATGATAAAAATCTAGAGAATAAGGTGTCTGATAATTACAACAGAATATCATTAAACGCAAATAACTCATTTTCTTTGCTCCAAGATAAGCTTAACGTTTCTACTGACATAAATTTCATTTCTAGCGACACTCATTCAGGAAATACATATAATCCCACGAGCCCGTATGATAGAATTGCGGATGAAAATGGAAATTCCCTTGCTGTGATTACTGCCGCATACCGAATGTCGTATGTGGACACCGCAGGAAAAGGTAAACTCTTAGATTGGCATTACCGCCCAAAAGACGAGTTGGGTGCTGTTAACCAAAGCAGAATTAACCAGTATCTAATCAAAGTTGGTTTGAATTATAAAATATTAGCAGGACTGGATATCTCTGCTACCTACCAATTCTTAAAAGAAGACAGGCAATATCAGAGCAATAATGATGTAAATAGTTATTACACAAGAAATTTGATCAATCAATATTCCTCCATTACCCCAAATAAAGTCAACAGGACGATCCCTATTGGAAATATATTTTATGAGCAGGGCGATAATATAAATTCCAAACTTTTCCGAACACAACTCAACTATAAAAAAACAATTAACTCCGACCATGAAGTAAATTGGATAGCGGGTTACGAGGGCAGCGATAACAGGACGAATAGCAATTTTATAACCTATTATGGATATGATCCTGAAACACTTAATCATGCAAATGCTACAATTAATCCTTTAGCCGTTTACCCTCTTTATTATGATCCATCTATTTTAGGGCAAATCTACACCACACCTCAATTATCAGGTAGAATTGACATCAATCAATCCTTCTATACAAATGCTTCATATACTTTCAAGGGGCGCTACATCTTATCGGGAAGTGCAAGAAGAGACGAATCCAATATATTTGGTGTTAAAACGAATCAGAAAGGGGTTCCGTTATGGTCAGTAGGTTTAGCTTGGATTTTAAACCGCGAAAATTTGTATCGTATTGGATGGCTTCCAACATTAAAAGTTAGGGCTACTTATGGGTATAATGGCAATACTGATAAAACAGTGTCCGCATATTTAACAGCAAATAGTACCAGTCAGTTAAATCTTATTGGAAATCTTTATTCAATCCTTCAGAATCCGCCAAATCCCTCATTAAGGTGGGAAAAAATTAAAACCTGGAACTTCGGTTTGGACTTCGCAAGTAAGGAAAATAGAATAAGTGGCAGTATAGATGTATATCAGAAGAACGCTATTGATTTGATTGGAAATAATCCAATCGCATTTCAATCGGGAATTCTTCAATTTAAGGGGAATGGAGCTAGCCTTAGAACCAATGGCGTTGACTTTATACTTAATAGTTGGAATTTAAAACGTGCAGTTCAATGGAATACAAGTTTATTATTCAATTATAGTTTGGACAAAGTAACAAATTACAAAATAAAGCAAAGTTCCAATTCGAGTATTGTGAACAGTAATTTCCAAAACCCTGTCGAAGGCTATCCATATCAGGCGGTTTTCAGTTTTCCATCTGCAGGACTGGATATTTCCGGTGCTCCACAAGGTTACTTAGATGGTGCGTTAAGTAAGGATTATACTTCTATAACGTCAAAGCTAGATCCTAATCAACTTAAGTATCATGGCTCCGCTATACCTAAATACTTCGGGAGTCTTATTAATACATTAGCCTACAAAAACTTTGATCTCTCTATAAATATCATTTACAAATTTGCCTATTTCTTCAGAAGAGTGAACGTTTTTTCAGGCAGTAATTATGGATATGGAAATTCCCCAATTCCTTACCAATTGGCAGACTTTGAGAAACGTTGGCAAAAGGTAGGCGATGAAAATATCACAAAAATTCCTGCTTTATCTTATCCATCAAATTTAAGTAGCGATCTATTTTTTACAAACTCTGAAGATTTGGTAGAACGAGGGGATCATATTAGGGTTCAGGATGTGAGATTTTCTTATAGCTTATTGCCAAAACAGCTTTTAAATACCTTTCTTAGGAAGGCTAGCATTTTTATATATGCTAGAAATCTTGGAATAATTTGGCGAAAGAACAAACTAAATATCGACCCCGATTACGGATCATTTAATATCCCACAGCCATTTAGCGGGTCTATAGGTATCAATGTTAATTTATAATGTTATCATGAAGAGAATAATTTTTTTACTACTAATCTGTGTAACTAATGGTTGCACAAAAAAGCTTGACCTTAAACCGGATAGTTCTATTGTGTTACCCGAATCAGTGCAAGATTTAGAAATGATTTTGGATAATACGGATAAAATGAATAATACTTTAGGCTTAGCACACATTTCTGCCGATGAATACATCATTCCAAGTTTACAGATATGGAACTCGTTAAGAACGATTACTTCCAGAAATGCGTCAATTTGGGAAAAGGATATTTATGGGGGAGAAACCAAAATTTCTGATTGGACAACCCCTTACGGGTCCATTTATTACTGCAATAATGTTTTAGAAATATTGTCTAGGCAGGATATTTCAACTGATATTGAAAAGAAGAAATTGAAAGGATGGGCGCTTTTTGGTAGATCTTATGCATTTTATAGCCTCGTTAGCACATTTTGTAAAGCGTTTGATAGATCTACAGCATCCTCCGAATTAGGCATGCCATTAAAGTTAAAGGCGGGTATCGATGAAATTGTGCCAAGAAGTAGCTTGAAAGATTCTTATGATCAGATCATATCTGATGCTATGGAAGCGGCTGAATTACTACAGCAAGATATTATTCCTGGAAAAAGAACGAGACCTTCTAAAGTAGCTGCTTTTGCTTTTTTAGCCAGAGTATATTTAAGTATGCGAACTTATGATAAGGCAGAGTTGTATGCTGATAAAACTTTGACGCTGTATTCTAAGTTAACAGATTTTAATACATTGAGTAAAACCTCTAACTCATTCAATTACGACAGTGAGGAGATTATATATTTTACGCGTCAGATTACTACATATAGCCAATTAACTAGTGCTGCCATTAGTAACACTTATGGCGTGAACCCTGAATTAATTGGATTGTATTCTCCATATGATTTAAGAATACCCATTTATTTTCAAAAGAATACTTCAGGAAATTTTAACCTAAAACGCATCAACAGTTTAACAGCTTCACCTTTTACTGGACTAGCAACTGATGAAATATACCTAATTAAAGCAGAGTGTTTGGCAAGGCGGGGCGAAACTCAAAAATCAATGGACTTTCTTAACCAATTGGCTGAAAAACGTTGGAATCCAAATGCAAAAATTCCTGTTACTTCTTTTCAACCCATGACAGCTACAAGTCCTGACGTCGCACTAGATAAAATTTTGATTGAACGTAGAAAGGCGCTGGTTTGGAGGAGTCTGCGGTGGACTGATCTGAAAAGACTAAACATGGAAGGTAGAAATATAACAATAACCAGAAAGTTGGATGATAAGACATACACTTTGTTGCCAAATAGTCCAAGATACATTTTACCTATACCTGATGACGAAGTGTCATTGAGTGGGGTACAGCAAAATGAAAGATGAGGAATTTAGCCAGAATAATTTCTATGAAAAAATCGTCATTAATTATAGCGGCAATTATTTTTTTAGGAATCAACGTCGGAAAATCGCAGATTAAAATTGAAGGAACTCTCGATTCATCCATAACCAAACTATTTAAGAGCCATACGTTGGTTGTTAAAATCAACGACCCAGTAAAACGGCTACTAAATGAAGAAGAGATCATTAAGGTTCATGTGGATTCAGCCAGTTATTTTAGAATGTCAGTAAATTCATTACAACCATATACCTACCTTTCATTTTGGATTAACGATAATAGAAAAAACGGAAGTTTAACACGTATCCACTTCCCTTTAAGGCAACCCTATTTAAGTGAAATGTACCTTTTTAGGCGGGATGATAGTGTCGTTTTAGACATTCAAAAGAATGGTATACTCAGTTTTAGAGGAAAGGGATCTGAAAAATTAAACTGTCAATTTAGAATTTATGACACACAAGTCAAACCTTTAAGTGTCAATCTAACAATTACAGATTTAATGAATCAAAAAAGGTATGAAGAGGCTTTAGACTTCGAGAATACGGCTTTAAATATGGGTGTTGAAATTCGTTTGAAAATCTTAAAAAGCTATAAAAAAATGTTAAATGACACAGTTTATAACATGCTTTTTTTGGATGCAATAGCTAATGCGGAGTATGAAAGCATTATTCCATTATGGCAAAAAACCCTTAGTCCGATAAAAAAAGATTCGGAATTAGCTAAACTATTGATACAGAAATACTTCCTAAAGCATCGATTGACAGATTATCTAAATGACGAAAACGAACCGTTCATTCTTAATTCAGCTTACTATACGGAGTATTTATTTGAAAGGGAATGGAACAAATATAAATTGTTTTCTAATAACTCTCTTCATGGTGATTCATTCGCCGGAATACTTGAAACAATAAAATCCAATTATACGGGCGCACTTCGAGATCGACTTTTGCTAATTAACCTAAGGAGACTTTATAAATACTTCCCTGGTGAAATCAGAACAAAAATGAATGAAGTTTTGCCTTTATTTGATAATAATCAGATTAAAGCCCTATCAGAAACATGGTATAAACGATTTGGAATTGCATACCCATTTAAATTTGAAGATATAAATGGCAAAGTGCATCAATTAAGTGACTACAAGGGTAAAATAATAATATTGGATTTTTGGTTTTCTGGTTGCATACCCTGTATGCACTTAAATACAGCTATGCACCCTGTAGTTCAAAAATATAAAAATAATGATAATGTTGTATTTATTACCGTCTCCGAAGACAGAGATAGAGAACAATGGTTAAAGAGTATCATATCTGGTAAGTATACGGCGAAAGAATCCATCAATCTCTATACGAATGGGTTAGGCACAAATCACCCTATGCTAAAGTTCTATAACTTCGTTGGCGCTCCACAACAAATTATAGTCGGAAAGAATGGTGATATAATTTCTATAAATCCGCCACGACCAGAATTTAATGATCAAGACATTAGTTTTGAAAAATATCAAAAGGAAAAATTTATGGACGCAAATCTTAAAGCTCTTATTGCAATCATTGATTCACACCTTTAATGTAATCTATCAGGGAGCAAAATAAAGCTCCCTGATATTTTTATCACTGCCAAACGCCTTCGGTATCAGATGGTGTTGGTGAACCGCCAACAGAAGTGACAGCGCCCAATTGGGTGTTGTAGTTGAAGGTATCAAATTGACCAGCAGGTATATTGTTTGGGAACTGCAAAGTGCACGGGTTTTGATCTTCGACACATTCCTCTGATGAAGGTGGAGCTGTCTTACTATATACACCCGGACTAATTTGATAGTATTGTGTTGCGAACATTTTTTTTGAGGTAGTGCTTTTAAAGGCACTGAAACCGATTGCCATAATACCTACTAAGAGGGCTACAGCGAATTTTTGCAAATTTTTCATTTTTTTTAATGTTTATGTTTAGAAATGTTTGTTTTGAGGTTCAGGGCAAAGGCTGCAAGTACGATAAAGGTGAGATTGAACCAGATGTGCTGTCCCCAAGTGAGTCTTTCAATGATCAGATTACAATGGCATGGAAGCTTTTCTGCCCATAGGATCATGCTTAGAATATAGGCTGTGAATACACCCATCGTGGTAATGAAACCTGTCAATCCCAATTTATGAGTTTTGGGGTTGATGAGCAGTATTGAAATGGCTACTTCCGTAATTGGTACTAGCCAACTGATTAGCGCTGCATAACCACCTATATATGCAACTTTCGATAATCCCCGTACGAATTTTGAGTGTTCTGCTATTTTATCATAGGCAGAAGTCAAAAATAGGAAGATGCAAATCAGGCAGATAATAAAGACAATCAAATCCTTTGTCTTGCTGCGTTGAAACGGTCTACTGTAAGCTGTGATTTCCATGTTTTCAATGTTGAATGATCTGTTAAAAGAACGATTAGGACGAAGTCCTTTGCAGGTTCGTAACCCGCCTCAATTTGAATACTCTTTGTCACCGCAGCCCTTTCTTTTTTTAGTGAAACTTATGATTGCTTTGTTGATCTAAAGTTAGGTAGGGATTTGAGGAAAAAAGATGTTTTATGTCTCGATTTGGCCGTCTCAGTGTCTCGATTTTTTGGACAGGTGTCGCATATATTTTAGACAGGTGTCTAACTTCAAAAGAATATCTTGGCTATTTTTCGCCTTTAAACCTGTCTAGATGGCGAACGCTCATCCTGACATACGGGGCGAAGATATGTTTGTCCGTTTTATAGATGATCGAGGGATTGCTTTTTTTATAGTAGTTGATCCTCTCCTCAGCAGTTTCCATTCTTAGCATCAGTTCTCTTTTACGGCCTTCAATCAAGTTTTCTTCATATATTTCAAGCAGCATTTTATAGAGTGACACATTTCCCTTTGCGATACTGTCAGCTCTATATAAGTTGAGTGCGTAAGCATGCGTGTCAGTTAGAAATTCAATAATTTCAGTAACACCGTTGCGGTTGCTCAAGAACCTGTTTCCAGGAATCAAAAATCCGTTTTCCATCAACCACATAGTATATACCGATTCTTCATATTCAACAGTTCCTCTTAACAATCCGTCAGATATATAAAAAAGCGTCGGTGTCTGCTGCCAGGGAGAATCACCTAAGATCCAGCCTTTCTTAAATTCGGTTTTTACAAAGAGATTAATTAGTAAGTCAACAGTGTCTTTGGTAGCAGTATTAAAGCTTTCAAGTTTTTCTACAAGGGCTTTCATAGTCAAGTGTTTTGGTAAAACCCCCAATAAACGAAGTTTTTTCAATTAATTTGCATGACATTTTTTCGTTGAAATATGTCATGTGTTGCTGAAATGGGGCTTTATTTTGGGAAGAAACACGTTTTTGGATGACAAAAATTAATTTCGTTTTCATACGTAATTTCGTGATATTTATTCTTTATTAGGCCATCATCCCAAATGAAAGACATGTTCACCTCACCTCTGAAAAAAATTAAGTGTCGATTTCTAAAAGGGATTTTAGAAAGACGATCATATGAACCAAGTATTAAATAACCTACAAACGCACGTTGATTCCTATGGACAGTTAAGAGATTTCAATGTGAATGAAAAAGATTATGTTAAAAAAGAAAATCAGCTAAAAGACTCTTGGAGCGCTTTCAGCGAAAGACTACAGGAGCGTATTGGTGAGCAGGATACAGATGAAAAGCTTTCTGTATTTATCAAAATAACACAGGATCGCTTAACGGCCTTCGCTGACAAAGTTTTTGAATATTACAAAGAAGTGGAATCATCCACTACCGATTGGCAAGTGAGACAAAAGCTTCTGTTTAAAGATATAGAAAATGAAGTAGTCAAAGTTTTGGAGTTCCTGAAGATAAACTTTTCAAAAAACTTCAACTTTCTTGGCAAAGTTCCCCGGTGGGTCTTTTACATCGAAAAGGATGTTTTATCCAAAAAACAAACCATAATTACCGGCTTGAAAAGAAAAGCAGTAGATGAAAGCCTAGTTTTAATCATCAGCAATTTCCTTGACAGGTTTGAGGATTCTGGAACTTTCAATTTTAAAAACTGGCATCAATACGTATATTATAAAAAGCTGGTTCGCGCACTATGTCGTTTTATGGAATCACAAGATTCCGACGATGATACGTTGAATTTAATAAAACTCCTTATAGGCTACAATTTCAATCCACTGCCTTTCTACTATTTTATGGTTGAATTTACAGAAAATATGATAGTTCAGAGTGCCCCCTTTGAAGAACAGGAAATCACGCTACTTCACCTTCTTAAGGTCGTTGGAAATATCCGTCCTGAAGTGAGCAAAGGTTATAATCCAGAAGTCCAGCCAATACTGGAATCTGTACGGGGCTCTATTCTTAGTGAGCTTGAAATCATCGGTAAGATCAAGGAAGTTGTGAACCCCGACATCATTGGAGGAACAGGACAGAAAAAAGGATGGCATTATTTTGAAGTTTCTTCTACCTTAGAAGAATTGTTTTTTTTCTTTAAGGTGATGCGGGCTGTCAATTTCATAAAAACAAGATACAATGCAAATTTGTACAGATTTGTAGAGCGTCATATCAAAACAGATCGGACAAAAAACTCAAATGCTTCCCCCCAATATATGCGGAATATATTTGCACCAAGCTGGGAATTTTCTCCGAAAGTTGTCAGAAAGGTAAGATCATGGCTCACAACAATGGTCGCTTATATAGATACTCATTTTCCTGAACAGTTTAAGATTCTGTTGATTATTTTGTTTCTAAAAGTTCCAGTAAACCCTGATTTTTTAATAATTTAACCAGCTCATTGAACCACGAATAACAAAAACCATTAAGTTTCATAACTTTTCCCCAGCCTAAATCCGTAATATTTCTTATTGTTGAAAAACCCAGTTCAACACTTTTATTTTTGAAGTGATCACTAACAGGTAATTGATCAATAGCTCGATCAAGAAATCCTTCATTGCCTTGTCTTTTCTCTTGCATAATAGAAGAGCATTAATCTGATTAAGCCTTTAAGAAATGAATTTTATTTTTTTGCTAAGATGGCCGCCATGCTCCAGTTTGAATCTACAATTCGGCCTTATATTATAACTTTGGCTATGTCCTTTTAGCACAAAGTGTTATCCCCCTATATTATTTATTTCTGCATTATTTTGTATCTCAAATGTAATTAACGTTTACCAAATAAAAAGAGGTATTTAAAAAAAAATCGCTACCCCAAAGTGTAACATAAATATCCCTTTCAGAATATTATTAAAGCCGCTTATTAACAAATGTGACACTTGTCCTATGTCATGTTTGTCACTTTTTTGCAAAAATAAATCCTCCCAAATTGGCGCTTATTCACCAAAAAAATATGCGTTATGATAAAAGATTTTTCAGGAATTTATGTTAAAAACGAATGCGTTGCATTAGTAGAATTGGTTCGCCATGGTCTACATAATAGAATGCGACCTGATGCCTCGGTTGTGCCACCATTAGCGTTCCTAACCAAGCGGAAAGAATAGTAACCCGATTTCTCCGTAAAGACTACAGGCAATGAAATTGGATTTTTCAAAGGTATAAGCCAAAGTCATGTTTCCGTAGATTTTTAACAAGAATCAGACTGTATTGACAGAACAAACTTGAACAATAAGTCACTTACCTAATCAACAACTTATGATATACGATTTTAGCTCAGAACTGTATGAACAGCTCGAAGAAGGTTTGAGAAGCATTGAAAGCTCATTGACAAATTATCTAGAGAAGCTCGATAACTTTAACATTTGCATCGGCCATAATTTGAAATTGCTTGAGAATTTCATTCTGGAGAATGGTTTTAAGGATGACACTGAAGAAATTTATTTTTTCAAGCATATTTATCCGCGGTTTTATTCCTGGTACATTTATCACAACGAATTGGCAGCTATGCTCAAACTTGTACCCCAGCATGGTACAGATGTCATGGTTAGAGATTTTTATATACAGGAATATCAATATCAGCTTCGATTTTTTGACCAGCACCGGGCAGTTTATGAATACTACCTTGCAGATGAAGATGATAGGGATCATATGTTTTTTCTGCCGAGGAACTATAAAACGCTGAGCCCCTTACCTGTTAATACACCCTTCGATTTGCGTTTCCTCACAAACCAAGGTTACACCTTTGCAAGATTCATTGCATATGACCGTTTGCAGGAGTATACCGGACGTAAGCTTCGGTTATTGTATCGAAACCCGGAGAGTGAATATGTGCAGGCACTGCTCAAAGGTAGCAAGAGACGATGGACCGGAGACAAGATTGAGCTCATCGAAATTGCTTACGGCATTTATTACACCAGGCGAATGAATGATGGCAAAGTAGAAGTCCGGGATATAGTAGAATGGCTCGAAGATACTTTGGGCGTGGATCTGGGAGATGCTTACCGCATGTTCGCGGATTTGCAGCGTCGTAAGAATAGCAGTTATACCAAATATCTGGAAGAGATGATGTCAGCAGTGCGAGAGCAAATTTTGGAGAAAGATCGCTTCAAAGCAAGCAAACGTAAACTAAACAAGCAAAAATAAATCGTTCCCCATTTTCAGAAATGGGGAATACATCAGATTTGCTCTCCGCAATTTTGGTCTTGTTACCAAGCAAGATCTTTGACATCATGGAACGAAGCATTTCCGGCCTAACTCTCCGGAAATTGTTGTGCAGCTGCGCAATGCCAGTAATTGTCTTTTGAAATTTACTGGCGGGGCAGTGATCCGCAGGCAGTCCGTTTGGACGAGGGAGGTAGATCCTTACGCAGGTAGTTCCATTTTTGATACACATTTTTCAGGATGCGTTTGCCAGAAAATGTTTGCAGAGGGGCTTTTTTAGCCCCTTTTCTGTTTTTAGCTATTTATAAAAACCTAAGATTATGTCTATTATTCATCTTGATACTTTTATAAAGCTGGGCGGAGATCATAAAGATTCTGACGCCATCCGATGGTTAAGGCCACGCCTAACCAATGCTCCTGATTTTACCATTGATCGGCTCCTGCCCACAGGCACTACCAGGGTGCTGACTAGATACCTGAAACATCTTGGCCTTTGGTCTGGGACAAATGAGTTGTTGCAGGAGGTACACTACAGCAGGAGCATTGATGGAACATTGTGCAGTTATTCCGCATTGGGATGGTTGAATGAGGCGGGTGGCTGGGTGATACAGAATGCGCGCTGGCGCGGATTACTTGGACAAAAAGCGATCACGGTACGATTGGGAAGTCCTTCACGGGTTGCCATTTTTGAAACCTATTTTGAATTTTTGAAATGGTATCAGTTCTATAAGGCTCCGGATCATACTGTCATTGTACTGAACTCTTCAGATTTCCTTGAGGCAGGTATGTTTCTATGCCGTTATTTTAAGAAGGCGGAACTCTTTTTTAGTAACGAACGGTTCTGGAAAAGGATTGACCTGAGATACGGTAATGTGATAGACCGCTCAGTGCAATATGCGCCGTTAAATGAGGGATATCGCAATTTCCTGGATTCCAAATTACCCACTCTTTGTAAACCCATAACTTATGAACCACTACATCGATGCTAACGCACTTCGTGAGCAGGTAAGCTTGCCGGAGTTGCTCCGCCGTTTAGGCCACCAGCCAGTCAGTAAATCTGGAGGAGAACTGAAATACCATAGTCCAATAAGAAACGGGGACCGCAGTCCTTCCTTTACCGTCAGAGCGGATACCAATCAGTGGTATGATTTCGGTCTTCCCGGTGGAGGTGATCTGATCAGTTTTGGGGTGACCTACTGGCCTGGGCTCAGTTTTTACCAGGTGTTGAAAAAAATTCAGGAGGTCTGCGACCTACCGGAAAGTAAGCTGATTTTTGCAGAAAGACCCAGGGAGCCCAGACCAAGAAAGGCGGAAAAGGTACAATCTTATGAGCTGTTTTGCATAAGGCCTTTAGGAAGTAACCCTTTGTTAGAGGAATATCTAAAGTCACGAAAGGTTTGGGAGGCTGCTCAAGGCAGGCTTTCGGAAATCTATCTCCGCTGCATCGCCGGTCCTAGAGCGGGAAAGAAACTTTTTGGCGTTGGCTGGCAGAATGAGTACATGGACTGGGAGATTCGTACTGCTGCCCAATGGAAGCATTGCCTCGGTCAAAAAGGGATGAGTTTGTTTAAAGGTGATCCAAACCAAGTCGTACTCTTTGAAGGGATGATGGATTACCTGAGCTGGGCAACGAAAAATCCAGGGGATAAGTCATCTGTGTATGTGCTCAACAGCATAGCAATGATCGAACATGCGATTAATGCGACTGCGGACTTTGAGCAAAAAACGTGCTTTTTCGACAACGACGAAGCGGGACGAAAAGCAACTGTTTCTTTCCAGGCTGTTTATCCGGATGCCATTGACGGTGCATCGGCTTATCAGGGTTATGAGGATTACAATGCGATGCTTATGGACGAGCCTGAGCTAAGAATGCCCTGGGAAGAAGAAGGGGTTTTTCAGAAAATTCTGAATACCTACAAACGTTAAACCAATTATTACTAACCTATAAGATGATGATGTACTGTTTTATCAATTCCAATTTAAATTTCCTGTTAGCCTTAGCGGTGATAGCCGGCAACCTACTGCTTCTTGTTGCCGCTCTTTATTTTGCTGCAGAAGCTTTGCGCAGCCAATCAAAGGTAGTGGTTGCCTATTTGTCAGGCAGGGCCGATGCGTTAGAAGAAGTACTTAAAGGCTTTCAGGAAAAGCAAAGTGATCAGCGGCCAGCCGAGGTGCAGAAAGGTGCAGAATCAGAAACGGCTGAACATGTAGATAGCCGATAGGCACGTTAGCGCATTGGCCAGCTAAATGGCCCATCACTTGGTTAGCCCAGCGATTGGCCAATTGGCGAACTAAGTGATTAGCGGACTTATTTATTAGCGGGTCTAACAATCGGCTGCTTTGCCAGCCGATTAGCTAAGCAGCCTAATAGCCAATTTGCTAAAACCCCAAGTTGCGCGGGGTTTTTACTCCTTTTCCCGTACCTGTCCCCTGATCAGGGGGAGAGGCGGGTAAAGGCAAGTTAGTTTTCGGGTACCCGAAAACACAACTTGCCGAATACAAAAGAGCCGGTATTTTACCGCGGGCTACTGCAAATCAGCTAAGCACTAAGCCAGCCAATCGCGAATTGTCGTAATTCGATATCCGTATTTTTCAAAGCCTATGAAAACAGATTCAAAAAAGGTAGGCAGGCCTGTGCTGGAATCGGGAAAGCGTGAACATTTATTAAAGGCGAAGCTGACCGAAGAAGAGCATCAGCAGGTACTGGCTATGGCCAGGCAGCTTGGGATCACCCGGACGGAACTTATCCGTTCCAGACTACTCAGCCTACATGGACAAGTGGTGATTAATACTTCTGAACTCCTAGCATCTCTGGACAGTATCGGATCGGAATTAGGGAGAAGCGGAAATAATATTAACCAACTTGCCCGGCATGCAAATGTCCTAAACAAACGGGGAATGCTGGACGGGGAAGTGATCTCGGCATTTAACCAGCACTTTGCACGTTACCTTGAGCAGCACATAGAGATCCAAAAAATGATGCGGCAGCTGATCCGCTTAATGACCGGTTGATGAATGATCGTGAAAATCTTGCGCAAGTCCGAAACCTTCAATGGTGTAGGATACAATTCCGATAAGATGGAAAAGGACAAAGGTGAACTCATGCTGGTGTCTGGATTCGGCGCCCTGCAGGGACTTGACAACCTACGACCCTCTGACTACATAAATTACCTGGAGGCATTGTCTTCTCGAAGTTCAAAAACAAAATATCCCCAGCTGCATGTCAGCATCTCTTGTAAAGGGCAGTCGCATACCAAACAGCAACTCACTGGAATTGCATCTGAATGGATGAAAGGAATGGGCTATGGAATGCAGCCTTACATTGTCGTCTTCCATAGCGATACAGCCAACGCACACGTGCATATTGTCTCTACCCGGGTTGACCGTTCTGGAAAAAAAATCAATGACTCTTTTGAAAAGTTAAAAGCGTACCAGGTGCTAAACCGGATCATGGCTCAGGACCCTGCAGAACAATGTACGAAAGATGCAAGGGAAGCACTCGCCTACAACTTTTCCACCCGGCCTCAATTTGCAATGCTCATGGAAGCCAGAGGATATAAGCTTGAACTTAAAGGAGCGAATTACCAGCTATATAAATTTGGTCACATATTGGGCAAGGTGGCACTCGGCGAGGTGGACAGCCGGATTGCGGTCTATGAAAAAAACAGGGCACGCACGATTCAGCTCCGTGCGATTGTCGAACGCTACCGCGCCTTACATTCTGGAGAATTGTTTCCCGTATCCAAGCCTTTACCGGGAGGAGCCGCTGGCCCGGCATTTGCCTATTCCTCAAAACTAGCTGAAGTACTCCAACAGAAATTTGGGCTGCAGCTTTTGTATCATGGCACACCCGGCAAGCCACCTTACGGCTTTTCTATTTTAGATCATAAAGAGAAAATGGTACTGAAAGGGAAAGAGCTGATGGACATCAAGGAGTTGATCGCCCCGGTCACCGGACACACTGAGCCTATAGCACAAAACCCTGTTGCCATAAAAGCAGCTCCCGATGAGGATATTCTTGAAGTGGGTGAGGCTAATCTACCCGTCCCGCAGTCTGAGCCTGAGGCAAGCAAAGTGTCCGCCTGGACAGCTGATGTTGCAAAAGATCAAAATGAGCAGTCCGGAGCAACGCCTTTCTTATCTGCACTGGAGGATCTTCGTCTGGATCTTTCAGGTGACGTCGATGACGAGCAGATCCTTGGGCCAACCCGGAGGCGAAAACGGAAGGCCCGAACAAATACCCGATAATTGTTAACTTTTTAATCGCTTTTTTATGGTCATTTTAATTGGCAATCAAAAAGGTGGCGCAGGCAAGAGTACTCTCACCCTGCTGCTGGCGAACTACCTGAGCCAGGTTCGAAAGCGCAGGATTACTGTTCTGGATATGGATTACCAGCAAAGCATTGTCACTAAATATGAAAAGGCCAAGGTGCTGGAAAACCCTGAACCGTATGAGGTGATCCCTTGCGACCTGAAACATTTTCCAATACTACTAGAAGCTATCCAGAGAAAAAAAGGCGAGTTGCTGCTAATTGATTTGCCGGGAAAGATGGATGATGACGGACTGATCCCGGTTTTTCTGTCGGCCGATCTGATACTTTGCCCGTTCAATTACGATGAGTTTTCAGTAGATTCAACCCTGCTTTTTGCAATGGTAACCCAGCGGATCAATAACCGCGCTCCTTTGCTTTTTGTGCCTAACCGGATAAAAAGTACGGTACGCTATGAGACCCGACAGCAGGTGGATCAGGTACTGGAGCGTTTCGGCAAACTCTGCCCCGCGATTGCAGACCGGGTGGATTTTCAGCGGTTGAATACCAATGAAACACCAGCAATCGTTCTTCCTGTCGTCCTTCCGCTGCTGGAATTGATTTATGAAAAATACATTCCAAGGGAGGGCGTTTCATGAACCAGCAGATCAAAAGCCTCGCGGATGAAATCAGAGAAAAACTCCGTGATCAGCAGCCCCCCGCAGCAGAAAAGGATGATGGAAAGACTATGGATGTCAGTCCTGAAATCCAACCAGAAGCTGATCGGGTTAGTAGCGACCCTTTACCACTCGCTGTTGATTTAAACCCATTGGTGCAGGCTCCCAAAAAGTATACTGATGCCCAAGTAACCCGGTTTTTCGAACAGTTAGAGGGCTTTCAGTATTTGGGCGAACAGAAAAGCATGATACGGGTGGATGCTGCTACGATGAAGCTGCTCCGGCGATTAAAGCTTGTGCGGGGTGTAGAGATGAACAAGCTTATTGTTTTTGCATTACACCAACTGCTGTCCCGGCATCCCTGGCTGCAGACCTATATCCAAGATTCACTTAAAAATCCTGATTTATGACATGGACTACTTTCGGCCTTTGGTTAGGCATGGCTTATTTGTTATACTATGGCCTGAACCTGGCCTTTGATTTATTGATTTCGAATAGGGCGCCAACATCAGGACCATCGCAGGAAGAACTCTTCTTTGAAGAATCTTCTGAGCCCGTACTTGTTTCCTATTTGAAGGATGCACCTGTAGATGAGATCCCGGAAATCGGTGGGACTACAGCATCGTCCGCCTCCGGAGTGCTAAGCTCGGGACTGGTGCAGGCCACCGGCGCTTTGAGCATTGCCGAACTGCTGATCAGAGCCAAGGATGAGCTCATCGAGCACACCAGGGCAATTCCGTATTGATCACTATGAATTCCAAATTTTTTAAGACAGTTCCCGCTGTCTTTTTTTTTGCCTTCTTTTTCGCTAATTCCCCGCTTTCGCTCTATGCCCAGCCAGGTGTCGCAGAGTTTTATAAGGCGGCAGACGAAGTTCACCGCTGGTACTTCAGCTTAACAGACTTAATCCTGGTGATGGCTGCCATCGCCGGAATGTTCGGAGGTCTTCGTATTTACGCCAATTGGCAATCCGGTGCCCGTCACATTGATGCCCAGGTTATGGGCTGGTTTTTTTCCTGCCTTTTCCTGCTGCTGGTCGCAGGATTTCTCAGCGCCCTTTATGGGATTTATTAATCCAATAGTTTACCATTAATCTTTCTTTATGACAGTAAAACCTAAAAGTCTATTGTCTTTAGTTGTCATTGCGATGACTTCCTTCAATTCCGCCAAAGCACAGGGCGGTGGTGTGACCGGCATCAATGCTGCCACATCTTCATTGAGCACTTATATTGATCCGGTTTCCTTTCTGATTCTGGCCATCGGCGCTGTAGTTGGCCTCATCGGTGGCGTACGCGTTTACATTAAGTGGAACAATGGTGATCAGGACATAAACAAAGAGATCATGGGCTGGGGTGGATCCTGTCTTTTCCTGGTCTTGGTCTCAGTTGTGATCAAAGCCTTTTTTGGCGTATAATGATTCGTTATCCAATTTATAAGGGGCTTCAGAAGCCCCTTATCTATCGTGGTTTTCGTGGAAAGTTTATCGCCTGGGGTATAGGTTCGCTCGTCATTGGCCTGGTGTCCGGAGGAATCATTGGTGCCCTGTCCAATATGTATTTAGGAGGAGTGTTTACCATTTTGAATGCCTCGGCAGGTATGTTTTACACCTTCCACAAACAGAAAGGAGGCCTTCATTCCAAGACGCGACATCAGGGTGTCATGATCCATCCGAACCCTTTTTCTAAATCCTATGCAACATAAACGGGCATTTGAAATGCCTTTTGCTGGAATCGATGAATTCCAGGGAAAGGCGATCTTGCTGGGAAATGGTGGTGAAAGTTCAGTGATCATGAGCATCAGAAACCCGGTCGTACAATATGGCGCTGACGCCCAGCCCTATCAAGGCTATCAGCAAATTCTGCTCAACGCCATCAAAATCCTTGGAGAAGGTTATCTCCTACAAAAGCAGGATGTTTTTTCCAAACACACGTTTGGCCCACGCCCCGCACCTACATTTCTTCAGCAAAAATACAATGACCATTTTTCAGGCAGGATCAGTACACAGGTCACTACGTATCTCATCCTCACCCGGCAAGTGAAAAAAGGTGCCTTTTACGTATACAACGAAAAGCTTCTTTCCGAATTGGTTCAGCATACAGACAAACTACTGGACTTATTTTCCGGAGCAGGTCTATCGCCTATATTATTAACAGAAGCTGACATTCAGAAGTACGTCACCAGGATTCTTGCTATGGAGTTTTCCTCCGAACATCCGGTCATGGACAACCTGCTTTGCGGTGATCAGCAGCTGGGACTTGGTGGCCGGGCTGTCCGAAGTATTTCACTGATCAATACAGACATTATAGATCTGCCGGAGGAAATAGGACCGTACAATGAACGTCAGGAATCTGCCGCGCTCAAAGGCTTTCCGGTAGACAACCTGTTTTTCCTGCACCAGGTTCCGGGTTATTCTTGTATGATCTACAACCAGGTCATTGAAATCCCGGGACAACAGCAGGTGCTAACCAAACTGGAGGTCAAGCGCAAGCGGCATAGTGGTGTACCGGATCCAGCCAATCTGGTTTGTGTGCAGGATATCGACAGACTGATGGAAGACGTAGCCAGGGAAAACCAGTTGTTGGTTCAGGCTCACTTCAATATCCTGATCTGTGCGGATCTGGATAAAATCTCCAGAGCTTCTAACTTTGTGGAGTCTTCTCTTTTTCAACAAGGGATTTTACCCAGCAGGCAAAGCTATAACCAGATGGAACTGTTCAGGACAGCCCTGCCTGGCAATGGGGTTGAACTCAAAGTTTACGATTGGTTTTTGACGACGGCAGATGCGGCGCTTTGTTTTTTCTTTAAAGAAAGTCTGCAACAGGATGAAGATTCCGAATTCCTGATCCGCTTTACCAACAGGGAAGGGATTCCCATCGGCATCGATCCCTGCGATTTACCCATGAGGACAAACAGGGTGAACAATCGGAATAAACTCATCTGCGGGCCATCCGGATCCGGTAAGTCAGTATGCGTGAATGCTATAGTTGAGCAATATTTGTTATATAACATGGATGTGGTCATCGTAGATGTCGGCCATTCCTATTCAGGGTTAAACTCCTATCTAAAGGCCAGGTATGTGACCTATTCAGAGGATAAGCCCATCACAATGAACCCTTTCCTTATCAGTCAATCTGAATATAACATTGAAAAGAAGGATTTTCTGATTACCCTTGTTTCTTTGCTTTGGAAAGGTGCTGAAGGGCAGATTTCCTCGGTAGAACGTGATGTGATCGCAAGTGTCATCTCTGGTTATTATGCCACTTATTTTTCGGGTTCCGATGGCAATGGAAAGGAGGCGTTTAACATATCCGAGCTTAACTTCAATAGTTTTTATGAGTATATGCTATGGCGTGTCCCTCAGATCAAGGAGCAGGAGCGTATCCCCTTTGACCTGGATGAATGTCGGTTCGTACTTAAGAAATTCTACCGGGATGGGGAATACCAGACAATCCTGAACGAGCGTACGGATGATTCACTGTTTTCCGAACCTTTTATTGTCTTTGAAATCGATTCGGTACAGAATAACAAAATTTTGTTTCCAATCATTACGCTTACAATCATCGATCTGTTCATTCAGAAGATGCGCTTCCGCACCCATCAACGCAAATGCCTTATTTTAGAAGAATGCTGGAAAGCCATCGGGTCACCACTGATGGCAGGATTTTTACTGTACTTAAATAAGACAGTCCGAAAGTTTTGGGGAGAAGTGATCGAAGTCACCCAATCCCTGTCTGATGTGCTGGGGAATCCCATCTTAAAGGAATGCATTATCTCCGAATCGGATACTATCATTCTTTTGGATCAAAGTAAATTTAAGGACAACTATGGGGAGATTGCCCGCTTGTTGTCTTTATCCGAGGCGGAACAGAAGAAGATTTTCACCATCAATAAACTGGACAATCAGGAAGGCCGGGGCCGCTTTAAAGAAGTGTATATCAAGCGGGGATCCGTCGGTGAGGTTTATGGAATAGAACTTTCCATTTACCAGTACCTGGTTTATACAACTGAAAAGCCAGAAAAAAATGCAGTGGAAACCTATGCCCTGCATTTTGGAGATTATTCCAAAGCACTGGATGCATTTGTTTCGCATATGGAAATAAGCGGACTTTCGCTGTCTGCTTTTGTCGCTGAAGTGAACCGTTCAGGCATTTATCCATTTTCAACTTAATTTTATGAAACGACTATTTTTATGGGTCGGATGTATGATGTTGTACGGCCTAAGTTATTCGCAGACCCTCTACATTGATCCAACCACATCTGCTGCTATGGCATCACATGGTAGTATCATTAATTCACAATTGAACAGAACCAATGATAACCTGACGCTGATTCAGCGGGGCCAACTGGCTGTAACCGGGCAACTGGCAATCGTCAATGACCTGCAGGGGCAGATTTACCGCGGACTGAGTGAGGTTTCTGCCGTAGTAAGAAACCTGCTTGCTGTAAAAGATATTGCGGAAATCAGCTCGGATATTGTTAATGATGCCAATAAGGCTTTACAGATTGCCGGTTCCAACCCGGTGTTGCTGCTTTTTGCCGAAGGTGGTGCCAGGGAATTTAAGAGCCGATCAATCACGCTGGCTGCTGAGGTAAGCTCATTTGTGCTGTCTGGCGGGGTTAATAATTTAATGGACGCGGGAGAAAGGGCGAGGTTGCTGGGCAGGATAGTCACCGAGCTGACCATCCTGCGCGGAGTAGCCTATGGCATGCACCGCTCCATGTATTGGGCGAAACAGCGAGGCATTTTAAATTCCTTAAATCCATACAGCGGTTTTATTAATATTGACAAGCGCATTGCCGATGACATCATCCGAAACGCTAAGTACTTAAAGCAGTGAAGCATGGTTTTTTTGTTTTGGCATTTATTATCCTGCACGGATCAATATTCGCGCAAACTAATGTAGCGCTGCTTCATCAACTGGTAGATCAGAGCAAGTCAGAAAATGACCGGCAGAAGCAGGCCAGGGATAAACAGGCGGTGACCTCGGCAAACGAGGAAGTCAACCGAGGCCAAATGGCCAGGCTGAAGTCAAAGTACAGAGAGCTACAATCCAGATTTAAGGTCTTAGGCCTGGCTATTGACGCAGCTCAGATTGGTATCCAGGCTGCGCCGATCATTGGGGAAATTATGGATCAGCAGCAGCAGATTATTTCACTTGCCTCAGATGATCCGCTGCTGATCGCACTGGCTCTGGATGTAGAAGCAGACCTCGTAGGGCAGGCACATTTACTCAGCAATTACCTGTACGGCCTAGCGGTCAGTATAGGCGATTTAAACCAAATGAAATCCTCAGACAGAAAAATCCTGTTTGGGCATGTGCTGGTTGAGCTCAGGCGAATCGCCGGAGCATCCCGAGGCCTCGCACAATCCCTTCTTTCTGCAAGTAAAAAGAAAAGACTGGATAGGCTAAATCCCTTTGGAGAATATGTCCAGGAAGACAAACGGTTGGTCGATGACATCTTGCGACAGATAGCTATCATAAAACAGCCCTGATATGAGAACATTTTTGCATGCGCTTTTGATGGTATTTTCTCTCTTGATTTTTTGCCCGCGGAGCTTTTCCCAACGGGTGATCTTTGACAGGAACCACTTTACTGCAGTAAGCGAAAACGGAGCGGCGCGGCTTGCGGCAGAAAATACACATAATGGCAATTTATCAGCCATTAAGCAGCAGTTGGATGACATCACCCTGAACGTATCTTCAGTGGTATTGGTACAGAACATTATTCGGGGCTCTTTAGTAGAGGTGAAACAGGTGTTGAAGACAGGCATTATGGCCAGGCAGGTAGGCCGATTGGCTACCGAAATCGTATCGGAAAGCAACTATATGCTTAATTTGGCAGCCCATGATCCGCATTTGCTATTGTTTGCTGAAGATGTTTCCCGTCAGCTTAAAAACCGTGGGGTTAACCTGGTCACCGAGGTGTCCTCATTCGTCTTACGCGAAGGAGAAAATGTACTGATGGACTTTGATAAGCGCGATTTACTGATGAAAAAGGTGATCCTGGAGTTGCAGGTGATGCGTACACTAGTGTATAGCCTTGGTCGTTCGATGTACTGGGCAAAACAGGCAGGAATTGTCCGGTCGCTCAACCCTTACCAGGGGTTTATCAACCAGGATAAAAGAAAAGCGGAGGAGCTGCTTTTCAATTTGAGACACTTAAAAAATTAATCATGAAAAACATAATATTGGCTTTGCTCTTTTTAGAGCTGGCTACGGCTATGGCTTTTGGTCAAAAGTCTATACGCGATAATGCGATTCGCTACCAGCAGGAGCGCATGGTATTTAAACAATGGGACAGGAATAAATTTGTTCCAGAACCCGGCTTTTTACACTTGAATCCGATGTACTGGCTCACCTGGGGATTGCATCCCAATTATCCAAAAACCGATCTGAGGCCGCTCGGCCCATATGGGCCGCAGACCCAGCGCATGGGAATGGTACTGGCAATGCGACAAAGCAGTAACGCCTATAAACTTCATGCGGATACTTTGCGATCTGTGGCATTGACAGAAATCTCCAACTATGCCGGTGCCATTGCTGATCTGGATCCACTTTGGATGCTATATTATTCGAGGGAATTTCAGCCGCTGATCGAACAGGATGATGGTGCGTTGCTTTCCGGATTAGGAAATAAAGAGCAGGCCTACCTACAGCATATAGGACTATTGGACTGGTACCTTGAGGAAAGCCAGTCTATTCGCGAGAGGCTTGCTGCACTGCGTGCGACCAATATCGACAGGGGGTCCCGGTTGTTGGGATACCATCGCATATTGGGGGAATATCGTACGCTGCGGGCAAGCTGGGGAGCAAAAAAGCAGCGGTCTAAACTTTACTTGTCTTTGGCTGAAACTGCGCAGAAGGTGCGTACGCCCGATGCTTCAACCATGACTGGCGGTATAGAAAATGACAAGCAGATCATCGACAGGATATTGAGACACGCTAAACTATAACTAATGGGAATGAATATTTTAGGGACTGGGCTGTTACTACAGGCCGCACCCGTCGATCCGGAAGCGTTCAAGAATACATTCAATTTTCTGCAAGGCAATGGGGTTTATGAAGAGAGTATGATGTACTTTCTTAAGGCCATGCGCAACACAGTCTGGACACACTATGATGCCTTTATCACAGATGCGCAGGCACTATCTGCTATTTTTATGTTGGTTTTTTTTGCGGTTAAGAGTTACGAAATGATGGCTGGCGACAAGCAACTTGAGGTAATGCCTCTTTTGCGCCCATTCGGATTGGTCATGGTTATTTTATGGTGGCCGGTATTTACCAGGATGGTAGCTTTCCCAACCGACATTGTTGCAAACAAGACCGAGGCCATGTTTGTTGGCAGCCAGGTCCAGATTAACAATCTGCGTCTTCAACGTGCCCAGCTGATGAATGAAGTCGCTAACCAATTGATGACCATACAGGCTGAAACCGAAACGGCCAAAAAGGAGGCGGATACCTGGTATGAAAATGCCTGGGAATCTGTAAAATCTTCCGTGAAGGAAGGCTTTGCTGAGGTCTGGAACCCCATTGTTGAACTGAGAAATCGCTTGCAGGTAAGTTTGCAATTACTGGCCACATCTATGCTGGAAACACTCGCACTTTGGGTGCTGAGGATCTGCGTATATGTGATATTTATAGTTCAGATTATTTTCTCAACCATATTGATCATATTGGGGCCTTTTGCAGTGGCCATAAGTATTTTGCCCGCGTTCCGGGATTCATTTACTACGTGGGTTGCCCGCTTCATTTCAGTAAATCTCTATTCTGGTATTGCATACTTGGTGCTCTATGTGGCCTCGCTGTTTCAGCAATATGCTATGGAGGCAGAGATCTCTCGTTATCAGGAACTACTCGCCGGAAGCGCGCCTATGGAAAAGCTAGTTGCATTTGCGGGTAATGGACTATTATCCTTCGGGATGGTGATCGTTACTTTTTTGATCGGTGGGCTTACCATGCTTACTGTGCCCAGCATTTCTACCTGGGTTGTTTCTACTTCCGGGATCACTTCTGCCGCATCTTCCATGGGACGTGGGGCGTCTAATATTTCCCGTATGGCAATTAAAATGATGAAGGGATAACATATGATCATTAAGAATATTGAGGGAAAAGTCAGATTGGCTACTTTCCTTTCCGCCGGCAGTTTTATTTGCTCAGTTGCTATAGCCATTGGAGTCAGTTTTTTTGCCTACAGGCAGGTGAGCGACGCCAGAAAGTCTATCTACATCTTGGATCCTGGGGGCATTCCGGTGCTTGCCCGGCAGACCGATGTGCAGATGAACCGCGCGGCCGAGTACCGGGCTCATATCGCTCGTTTTCATAGCCTGTTCTTTTCGCTAACCCCTGATGACAAGTACATCGAGTACCAGATGAAACAGGCAATGTATCTGATCGATGAGAGTGGGGCAGCACAATACAATAATTTAAAAGAGCGGAACTTTTTTAACTCCATCCTATCTTCAAGTTCAGTACTGACTATCCGAACCGACTCCGTCTTTTTGGATGAAGCGCGCAAATATTTTCGGTATTACGGAACGCAAAAAATTGATCGCCGTAGTTCCACTATTACGCGCTCGCTGGTTACAGAGGGCTATTTACGTGATCTTGAGTTTCGTTCGGACAACAACCCAAACGCAGTATTGATCACATCCTGGAAGACCCTTCAAAATAAAGACCTCGAAAATGTTCAGAAAAACAATCTCTAAGCGCATAACTTTTCTTGCGATGATCATTTTGATCCTTGGATCTGGGATAATGGCTTTTACTGTCCTGCGCAAACCAAAGCCTGATGGGTTTCCCCGGATGCCAGGTATGAATTTCAACTCCGATGCCGGATTAAACCGGACTTTATCTATCTACCAGGATCTGGAGCAACTGGAAGTACTCGGCGGTCAGGTCAGGACAATCATCAAAAAAAAGAAATTGACAGATGCGGATAGTGTACTGCTGAAATTTAAGCTGAAGCAGATCGATTCCATTTACAAACGGGCTGTAGCCCATTAAACAGCAACATATGAAAATGAATTTTAAACAGCCCAGATATATCCTGCCGCTGATCCTGTTGCCTTTCCTTTTTATTTTTTTTTATATCTATCAAGGGGTAGCTGATCCTCAGTCGCAGGAAGATCCCGGAAGAGATTCGTTACAAATGAACGTTGCAGGAGTGTCCGACCAGGTGCGGAATTCTGCATTGAGCGGTAAGCTGGATGCTTATCGGGATCGTTTCAAGCAATCGGATGGCTATACGGCAATTGGAGCCATTCAAGAAGAACAAACGGCGGCGGCTGAACCCGGCTCCTTGTACAACGAACGTGAAAAGCGAATGCTGGATTCCATCGATCAGGTTATGAAGTCCAGGTATGGTGGAGCAGGTAGTACGGTGAATCCTGGACGAAGCAAGGCCTATTCTCCTAATGAAAATGCTGCGGGACATACTTCCTCTTTTACCCAGGACAGAGCGCTTGCTGAGGCTTTGGCGAAGATGAGCAGACCTGCTCCCTTGATTGGTTCTGTTTCCAGAAAAAATACCGAGCCGGATGCCATGCAATTATTTCGTCAGCAGATGGCGTTGGTTGACAGTATGGGTAAAGCCGCAGATCCGGATTTCAAGGCCGAGCAGGAAAAAAAACGCCAGTTGGAAGATTTAAAAATCGGTAAGCTGTCTGAGAAAAAGCTGCCAGTGAGTAGATCCCAGTCAGGATCATCCCTATTCAATACGATTACAGCCGACTCGCAGGAGAATTTGATCACTGCCATCATTGATCAGAATGTTACCGGATATGCCGGGTCCAGGCTTCGGATCCGTTTACTGGAGGATATGATGGCTGGTCGTTTCCTCATCAAGAAAGGAACATATCTGTTTGCCCAGATTAATGGCTTCAGCGGACAGCGTGTTAGCATGATCATTAATTCCATTATGCAAGATGGGCATATCCTGCCGGTACGGCTCGAGGTCTATGATAATGACGGCTCGCCTGGCTTGTATGTTCCCGCTTCCGCCTTCAGGGAATTTTCGCGTGAACTGGGCAATAATACTACCCAAGGGCTGACCCTGCAGCAGCAGGCAGAAAACAACAATCAACTGGTCATGGGCTTACTTCAGAAAATGTTTCAGTCAACTACGACCGCAGTCGGTAAGCTAATCCGGCAGAACAAAGCCAAAATAAAATACAATACCCTGGTCTACTTGATTGACCCGGAAGAACTCAGAAAAAATCAAAATAACTATTAAGCTTATGTCACTCTCTTTCATGCGCCTGCAATTATTCGTTATGCTGGCATTTTTATTTTCGTTCTTTCTTTCGGCTTTTGATGCACTAGGTCAGCAGCGAGCTATTTCTACATTAAACAATTTGCCGAGGATAGAAATTACAAGCGGGATTTCCCTGCACATTGTGTCTCCTGAACCTATTCAGAAAGTTGATGTATCCAGTCACGCCCTGGTAGGGGATCTGCTGGAGTCAAACGTGTTACGGCTGAAAATTGTTCCTGATTCAGTTTATCTGTTGCTCCGTACTCCGGATGCCTCGGTTGTTGTGACAGTAATTGGTGAGACTTTTATCGTCCAATACCAGCTATGCTTCAGCCCGCCGGGCTTGGGTTTGACTCCCACACTACTTAACATCAGTCCTGAAGATTGTCATCCTTTAGATGTTTCTGGTGTAGGGTTGTCTACCCCAGCTATGAAAGTCCATGCGTTGAGCCTGCTGAAAAACAGATCGACCTCTGCTATTCGGAAGGCAGATGGATATGGAGTCTGTACCAGGCTTAACCAAGTTTACACGCTGGGTGAATACATTTTTCTGGATCTGTCTTTTGAAAACAGGACTGGTCTTAGATATAGCATCGACGAACTTCGTTTCAAGGTTGAGGACAAAAAAATCACCAAGGCTACTAATGCGCAGTCTGTAGAGATCGAGCCTGTATGGCAACTTTACCCGCTCACCACTTTCAAACGAAACTTTAGGAATATTTTTGTATTGAAAAAGATGACTTTTCCGGAGAATAAGTTACTGAATATTGAGCTTACCGAAAAACAGATTTCCGGGCGCACAATAACCCTAAAAGTAAAATATGGAGATATTTTGAAGGCAGATACGTTTTAAATCAACAAGTAGATTAGTTTCAGCTTAGCTAAGCCCTTTTGCTTCTGTTTTCCTGGACCAGAACCTTTAGGGAAAGTAAGGAATGGTAATCGCCATTCTGGTTTTTTCTGTGTAGCATTCGGTGGCAATTGCTGCAGACCATTGCCAAATCCTTGGTAGAAGTTGGGCGCTCCCCGCCTTTTGAGATGGGAACGATGTGATGACATTCTATAAATTCGAGCCCATGATCTCCGTATTGGTTGACAAAGTCGAATTCGCAGCATTCACATCGTATTCTGCCGTTTCCCTTTCTAAATGCTTCGGCTTTTGCTAAGCCGATTATGATAGGATTTCGTTCCCTGGATAGATGCTCTTTTACGATCTTTCTTTCCTTGCCTTCCATTACGGTGAACAGATCGTTCAGGTCTTCGTTGGAAACTGGGACATTAGATAAGTATTTGGCGATATTTGGGTTAAAATTATCCCTGAACATTTCCCAAATCTGCCGCTGAATTTGATCCAGTGTCTTTTGTTCATTTAGGTAGTGGATTGACACGACCTTCCCACGATTAGGCGTTCTAAAACTTAAATCAGCCGGGTAGGTGAAAATGCTGGTCCGCGGTTCTGCTCTGGCTATCACTAAAACCTTCCTTTCCCATTTGAACTTATGAGGTACTTCTTCATTATAATGGAGCCTAGTATCTACCGGTGTGACCAAATGTGTTAGGTAAGTCCTTTTAGCAATACCGGGGATTCTGTCGACTTTTTGAAACAACAGTATTATCTGACCAGGCATTAGCTGTCTGGCTCCTTTGGCCTGTGTCTTTGAAAAAGAAAGGGGAAAGACATTTTCTGTACCTGGTTCATAGAAGGCCCAATCCGTTCCGCTTTCACGTTTAACGTTTTTGGTAAAAAGGATGTTCTGAAAAGAAAATGGGTATGTTTCCATGGTAAGGACATTAATATCTGCTAATATAAGTTTTTATCTGTTCAGGGTCTGCTCCAAATGCCCGACTAAGACTAGCCTGTGAGTAATGGATTCTCCTATCTCCGGTATTTAGGCATGAGCAGAAGTAATGATTTCTAATATTTTATGGAAGAGTCTAAAGAACAACAGCACCTACATAGGTTGCTGCAATTTGGCATATACCTTTCTGTGGCATTTGATATCCTGGTATTTGTATATGCTGTTAAAATACTCGCTTTCCCCTGGGCAGAGCACTATGGACTTCACCGATTTTTTCTGGGACTGAATAGATTGGTTATGTATCGGGCTCCGCTATACAGTAAGGCCTTTACCCTGTTACTCATTTGCCTGACGTCAGTCGGAACCCTCGGAAAAAAACAAAAAGACCTAAATCCTAAAAATAGTATCGTTTATCCTTTGTGCGCTGGCTTGTTCGTCTGGGGTGTCGGACTTTGGAGTCATGGGAAGCTAGGACAGCAGGTACTAGTTATGGCCAATTGGTATGAGCTCGCTTATATCATCTGTTCGTTTATTGGTTGTCTGGCTTTGCATGTGGCGATGGACAACATTTCAAAGATCATCAGTTCCAAGTTGGGTAAGGACAAATGGAATGTCGAAGGTGAAAGTTTCATGCAGGCAACCAAACCGGTGATTAGTTCCCATGCGGTAAATATACCAATGCTGTTTTACTACAAAGGAAAGGTACGTAAGGGATATATAGTATTGCAGAATTTATACAGGGGCATGATTCTACTCGGGGTTCCTGGATCGGGCAAAAGTTTTTCTATCGTAATGCCTGTGATCCGAGGTTTGATAGCCAATCGAATGACACTTGTGGTCTACGATATAAAATTCCCCGACCTGGGAAAGATTGCCTATTACCATTATTTACTGGCAAGGCAAAAGGGAGATTACCAAAATTTCAGCTTTCACGTAATTAACCTTAACGAGCCGGAACGCAGCAGGCGTATTAACCCCTGGAAGGCAATCTATTTGCAGACACTTGCGGATGCATCGGAGACGGCGGAAGGTTTGGTTGAAGCTTTAAAAAAAGGAGATAAGTCCGGAGGATCGGATCAATTTTTTACGCAGTCAGCAATCAACTTTCTGGCAGCCTGCATATATTTTTTCAGTAAACATGATGGAGGCAAGTACTCTAGCCTTCCTCACGTGCTGGCCTTCTTAAATTGTTCCTATGAAGACATCTTTAGTACACTATTCTCTAATAAGGAACTTAGCTCATTGCTTTCCCCATTTATGACTGCTTACAAAGCAAAAGCTTTTGAGCAGCTTGAAGGCCAGGTTGGCACCTTGAAAATTTTCATCAGCCGTATTGCCACCAAGGAAACTTATTGGGTGTTCTCAGGTGACGATTTTGATCTAAAGATCAACAACCCGGTTTCTCCTAGCCTATTGATACTGGCTAACGATCCTCTTACCCAAAGTACCAATGCAGCTTGTTATTCAGTAGTACTGAACCGGATTACCAAGTTGATCAATACAAAAGGCAATCTGCCCGTAGGATTGATCATAGATGAGGCTGCATCACTGATGGTAAACCGCCTGGATCTGCTTTTGGCCCAGGCACGTTCCAATAAAGTGGCGACACTTTTGGGTTTCCAGTCAATGCAGCAGATCCAGCAGCAATATGGCAAAGAAACAGCAGCTACAATCACATCTATTGTTGGTAACGTTTTATCTGGCTCGGTTCAAAATAAAGACACCCTGGATTGGCTAGAGCGCATATTTGGAAAGGTAAAGCAGCTTAGTGAGAGTGTTTCTATTGATCGCAGTAAAGTGTCGTTGTCATTGAGTGAAAAGCTGGAGCCGCTGATCCCGGCCGGAAAGATTGCTGCATTAAAGGCAGGGGAAATGGTCGGCTTGCTCGCTTCCGATGCAGTAGAAGAATATACAGGCAGCTTCGAGCCGTCCACGGTTCATTGCAGAGTGAACCTGGATCTGAATGCCATTAAAAAGGAAGAGGCGGCATACAGGGAATTACCACTCTTCTACAATTTCAAAGGGCACAGGGACGAAATCCTGCTTCAAAATTTTAACCGGATTACCCTGGAGGTACAGGAGCTGGTTAAACAGTTTAAACCGGCCGCCAGGCCAGCACAAGTTCCTCCGTCAATGAGAGGTTCAACGATGCCTGGGACAGGTAAATAAATCTCACTAATCTAATAATATATATGGACGATCTATTAGGTATGCCAGTCATGGTGCATCCCCAGCTCACTCAAGATCCCTTTATGATGCGGGGCCAGGCAGGCACAGTTATCGGAGCAGATTTGCACAGCGATACCATTTTTGTAGCATTTGGGAATAAAGGTGCGGGACGATACCAGAGTGATGCATTATTGGTTTTAAAACCGCACAATGAATTGTATAAGGAGCTTCTAGTCAAGGTAAAGCAACTGGAGGTGGCTGACTTTAAGAACTTGCTCAGATTGAGCATGTACCAGAGTACTGGCAGTCCGCGACAGGTAATGGAATCCATGGCGGCTTTGAAAGATAGTCCGCAGGCCCTGGAGTTTGCTACGCGACCTCTTTCGGAAATGTTGGAGCTTGACTATGGTGCTGACCTACAGCAGGGCAATAGAATTGGATTGGGCAGGTAATGAAACAGCTTTGTAATCGCCGGGAAACTGTCAGCCTGTTTTTTATGCTCTTACTTTCCCCGTTTAATTTAATGGCTCAGTTTTGCCTTCCGTTAAACTCCATGAATTTAACTTCCGGCTTTGGCTGGCGTAAGCATCCCGTTACTGGAACCAAAGATTTTCATACCGGGGTGGACTTGTCTGCCAGATTTGAGCCGGTCTTTGCCATTGTGAATGGCAGGATCACCGCTCAAGGATTTCATCCTATTTTAGGCAAGTTTATTCGTTTGGAAAGTAATGGACTGGCGGTAGTTTACGGCCATTTATCAGTTACCGTAGTTGCTGATGGACAAGATGTGCGGTCTGGAGATTATTTGGGACTGAGTGGTCAGACGGGAAGGGTTACCGGGCCACACCTTCATTTAAGCACCAAATTTCGTGGCTACCCTATAAATCCATTACGATTTCTTATAGGCTTAGCATGTAACCAATAATCTTATTATTAATTCTTATTTCATGAACAATCCTTATGAACCTGGTGACTGGTATTATAACCGCTCGCTAGAAAGGAAGCTCCAGCTTCTTGCTGAAGGAGATCAGATGGAGCTAACACCAGAAGAGGCAGCCATTTACGGTGCCGATTATGCGGACGAGTTTCCTGAAGACGAAATTTTACAGGAGGATCAGGATGAGTACTAAAACGGAAACGCCTAAAGCCCTACACGTACAGGTGGCGGAAAAGCTGATTGAACAGCTTAAGGCAGGAACAGCACCCTGGCAAAAGCCATGGTCGGCAGCAGGTAGTCCAGCTTTTCAGCTTCCCTATAACGTGATTTCCGGAAACCGATATAAGGGAATCAACACTTTCTCTTTGTTGCTTGCAGGATATGACGACCCGAGGTGGATGACTTATAACCAGGCCGCTTCCAAAGATTGGCAGGTTAAAAAGGGGGAACACGGTACAACCATCCAGTATGTTCGCTTTTATGATGAACAAACTAAGCGTGATCAGCACGGTAAGCCGATTTTAGATGCAGATGGAAAGCCAGAAAAGGAATTCATCAAGTTGGAAAAGCCGATCATCAACAGCGCAAAAGTCTTTAATGCAAGGCAGGTAGCGGGAATTCCAGAGCTGAAAATCACCAGTCCGGCCGAGCTTGGCTGGGATCCATTAGAGCGTGCAGAACAGTTGATCAAAAGTACTGGTGCCGATATTGTCTATCAGGCGGGTAACCGTGCATACTACAGCCTACTCGCCGATCAGATCACAGTTCCGTTAAAAGCTCAGTTCGACAGCCCCGGAAAATTTTATGCGACGGTACTGCATGAGGCAGGACACTGGAGCGGACACCCCTCAAGATTAGACCGAAGCCTGATGAATAAATTCGGGTCTGAGGGATATGCCAGGGAAGAATTAAGGGCAGAAATTGCATCCTTATTAATTGGGCAAGAACTTCAGGTCGGTCATGATCCGGGGCAACACATTGCTTACGTTAAGGATTGGGTCAAAATTCTTACGGATACCCCTTTTGAAATTCACGCAGCTGCCGCTGATGCTGAAAAAATCTTTAACTATTTGATGGACTTTGAGCGAACGCGCGTCCAGAAGCAAGATCAGCAGGAGGGGCTTAAAGTCGCTGAAGTGGAAAAACGACCCGCCAAAAATCTCCAGATGGGAGACCAAATCGGTTATGATAATACCGTCTACCGGGTGACAAGTCTCCTTAAACAAAGCCGCTTTCGGATGGAAAACTTGGGGAATGGAGCTCAGTTTACGCTATCTAAATCCGACGGCTTGTATGCTTCTTTAGTTGAGGCTAAAGCCACACAGGTCAGCAGACCTATCCCTGATGTTACTGCTACAATGGAAAAACAATTTGATCAGGAACCGGAGATCTCTGCGGCGTATGGACTAAAACGTTAACCTTAATTTTTAATTTATGAAACCTTTATTTTTGGAAAATGAACTGCCAGTAGATGACCTGGTCAGAATTGGGCTTTGGAAAGAGGGCAAAGCCGCACTATCTCCAGATGACCTTCGTGCCATGCTTGCAGGACGCCGTACAGGGCTAGTTACCCTAGAAAATGTCCAAGCAGATGGCTTTTTGATAAAGCAATTGGATGTTAAACTTTCCCTCAACAGGTCTGATTCTGGTTGGATCAGTTTGCAGGCGCATCCTATTCATCATGAGATTCAATCCCATCCCTTGTTAACAGAAAAAGACAAGAAGCTGTTGACCGAAGGAAAGGTTGCCAGCATTGGAAAGACAGTGGAAGATCCGAATGGTAGGGCTCAGCACCTGATTTTTGAATATGATGCCGAGACAAAAGAGTTTATCTCCTATATTCCTACCAAGGTTCAGGCTCCTGAGAGAGTTAACGGGGAGTTACTCACCGAAGAGCAAAAAAAAGCGTTTCAGTCTGGCGAACTCGTCGAGCTTTCTGACGGGACATCCTTCCAACACCGTGCTTCGGAACCCAATGGAATATTATCGGATCGTATCGCACTTGTTGTATCCGTCTTAATGGATGGTGGCATCTCCTATTTACTTTTACGAGGTTTGCGCAACCTATTGAGCAATAAAGAGCCTCAGAAAGATCAGTATACCGCTGGCTTTAAAATGGCACTTTCTGCTATGGAACGTCAGCAGGCTCAAAAGGACCTGCCAAATCTTAGTATGCAGGCTCCAGAATACGGACGGACTCGCTCGCGATAGGCATAGCGTATACCTTTTGAAATCAAATGATTATTCCTGAATATTTTAAACAGAATCTGGAGTTGGAAATTAATGTCTTTGATCACCCTGTAAACGTTGAATATCGCTTTTGGTGGCCAGAGAAAAAGGATAATGGAAAGGATCCGATGTTTGGTCATGTCGAATTCCGATCTGATTCGGAAATTATCAGTGAGACCGGCTACCGGTCTCACTTTTTTTATACTGATTATCTCAAAGAAACACCATACCGAAATATCAATGAATTCGTACAGGCGCTGGCAGAACATTTTGCAAAGGAAATGGGCTATGAACCACCTGGGCATGGTAGCCAGCTCCGGATGTTTTAATTATTAATTATGAACGAGAAAAATTTTGAGTACCTCAAAAAGTTACTGGATAACCTGGGGTTCGGTAGCCGCTTAAACGCGGTGCTACAGCAAGCTTTGGAGAAAGACTTCAATACCTTTTCGCTGGGTATTAGCAATTCTTACCTGTCCGATGAAGGAAAAATTCTTGGGACGCCAAATAAGGATATCGTCAAATACCAGCTTAACTTTAATAAAAGCAAAAGTTCGGATTCGGTGTTTTTGAACGATTATCGAGTGTTCCTTTTTAAGCCTATGGAAATTACTCCGCGTTCCCATACGTTTGACCTGGAGCGTGACCACCGGATTACAGCATGGCAGGCTTATCGAATGTTGTCCGGGTTTTCCATTGAAAAAAATGTATTTCCTCAACGTAAGGAGGGGATTGATGTGCAGCAGGATGCCAGGAAGATTTGGATGAAGCTTTCACTGGATGTGCTCGATGCCTATGAGCAGCATCCTATGCGCAAATTTTATCCCGAATATGGTTATGACCTTAGTGCCACTTTGGATAGGTACCCTCTTACCAACCTTTCTGAGCCAATTAAGGAAGTTGCCGTCGAACATTTGGCCCAAGGCAAACTATTTAAAGCAGAGATGCGTTTGTATGACCAGGTTTTTCCGGTCTACATTGCAGCAAGACCGGAGCTAAGAGCACTCGAAGTCTTCGATAAAGACTTAAACCGAATCCCTGACCAACAGATTTTTATGGACAAGTTAGAGCCGCAGGCTCAAGCGCCGACTTCCGAGCAGGAAGATATAGATGCTGCAGATAGGTCAGTCGGACCGGAACAACCCTGGCAGCAATATCCTACCGATGGTTCCGGTCAGAAAGTTGGACGTTAATATTTTGAAATGATGCGTAAGGTTCGCTTAAAAACACCCATCAGTTATTACGGCGGTAAGCAAAAGCTTGCCGCTACTATTGTTTCCCTAATCCCCAAACATTCTCTGTACTGCGAGCCATTCATAGGAGGAGCAGCAGTATTTTTTGCAAAGAGGCCCTCAGCAGTTGAAGTCATTAACGATACCAACCGGGAGCTGGTAAATTTTTACCGGGTAGCCAAGGAAGACTTTGTGAGCTTGGAGAAAGAAGTCAGGATTAGTCTGCACAGCCGGGACATGCACCGCCGAGCATCCGTTATTTACACGAATCCAGATATGTTTTCAGATTTGAAACGGGCGTGGGCAGTATGGGTATTGAGTTCGCAAAGTTTCAGCGCTCAACTGGATGGAACTTGGGGATTCGACATTTCCAGCAATACAACCACTAAAAAGATTCATCATCATAAATCCGGCTTTACTGAAGAACTCGCTATCCGTTTACAGAACTGCCAGATTGAATGTGCTGATGCCCTTTATATCATCGGCAGCCGGGATTCTGAAAACACCTTTTTTTATTGTGATCCGCCATATTATAATTCTGATTGCGGTCATTACGATGGATACAGTCTACAGGATTATGAAAGCTTGCTGTACCTGTTGACTAAGATCAAAGGGAAATTTCTATTGTCCTCATACCCTTCATCAATACTGGAAAAATATACCCGTAACCAGCAATGGCAGAAAATGGCATTCAGGCAAAAAGTATCTGTAAATGCCAAGGCCGGAAACCAAAAAACAAAAACAGAGATGTTGGTGGCAAATTATCCAATTGCGGAGCAATTAAAAATTCTGGAGGCATAGATTATGGCCAATCATGTTTTTAATGAAGTAGAATTCCGTGGCCCAGCTGGCCAGCTCATGATGGCCGCAGATCTTTTCCAGAAGATGGAGGATTGTATTCCCCGGAACGAAGAGGGGCAATGGCCGCCTTTTTTCATTGAAGCGCCAAAGCGGTTTTTCGCTGATATAGATGTTGCTCATTTGCCGGGATCCCTAAAGGTTGACTATCAAACTGATTGGATCCCTAATCCAGAGGATCTTGTCACCATAGCAATGCACTTTGATCTGAGCTTTGAATCTTCTTATGTAGAGCATGGGAACGGCTGTTATGGCGCATGTAGGTACCAAGAAGGAAAATTTCTGCATGCCTGGATCGAAGATGACGACTTATTGCTAATTGGTTATGACCCTGGACACGAACATTATACTTTCGGCGATAAGGTGTTTAAATACCAAGGGGAATGTCATAATCACATTTTGAAAGAAAAACTTGACACGCTCGAAAAGTCTGTTGGCTATTCCAGGAGCAGGTAAATTAAATGATATGAAGTTAGAAATTCCGGAGCTGCTCTACCACGGCTCCTATTACGATTTCGGCGATTTTGATGACAGGTTTAGACGTAGTAATACCGGATGGGAAAATACGATACATGGTTTCTTTTTTGCGGATAAGGTGGAAAATGCCTTGCTTTTTGGCCCACGGGTTTATAGTGCCACAGTTTCGATAAACAAGCCGTTAGACTTAAGAATTCAAGGTATTTTTTCAACGCTTGAACAGGCACCTGTTATCTGCGAGATTGCATTTGACCGGACACTTCGGCCAAGAGCGGCTCTGTCACTATTGAACTGGGAAATTGGCCTGGGGGAGATTGCTGATCTTTATGATGCACTGAATTCGCAAGAAGCGAATGATATGTTTAAGAAAGCGGGTTATGATGGTATTGTTTCTAGCCTGGGAGATCATCAGAACGAATATATAGCATTTAGAGCCGAACAGATTAAAATTCTACAGGTGCTAGATTACGGGGAAGAAAGGCATCTGAACGAAGTTCATGCAAGGCGCAATTTCTAGTTAAAATCTGGAGCGTTTGTTTTGCAGCGCATTGAAATAGTTGTAAAACAAACGCTCCTTTTCACGTTGTTTTATACGTCTTCTGTTTTTCCCGGTGAGGTAAAGCACGAAGAGTACCACCATTGTGAGGGCAACAAGTGGTCCAACAATGGGATTTTTCGCGTTCAGAGATGCGAGTAGCGCGCCTGTGCTGATCACGATTGTAATAAGAAATAAGATGACTGTTTTCATTGTCCTGCAATTATTTTCCAGATTAGTTTCGGCATATTTATACAGCAAATTTTATGCCGTTTACAGATTCGATTTGGGGTTAAATCTTAGTAACTAATTGGTGGTAATGATTTGACGGATAGAAGGTTCGAAAGCTGATATGTGACGCTTTGCTCCCTTATTTTTGCCTAAAGGAACAGTTGGGATTGTGTATCTAGAGCCAGCTATTCATACAGGCTCCTCTTTCATCAATCTATTGTGAATCGATTAATTAAAATGCTTCCTAATGAAAGACCAATCAAATCCTCCTCAAGGTGGGGAACTAAAACAAACTAAGCGTCATGGGAATAAAGGAATGGCCAGCGGTAGAAAGGTCACACTTACTAAAGAATCAGTAAAGAGATATAGGGTTACTGTAATTTACGTCCCGGTGTCTGACGAAGAAGCGAAAATTAAACGAGCTATTATCGAAACAATTATGAAAAAAACATCTCAAAAATAGTATTAAGTATTTTGTTGCAAAGTATTGTAAATGAGTGCATTGTTTACTAATTTATCTTAAATTAGCTTATTTTTTCGTATCTTTAAGGAACAAATAAATCACCGTGCTATGGAAGACAAAAAACGTGTTGGTATTTGGATAAGGGTATCCACAGACATGCAGGTTAAGGATGATAGCCCAGAACATCACGAACAACGGGCAAAATACTATATACAATCCAGGGACTGGCAGGTTGCCGAGGTATATAGGCTTGAAGCAGTATCGGGAAAGACAGTTATGAACCATCCCGAGGCACAACGCATGCTCAGAGATTTAAGAAGCGGTCGTATTTCAGGTCTGGTGTTCTCCAAACTAGCACGTCTAGCGCGGAGTACAAAGGAACTTCTAGAATTTGCTGAAATCTTCAGAAAAGAGGGCGCTGACTTGGTTTCACTTGCAGAACAAATAGATACCAGTTCTCCTGCAGGTAGATTGTTTTTTACTATCGTTGCAGCAATGGCAGAGTGGGAACGGGAAGAGATCTCAAGCCGGGTAGCTGCATCTGTGCCCGTAAGGGCGCGCATGGGCAAACCATTAGGCGGACAGGCAAGCTTCGGTTATAAATGGAAGGATAAAACTTTGGTCATTGACGAGAAAGAAGCACCAGTTCGAAAACTAATCTATGAGATATTTTTGGAATGCCAACGAAAGAAAACCACAGCCAATAGATTAAACGAGTTGGGGCACCGGACTAGAAACGGATCTCAATTCTCCGACACAACTATAGACCGCTTACTAAGGGATACAGCTGCCAAAGGAGCTCGTGTTGCAAACCATACAAAAAGTATTGGCGAAGGCAGGAAATGGGTATCTAAACCGGAGGAGGAATGGATAGTGCTGCCCTGTCCAGCATTAATCGACGAGCAATTATGGGATAAATGCAACTCCATTCTTGATGAGCAGGCAATCAAGCGGGTTAAAACCGGAAGAAAATCGGAATACCTGCTTGCCGGATTCGTGAAGTGCCAATGCGGTACATCGATGTATGTTTATAGCAAGGCTAAGAAATTCACTTGCAAAAACTGCAAAAATAATATCTCGGTTAAAGATATGGATGATGTGTATCAACAAGTTCTTAAAGGTTATCTCAACGACGTAAACCCACAGGTCTATCTAGAAGAAATTATGGGACGGCTGAAAGACAAGGAAGTGCTACTTGTTGAAAGTGTTAAAAAGCGAACCCAGTTGCGTAAACAAATGGATGATCTGATTCCACTAAGAATAAATGGAGATCTTGATAGCGACCATTTCGCTGCGGTCTATCAGCCGCTCGTATCTCAGGTTAAGCAACTTGACAAGTCGATTCCTGAACTTCAAGGAGAGATCGACTTTGAGAAAATACAACTTACATCAACTGATTATGTGTTGAAAGAAGCAAAAGAACTGTATAATGAATGGTCAAAAATGCTTTTCCCTCAAAAACGGGCTATTGTTGAGACAATCACGGAATATGTCACCGTTGAAAAAGATAACGTAATTGTGGCAATTTCCCATCTTTCTTCGGGTTCTCCGCTAACAAGTCAACACGACTTCAGGGGTTCATCGAAGCGATCAGCATAAAACTGGCGGGGTAATCAACACTAAGCCGCGCCCTGGAAATCGTTACTTTCCTGTCTTCCAATGGCTGTCGCATCACTTCCAGTACACTTCTTTTAAATTCAGGCAGTTCATCCAGAAACAGTACACCATTATGCGCAAGTGAAATCTCACCGGGCTGCGGATTTGCACCGCCGCCTACAAGAGCAACGTCAGATATTCCGTGATGCGGACTCCGGTAGGGGCGTTCTGTCATCAATGCATTTGCGGCATTCAATTTTCCTGCTACTGAATGGATTTTGGTGGTTTCCAGTGCTTCTGCTAAGTTCAGCGGCGGAAGGATCGTCGGCAGCCGCTTTGCCAGCATGGTTTTTCCGGAACCGGGAGGGCCAATTAGTATCAGGTTATGCCCACCAGCCGCGGCAATTTCCAATGCCCTTTTGATGCTCTCCTGACCCTTAACATCTGAAAAATCCTGATCATAATTACTACTGTTTTTGAGAAACTCATCCGCTGTGTTGACAATTACTGGTTCAAATAATTGTTTGCCATTGAAAAAACTGATGACCTCAGCAAGATTTTTCATTCCATATATAGTCAGCCCGCCCACTATTGCAGCTTCGATAGCATTTGATGCCGGAAGAATGAAACCCTTAAAGCCCGCTCTCAAAGCTTCAATAGCTATTGGTAGTACACCTTTCATGGGTTGCAGGCCGCCGTCTAACGAAAGTTCTCCCATAATGAAGTATTGATCTGCATCTTTACTTATAATCTGCCCGGAAGCAG
>Ga0247813_10000400_pt1 | contig 42357 bp, 53 predicted proteins | sample UWRJL169409C1_FD_180719 | JGI IMG/M metagenome (GOLD analysis project Ga0247813, IMG submission 180719) | Plant litter microbial communities from Arlington Agricultural Research Station in Wisconsin, United States - UWRJ-L169-409C-1 | ecosystem: Environmental > Terrestrial > Plant litter >... | reverse complement strand
GTGTCCGCAACTCCACCCGTAAAAACCGAGAGGGGGGTGAAAAATCCCTTTGCCCTTTTGCCCTTTTGACACTGAACGGGGTGAAATGGCAGGCGGGGCGGTTGATTTGCTCGGCGAGGATGTCGGAAAGTCCGAGGCGACGCGGACCAAGCGGGGAAGAATTCCGGCTTGGGCGGAGCGCTATGGCTACGGCGAACGGCAGATCAAGAACTGGCTGGCGGACGGGAAAGAGGCGGGCGATCCGGTGCCGTTGGATAGTCCTGGTGAAATGGCCGCTTGGTTCGAAGGGCGGTATTCGAAGAAAGTGCCGGCGCGGTTATTGGAGGCCATCGAGAAGCTGACCGGCACGAAGCCGGCGGGATCCACGTCGGGAGAGGGGGTCAAGAGGTCTGAAAAGGAACTGGAGCCCTTCGAAATGCCATCGATCGATGAGCACGAGCTGGGCATTGAGCAGCAGTTGGACAGCTACAGGCGGAAATGGTTGATGCTGGAAAAGCTCCACATGAAGGCATTGCACGCGAGCGATTTTTCGCGGGCCAGCAATTATTTCGGGCAACAAAAAGAAGTCTCGGCCGAAATCCGCCAGCTTGAGCGTCTGATGCCCACCGTGCTGGAGCAGCGCGGGGATTTCCAACGCACGAGCGAGGTTCGGAATGAAACGGTGGGGATGCTGAAGGTCCTGCAGACGTCGCTGATCGGACACGGCGTGAAATGCGCGCCGCGGTTGCGGGCGGCGGCCAACGATGCGGAGTGGGCGGCCGCCTGGCGGCAGGAAATGGAAGAGGTTTTCCGCCGGGTTTGCGGGAGGAAATTTGCGGCTGAGTTCGAGCTGGCGGCATCATGAGCGTGCGTTCCCTGGTGCTCGGTTGTTTCCTTTCGGTTTTCTCGCCGCGATCGCGGGAGCCATTGGGCGAGTGGATGGCGAAAAACATCATTGTCCAGCCGGAGGAAAATCCGTCGAAGCCCGGGCCCTACGATCCCGACTATTCACCGGCGATCGCGAAGTTGCTGGATCTCTTCTTTGATTCAACCGAGTGGGGCGAATTGATTCTTCAAAAATCGGGGCAATCGGCGGCCAGCTTCCATTCGCTCGGACACATCGTGCGCATGATCGCCGGGCAGCCGGCGAACTGCCTCTACGTGATGGATTCCGACACGCAGGCGAAGAAGATTTCAGAGCGGCTGCAGGCCTTTCTCCGGCATAGCCCTGCGACTGAAAAGCTCTTCGCGGAGTGCGAGACGGGGATTGCCACGTTTTCCTATTCGCTGCCGGGGATGAACCTCTGGCTCACCGGCGCGGGCTCCGCCGGAAAGCTTGCGAGCGTGACCGTCATGCTGGGCGTGGCGGATGAGGTGGACAAGCACAAGGCCCTTTCCGGTGAGGCCACCACGCTCGACCTGCTCCGGACGCGGCTGAAGGAACAAACCGGTTCCAGGCTGGTGGCGTTTTCCACTCCCACGTTCGTTCACGGTCAGATCCACCGGGAGTATCTGACCGGCAGCCGGCACAAGTATCACGTGCCGTGCCCGCACCCTGAATGCGGCCACCTGCAGCACCTGGTGTGGAAGCAAATGCGCTTCGCCCACTGCAAGGATCTGATCGGGAATCACTGGGATCTGAACCGGGTGCTGAGGGAAACGTATTACGAGTGCGAGGCCTGCAAGGGTGAGATTTTCGACCATCACAAACGCGGGATGATGAAGCTGGGAACGTGGAGGCCGACGAATTTCCGCATTGTCTCGCGTGATGGCGTTGATGTCAGTGAGCCGGCGTGGGAACCTGGAAAGCTCAGCGCCCATTACTCCGATCTCTACTCGCAAAATCAGAACGTATCATTCGGCCAGTTGGCGAAAAAGTTCATCGCGGCGCAGCAGGACCCGATGAAGCTGCGGGATTTCAACCAGAACAACATGGGCGAGCCCGATCAGGAGACGATCGGCGAGGTGACCGAGGATAAGCTGCTTTCCCTCCGCGGGGCCTACCGGCGGCAGCAGCAAGATGAGAACCGCGGCCTCGGCGAACTGCGGATGGAAGGGGAGGTTTTCGATCCCGGCACACCGATCTCCGTCAAAGGCCTGATGGCCGCGCTGATCGGTGATACGCAGGACGAAAACAGCAAGTGGAGCATCCAGGTGTTCGATCGCAAAGGGGATCAGTATTTCATCGACTGGGGATCGAGCCTGGAACTGTCCGATCTTGACGAAATCGGCAACCGTGAGGTGATGACGGCGGCTGGCCCGCTACCCATTTCGGTGGTGATGATCGATGAGGGCGGCCACCGGACCTTCGAGGTGCGGCAGCACGTCAAGGCGCGCTCGGGTGGTTTTCCAGCCTGTTTCAGCAGCCGGGGAGCGCCCGGCTCCGTCGGATCGATGGTCTCGCTGAAAGATTACCGGGTGTTCAAAGACGATCCCAATTCGCCAACCATCCCCGTGGTCACTTACGATGACAATGTTTTCAAGCGGGAGCTCTACATCCGCAGCATCGCGAATTTTGACGCGAAAAAAGCCGAGGCCTATGGTCATTCGAGGCTTTGGTTTCCTGCCAACGTGGAGCCCGAATTTCTTCAGGAATTCATGCGGGAAAAATTGGTGCGGACCAAAACCGGCCGCTTCGAGTGGACGAAGCAAAAGGGGAACGACTGGGGGGATACTGCTAAAATGGGGAAGATCCTGTGGGCGTGGCTCGGTCCGGAACTGATCAGGCTGGCCGATGAGGAAGCCGCTGCGGCCGCTGCAGAAGTAGCCGCATAGGTTTTGACACCGCCCGCGACTCAATGGCGGTCAACTGGTCAGTAGTTAAGGCATTTCGCGAAAGCCACACGATCGAGCAGCTCATTGCAAAGCGGAATCTGGCGGTTGAGGAGGTGATGAGCGGCGTGACCGTCACCCAGGTCACTTTCGAGGGCGGTGGAGCCAGCGGCCAGCCGATGCAGGCCCCTCCTGCTTATGTTCTGGAGCACCTGCAGGCGGCAGTGGATGGCGATTCCCCCAGCGCAGCGCGCAGCAGCTTCATGGATCTCTCCGGTCGCCCATTTTCCACCTAATTTATGTCGAAAAATCGTAGAGGCAGGCGCGGAAATCGCGGTCAGGCAGAAAGCGCGTCGCCGGTCGTGGGACCTTCATCCCACGGCGGTTCCTATGGTGGGGGTGGCACGGGTTATGATGCGGTGACGCACTCGACGATGCGCGGCGCGATCATTTGGCCGGAGCTGAACACCTCGCGGGAGATCACCAGCTACACGCGCATCGAGATGATGCGCAAGACGCGGGCGATCACCGAAAACATTGGATTCGCAGGCCACCTGCTGAGCGGCTCCGCGGATCTGATCGGCTACCTCTACCCGATGGCGAACAGCCTGGATACCGAGTGGAACGACCTGGCAAACGAGGCCTTCGATATGCAGGAAATTCCGGAGGTTTTCGATGCTTCCGGAAAATTTGGATTCTACGAAGGCCAGCTGCAGCTCAATATCGCCGCTTTTCGCGATGGGGACGTGTTGCCGGTGCTGACGGAGACGGCATCGGGGGCGGCGCGGCTTGCGATTTATGAAGCGCACCAGATTTTACAGCCGAACGGGGACCTGGAGGGCCAGCGGTGGCGGGACGGCGTGCGGATCAATGGGTTCGGGCGGCATGAGGCTTACAATCTGATCGATCCGGATGACCGGACCAAAAGCCGAACGATCCTGGCTGCGAACGCTCTGTATTACGCCCATTTCAAAAAGGTGGGCCACGTCCGGCCGGTTTCGATCCTGAGTGCGGCGATCAATAACCTGCAGGACATGGGCGAGATCGTCCGCGATATCAAATACGGGATCAAGGTGCGGAATCAGATTCCGCTGACCATGGAAACGGCGGCCGGTTCGGCAAGCTATGGCGGGAATGTCACAAACTCGGTCATTGCCCAGGTCAAAAAAGGCCAACGCGGTGGCATCGATGCCAATGGCGCGCCGACCACTGAAAATTTCAATTACGAAGAGATCATGACCGGCGGAAACATTCCGCAACTGCCGGCCGGCGTCTCGCTCAAGGCGCTGATCGATGCCGCTCCGCATCCCAATCAGATCGCGCTGCTGGGACACCTGGTGCGGGATACCGCCTGGAGCATCGGCCTGCCGCCGGAGCTGATGTGGGACATCGCCAGCCTGCGAGGTGCGAACAACCGGCTGCTGAACTCCAAGCTGCAGCGCTGGATCGGCCAGCGCCTGCTGCGGCAGGAAAATTTCTGCCGGAGGTATTGGTGCTATGCCATCGCCAAGGAAATGAAAGCCGGCCGCCTGCGGATGCCGCGCGATCCGAAGTGGTGGAACCCGGCCATGCTGCCGCAGGGCAGTCTGACAGCCGATCGCGGACGCGAGGGAAAGCTTGATATGGAGCTGGTGAAATCCCGCCTCATGAGCCTGCAAAAATTCTATGCCAAGGAGGGGCTGCACTGGCTCACCGAACTGCGGCAACTGGCGGAAGAGAAGAAGCAGATGGACGATCTGAAGCTGGTCATCGGCGACATCGTGGCCACGAAAAAGAACGCCGACAAAGATGAGGAAGAGGATGAAGAACCGCCATCGCCCGATGACGACGATGAAGATGACGACGATCAAAAACCGAAGTCGAAACGCCGCTCGAAGTAATATTTGTAACGGCACCGTTACGAACTGTTTTTTGCAACGCTCTAACAACTCAATTTTCCGATGAATACCCAGCAACCTTATCCCCAGATCGCCGCGAAGCTTTATTGTGAGCCGTGGTCGATCATGCCGGGCGCGCACGAGAATCTATGCCGGCAATTCCAGGCGCACATCGAGCGGCGGGAGGAACTGAAATCCAACCGTGAATTCGTGGCGGCGGTGGTGCCGGGGAATGCGGCGGATGATCCGGAGGGGCCGGGCTGGCGGGATTCCGATGGAAAGACCGGCTATTGGCATGACCAGGTGGAGATGGTGGGATCAATCGCAATTTTGAAGGTGAGCGGAATCATCGGTAAGCATCTTTCGCTGCTCGGTCTGCTGTGTGGCGGTTGTGATTCCGCGATCATTGCGAAGCAGGCTGAAAACATCGCGGCGGATGCGCGGGTGACGCATTGCGTGGTTCACATCGACTCGCCGGGTGGTGCTTGCGTGGGTGCGCCGGAGTGCGCGAATGCGCTCGATGGGCAAGGCGGGCAAGGTGACAATCGCTTATACCGACACCATCGCGGCCTCGAATGGTTACTTTTTCGCGAGCGCGTGCAATCACATCATCGCCGCACCTTCCGCCATCGTGGGTAGCATCTCCACGTTTTGCGCTTATCTCGATGAGAGCCGGGCGTATGAGATGGAAGGGCTGGAAACGCATGTCTTCCGCACGGGTGATTTGAAGGCGATCGGAACGCGCGGGAAGCCGTGGACCGAGAAGGAGAAGGCCTTCATGCAGGAGATGACGGAGCAATTCGGCGAGCAGTTCAAGGGCTTCGTGAGGGAACGCCGCGGGCTGGGTGACGAGCTGATGCAGGGGCAATACTGGCCGGCACAGTTCGCTCCGCAAGGCGTCGTCGATGGCTTTGCCGATGATTTTGAGAAGCTTTTGAGATCCATCGCGCCGGATGCGCGATTTTGACACCGCGGGGCGGGCATGTCAGTTGAAACTGCTCCCGCGCCTGCCGCAACCGCCCCTGCTCCTGCCGTAGCGCCTGCCGCCGCGGAAGCAGCTCCCATCACTCCCGCCGCTCCGGCCGCCACCGCACCAGCCGCTCCTGCAGCGGTGGAAGCGAGCCCGCAGAGACCGGGATTTTTGTCCCGCCTGCTTAGTGGAGGCCATTCCGATGATGGTGTGATCGCCGCGCTGCGTGCTGATCTCGCAGCGGAACAAGCCGCCCATGGCGCCACCCGCGATCTGCTTACCGCCGCACAAGGGCAGGTGACCGGCTATCAGGAGATGGAAGCCCGGCTGGAAACGCTGCTCACTTCCGAGCAACGCGCCGCCGTGGGTTCCTCCACTCCTGCCGCCACCGTCAATGCCGCCGTTTCCAATGGCGTCCGTGATGTGATCGCGGGGATGGGTATCGAGCCCGCCAAGCTTCCCGCCGCCCAGGAGACGATCCCTGGTGCGAAGGGGGATGCCGGCGAATTCGCCCACCTCAAGGGCCGCGACCGCGCCGCCGCTGCCTTCTCTGCCCAGATGGAAAAGCTGAAAGTTGCCTGATCTGACTACTACAATCCTCGTAATTCGAAATTTTTACCACCATGCCAAACGGCCTCCTTACTCTTCTTGATATCGCCCAGCGCTCTGGGAACGATGCCATCGTCGGAATCATCGGCGAAGTTGTCACCAGCGCCCCGGAATTCTCCGTGGTGCCTGCTCAAACCCGCCCCGGCACCAGCTACAAGGTTTCCCGCCGCACCGCGCTGCCTCCCTTCGCCTTCCGCGATGCGAACAGCGGTGTGAATCCCGGCAAGTCCGCCTGGGTGCAGGATCTGAAGCCGATGTATTTCATCGACGCCCAGCTCGAAGTCGATGAAGCCATCGTCAAGGGCGATCCCGGTGAAGCCGGCAACCTGCTGGCCGATGAAGCGAGCGGAGCGCTGGAGTCCATCACCATCGGTCTCGGCACCCAGTTTTACTACGGCCAGGATGCGCAGGCCAAGGGCTTCGCTGGACTGCAAACTCAGATCGCTGATAACGGCGAGGTGAATGCGAACGGGGGTGCGAACTCGACCTCGGCTTACCTGGTGGATCTCTCCCGCCAAGGCGTCAACTTCGTCGTCGGGAATCAAGGTGAGATCGCCTTGCCACCATGGCACAAGCAACAAATCACCAAGCCGGACGGCACGAAGCTGATGGCCTTCGTCTCGAACATTTCCAGCTACATCGGCCTGCAGGTGGGCAGTGAGTTTTCGGTTTACCGCGTGAAGGGCATCAAGGCTACGGCGACGGTCAACTATCTCACGGACGCGACCGCCGCGGCGCTCGTAGCGAAAATTCCGATCAAACGGCGCGGCAATCTCCGGTGGTTCATGAACCGCACGGCGTTGCTCACGCTCCAGCTCTCCCGCTCCGCCATCGGGCAAGTGGGTGGCGGCAACAATGGTGCACCGGCCTTCGCGGAGACGCCCACCACCCTGGCGGGCTATCCGATCACTCTCACCGACTCCCTCGTCGATACCGAGAACAACGCCTAATCCGGCATTCGTTTTTAATCTTCATCATCCTTTACGATCATGGCTAAACCAGTTTCCGAACGCGGCATGAAAGATGCCGAACTTCTCCGGTCCATCGCGCTTCCCAACGCGGCGGCCACGGTGGTCACTTCCTCCATCGACCTCGGCAAGGCAAAGCCGTTTCCGGTGCAAACCAACTTCTCCGTGAAGCTTTCCACCACCGGCGCGGTGGGCGTGGACACGAAGAACATCGTGGCCCGTCTTCAGCACTCCGATGAGGCGGGGGCGAACTTCACGAACATCGCCGAGCTGGGCACGCTGACCGTCACGGCGGCCGGCGCGGCCTATCCTGCGGGGTCGATGCAGTTCTCTCTTCCTCCCGGCACCAAGCGCTTCATCCGCGCCACTGCCGTGGGTGAGTCCGGAGGCGGCAACGCTTCCAACGGCTCGCTCCTGCTGGAGTTGCTGTTCTAACCCTTTTCCGCGCGTTTTTTGCGTTTTCTCGCGCGGAGATCAAGCCGCCTGTCACCTCGTGTGATGGGCGGTTTTTCTTTAACCCTGATCCCTTTCATTATGAGTGTAATTATTATTGGTGAGCTGTTTGTGTTTGGCCTGGCGGAAGTAAAGCCTTTGAAAGGTTTTCCGGAAGGCCGAGTGCGGGTGAAGCTAAGGTCTGATGAATTTGCGGTCGCGCTGGTGCGAATTCCAAAAACGCAAAAGACCGAGCGGCACCTGTTGAAGGAGAAAGACGGGGAGTGGATCCCCGGCGGTCAGATAGGCGTCGACGTTTTTGTTCAATAGTTCGACTCCGCGTCTCCCGCATGGGTCTCTCACGCGCCGGTTTCCAGAATTTCCAACGTGCCGCTCAGAAGACGTTGGAAGAGCTGTTTCCGGGCGTGGTGAAGATCGATGGCGTGGAGTATGCGGCGGCGGCGGTGGGTGGCACGGGTGCCGCTGAATACGGTGAGGGCGGACGGCTGGTGAAGGGTGTGCGGTTTTTCCGGATCGATAAGCTGGTGCTGATCACCCCGCCCAAGGTAGGGATGGCGGTGGAGTGGCTGCGGGCCGGTGGCGGGGAGCAGGTGAAACTGTTCACCGTGATGGAGGTTCCGGACCGGCCGCATGAAACGGCGTGGATGCTGCGGTGCGAACCGAAACAGCGATGATCGAAGCGGGACCGATCCAGGGCGAAAGCGCCTTGCGCGGGGCTCTGGCCGGCTTCCTGGCGGCGAGCGGGCGGGGGCTGCTGGATGAGCTGAAGCTGACGGGCTCCAACATGGCCGTGCGGCTGGCCTTTTCCACCCAGCCGTATGGCGATGGGCCGGCGGCGCGGAAGGCGGGAATGAACGCGGTGGCAAAGGATATCCGCCGGGTGTTCGCCACGCCATCGAGCCTTTACAAATCTCTCGAAAATCAGGACCCGAAGAGCGCTTTCGCGTTCTGGGCGGCGTATCGGAAGAGCGACCAGCCGGCGATGGAGCGGATCATCGGAAAATCAAAAGCCTCCCAGGCGGAAGTGATGCGGGTGCCGGATCCGGCGGTGCACCAGGCGAACCGGAAGAGCCGCGGGCGAGTGTATTTGAAGCACCCGCGCGGGCTGGTGCTGCAGCGCGGCGCGCGTGAGGAATACATCCGGCAGGAGCAGCGGAAAACGGGGCTGACGAAAGCGGGCTGGACGAAGGCGGCGGATCAACTGGGCGGGGGTTCCGCCGTGCCGACCTGGGCCAGCCCGAAGGCCCATCCGAACACCAGCGGCGGCGCCACGGTTTACGAGAGCCAGGGTGAGCCGGTGGTAACGATCCGCAATACCGTGCCGTGGGTGAGCGACGTGCTGAGCGGACGCGCCCAGGATGAGGCGGTGCGGATTGCGGAAGAGCGGCTGATGAAGAGGCTGGACATCATCCTCATCGAGGAAGCGAAGCGGGCGGGAATCGACTCCCCGTTTTGAGCATGAACTACCTCCCCGATCAACTGGTGCAGGAACTGGCTCTGCTGTGGGGCGCGCGGCCGGAGGATGCGGCGGAGGACTGGGAGCCGGTGCTGCCGGAGGGTGTGCCGGCGGATTGGAATGTTTTCGATTTCACGCGGACGGGCGATCGCGATCTGCCGTGCGTGGTCATCGGTCATGACGGCGGGGAGCGTGAAAAGGCGAAGGGGATGGATGGCACGGGGCGGGTGAAGCTGCGGGTGGTGGTGATGAGCGACAAGGATTACACGGAAGATCCCGTGCACCGCGCGGTGGTGAAGGCCTTCGACCAGGAGCTGCGGGCGATCATGCGGGCGCTGCCGGCGACGCAGCCGCTGGAGCTGGTCTATCTCCACGCGATGTTGCAGGAGGTGCAGGGGAATTCCATGCCGGACCACCGCCAGATCACCACGCTGCCGTGGACGGTGGTGGCGACCTTGTGCGAGCCGGCTTGAGCCGCTTTTGACTTTCCGGGCGGGGATATGGCCGCAACCTTGATCGGAACCGTAGGAAGCTGGGGCATCGCCTCCGCCGAGACCACTCTCGGCGTGATCATCGAATCGATCGATGAAACGAGCCGCAATGAAAAGTCCTACCTGAAAAACAACCAGGGCGAGCGCGTGGGCCGTTCCGATTACGATGAATCGATCGAGGTGAAGCTGCAGGGCAAGCTCACGTCCACCTCTCCCTTCGCTGGAAAACTTTCCGCCGCGATCACTTTGGCAAACGCCATCAGCTCCGGGCATCTGGTCTCTGTTTCCGCCGGGAAAGTGCTGGTAGGCGAGGTGCGCAAAAACTCCCAAAACGAGGATTGGAAGGGCGTCGAGATCGACATCGACGTGCTGCCGAATTTCCCGAGCTCCTGATTTCCCCAGTGAAGTGAGCCGGGCGGTGGGTTTCAGGTTTTTCCCCGCCGTCCGGTTTTCCCTTTCCGAAAAGCACCGCCCCGATCCCATTCCATGTCCGACTTTCTCACCGGTTCCTCCGTCCAAACCACCAACACCGACCTCGCCGCGTGCCTGGCTGCCGTGGGCATCGCCCTGGACAAGGAGCAGCCGATCAAGCGGCTGGAAGGCGATGCGCGGCGGACGGCGTTCTTCTTTCAATCCGGCTCCCCGTGCGGGAACTATAACACGCGGGAGCTGATGCTGGCGTGGGATGACAAGACCTGGCACGAGCGCAACCCGGACCATCCCTTCGCCTATCTGATGGTGGCGATGAGGAACCGCGCGCGGCTGCGGGACTACATCAACAAAAACGTGCCCACCGCCATGATCTGCAAGAACGGCAAGATCGGCTTCATCTCCATGGGCGCGGATGCGCGGACGGAGACCATTTTCATGAGAGAAATGAAAAAAGGATAATCATTATGTCGAACAACGATACCAACGAACTGCCAGCTACTGCAAACGCAGCAGGAAAGCCCAAAGCCACTGCCTCCCCTGAATTCAAGGTGGGGCAGAAAGTCAGCCATCCGGACGGTAACACCTACACGGTGGCCGGCATCGAAAAGGAAGGCATCCGCCTGGAAGGAATCGCACTGCTGATCACCCCGTCCGTGCTCAAGGCGGTCTAACAGAGCCGCTCCTATATCCATAACACACCCAATCCCAGCGCCCAGATCCCCATGGAAACCAACCGTCTCAAACTCCTGTCCTCCGCCTTCCGCGAGCATCCGCTGACTTGCGGAGATCTCACGCTGCGTCCTGTCACCGCCGGATCGATGGCGATCCTGTTGCAAGTGGGCAACGGGCTTTTCACCGCCGAGGAACTAGAAGAAGGCGCCGCGCCGGAAGCTTCAAAACCGTATGCCGATCTCGATGCGCTTTTTGAATTCATCTGGGTGCATACCGCGCCGATCGAGGAAGTGCTGGAGATGGTGGAGAACGGGGATTTGAACGATCTCCACAAAGCCGCCCGGCGCGTGGGCCTCACGCTCAGCTTCGATGATCTCTCATCGTTCCAAGAGCAGTTCGTAAAAGTCGCGCTTGGAATCCAGGCGGCGAAGGTGGAAGCAATCCCTGAAGGAGACGGCAGGCCGGGAAAGCCTCCTGTGAGCCCCATTGGCTCGCCACCCTCCTCTGGACCCTCAACGCCGCCGGAGACGCCGAACGGGAGCGCTACGTCCTCTGGGTTCTTCCCATCGGTCGTGCACTCCAATACCTCCACGCCGCCCAGCGAAGTGCCGGCACCCGCACCCGCTGGAGCACTGATCTTGCCGCCAGTGGCACCAGAGATGTCGCCCAATACTTTTCTGAACTGAGACGAACGCTCAGCCAGCCGATCGACGATGACGACGATTGAGCTGATTTGAGTCCCACCCACTTCCATGGCAGGCATCTCCATCCCCATCGGCGGCAACACTTCCGGGCTGAAACAAGCCTTGGCGGAAGTCACCTCCGCTGTGCGGGACCTGGCTGCGGCGATGCGGGCGGATTTCGCGAAAGTGAATTCCTCCACCAGCGCGGTGGCGGCGGGCACCCGATCGATCGGCCAAGCGGGCAAGGAAGCTGCGGGTGGGATCAAAGGCATGGTGGCCTCAGCTTCATCCGCCGGGGCTCACATCGCCAACATCGTGGCCGGCGCGCAGGCGATGAAGACGGTGTTCAACGCGGTGCGTGCGACCTCCCTGGGCGCGAGCCTGGCGACGGCGCTTTCCACGGCGGGTGGCCTGCGGGCGATGATGGCCGGCGTGGGTGCGCGGATCCGCGAAATTGTTTCCTCGCCCGGTTTCCGGAAGATCGCCCTGGGGGCGCTCGCGGCCACGGTGGCGATCGGCGGGACGGTGGTGGCGATCAAGGCGGTGCGGGCGAGCTTTTCGCTGCTGTCCGCCGCGGCCGCCGCCACGTTTCGGGGAATCGTGAGCGCAGCCAAGTCCGCGGGGGCGGCCGTGAAGGGTGCTTTCTCCGGGATGGGCAAGATTTTCAGTGGCGGCGGTGGCGGAGGCATTGCCGGCATGCTTGGCCCGCTGGCAGGTGCTGCGGGCGCTCTAGGACTGGGTGCCTTGATCGGCAAGGCGATCAGCAAGGGCGCCGAGATGGAGATGATGGAGACGAATTTCGGCGTGATGACAGGATCGTCTGAGAAAGCGCGCAAAATGCTGGCCGAGCTGCGAAAAGAATCCGTGGCGTCTCCGCTGGGGATGGGTGACTTCGCAAAATCCGCGCAGACGCTGATGCAATTCGGCGTGTCCGCTCAAAAGGTGGTGGGATACACCAAGCAGCTGAGCGAGATCAGCATGGGGGATCCGGAGCGGTTCCAATCGCTTTCCCTGGCCTTTGCGCAGATCCAATCCGCAGGCCGGCTGATGGGGCAGGACCTGCTGCAGCTCGTGAACGCGGGCTTCAATCCACTGCAGCAGATTTCCGGGAAAACCGGCGAATCGATGGTGGCGCTGAAGGAGCGGATGGAAGAGGGTAAGATTTCCTTCAACGAGATCGAGGCGGCATTCACCGCGGCGACTTCCAAGGGCGGCCGGTTCTACCAGATGAACATCACCGCTTCCGCCACCTTCGCCGGGGCGATCGCGCGGATCAAGGATTCCTGGGAGCAACTGCTGATTTCCTTCGGCACGCCGATCATGAACGCACTGAAGCCATTCCTGCAACAGGGCTCCGCGATGATGGACGCGATGCAGGTGAAGGCGGGGGAAGTAGGCAAGGCTATCGGTGATGCGCTGATGATCGCGTTTGTTGCTGTTAAGAGCGGAAACCTATGGGGACTGGTGGAGGCTGGCGGTAAAGTAGCTTTTCAAGCGGCTGCAGATACTCTGATGCGGGGTCTCCGTGGTGTGGTTGCATTCTTGGCCACAGCAGTTCCTCCTATTTTGGCCGGGGCGATGGCTAAAATTCAAGATCCGTCGTTTTGGGATGGGTTGCTAAATATTTTTCGATCCATCGGGACCACCCTTGCTGCTGAAATCAAGTCTGCTCTGCCGCTGGCGGACATGAACGAAATCGCTATGATGCGCCGGAAGGGGGCTTTGCAAGGAGAGAAGGGGCGACTGCAAATGAGTAACGCGGGCGGTGCGATTGATATGGGAATGCTTGCGGCCCGTGCTCTCGCTGCCGGTGGAGCGGCGGCCAAAATTGCAGCAGGCGGAGCTATCACTAAAGAACTCCAGGACGCCTTAAAAGAACTCGCTGAATACACAAGTCGATTCAAGGCGGAGACAGAAAAGCTTAAGTTGAATAGCGCCGTGCCGACAATCAATGCAGGAACGGATGTAAAGGCGGGTGTCGGCGGCACGGTGGACGCGATCAAAGGTGCGGTGAACGCCATCACCATCGCCAGCAGCATGAGCCGCATCGGTTTGGGTGGTGGTGGCGCGATGGTGTTCCAGCCGATGGTGGCTGCGCAGCAGAAAAACAATCAACTGGTCACGCAGACGAACACGCTGCTGAAAACCATCGCTTCACAACTCAACGGCTCCGGAGGGGCTACCTACGCGTAAAATTATGGCAGTAGTTCAACACAATGTCGTCAAGACCCAGCAGGTAGGCACGGAAGTGTTCGTGGAAATGGGGTCTGACAAGGCGACCGGGCAATACATCTATGTGGATGCCTATCAGGGCTGGGCATCGCGGGTTCCTCTGGCCGGATCTTCCCATCCGGAGTTCCCGGCCTTATACCTGAAATCCCTGCGATCAACGGTGCTGGATGGCGGCCAGGTGCGGGTGGTTTGCGACTATGAATCCTATTCCGCGCAGGCGACCTATCCCGGCCGGCCGGCGGGTGGGGTGAAGCGCTATGATCTGGAGCTTTCGACCAACGAAGAGCCGCTGTTGAGTCATACGAAACTGAAAAATCTGGATCTCGATGAGAAATATTATCTCTCGGAGTTGATGGGTGGGGTTGATAAAGCCAGGGCGGCGGAGATCAAAAAAAAGATCGTCTCGTCAGCCGGGCTGGAAGCGTTCCGGTTGATCCTCGCCGGGGTCGCGGGATACCTCAATCCGGGTATGACATGGGTCGAGCGCTATTCGTCTGGAACGGTAAGCGGGTTGGCGGGAGATTTGGGTCAAAGGGATTCTCCTCCTGGTGGCGCGCCAGGGAATGGGGGCAGAGACTGGATCTATATCGGTGCCAACGCCCGCAATACCGAAGATGGGAAGGCCTGGGACATCGAACGAAGGTGGATCCTGACGGCGGAGGGTGGGGCTGATGATTTTCTCTACTCATGAGCAGCAACGATTCAATCATCCGGCTGCCGGGCAAGGTGCTGCAGGGCAATCCTGTCAGGGCCTCGGATCATAACGCCATCATCGATGCGATCGCCGTGCTGGCGAGGGAGGTGAGGGCTGGAAAGATCAGTTCATCGGCTGATGTGGGCGTGAGGCGCAATGGAGGCGGGACGACTCTATGGGATAAAAGGCCGGCGGCCAACAATCGCCGGCCCCGTCATCCCTTCGAGGTATACGTAGATGGAGGGAAGGTCTATGTTTATCCCGGGAACGTGGCTCTTTATGATGGGCCGAACGATCAATGTCATATCGAGCACAACACGGTGCGGCGGATGCAGACCATCAAGCCGAAGATGAAGGGGGTGCTGATGAACGCGGATCCGCTGCCGTTTTTTTCTGTGGGGGATGACTCTTTGGAAGCAGGCACGTTATATCAGGTGATCTGCTACATGCGGACAGACCGGAAGGCGAACATCGTCATCGTCGAGAAATCCGATGACGACCAGCCGGACATCGAGGGGTATGAAAACGAGCCGTGCGACGTGATGTGGATTCTCGCGGAGGTGACTTTCAAAATCGAGGACGGGGTTCTGCAGTTGGATGGCATCGATCAGGTATGGCAGGAAAATGTGCCGGGCGTTTTCAACAGCTTCGAGTGTGATAGGGGCGATAGCTCGGATGACGACTCCGATGACGATGATGAAGATGGATCGGAGTCGGAAGATGATAGTTCCGATGACGATGATGATGACGATTCCGATGGCAATGGATCGGGTTCAGATGAGGAATGCGGGCCGGTGCCAAAGCTCAGCTATCTCAATGCCAAGGTGATCGGCATCGGTTCTCTTGGAAGCTTTGTATTTCCGCGGGACAGCGGAGGTCTTTACATCCCTGCGACGGTTTATCTCAACATCGCTCTCAGCTTGTCTGAAGTATGCCGGGGGTGCTCATTCAACGGGCGAATCCGGATCAAGATCACTAGAAATGAAGGGAACCTGGAGCCGATCGAGGTGCCAATTAAAAGCGAAGTCATCCTGTATTCAGACTATGAGCCTGCGCAGGTTTCCGTGCTTTCAGTGCTGCCCAATCAATTTTCGTGCGGATATTTCAAGATCAGTGCCGAGGTTGAGGCAAACAACGGGGCAATGAACCTGGTGGGGGAATGTCGGGTGGAGCCTTCGGATATCCGGCCGCCGATCTTTACCTTCGCCAATCTGCCGTTTGGAGACGGCACCTATGACTGCTGCGGCATTTATTGGGCGACCAATAAGGCGGGTTACAACTTTGTGCTGTTTGACCGTTGCGGCCGCTACATCCCCTACGGCACCACGGGTCCTCCGCTGGTGGCGGATCCGCCGTGCCTTTTTGTCACCGACTTATGAAACTTTTCGTCCCATCCTATCCATCCGCAGAGCGGCATGATGAATTGATTTCCTGCTTGCGCGGGAATTTGGAGACTTTTGAGCAAGTGGTCGTCGTTGGGGAGCCATGGGAAACCGGCATCGAGCATGAGGGCCTCTTGATGGTCAATACGGGGGCGCGGCCTACTTACGGCGAACTGCTGGGCGTGGCCGAAAGAATGGTCCCGAAGGGTGAGGTTTTCATGCTCGCAAACGTCGATATGGAAATCTTGCCAGGCGGGGTGGATTTCGCACAGGGCCTGCCCCCGCGTTCCGCGTATGCACTGGGAAGGTGGCAAGAGGGGAGTGACGCCCTGACCCTGCAACCTCGGGCCATTGATGTGTGGGTATTGAGGGCGCCTGTCCCTAGGATCAGAGCAAATTTCACCCAAGGGCGGCTCTTTTGTCATGCGGTCTTTAATGGCCTTTTGAAAAACGCGGGGCTCAAGATCATGAATCCCTGTCACGAGATCATCACGATCCACCATCACGCGGCGGAGAGCCCGCGCACCTATGGGATCGGCGTGGTGGATCGTGTGCAAGGCCCGTGCTGCTACCCGGTCCCGGATCTATGGTGCCTGAAAAACAACCTGCCGCTGGGGACTTCCGGCTGAATCGAATTAATCCATGAGTTTTCCAATAGTGATACCGCTTCACCATAAAGGTGGGGACCTGGGCGATGATACCGAACTGCGCTTCGCGCTGCGGGCGCTTCATGTAAATTTCCGCGATCCTCTCCATATCAGTATCGTCGGGCGCCGGCTGCCAGCTTGGCTGAGAGGATGCGACTTGATCCGGGCGCGCGGTTTGAAATCTTCACTGAAGACGGCCTCGGAGCGGTATCCGTCCGGCTTTTTCTGGCACTACGATGATGTTTGCATGCTACAGCCGACCACTGCCGCGGAGATGATGGTGACGCCCGCCTCAAGAAACTGGAAGGGCGCCCAGACGAGTTGGGCGGCGGGGCTGGTGACCGTGCGCAACCGGCTGGAAGCGGAAGGTTATCAGCCGTGGGACTACTCCCGGCCGCACGGTCCTTATTTTTTCGATAAAAGTATGATCGATGAGTGCTTTGCTGATTGGCCTGGCATCGAGGGTAAATTTCCCGGCGAATCCTGGATCCTATCAAAGCGGCAGTGGCCGCGGTGCCATGGGGTGACCAAGCAATACTATGGGGAATTCACAGGTCCGCCGGCAGCAGGCAAGCGCTTTCTCAACTATAACAAGCCGGGAAACACGCCCGAGCTTCGGGCGTGGCTGGAGCAACGGTTCCCCAATCCCTCACCTTACGAGAATGATCGTCCCCGTGTCATGCCGATCAAGCGGCCGGTCATCGCCGCGCCTGCTGTTAGCAGGACCGTTGAGGGGGTGGGCGAGGACTACAAGGCGCTTTGTCAGTGGCTGGGCAAGGAGGTGGAGGCAGGTTTTACGGACGTCCTTGATTTGGGCTGCGGTGATCTGGAGTGGCTGATGGGGTGCGGGCCGGTGATGCGGGGAGGAGCTGCCTACAAGGGAGTGGATGCCAGGCATGAAGTGATTCAGCGTGTCTCCCACCGTTATCCATGGTTCGAAGGAAAGGTGGAAAATATGGAGGTGTGTCTGCGGATCGACGCCGATATTGTGATCGTAAAAGATGCGCTGGAGTCCTGCTGTAATGGCACCGCTGGGCAAGTATTGCAGAATATCAGTATGGGGTCATGGAAAAGGCTGGTGGTCACCACGACGCCGGGTGCGGACAATGAGCGCCGGCGGGGCGTTCGGTCGCTGGGGCCCAAGCCTTATGATGTGGAGGCGTCGGGGCTGGTGCGGGAAGCTCCTTCGGGCCGAGCGGCCTCGGAGTTCAAAAAGCTGGCAGCCGCGGTGCCGGCCCGGAGAATTGCCCGCCCCGGCGGTGGTGCATACTTGATTTATGAAAGAGGCGGCGAGCCTGCCTGTGGGCCGAATATTCCGGAAAAAGTCGAAATCCATACCATCCGCTACGGGGTGGCCTGGTGGTTGGAAACCTGCGGTGGGGCGCTCGATGCATGGTGCGCGCGCCACGGGCATCCGCTGAAAATCTGGGATGAAAAAGCCATTAACCCTTCGTATCCGACCGCGAAATTCTGCGTCGTCGACATGATGCGCGAATTCATCGCCGGTGAAGCGGAGTGGATGATGTATGTGGACGCCGATGTTTACGTGAATGCGGACGCCCCCGCATTTCCCTCGGTGGCAAACCGGGCTGGATTGTTCTGCCGGCCCAATAATCCTGCTTGGAAAGTGAGCCGTCAGTTTCCGGCCTGGTGTGAGGAGAACTTTGGAACCATTCATCCGGTGGATTCCTGGGTTTACCGGAATGCGGGCGTGTGGATCTGTGATCGGGACGCCGCCCGGCGGATGCTGGAAGTCGCGGTGCCGCCTTTCATCGAAAAGGTCCAGGAGGAATTCCAGTGGAATTGGTGGGTCTGCGTAGCGGCCGCAAAGGGTATGCCCTACGGTGATCTGCCGCTTGGATGGAATACTTGGGCCCACGAAGAATGCCAGGCACCCTTCCAGCATATTGTAGGTGGCGGGAAAAAGCGAAAATTCCGCAGTCTTGTCGAAAAAGGCCTGATCTACGAAACGGTCCCTGCGAGTCCTGAAAAGCCGATGTTCACTCCTTCATTTGATTTCGAGAAATACCGTTTCGCTCACGATCCGTCCTGGATGCCGATGGATGAATTTCATATTCACCTGCTGCACACTGCCGCGAACCTGGAGCTTGATACGCCGGTGGGGGAGCGGGTGGCTGTCGAGATCGGATCTTATCGTGGGGCGTCCACCTCGGCGCTGATCGAGGCGGTCAACCAAGGGGTGCTGGGTCATCTGCACGTAGTGGAAATCAAGCCGACTGAAACTCTCCGTCGAATCATCGGGATGTGTGATTTTCCGGATCGGGTAACGCTGCACACCTGTCCGTTTTGGGAAACGGATATCGGGGCGGTCGATCTCGTCTTCATCGACGGGGACCATGGATGGCCGGCGTTCGCGGATACCCTGCGGGCTCTCACCTGGGGCGCGAAGGTGATTTGCATGCATGACAGTCAGTCTCATCCGGTGATCAAGAATACCTGGGGGGCGACTTTGAGCGCCGGATTTCTGAAAGATCTGAAAGGGCGATCCTTCTTCGAGGATGCAAAATCCCGGAGCGGGCTGAAAACAGAGCGCGGGTTTTTCGTCTCTGCTGCGGCGGAGGTGGATCTTGCGCCGCTGGCGGCGATGAGTCCCGGGTTTTGACACCGCGGGGCGGGCGTGCGTCTTTTCATCGATCTCGACAGCCAACGCCTCGTCACTTCCGCCGGCACCCGTGATCCGCTGACCAGCCTGAGCTTCAAGCGTGGTGACAGCGCCCGGCTGGAAATCCAATTCATCCGCGGAGCGGTGGCGGAGGAACTGCAGGCCGGTGCCGCCGGTGCCTTCGGGGTGAAGGCGGATGGGAAATATGACAGCGCCTATCTCGTCTACTCCCCGGAATGGGTGAAGGAAGGGGAGGGGGTGGAAGCGCTCTATGTCTTCGAGCCGTCATTCAATACCACCGGGCTGAACGACCTGCTGGGCCATGGCGATGGCGATGATTCCAATGACGAGGAACTGGTGACGCTGATGGCGGAGATCGAGTGGACGGTGGGAGGGGCGGTGTTTTCCACCCAGACGATCAAGGCGCTGGTCTACAATGATGTCATCAAAGATGGCGAGCCGCCGGATCCGCTCACCGGGCCGCAATGGGCGCAATTGAATGAGGAAGGGCAACTGCTGGACGTGCAAATCCCCTTGAAGGTGCTGCGGGTGGATGTTCTGCAGGACTTCGACGAAGCGGAGCGGGAATACGGCCGTGCGAATCTCGGCGCGGCCGGTGTGAAAGCGGAAGGGGCTCAGAACTGGCCGGAGCTGTGGCGGGCGGCGATCGGCGCGATGGGGATCAATGATCCCGGATACAAACTTTTCAAAGTGGCGGGGGTAAACCTGAAAACCGGAGGTGCGGTGGATCCCGGTCCGTTTTTTCCGAGCCTCACCCTGCTGGGCTACAAGGTCACCGCTTTCTTCATGGTGGCGCACACGTCCGCTTCCTACACCACCACCCATCCGGTGGTGAAGCTGATGTCCTACTACTGCTCCGGAGAAACCTTCGGGCAGATCACCGCCAGGCCGATTTCCAACGTCCTGGCCCGGCACGAAGGCACCGTGGGTGACCCGACGGCGGACGTTTACGACCAGGCCGGCTACGCTCCGGAACTGGTGGTGACCACCGCGGCCGTGATGGCCGGCGCCGGCACCTGCACCGCGGATATCTACATCGGCGCGATCAAACTTTAATCCTTCATGAAACTCATCATTCCATCTTATCCGGGTTCCGGCCGCACCGGGGAGCTGCTGTATTGCCTGTCCGCGAATCTGGAGGTTTTCGACGAAGTCATTCTGGTGGGCGAGCCGTGGGAAGTGGAGGTGACCGACCCCAAGCTGACGGTCGTCATCCTGGACCACCGGCCGACGATCGCGGAAATGATCGCTGCCGCTGGCGTGACCGCCGGCGATGTGTTCGTGATCGCGAACGCCGATATCGAGTGGGACGCGGTGAGCGTGGCGCTGGCTGCGGCGCTGCCGGTATGCGAGGCCTACGCGCTCTCGATGTGGGAAGGAGATCCGCTGAAGCTGGTGCCGCGCTCGAATGATTCCTGGGTGCTGCGGGCTCCGGTGACGGTGGCGGCGGACTTCGAGCTGGGCCGGCCGTTCTGCCACCTGTGTTTCCAATGGCTGCTCGATGACGCGGGTTTGGTGCTTTCAAATCCGTGCCGCGAAATCGTCACGATTCATCGCCATGCCAGCCAGGTGCGGACCTACACCCGCGAGGATGTGGTGCGCGCTCCGGTGTTGGAAGTGCCGCCGGATCACCTGCAGGTGCCGGCGGAGATCGCTAGCTGGCGGGCGAAGGCGGTGCTCAGGATCGCCGGGCTCACCGCGGCCGTGGATGCGTTGATCGAGGCAATGCCGGAGCCGGGCCGCCACGTGGTGCAGGCGGCATGGAGCGGTGACGCCATTTTCGCGCGGACCGGCGAAACCATCGTCACGCTGGGCGCGGCGCTGGGGCTTACGCCGAAGCAGCTCGATGCGATGTTCATCCAAGCTGCGGCGCTGGAGGTTTGATTTCCCTTTCACCCATCTAACAGACCATTCAATTATGATTTCGATTCCGGAAAACAACACCATCACCACCAACGACGAATTCATGCTGCCGGCGGGAAGGCCTGGCGGGGTGGTCCTCATCGATCTCTCCGGAAACTTCGGTGGCGGCACGGCGGCGCTGGGCTTTAAGGGCGGCGATGGCTTGTTCACCGCCTTCAAGGACGCCGCCGGCGATGCTGTCACCGCCACCGGCCGCGATGCCTGGGCCTTCGATGTTCCCAAGTCCGGAGTGGTGGTGGTGAAGCTGACAGGGGCCACGGCCCCTGCCCTGGTCGTTTCCGCCGTCGAATCCAAAGCTCCCCTTTACTGAGATGAGCCGTCCTTTATGCAGACCGTTGGTGCGGCCCATCGTGAGGCCGGTAGGCATTCAGGTAGCCGGCGGAAGCTCCGGCCTCGTCCTGCGCTGGCCGTCTGACAATGCCCGCGCGAAGTGGCATTCCGACAATCGATCCATCCAGATTTCCAAATGAGTGATTTTACAAAACCAGCATGGGAGGCCGTGCTTCGCGAGGGTGTCACACCGACAGCGGCGCAGCAGGCGGAGGCGCGTGGTGCGCTGGGAAACCCAGTGCAAATGGCGATTTCAGGCTCGGTTAGTCAAATGTTCTCCCAAACCCGAACCACCTTTTCTGTGGCGGTTTCGCGGAAGCGTCACGTCGCCCGCCGTCGAGCTGAAAACATCCAATTAATTTTTCCCCTGACCCGGACGAACACGGGCGACGGGGAGAATCCGATGGATAACCCAGTGGAATATCTCGCGTCAATTGAGCTGGCCAACGGCACGATCATCCCGTGTTTTTATCGCGGCAAGCGGATCGCAAAGCCATCCCCGGGAGGTATTTTGAAGTTTGATCCGGTGGGAATCGAGCTAGCGCCGGGCGATGTGTTTTATGTGCGTTTTGGCGCGAACCGATTGAAATCAGACACTTATTCCTACCTCGGAGAAGTGGGCGGGATTACCGTTGATCAAGTATATCTGCCGTCAACGACTGCGATCTGCGGAGCAGGCTCTGGTGTATTGGGACACCTCGACACAAGCACGGTGATTTCATCCACCGGGGTTGACCCGTTTATTACCTTGGCGGCGGTTGATGCTAGTGGAGCTCTGTCTTCCCAGGCCGTCAACCTGTGCCCGACCCCAATGGTCTTCGGGGAGTGCCGCGAATCAGCCGTGACAGTCGGCATCATCGGCACGTCGATTGAGTATGGGCAGGCAGACCAGCTGACGGGAGAGGGAGCTTTCGCGGGATGGGCCGCGCGGGCGGCGGCGGCCTGCAATCTCCCCCTGCTGAACCTGGCGGTCGGTGGCATGGCGTATCAAACATCGTGGGCAGCGCAGGCTAAAGCCGCACTTCGCGGCACACTGCTTGATACGGTGACCCACGTCGTGGTGGGAGGTCCGACGAATGACTTCGTCAGCGGAAGGACCTTTGCTCAGGCTCAAGGAGATATATTAACGATCGTTTCCCGCCTCAAGCGGCTTGGGAAAAAAGTTTATCTCTCCACCCTCCCGCCGCGCTGCGCGTCGGCCGCCAACAATTTCACGACGCTGGCAGCGCAAACGGTCGTCGTATCGGAGCCAAACAGATTGCTCTACAATGCGTGGGTGCGATCAAGCCCAACGGAGGCCGATGGATTTATAGATATTGGCGCGGAGGTCGAGGATATCGCGACAGGGAAGTGGAAGCCGGGCACGCTGATTTCTTCCGGAACAATTACGGGGATTTCCTCTGGTGTGAACGATTCCGGCGCCAGCTTTAGCAATGCTGAAATTGGCGGCGCGGCTGGCGCGGTTTTTCTGGATACCGCCGATCCGGCAAAATCTTGGGGCGTGTCTCACTCTCCGGCACCCACTTTGATCGTGCTGACGGTAAGCGCTCCTTCACAAGTTACCGGGCACGCATATGAGCTGTGGGATGCTAACAGTTTCGACGGCGTCCACCCTTGCGGCAAGGGCTACGCCCGGATGGCTGTCCCGGCAATTGCGCTGTTCTCCAGTTTCTAAAAATCATGCATCCCAACCTCATCGCCGCCTGGCTGATTTCCCGCCCATCTTGACTCTTGACAGTGTTCCCCCGAACAGTAAAACAGCGGCTGTGAATGACAGCCATCCATACTGGCCGACCTACCAGGAGCAGCGGAAACTTCTCATCGGGAAGTGGATGCTTTTCCGGGTGGAGGGCGAAAAATATCCGCGCTGCAAGATCCTGGTGGGCAATGTCACCATGACGACGGGGCGGAAAAAGCCGACCGTTTGGAGAATCAGCGGGGAGATCACCGGCGTCACGCCGGCGCTGGAAGCGTCCGGTGACTTTCTGCCTTATGGGATTTCGGCGGTGATGCGCACCTATCACGAGCGCGAGAAAAGCCGGTTCGCGAATTTTGAGATTTTTATGATCCTGGACTCGGATTGGGATTGTCTGCGGCAGGGGTGACGCCCGCCGGCCGCGCCCGCTTTTGACAGTGCGACCGCAGCATGATGAAGCTCACGCTTCCGGAATTTGCCCAAGGCATCCACTACACCGAACTCAAGGGCTCTTCGCCGGAGTCCAACCGCACCTATCGCTTCAAGCTGCTGGCGGACGTCTCCCTGCGCGTGCCGAAGCTGGCCCAGCATGAGAAGCGCCTTTCATTCCGCGATGTGGATCGCCGGGAGTGGGCGGAAATCCGGCGGGATCTGATCACGGTCCGTGTCGGCTACGCCTGGAACGGATCCTCGCCGAAGTGGTGGGTGCCGCTGCTGGGCTGGGTGGGCACGCCGGACCCCGAGCCCACGCGACTGGCCACCCTTTTCCATGACGTGTCATTCCAGTTTCTGCGGACCGCCGGCTGGCCGCTGCCCATCGTGGCATGCAATGACCTGTTTTGCTCGATCATGACCCAGCAGGGATTCCGCTGGGCGGAAACCTACTTCGGCGCCGTCACCGATTTCGGCGAGCGTTTCGCGGGCAAATACCCGAAGCGCGGCGAGCACTCATTCGACCTCGGGGCATAGGATAATGAGCAACCCAACACTGCCGCAACTATCGCGCGAGCGCGCGATTGAAATCGCCACCGCCGCCTGGCGTGCCGGGGGGAACACCGCCCCGCTGCCCGCCGTCTGCGTCCTCGCCGTCCGCGGCTACTGGGAGAAGTCCATGGGAAATCCCTCGCGCAACGATGTCGGGATTTTTGACGATGCATTCTTCCTGATCACGCCGGATGGATTTTATCCGGAGCGGGCCAACACGGATCCTTCCAAGGTGGGCTGGAACCCCGGCGTGGGTAAACCGTTCTTCATGCTTGATCCCGGCGTCTGGTATTTCTACCCGGGCCCGCATAAGGGCGTCACTCCCGCCTTCCGCCAGGCGGATGATGCCGCGGTGGCAAAGCGGCTGGGGATCGGGAATGAAGGCAAATTCACCGGCGTGCGGATGTGGGGGTGGGAGGATTCACGGAACTACAAGGAAACCGGCCACCAGCAGGTGAACATCCACCCGGGCGGCCAGGAAAACACCTCTTCCTGGGCTTGTCAGACCCTCCCCGCCGGACGTGCCAAGGCATGGCTGCAGCGCGGCTGGGATGAGCTGAAAAAACACAAAATGAAAACCCTTCCCTACATCCTGGTAAAGGGTCCCGTGAACTGATTCCACCTCTTGAATAACCCATAAATGGAGGCACTTTGTCGCCATGAGAGCAGCAGCAATGAACTACACTCACGAAAAGATTTTCCTTGGGATTTTCTCTCTCGCCTCATCCGGAATGTGCACCGTGGGTGCCATCATCTCCACCGGGGACACCCGGTGGTTCTGCGTCACGCTGGCGGTGAGTCTCATCACCAGCTGCCTGCTGGCCCTCATGTTCAAAAAGCCGGACGAGACCATCCAGCTGGTCGCCGGCCGCTGCGGGATTTCCATCCTCGGCGGCGTGTTCCTCACCAAGCTGGTCGCCTGGTATTTCAACATCACGATCATCCATACCGACGTCGTCGCCCTGGGCGGCCTGACCTGCGCCGTCTGCATCGGCGTTTACATCCTCGGATTCAAGGCTCTCCGCTACCTCGAAAAGCGGAGTGACTTCCTCGCGAAAAAGTTCATCGATGGCAAGGTGAGCGCGATCCTCGGTCCGGACGGCCAGTCCGCGGATGGGGACAAATGACCGGAGGGATCGAATTGAGGGTGTAAACTTGGTGTAAATTCTGGCGCGTGCCTTGAATCCTATATGGATCAAGGTGGGCCCGGTGGGGTTTGAACCCACGCCGCCGCCCTTGAAGGGGCTGGTTTCGTTGTAGATTCGTTCGGAAAAAACCGGTTTATGCGGCAGGAGCCGGTTTTTTCTGGTGTAAACGGGTGTAAAAACCGGTTAATCCGGTTTTCCCGGATGGCTGCAAAACCGAAAGCGAAAGTTGAGAAGGCGGAGATGCGTTACGGCAACGCGGTGGTGAACGTCTACCCGCGGGCGAACGGAATGGTGGCGCTGTCCTGGAGGGAGGGCGGAGCCGGAAAGAGGACGACGCGCGCGGACTACGAAGAGGCGCTGGAGTTCGCGAGGAAGAAGGTCCGGGAGCTTGACGGCGCAACCGGCCGGGCGTGGGTGACGCCGGCGCAGCAAGATCGATTCGCGCTGCTGGAGAAAATCGCCGGGCCGGAGGAGGTGCCGGCGCTTCTCCTGCAAGTTGACCAGGCGGTCAAGGCTTTGGGAGACTTCCGCAAGCTGGCGGCGGCGGCTCAATATTATCACACGCACGGGCCCGGGAGCGTGGCGGGCATCACGCTTCACGCGGCGGCCGAGATCGTGATCGAGGAATATCGCGGGGTGGGGTCTGCAGAGACGATGATCGAGATGAGGAAGGAGCTGCGGGGCTTTACCAAGCACCATCCGGAGATCCCGCTGCTGGATGTGACGCGGGAGCTGCTGCAAGGGCATATCCGCAAGCCCGGCTACTCGAAACGGACGATCAATAATAAGATTGCGCGGTGGACGACCTTTTTCAACCGCTGCCGGGAACTGGAGTATTGGCCGAAAGAGCGGGTGAATCCGACGAAGGCGATCAAAAAAACGCGGCGCGATGACAAGGTGCCGGAGATTTTCAATCCTACCCAAGGGGAGCTGCTGCTAAAACTGGCGGTGGATCGTTATCCCCAGTATCTGACCTATCTGCTGGTGGCGGGATGGCTCTCGTGCCGTCCGTCCGAGTGTCTGCGGCTCAAATGGCCGGCGTTCGACTTTGAGCACCGGATTCTGCACTTGTCCCACCAGGTGGTGGGAAAGACGAACCGGGAGCGGTGGATCGAGAATATTCCGGAGCCGCTGTGCGAGCTGCTGAAGTATCTCCGCGATCATGAGACGCACGCTTCCTTCATTAAAAACCAGACGGTGTGCCGGAAGAATGCCCGGGAGGATCTGTCCGTGCTGGCGCGCGAAAACGGGCTGACGTGGCCGAAGGACGTCTTGCGGCATTCCAGCATCACCTACCGGCTGCAGCTGATCAACAATATCGACCTGGTGGCGGAGGAATCCGGAAACTCACCGGCCGTGATCCGGAGGGACTACCGGCGACCGATTCCGCCGGGGTGGGGAAAACAATGGGAAGCGCTGTCGAATGGGATACTTGAGCGGCTTAAGAAGAAAGCATGCGCAGATTAACGACTCAGGCTTTCCAGATACTCTTCCGGATCCGTAGTGAATTTATTTACCGTCCGTTGAGCTCCGAGAACGGTGGTGAAGCTGTAGGTGCCGATATGATAGGCTACCCTGGAGAATCCTGCTTCATCCACCAAGCCGCGGGTTGAGCATTTCACGAAGATGTCGCCATGATTGTGATAGTCCATGCCTTTGACCTTTTTAGTTGTTGTCCTAGTTTCGTAGCGGACCGGGCGGTTGGGTGCGAGCGTGGAGGGTCCGTCGATACGGAACTTTTTCTCTTCTGTGATGACGCGCTGGGTGGGTTCTGAGCTTTCCGCATCGTTGATGATCACTCCGTCATCCAATACTTGAAATATCCGGCCACTGATTTTAAGGCCTGCCGCGCTGAGAATCTGTTTCCGAAGTAAGGCAAGTTCCTGTGCTCGCTGTGTTTCTTTTGCCATTGTGATAGCGGCCCTGGCGGCGCCCGCTTCATAGCCGATTTGAGCTGATATCTCCGGCGCGAGGTCGGCAGCTGGAACTCTTTTGATCCCGCTTTGGTGAACGATTTTCGCATTCACTTTACCATCCATCGAGACCGTTGCTCCGATGTATGTCTGGCCGGTGACTTCGAGCTTTTCCATTTTTACCTCTGGGCCGGCAAGGGCTGGCAAGCTGAGGAAAAGGAAGAAAAGAGCGGATTTCATTTGTCTGCGGATAGCTGTTAGAGCTGAGGCCGTCAAGATCATCTGCCGGCGGAGAATTGGATAATTACAGGGATGCGCATGAATTCCATGCGGTGGGCGGTGCTGAGTTGGCGGCGAATCCTTCCGGATTTCACGTATTCCATCATTAGACGGCCCATTGCGGAGCGTTGGCCGCGGCCCTTGCTGCAGCGGAAAATCGCGTGATCCCTGGGGAGCATCTGGATCAGCTCATCCGTCGAATAGAATTTATCATCCACCATCCGGTTCACCAAGGAATCCGCCGGCTGGATGGATGAGCGGCGCGGGAGATCAAGCACGGTTTCAAATCCATTGAGATCCTGATGACGGAGGATGCCGGTTTTCTGCTTGCGGGGCGGGGCCAGGCGGATGGCGTTACGGGCGGCGGTGGCGGCAGGGACGCCGAGATCCAATTGGGCGCGGAGGATAGAGAAATAGTCCTCCGCTGCTTCCGGAATGAATGTCCTCTCCTGCTCAAGCTTTTCGACGCGGGCGGTGAGGTCCTGGGATTGGGATCCGGCCGCGGGGTAGGAAAGGCCTAAGCGGAGCCGTTTTTCGCACTCGATGAAGTATTGCCGCGCGAATTTTCCTTTTGGGGTTTTTTCCAGCATCGAGACTTCTTTGGCCATATCGAGAGAGAGATGGTATTCAAGCCGAGGCTTGCCTGGGAGGCCGTCCGACCTATTCCCCGATTCTGGGGAATAGTCGATTCCTTCCTCGAAGCCGAACTGGGAAATTCGATCTTTGATCCATGTTGAAAAATCCTTGCCAACTTCGAGGAAGGTGTGGAGTTCGCGGGCATTGACGGTCTGGATGCCGGTTTCTGATTCGGTGATGGGGATGATGGAGGTGTTCATGTTTTTCGTGACAAATAGAGGTGAAATCTAACAGTTTGATTTTCGGCAGCTCAGGCAGGGCCAGAACTTGACGACTTTGCGTTGTATTCGACGGGATCTTCTGCCACCCGGGGATAGCGGTTCTCGGATTCCCACTCCGCGGCAAGTTGATCAAGTCCGTTAATGGCCCAATCTTCGACAGTCTGGTTGACTGCCAATGAGGCCTTGTTCCACCGGCGGAACTGAGATTCGGACGGGTTTAGCACGATGCGCGGTCCGAAAGGGTTGATAGATGACCACTCGCTCATCAACCGGCGGACATAGTCCAGGCGTCCGTCCGGCACTCCGCGCGATCTCCAGTGATGAATCGTTTGCTCCTTCACGCCGAAGTGGCTCGCGACCGCTGGGGCTTTGAGATTTTTGCCGTCCATCCATAATTTGAATTCGTTAATAGGAAGAGTCACGCGGCGAAAGTCTGCCTATTAGGCAGAAAAAACAATAAATTTATTTGACGTATTGCCGAAAAGGAAGAAAAGTCTTCCTAACGGCAAAGCAATCTTATGAACGCAACTATCGAATTCCCCGCCAATCAATACTCGGAGCGCACGCTCCGCCTCATTCTCGCAAAAGCTCAGGAGTGGCAGTGCACCCCTCAAGAAGCGGTTTCCAGGCTGATGGATCAGCTCGCAGAGCGGTCTGAAAAGAAAGCGGCCTAATCTTCATTTCGCCGACTCGATGAACCCTGTGGAAAAACTGGAAGCTCTGTTGGAGGAGCTGGATGCCATCCTCGCCCGTTGCAAGGCGGCGATGGCAAGCGGGGGGGTGCTGCCATGAATGCCGCGAGGGGGCAAGGGGCGAAGTCTCGCGTGGAGCTGGTGAAGCGTGCGGACGTGCGGCGGTTCCTACAGGTGGATGATGACGAGGTGCAGCGGATGATCGACCAGGACAATCTGCCTTACATCCGGAAGCCGGGGGCGACGAAGCCGGGGGTAAGGATCTTCCTGCCGGATTTCCACGAGTGGCTGGTGGGGTATGCGCAGGGGGCTTCACGCCGGATCGCGGACTACCCGGAATTCCTGCGGGCTTTCTGGGCTGCGCAGGGCTGAGACGAAATTTCAACCAAGACAAAAACCAATGAATTCCGAGTATCTGAGAAAAGAAGCGAGGTGGCAGGGGCTGGCGGCGGTGGGGCTGCTGGTGGTGATCCTGATCGAAGGCTGGGCGGCGCTGGGCGGGGCCTTCTCCGCCGGCTGGCTGGTGGTGCTGGCACTGGCGGTGATCTGGCAGCTCTCTTTTGTCTTCGTCCTGCTGCGGGCGCGGCAGTGCTCGCTGGCGGAGGCGGACCGCCAGGACTGGCAGCGGAATAATCTGGGTGAGGAGGCGGGACAATGAGCGCGCTGTATCTCAACGAGCAGGCGCTGGCACAGCCCCAACTGGACAGCCCGCGGGATGATGCCCGGCTATTCGAGGTGACGGTGGGCGGCGCCGGCGGGGACCATTATATTTTCGAAATCATCAAGGTGCCGGACGGGCAGACCTTCACCCACCCGCCGGAAGCGGCGCGGCCGCCGACGCTGGGGGAGTGCGCGGAGCTGATCGCTCATTTGTTTTCCCGGCTGCTAGTACCGGGCGGGCGCTTCGGGGAGCGGCAGGGCGGGCAATTCGGTGACCGGCGATCGCTGCGGCCGGCGGATGTTTCCGAACGGGAAGCGGGGCCGCCGCCGGATTTCGAAGCAGGGTGGGAGATGTATCGGCGGCAGGCGTTGGAAACGTTGGGCTGCGAGGTCGGAGCATGGGATGAAATTTCAACCCAGCATCAGGAGTGCTGGTGCCTGGGAGTGTGGGAGGCGCTGGAAGGCGTGGAGACGATGGCGGAGAAGCGGGCTCGACGGCCGATGGTGTGTGTGGATGCCCAAGGACAGGTGGTCCGGCGCACCTTCTTTGGCGATCACGGTGAGGGAATTTTCTACGGAGAAGTCATCGGAAAAGGAGGTCCCGATGAATGATCCGATCGCGCAGCAGCTGGTGGCGATGACGCTTTTCGGCGGAGTGGCGGATGGGGCGGATGTGGAGGCGCGGCTGCTGCCGCGGGGCGAGCTGTATCTCGTGCGGGTGGACCGTGGGAATGGCGTGTCAGACGTGCTGGTCTACGGCTTTGCAAATCGAACGAACCGGAGCGGCCGGTGGGTGCTGGAGTTCGTGCGGTGGGTGGGGTTCCAGGGGATTCCAAGGAAGGAAGGTGAGGGGTGAGCACGAAATCCCCCATCGTCCAGGAGTTCTGCACGGGGCTGTGGGACATCCGCGCCGCGGGCCGGCTGAAAGCCGATGCGGTGGGCAAGCTGTCCCGCCTGCTGATCAATGCTGCGGCGGAGGACATGGCGGTGCGGCCGGATTATGAACCGCTGTCCGATCTGCGGTTCCTGTGGGCGATGGGCGTGCTGGATGCGGCGCGGCGGCGGGAGCCGGTGCCGAAGGCAAGCGGGGATCTGGAGGCGATGGCGGCCTTCTCCCTGGAGCGGGAGGAAGCGGTGGTGGTGAGCGGGAAAGACCTGGCGGCGGGGGATTTCGGTTAAGTGGAAAAAGTGCCGAGTGCGCAGTGATCAGTGAGCAGTGGAAGAAATTTAGAAGATATCGAAATGGCTGAAAATTCAAACATCGAGTGGTGCGATCATACATTCAATCCGTGGGAGGGCTGCACCAAGGTCTCGCCTGGCTGCGCGAATTGTTATGCGGAAGCGCGGAACGTGCGGTTCCGCGGCGGCGAGAACTGGGGCAAGGGCAAGCCGCGCCGGCGGACATCGGCTGGCAATTGGAAACTTCCGCTTCGTTGGAACAAGCTGGCGGAGTTTCAAAATCAGATCTGGGAAAAACAGGTTTCGCAGTTAGGCGGTGAGGCAAATGCATCCGCTGCTGGATATGTGAAGCCACGGCGGAAGCGGGTCTTTTGTGCCTCGCTGGCGGATTGGCTGGACGACGAGGTGCCGCTCGAATGGCTGGCGGATTTGTTAGATGTGATCCGACTCACGCCGCATCTCGACTGGTTGCTGCTGACCAAACGGCCTCAGAACTGGAGAGCGCGCGTTACTGCTGTTCTCGCGAGAGCCATTCGAGATTGTGGTGAGTCGGAAGATAAATATACCGACGAATTTTATTCATTCGTGAAGAACTGGGCACATGGACGTCCACCCCAAAACGTCTGGCTAGGGGCCACGGTTGAGGATCGAAAGCGTGCGGATGAACGCATTCCGTCGCTGCTGATGATTCCCGCGAAGATTCGCTTTCTGTCGTGTGAACCGCTTTTGGAGGCGGTGATTTTTCCGACGTGGCCCGGTGGCAAACCTTGTAAATTCGTGGACTGGGTGATCTGCGGTGGCGAAAGCGGTAAAGGTGCCCGCCCGATGCATCCAGATTGGGCAAGGTCGCTGCGGGATCAGTGCCGAGAAGCTGGCGTGCCGTTTCTTTTCAAGCAGTGGGGAGAGTGGGGGTCTGTCAGTGAGGTGGTAGGGCCACGCGCCCACCATTATTCTCGCGGTGGGGCCACGGTCCGGCTTACGGGTAAGAAGCTGGCCGGCAGCTTGCTCGACGGCATCGAGCACAATGAATTTCCAACGGTGGAGGTGGCACGATGAAGGCGCTTTCCATCCGCCAGCCGTGGGCGTGGCTGATCGTCAACGGGCATAAGAACATCGAGAACCGCTCCTGGAAGACGCTGCAGCGTGGTCCGGTGCTGGTGCATGCGTCGAAGACGATGACGCGGGATGATTATGAGGCGGCGCGGGAGACGCTGGAACTGGCGAGCGCCTTCGAGCCACATCAGATCGAGCTGCCGTCGTTCGAGGAATTGGAGCTCGGCGGGATCGTGGGGCGGGTGGAGATCGTGGGATGCGTGCATAAGAGCCCATCGCCTTGGTTTTTCGGTGACTTCGGGTTCGTGCTCGAGCACGCGGAGCCGTTGCCTTTCCGGCCCTACAAGGGAGCGCTTGGATTTTTCAACGTGGAGGATGCCGCATGAGGGACCTGGGCAACAGCGAGGACCGGATGGACCGGAACGTAAACCGGAACCTGGCGACGGCGCACTTCGGGGTGCAGCGGACGCCGGCGGAGGAGCTGATGGCGAAGGAGGCGGGCGAAGATGAGGGCGATCCGATCACGGCGCGCGTGGAAGCATTCCGCGGGATGCTGGATTACTTTTTCTCCCACGGGGCGGAGCCGGCGTGGGTGCTGCGGATGGTGGACCGGCTGGCGAAGGTGCTGCACCACCCGCTGGGCGCCGGCGGGCTGGACGGGGTGACGGTGATCAGCGGGACGCCTGGCACGGTGTCCAACGTGCGGATCCGCCAGCAACCCGCGCAAGCCTTCCGGACGGCGCCGGCGGCGGCGCTGCCGACGCTGAACGAACTCATCGAGCGCGGGGCGGAGGAACCGGCGGGCGAGCATGACCGGACGTGGATAGCGGTGCTGGATTACTTCATGCGGCACGGCCGGGAGCCGCTGCAGGTGCTGCGCACCGTCTTCGCGATCGCGAAGGCGATCCGGCCGGAACTGATCGGTGATATGTCGATGGATGACATCGCGATCGCCTGCGGGGATGGCGGCAAGGCGACGGTGAGCGCGCGGATCCAGCGCGTCTACAACGTGCCGGTGGCCGGTGCGGGCCGGGCGGAGGCGCGGGCCTCGTGCCAGAAGGCGGGGAACTACTCCGCGCCGCAGAAGGGGAACCGGAACCGGAAGGGCAGCGGCGCCGGCCAGGTGGCGGCGCACCAGGACCTGACGTGGCTGAACTGAAAGAAAAATTTAACCAACCAATCATGAAATTGAAACTACAAGAAATACCGGTAAGCGAGCTGCGGGCGTGGGCGATGCAGCCGCGCAAAAACTTCGAAGCGGGGCCGCTGCAGGAGCTGGGCAAATCCATCGAATCCCAGGGCGTGCTGCAGCCGCTGATCGTGCGGCCGGTGGAGGTGGAGGCTGGCAGCGGGGTGCACTTCGAAATCGTGGCGGGCGAGCGGCGGTGGCGGGGGGCGAAGCTGGTGAGCGTGGAGATCGTGCCGTGCGTGGTGCGGGATCTGACCGACAAGGAGGCGATCGAGATCGCGGTGACGGAAAACATCGCCCGCAAGAATTTCGACGCGGTGGAAGAGGCGGAGGGCTACAAGGCGATGCTTGATCTGGGCTGGACGCAGCAGGAGATCGCGGAGCGGAATGGGAAGAATAAGATGTATGTTTCCCGACTCATCGGCCTGGTGGATCTGGAGCCGGCGATCAAGGAAGCGGTGCGGTGCCAGAAGATCAGCTACAGCACGGCCGCGGTGCTGGCGAACGTCTCCACCGGGCGGCGGGAGCAGGCGCTGCAGCAGGTGGTGGATCCCGGTGATGGCGTGGGAGCGATGCCGGAGAAGATGGCGATCGCGCGGATCCGCCGGGAATTCATCGATCCGGAAAAGAAGGCGGCGAAGTGGGACAAGACGGCCTCGAAGATGCGGGTGCAGGCGCCGAATCTCAAAGTGCTGGACTACTGGGACAGCAAGGCGCTCTCGCCGGCGGAGTGGCGGAACGTGGAGGACCGGCCGGAGGAAAAGGAGCTGGCGGTGCATGCGCGGGACTGGCCGGAGCAGCAGATCCCGACGTGGGGCGAGCTGGCGGAAAAGCACGGCGCGGAGCAGATGGTCATCGCCCGGCAGCTGCGGATCCCCGGCTCCGATGGCGAGTGGACGGATGAGGTGAAGGCGGTGTGGGTGGTGAAGGTGGAGCCGCTCAAAGTGGCGGAGCTGACCCAGGCGGAGACGGCTTTGCGGGAGATCGAGAAAGAGGCGAAGCTGAAGGGGGCGGAGGTGGCATCGATCCCGGAATACCTGGAGATCGTGAACCAATGCGTTTTCCCGATCTCCGGCGGAAAGGGCCGCCACGAGCAGAGCAGCGCGAAAAAGAAGGGCGCGCAGGTGGTGGAGAAGGCGAAAGGCGACTTGGAAAAGGAAATCAACGCGATGCTGCTGGCGTGGTACCGGCAGTGGACCCATCCGACGGACGGCAGCAGCCCGGCGGCCATCGAGCAGCATCTGCCGGCGCTGGCGAAATGGCTGGGCGCGTGCGGCGGGCTGATGCACCTGGACGCGCTGGCGGTGTCACTTGGCATCGATCTGGAAACGATGGGTGCCGGTGATGCGGCCGCCGGCCGGAAGCGGTGGGTGGAGAGTCTCACGGAACGGCGCGGGTGGCGGGCGGTGGTCTATCTCACCGGCGCCGGCGTGCTGCTGGCCTGTGCGAAGGAAAACAAACCGGAGGAACTGACGGGGATCCTGGAGCGGCTGAGGGAGGCGCTGGGCCTGGAGCCGGTGGAGGAAGAAGTGCCGAGTGCCGAGTGATCAGTGATCAGTGGAAGACTTATCTAACAAAATTATATCATGACCAATTTAGAAATACTGGCGGAAATCCTCGGCGACCTGCTGGGGGTAACGGAAAGCGAAGTGACCTTGGAAAGCACGATGGAGGCCATGGGTGGCGACTCCCTCGATGACGTGGAATTCATCATGGCCCTCGAAGAAGAATATGACATCGAGATCCCGGATGATGATGCGGAGGAACTGAAGACCGTGGGTGACGTCCTCAACCTGCTCGAACGATACGAGGCGGTCTCGAAAAAGAACGGCTGATCAAACCATTTAGAAATTCGAGATATGCCTGCGAAATTTATTCGAGATGAGGTGAAGAACAAGGCCTGGGCGACGTTGCCGATGATGACCCGGGCCGAGGCGGAGGGGGCGGGCTATGTGTCCGTGACCAATATCTTCGACCCAAGTGCCGAGCCGGAAGTGGTGGCGAGCATCGAGCGCTCGATGAAGGGCGTGGATGCGGTGTGGATCACGGAGACCCACGCCTTCCGCGTGGTCTGCGAGCTGGGGCGGAAGAAGGGTGAGGTGAACCTCTTGCTGGAGGATGCGGCATGACATCCGCGCGGCTCTTGCTGGCGCTGGCCTGCCTGGCACTTCCGGCGTGCGGGCCGCTCGATGGGGCGGATCCGCTGGACCGGCCGGAGATCGTGACGGCGGGCGTGGGGCCGCGGGTGCACACGGTGGCGGGTGTCTGCGCGCCGGCCTCGCTGCCGGCGTCGGGGCTGGATCCAACAGCGGTGCCGATGCTGGGTGGAGGGATCGATCCGTGATCCATCCGGACGGCCGGAAATGATATCTATTTGAGAAAACACACTGGGAAAAACATGAAAACTGCGACAAAAAAACAAACGAAGGGCACGGCGGAGATGGTCGTGAAGATGGACACGAAGCTGGTGCTGGTGTCCGAATTGAACACCCGCCAACCGACCGAAAAGGAGGTGGCGGAGCTGAAGAAATCCATCAAGGCCCACGGCCAGGCGACGCCGGCGCTGGCGCGGCCGCATCCGACGAAGAAGGGCTGCGTGGAATTGGCGGCGGGAGCCCGCCGGCGGACGGCCTGCCATGCGCTGGGCATTCCGCTGGATGTGATCGTGCGGCCGATGACGGACGGAGAGCTGGAAGACACGATCCTGCTGGAGAACCTGCAGCGCGAGGATCCCGATCCGGAGGCGGAGGCGGTATTGATCGGCCGCCGGCTGGCGGAAGGGCTCACGCCCGGCGAAATCTGCGCGCGGTATGGGAAGACGGAGCTGTGGGTGAAGCGGCGGATGAAGCTGCTCGATATCGTGCCGGAGTTGATGGCGCTGATGAAGCCCGGACAGCCACTGGACCATTTCAACGTGGAGATGAAAGAACGGGTGGGATCGCTTTCTCCGGAAATGCAGATCAGAGCAGCCGGCAATTGGAATTTTCGCAATGCGGGCTCGTTCGCTTCACTGCAGGAAGCCATCCGCGGGCTGGCAAGTCCATTGGAGGGCTGCGACTGGCTGACCGATCCGGACACGTTCATTCCAGGTTGCGGCCCGGGTTGCGCGACTGACACGAACGATTCACTTTTCAAGGAAGCTGGTAAATCCTGCGGCAATTGTTTGAACGCCATCTGCTTCGGGAAGCGGCTGGGAATGGCGATCGATAAAGCGATCACGGCCGCCCTGGGAGAACGTAAGATCACGGATGTGGTGCTTTTCAAAAGCGAGGGATACGGCGGCGCGATCTATGAAGGCAAAGAGCTGAAAGTGATGGATCGCTGGGATTTCAGCGATTCTTACTCGGTCTCAAAAGCGAAGGCGGGCACCGAGCTCGCCGGGCTGGATGTGTCAAAGCCAATGGCACCCAAACTCGTTTTCTTGATCAAAAAGAAGGCGGGAGGTAAGAATGCGCCCAGCGGCTCGCCGGGTCAGATCGAATCGCGCGAGGACCGTCTGACGGGAAAGCGCCTGGCTGCGATGAACAAGCTGCTGGTGGAGGCGATCTGCGCGGCGGATGTGCCGGCGGGGGTGCCGATTCTGAACCTGGTGGCGGCCTTCGGTATGACCGATCAGCGGAACTACCTCAGCAATCTCAAGGATCATGAAGCGGTGTGGCTGAGCCTCGATGCGGAAGTGCTGGTGCCTGAATTCGGCCACGGCGGTGGGAACCTCACCCGGGAGGAACTGCTGTGGGAATCCATCCGGCCGATCCTGAAGGGGCGCATCTACTTCGGCACGAATCGTGACCTGGTGCGGCCGGACAAGATGGCGGAGATGCAGGCGATCGCCGGGCTGATCGGTTTTGATTGGCAGAGCGAATGGATCCGCGTGTGCACCGATGAACTTCCGGTGCCGAAATCGTGGGGCAAGGGCATCGATCCGATCACGCTGGCGAAAGACGAGCCGCCGGCGGCCGCTCCGGAGGCGGTGGAAACAAAGGTCGCTCCCTTGCCGAAAAAGACCGCTGCGAAGGCGGTGAAAAAGACGGCGAAGAAGGCGGCGAAAAAAGCACGGAAACTCGCTGCATGAAATCATCGGTGGATCTGGGGCTTGCGATCTCCGGAGCGACGTTGCTGCCGGGCGAGCGGCGATCGTTGCGGGAAATCGCGGCCTTCTGCGGGTGCCATCACAATAATATTTTCGCGATCGAGGCCCGGGCGTTGCGGAAGATCCGGCATCGTCTGCTGTTCGGCGAGAAGCGGAGACTGGGAGAGGCGCTGTTAGAAATTCTGAGATAAATCTGAAAAATTATGAGCCCTCATCACATGGCATTCGCGCTAGCCTACCTCGTTTGCCTTGTAGCTTTAATCTTCGCCGTAGTTCGACGAGCACTTCAAAAATAATGAAACAAATCCCAAATCTCACTCCGGTGGATGCGACGAAGCTGATGGAATATCTGCTTGATGAGCCTTGGCACGAATCCTGCGAAATTATCCCGGATTACATGCCGCCCCATCCACGGCCGGAAACGCGCCCGACGGTGCAGGTCCGCTACAACGATGGGACGGAGCACCCACCATTCTTGCGATATAGCAAGGGGCCACGGCAGCGATATTTTTGGGATATCTATGGTGAGGATATGCAGAACGTGGGATTGGCGATCATTGCTCTATCACAGGCTCCCGCTCCGCGAAATGTAGGCCCGATTACCTTCACGATTCCGCTGCGGGAAAAGCGTAACGCCAATCCCGCCGGCGAAGTCCGGTGAGGAGACTGGTTCTCAATTTTTACATTATGAAAACAGGAATTCAACAAATCGCTGCCGAACGTGATCGGCAAATCACTACCGAAGGGTGGACACCGGAACATGACGCGGAGCACCCAGATGGTGCGCTCGCGGAAGCGGCGATCAGTTACACCACAACAGCCTCCGCGCAAGTCAGAGGAAACTGCGGCGCGAAACTGATGGACGATCAATGGCCGTGGAATCCCGAATGGTGGAAACCGTCTGACAATCCAATCCGCAACCTCGTCAAAGCAGGCGCTCTCATCGCCGCGGAAATCGACCGGTTGCAGCGTCTTGCAAACCCGCAGCCCGCTCTATCTCGCGAACATTGGATCAAACGCTGCGCCGCCCGCCTAGAGGATCGAGCCGCAGTGCATCCGACGACCGCAATAGACATCGCGGAATCCCAGCTCGAAAACCTCAATAATGATCTCACGGAAAATCCCGAAGATGCCGCCGACGAGGAAATCTCAAACTGGCCCAATGATTGAGAACGACCAAATCCAGCCAGCGAACCAATGATCACCACCACTCGAAATGACGGGCAGAGCTTGGCTGCGATGCCTGGTTCTGAACGTCCGTGCGAGTGGTTCCCGGAATTCACCTGCGACGAACAATGCCGACACCTTGGATGCGGCGCCCAGGGACTTCTCATTCACATGCAATCAATGGGCGTCCCGCAAGTTGAGATCGGCGGCAGCCCTCACTTTATACCTGAAAGATCTATGAACACACAATCATCACCACCAAAACACACCCCCGGCCCGTGGATCGTAAATGTCGGAGAAGTCCCCTCCTTGGGCGGAGACGCGCTCGGAGTAATTCGTGAATCCCATACCGAAGGGGAGGTTGAGCCATCGATATGCATCGTTGCGAAGATGGATCGGCTTGATGCGTTCGATGAAGCCAATGCCAGACTTATCGCAGCCGCTCCCGACTTGCTTGAGCGGCTCCGGGGCCTGATGCACAGGCTGGAAACAATTCGCGAGACCGACAAAACCGGACTCTGTCTTGACCGCGACATCGAATCGGCCCGTGCCGTGATCGAACGCGCCACCTGTGTTCAGAACGCTGATTAAACGACGTGAGGTCTCTTTAATTTTATGGAGCTGATTGATCGAGCCCGCCGCTATGTCGGCAAGATGGATGCCAGCGTGAGCGGGGCGGGCGGGCACAATGCTGCCTATGCGGCCGCGATCGCGGTGGTGAAGGGCTTCGATCTGCCGGAGGGGCTGGCAATGCAGGTGCTGCAGGAGGAATTCAACAGCCGATGCGCGCCGGCGTGGAGTGAGAAGGAACTGAAACACAAGCTCCGCCAGGCGGAGAAGGCGAACGCGGAGCGCGGGTATCTGCTGAAGAATGACAAGGCGACGTGGACGGCCGCCGCAGGGCACTCGCGCCCACATGCCGCGCAGCAGCCGGCGGAGGCGCACGCTCCGGAGGCGGTGAAGAAGGGGCAGGACGTGGATCCGGCGATGATCGCGGCGATGACGTTGAGAGGCTTTGAAATGACGGAGCGATTCCTGATGGAGCGCAGCCCCATCGACGTGCGGTATGTGGACACGCCGGAGCTCTTCCTGGGACACCTTTACGAGCCGGGGGAGAAGGCGTTGATTTTCACCTCGGAGTATTCCCAGGGGGATTTCGGATTCTTCGCCGCGGGCGGGAGTGAGTGGCCGGGGACGGCATGGCGGCTGGGCGGGCGGCCCGGGGTGCGGCCAACGGAAGAGGCGCTGCCACGCAGCGGGCGATGCGGGGTGTGGTTCCTGGCGAATCCGGTGGACGGGAAGTGGAAGCCGAACGGCGATCGCGATGAGAACGGCGAGCCGGTGATCTCCCGGCGCAGCGGGCCGAATGTGACGGTGTGGCGGTATCTGCTGCTGGAAAGCGACAGTGTGGCGGATGCGACGTGGCTGAACCTGCTGGGGCAGCTGCCATTACCCATCGCGGCGCTGTATACGAGCGGCAAGCGATCCATCCATGCGCTGCTGAGGGTGGAGGCGAAGACGCAGAATGAAATCCAGCAGATGGCGGAGATGCTGGGCCCGGTATTGGCGAAGCTGGGGGGGGACTGGAAGGCGATGACGAGCGTGCGGTTGACAAGGCTGCCGCTGTGCCTGCGCGAGGGGGCGATGGTGACCGATGGCAAGACGCCGGCGGGAAAACCGAAATCCCGCTACGTGCGGTGGCCGGAACCAGGCGAGCAGCGGTTGCTGTGGCTGGATCAGGAGCCGACCGCGGATTCAATTTTAACAAAACCTAGATTGCGAGTGCTGGATGCAGAGTGATGAACCGGAAAACAACGGACGGCGGATCTCGGAAGAGATGTTCCGCAAGCTGGGACCGATCGCCGCGGCGATGGGGATCGACCTCGACGTGCAATCCGGCGAGAGGCTGGGGAAGGCGACGGCGCCGATGGTGGACGTGCGGAAAACGATTTCCGAAGTCATCCTGGAGGTGGGGCAGATCGTGCGGCACGAGGGTTTGTTCGTCCAGGCGGACAATGTGGTGACCATCGATCCGGAGGGGAAGGTGGAGACGATGACGGACAAGAATTTCATCTCGTGGATCGAGCGGCATTGCGTGGTGTGCAATGGTAAGGATGAGGATGGGAAGCCGAAGCGGGTATCGATGACCTCGAAGCGGGCGGGGGAGATCCTGGGCAGCTCGATGTTCAAGGCGATGCTGCCGGAGGTGACGCGGGTGCTGCCGGCGATGCTGCCGGTATTCATCGAGGACCGGAAGGGCGTGCGGCTGCTGCCGCGGGGCTATGATCCGGAGCACAAGGTGTTCGTGACGGGGAACGCGCCGCACATCGTGACGATGACGCTGGCGGAGGCGACGACGTTTTTCCGGGAGCTGCTGGGCGGCTTTGAATGGGGAGATCCGGGGCGATCGCTGGCGGCGCAGATTTCCGGAATGATCGGGAATTTCGTGCAATTGCTGTTTCCCGATGCCCTGGCGGTGCCGATGTATTACTACAACGCGAACATGGAGGGATCCGGCAAATCGATCCTGGCGGAAATGACGATCACGCCGCTGTATGGGTATTGCCTGACGGATGATTTCGACGAGGGGGATGAGTTCAAAAAGATGCTGGCGGTGAAAGTGGGGAGCTACTCGAGCTATTTGTTCCTGGACGACGTGGACGGATTTATTAAATCGCAAACGCTGAACCGGTGGATCGTGCAGCCGCGCTGGGGCTACCGGCGGATGCACAGCCACCAGCAGGTGGAGCTGCCAAAGCGGATCATGACGCTGATTTCCGGCAACGGGACGACGCTGAGCGATGACCTGGTGCGGCGGGCGGTGATGGTGGACCTTTTCGCGACGACATCGGCGGCGGAACGGCTGAGCAAACGGAAGGGCGTGGAGATCACGAGCGAGTGGCTGGCGGCTCCGGAGAACCGGTCAAGGATCCTCAGCGCGCTGTGGGCGATGGTGAAGCATTGGAGCGATGAGAAGATGCCGGCGGCACCGCGGAGGATGGCGAGCTTTGTGGAATGGACGGGGATCGTGGGCGGGATCGTGGCGGCGGCCGGCTTCGGCGATGCATTCGCGCCGGCGCTGCTGGCGGATGCGGGGGACAAGTGGCAGGTGGAATTTGATACGCTTTTCGCGGGTGTGGTGCGGCGATTCACGCCGACCGTGGCCGGCGTTTCCATCCCGCTCCCTGAATGGTGTGCGGTGGCACGCGAGCACGGGCTCTACGTGGACAAGCTGGGGGATCTGGAGCTGACACTGGCGATCATGGAGCAGCGGCCGAGCTTGTGGAAAGTGCCGGACACGGATTTCACGGATGCTGTGAAGCTTGAGCAGGCGAAGCGCTACATGGACCCCCAGAAGCAGGCAGGGCCCTGGGCGAAGATCCTGCGCAAGCGCCTCGGCCGGCTGGTGCAAGTAGACGGCCGGACGTACCGTTTTTCCGATCGGAACACGAGCACCAGCACCTTCGTGGTTTACCTGGTGGAAGGGACGCCGGCGGCGGCCGCGGGTTCTTTGAATTGAAATAGGGAGCGATTGCCCGGGCCGGTGAAGAGGGCGGCCGCAGCGATCAATCGATCCGTGTCCGTCATGCCCAGGGGGCTGAGGTAGTGGGCCGTGTGTCGGGGGAGATCGTAGGAGAAGAGCTGGTAGATGGTGGGGATCTGACCAGGTGGGGCGTAGCTGTAGTGTGCGGCGAGTGGCTCAACCAGGCTCGCCGTGCGGCCGCCGGCAGGGCCGCCGATGAGGGGGCAGGTTGTCTTGTCTGCGGTGATCATGGCAGGCGATCGGCTCGCAGACGGCTGCGGTCAATGATCTTTCTGCTGCTGGGTGATGCCGTGAAGGGAGACTGGCCAGCTGAGTTGATCGACCGAGGCCCGGTGTGGGGCGGGTTAGCAGGAGGATGATGCCGGGCCGACGTCGGACTTCTTCTCTTCCGTTTGTGCGGCTCTTCCCCGCTCCCCTTGTTGAGAAGATGACGACGGCTCAATAAGTCCTCGACGTCCTATCTGAAAGGAGTTTTGTCCAATCCTCGCGGCTCATTGGTTTTCAGTTACATCGTTCGATTGAGTCGGACTAACCGGACTTATTTTAGATAATTCTATTAAATTGAAGCGAACAAAGGGAGCGGGGGAAAGAAGGGCAAGAAAGTGCAATCAATCCTGCCGTTGCACTGATCGGGTTCTTTTTTCATTAAAGGAATCTCTTAGTCCGCCGGAATGCACTTAGTGTCCGCAACT
>Ga0247813_10000399_pt1 | contig 42618 bp, 33 predicted proteins | sample UWRJL169409C1_FD_180719 | JGI IMG/M metagenome (GOLD analysis project Ga0247813, IMG submission 180719) | Plant litter microbial communities from Arlington Agricultural Research Station in Wisconsin, United States - UWRJ-L169-409C-1 | ecosystem: Environmental > Terrestrial > Plant litter >... | reverse complement strand
CGTGCAGACCGTCAGCCTGAGTTTACACAAATTGACTGCGAAATGGCATTTGTGGAGCAAGAAGATATTTTGAATGTTTTTGAAGGATTGACAAGACATTTACTAAAAGAAATCAAAGGTATTGACGTAGATAAATTCCCAAGGATTACCTACGATTATGCCATGAAAACATACGGAAATGACAAACCGGACATTCGTTTTGAGATGAAATTTGGTGAGTTAAACGAATTTGCACAACACAAAGATTTCCCTGTATTTAATGCAGCAGAATTAGTAGTTGGAATTGCAGTCCCGGGAGCAGGAAATTACACCCGTAAAGAAATTGACGGATTAATTGACTGGGTAAAACGTCCACAGGTTGGAGCTTCAGGAATGGTGTATGCAAAATGCAATGACGACGGAACTTTTAAATCATCTGTAGATAAATTTTACGATCAGGACGATTTAGGACAATGGGCAAAAATTACAGGCGCAAAACCTGGCGATATGATTTTTGTACTTTCCGGACCAGCAAATAAAACAAGAGCACAGCTCTCTGCACTTCGTATGGAATTGGCAACTCGTTTAGGATTGCGTAAACCAGAAGAATTTGCTCCGTTATGGGTAGTAGATTTTCCATTATTGGAACTTGATGAAGAAAGCGGTCGTTATCACGCGATGCACCATCCTTTTACATCTCCAAAACCAGAAGATATGGCTTTGCTGGAAACAGAACCAGGAAAAGTACGTGCAAATGCTTATGATATGGTTTTAAACGGTAACGAAATTGGAGGAGGCTCTATTCGTATCCACGATAAAGCAACTCAGCAGTTAATGTTCAAATATTTAGGTTTTACTGAAGAAGAAGCAAAAGCACAATTCGGTTTCTTAATGGATGCTTTCCAATTTGGAGCACCACCACATGGAGGTTTAGCATTTGGTCTTGATCGTCTGGTGGCTATTTTAGGAGGTCAGGAAACTATAAGGGATTTTATTGCTTTCCCTAAAAATAATTCAGGGCGCGATGTCATGATTGATGCTCCGGCTGCAATTGATGATACTCAGTTAAAAGAATTATCAATTAAACTAGACCTCAGGTAAAAAATTTTAAAATTAAATATACTAAGCAGCAACAATTAATTTAGTTGCTGCTTTTTTTTATATAATTTTTCAAAGAATCACCTTACTGAATAAGTAGTTCATTTATTACAAAAAGTTGAATGAAATAGATGCTTTTAGAAAATAATTAATTCTTAATTTGGGAATTTTGAGATAAATTTTAATACAATTTAAATAGCGAAAAGACTGTGAATCAATAATTTTTATAAAAAATTAACAGGTTAATGTCTTTTGTATGAATTTATATATTACATTTGCTTTATTATAAATTATTATTACAATTACAATGCGTACAGGTACAGTAAAATTTTTCAATGAGTCTAAAGGTTATGGATTCATTACAGACGAAGAAACAGGAAAAGATATCTTCGTTCACGCTTCAGGAATTAACGCGGAAGAATTACGCGAAGGTGACCGTGTAAGCTATGAAGAAGAAGAAGGAAGAAAAGGGAAAGTTGCTGCTAAAGTAGCAGTAATCTAAGAAAAATATAGCAATTTATTTTTTTTGCCTCTGAATGGTTTTAAGAACGTCCCGAAGTATCGGGACGTTTTTTTTTGCTCAAATCTTAAAAAAAACTTAAAAAAGTTAACCGTTATTTATAATCAATAAAAATTACAATTATAAGCCCTTTTGTTACACACTTAAATCCTTTTTTAGCTTGTGATTTACAGAGTTGAAAGTTATCTTTGTGGCTTATTCTTTAAGTAAAAACCCTAAGTTTATGCAATCTGATCAATACAGTTACATTCCTATTCTAATGCAGTTCATTTTAGCTGTTGGTTTTGTAGTAGGAACAATTATTATTTCTGGAAAATTAGGCCCAAAAAGAACCTCTGAAATTAAAGACAAAAACTTTGAATGCGGTATCGAATCTGTTGGTAACGCACGTATTCCGTTTTCAGTAAAATATTTCCTGGTTGCCATCTTGTTTGTATTGTTTGACGTAGAGGTTATTTTCCTATATCCATGGGCAGTAAACTTTAAAGAATTAGGAATGGAAGGAATGTTAAAAATGATTGTTTTCATGTCGCTTCTTTTAGTTGGTTTTTTCTACATCATCAAAAAGAAAGCTTTAGACTGGGAATAAAACGATTTTAGATTTTAGATTTATGATTTTAGATAATCCATCTGAAATTAAAATTTAAAGTTTAAACTCAATTGAATTTAATACTGATTTAAAAAATTGATTTTACCTTTTACGATTTCAAAAATCTAAAATCTAAAATCTAAAATCTAAAATAAAATGAGCGATTCAAATGTAAATATGGTTGCGCCGCCGGAAGGAGTTGTAGGAGAAGGTTTCTTCGCTACAAAACTAAATGATGTTGTAGGTTTAGCAAGAGCCAATTCATTATGGCCATTACCGTTTGCAACTTCATGCTGCGGTATCGAATTCATGGCGACTATGGCTTCACATTATGATTTAGCACGATTTGGTTCTGAACGTGTGAGTTTCTCTCCGCGTCAGGCAGATATGTTGATGGTAATGGGAACTATTTCTAAAAAAATGGGGCCTATTTTAAGACAGGTATACGAACAAATGGCTGAACCTCGTTGGGTGATTGCAGTTGGAGCTTGTGCTTCATCTGGTGGAATCTTCGATACTTATTCTGTTTTACAAGGAATTGACAAAGTAATTCCAGTTGACGTTTACGTTCCGGGATGCCCTCCTAGACCAGAACAAATTGTTGATGGAGTAATGAAACTTCAGGAATTGGTAAGAAGCGAATCTGTTAGACGCAGAAGCTCTCCAGAATACCAAGAATTATTAGCTTCATATAATATTTCATAAGATGGCCTTAGAAAATACCCTGATTCAGGATAAACTTACAGAAACATTTGACGCAAGTGTTTTTAACTTTCAACAAGAAAGAGATGTTTTTTCAATTGAAACGACAGCTGATAAAATCACTGCCCTAATTCTTTTTTTGAAAAATGATTCTGATTTACGCTTTCACTTTTTAACTGATTTATGTGGTATTCATTATCCGGACAACGAAACAGATCGTCAGTTCGCGATTGTATATCATATGCACAACTGGTACGAAAATAAACGCATCAGAATTAAAGTATATTTAAGCGGCGAAAAACCGGAAATAAAATCAATTTCAAATATTTTCCTAAGCTCAAACTGGATGGAAAGAGAAACATACGATTTCTTTGGGATTAACTTTATTGGACATCCTCAGTTAAAACGTATTTTGAATATGGATGAAATGATTTCTTTTCCAATGCGAAAAGAATTCCCATTGGAAGACAGCGGAAGAACGGATAAAGACGACAGATTCTTTGGAAGAACAACAACAAATTGCTAAAAAATAAATAATTCAACATTATAAAATGTCAGAACTATTATTACCACCAGAGCATCGATATGCTAAAATAATAAACGAGAAACTAAACGAAGACGGAAGCGAGCTTTCAGTACTGAATTTAGGTCCAACACACCCTGCAACTCACGGTATTTTTCAAAATATCTTATTGATGGATGGTGAAAGAATTCTTGAGGCAGAACCAACAATTGGTTATATCCACAGAGCATTCGAAAAAATTGCCGAAAATCGTCCTTTCTATCAAATTACGCCTCTTACAGACCGTATGAACTATTGCTCCTCTCCTATTAATAATATGGGATGGTGGATGACTTTAGAAAAATTGTTAGGAATTGAAGTTCCAAAACGAGCTCAGTATTTAAGAGTTATCGTAATGGAATTAGCCCGTATTACAGACCACTTAATCTGTAACTCGATTTTGGGTGTAGATACTGGTGCGTATACTGGCTTCTTATACGTTTTTCAATTTAGAGAAAAAGTTTACGAAATCTACGAAGAAATTTGTGGAGCTCGTTTAACAACAAATATGGGAAGAATTGGTGGTTTCGAAAGAGATTGGTCACCAGAGGCTTTCCGCAAATTAGATGTGTTTTTAAGAGATTTTCCTGTCGCCTGGCAAGAATTTGAAAACTTATTCGAAAGAAACAGAATTTTCCTTGACAGAACTGTAAATGTAGGTGCAATCTCAGCAGAGCAAGCAATGGCCTACGGATTTACAGGTCCAAATTTACGTGCTGCAGGTGTTGATTACGACGTTCGTGTTGCACAGCCTTATTCATCTTACGAAGATTTCGATTTTATTGTTCCTGTTGGAAAATCAGGTGATACATACGATCGTTTCTGCGTTCGTAATGCTGAAGTTCGCGAAAGTTTAAGCATTATTCGTCAGGCTTTAGATAAAATGCCGGCTGGAAATGAATACCACGCAGAAGTTCCGGATTACTACCTGCCTCCAAAAGAAGATGTTTACACTTCAATGGAATCTTTAATTTATCACTTTAAGATCGTAATGGGAGAAGTTCCTGTACCAGTTGCAGAAATTTACCACCCGGTTGAAGGAGGAAATGGAGAGTTAGGATTTTATTTAGTTACTGACGGAAGCAGAACTCCATATAGATTACATTTCAGAAGACCTTGCTTTATTTATTACCAAGCATATCCGGAAATGATTAAAGGCGCTTTATTATCAGATGCAATTGTTATCCTTTCAAGTTTAAATGTTATTGCAGGAGAATTAGACGCGTAAAGAATTTTAGATTGAAGATTTTAGATTTTAGATTGCAAATACAGTCGTAAATTTTAGATTGAAAATCTAGACTTATATAGAATTGAAGAATTCAGATTGAAAAATCTAAAAACTAATAAAAGATTGCAGAATGTAGATTATAGGTTGCAGATTGAAAAATCTAAAATCAGAAATCTAAAATCTAAAATTAATAATGGAAAGAAAACATTACAAACAAGAAATAAACATGACTGAAGCATTGATGACCCGCATCAATGAATTGATCAGTCATTATCCTGAAGACAAAAGAAAATCAGCTTTGTTGCCTGTTTTGCACGAAGTGCAGGACGCACATGATAACTGGTTAAGTACTGAGTTGCAGGATAAGGTTGCTGAAATTTTGCACATCAAACCAATTGAGGTTTACGAAGTGGTTACTTTTTATACCATGTACAACCAAAAACCAATTGGAAAATACATGTTCGAATTCTGCCAGACTTCTTGTTGTTGTTTAAATGGTGCTGAAAATTTAATGGATTATACTTCTGAAAAATTAGGCATTAAGATGGGAGAAACAACTCCAGACGGAATGTTTACTATTGCCGGAGTAGAATGTTTAGGTGCTTGCGGATATGCTCCGATGATGCAGTTAGGCGATTTCTACAAAGAAAAATTGACAGAAGAAAAAATCGATCAGTTAATCGCTGATTGTAGAGATGATAAAATAATATTACACGATAAATAAGATGTCACAGAAAATATTATTAGATAAAATCAATGTTCCGGGTATTAAAACCTACGAAGTTTATCGCCAAAATGGTGGTTATGCTTCTGTAGAAAAAGCTTTGAAAACACTTACGCCAGACGAAGTTGTTGAAGAAGTAAAAAAATCAGGACTTCGTGGCCGTGGTGGCGCAGGTTTCCCTGCTGGAATGAAATGGAGTTTTATTGATAAAAAATCAGGTAAACCAAGACACTTAGTTTGCAATGCCGATGAGTCTGAACCAGGAACTTTCAAAGATCGTTATTTGATGGAATTTATTCCTCACTTATTGATCGAAGGAATGATTACTTCTAGTTTTGCCTTAGGCGCTAATCTTTCGTATATCTACATCCGTGGAGAATATATGTGGGTTTTCAAAATTTTAGAAAGAGCAATCGCCGAAGCAAAAGCTGCCGGTTGGTTAGGAAAAAATATATTAGGAACAGGTTACGATTTAGAATTACATGTTCACTGTGGAGCCGGAGCTTATATCTGTGGAGAAGAAACTGCACTTATTGAATCTTTGGAAGGTAAAAGAGGAAACCCTCGTATCAAACCACCATTTCCAGCGGTTTCTGGACTTTGGGCAAATCCAACAGTAGTTAACAATGTGGAGACTATCGCAGCTGTGCCTTGGATCATCAACAACTCTGGAGATGATTATGCAAAAATCGGAATTGGTCGTTCAACCGGAACTAAATTAATTTCTGCTTCAGGACACATTAAAAATCCAGGAGTTTACGAAATTGAATTAGGCTTAAGTGTTGACGAATTCATGAATTCTGATGAGTATTTAGGAGGAATGTCTTCTAGCAGACCTTTGAAAGCGTTTGTTCCTGGAGGATCTTCAGTGCCAATTTTACCAGCTGAATTGATTTTCAAAACAGCAAACGGCGAAGACAGATTAATGACTTACGAATCTTTAAGTGATGGTGGCTTTGCTACCGGGTCTATGTTAGGTTCAGGAGGATTTATCGTTTATAATGATACTGCTTGTGTAGTAAGAAATACATGGAATTTTGCACGTTTTTACCACCACGAATCTTGCGGACAATGTACGCCTTGCCGTGAAGGAACTGGATGGTTGGAAAAAATCTTATGGAGAATTGAAAACGGTCAGGGGCGTGAAGAAGATATCGAATTATTGTGGAGTATTCAAAGTAAAATCGAAGGTAACACAATTTGTCCGCTTGGCGACGCAGCTTCTTGGCCAGTAGCAGCAGCGATCCGTCACTTTAGAGATGAATTTGAATATCATGTTCGTTTCCCTGAAAAAATTAAAAACAGAGATCACTTTGTTGCTGAACCTTTCTCGCAAGTGAAACATTTAGTAGGCGGTAAAGTAATCGTATAAAGAAATATAAAGCAGAAAGTTATAAAGTTAATAATATAAAAAGGACAGCAAAATCTTTTCAATATTCCGACTTTCAACATTCAAATCAATAAGAGATGAAAGTAACCATAGACGGTCAAAGTATAGACGTAGAGCCAGGAACAACGATCCTGCAGGCTGCACGTATGATTGGTGGAGATTTGGTACCGCCAGCCATGTGCTATTACTCAAAATTAAAAGGCAGCGGAGGAAAATGTCGTTGTTGTTTAGTTGAAGTTGCTAAAGGTAGTGAAGCTGACCCAAGACCAATGCCAAAATTAATGGCATCTTGTGTAACAGGATGTATGGACGGAATGGAAGTAAACAGTAAATCTTCTGACAGAGTAACGGAAGCCCGTAAATCTGTAACAGAATTTTTATTAATCAATCACCCATTGGATTGCCCGGTTTGTGATCAGGCTGGTGAATGTGATCTTCAAAATTTAAGTTTCGAACACGGAAATCCAAAATCACGTTTTATTGAAGAAAAAAGAACATTTGAACCAGAAGATATTGGTCCAAATATTCAACTACATATGAACCGTTGTATCCTATGTCAAAGATGTGTACAAGTTGCAGATCAATTGACAGACAACAGAGTTCACGGAGTATTAGATCGTGGAGATCACGCTAATATTTCAACAGGAATCTCAAAAGCTATCGACAATGAATTCTCTGGAAATATGATTGACGTATGTCCGGTTGGAGCATTAACTGATAAAACTTTCCGTTTCAAATCAAGAGTTTGGTTCAACAAACCATACAATGCACACAGAGAGTGTACAACTCCGGGATGTTGTGGAAAAACTACTGTTTGGATGTTTGGAGGAGAAATTCAACGTGTAACAGGTCGTAAAGATGAGTACCATGAAGTTGAAGAGTTCATCTGCAACTCTTGTCGTTTTGATCACAAAAATGTAAATGACTGGGTTATTGAAGGACCAAGAGAATTTGAAAAAGATTCTGTTATCAACCAAAATAACTACACTCAAAAATTAGAGAAAGTAGAAATTGATACTGAAAAAACTATCCTTATGGGTAGAGATATTGACCGTAAAAAAATTAGTATGGCTGAAATTCCATTAAACACTAACAACAAAATTTCTTAATGATGGTAGATGGTACGTTTATTATAGAGAAAAGTGTTGTAATTGTGGTGGTCTTTGCTATAACAATGATTATGGCGATGTATTCTACCTGGGCTGAACGTAAAGTTGCGGCTTTTCTTCAGGACCGTGTAGGACCAAACCGTGCTGGTTGGGGTGGATTATTACAACCACTTGCGGATGGTATGAAATTATTCTCAAAAGAAGAATTTGAGCCAAATACACCTAATAAATTTTTATTCGTTGTGGGTCCGGCAATTGCCATGAGTACGGCTTTGATGACCAGTGCTGTAATTCCTTGGGGAGACAGACTTCATGTTTTTGGACGTGATGTTCTTTTACAGGCAACAGATGTAAATATTGCTTTATTATATGTTTTCGGAGTAATTTCTGTTGGAGTTTACGGAATCATGATTGGTGGATGGGCTTCAAACAATAAATTCTCTTTGATGGGAGCTGTTCGTGCGGCTTCGCAAATGGTTTCTTATGAAGTTGCTATGGGATTATCAATGATTGCCTTATTGATGATGACTGGAACTTTAAGCTTAAAAGAAATCTCTGAGCAACAAGCTGGAATGAACTGGAATGTTTTTTACCAACCGTTATCCTTCTTGATTTTCCTGATTTGTGCTTTCGCAGAAACAAACAGAACGCCTTTCGATTTAGCAGAATGTGAATCTGAGTTGATTGGTGGATATCATACTGAATATTCATCGATGAAAATGGGATTCTATTTATTTGCTGAATATGCCAATATGTTTATCTCGGCTACCATTATATCAGTATTGTTTTTTGGAGGATACAATTATCCTGGAATGCAATGGATGGTAGAAAATGTGGGAGTTAATATTGCTAACGTTTTAGGAATTGCAGTATTGTTTGCTAAAATATGCTTCTGGATCTTTTTCTACATGTGGGTTCGTTGGACAATTCCAAGATTTAGATATGATCAGTTAATGAATTTAGGATGGAAAATTTTGATTCCACTTTCGATCATTAATATCATAATTACAGGGGTTGTAATTTTAAGACATGATATCGCAGCATACTTAGGGTTTTAATACCTGAGTGCCCTAGCCCTGATAGAAGCGGCATCCTTTTATGGTGGGGTTCACCATAAAAGATACAGCGAATAGCAGGATTAGCTTCAAATTAAAAATAAAACAGATTTTGGATTTGACTTAACCATCAAATTGTGAATCGTAAATCATACATTAAAAAATGTCAATAGAAACTATATCATTATCGGGTAGAAAAAAGATGGTCTCGAACAAAGAGATGACTTTTTGGGAGCGATTGTATCTTGTGGCGATTGTGAAAGGATTGCTTATTACACTTAAGCACCTTTTCAGAAAGAAAGTAACCATTCATTATCCGGAACAAGTACGTGAAATGAGTCCGGTTTATCGTGGTCAACACCAGTTGAAGCGCGATGAGCAAGGTCGTGAGAACTGTACAGCTTGTGGATTATGTGCCTTATCATGCCCTGCAGAAGCAATCACAATGAAAGCTGCTGAGCGCAAACCAGATGAAAAACATTTGTACAGAGAAGAAAAATATGCTGAGATTTATGAAATCAATATGTTACGTTGTATTTTCTGTGGTCTTTGTGAAGAAGCTTGCCCGAAAGATGCCATTTATTTGACAACTTCAAAAGTGTTGGTTCCTTCTAGTTATGAAAGAGAAGATTTCATTTTTGGAAAAGACAGATTAGTGATGCCTCTTGATGTGGCGATCAAAAATGCTCAACTTAATAATGCTAACTAAATGATACATATTCCTGATTTTGCACACGCAACAACTGTACAAATTATATTTTGTTTCTTAGCGTTTATTACGGTGATTACCGCATTTTTGACCATTTTTAGTAGAAATCCAATTCATAGTGCTATTTATTTAGTAATCTGTTTCTTTTCAATTGCTGGTCATTATTTATTATTAAACTCTCAATTTTTGGCTATCGTACATATTATAGTCTATTCGGGGGCGATTATGATTTTGTTCCTGTTCACGATTATGTTAATGAATTTAAACGAACGCCATCAGGTCCACAGACCTAGAATTACACGTGTGGGCGCTATTGTTTCTTTCTGTTTAATTGTTATTGTATTGATTACAATTTTCATCAATTCTAAACCAATTGTTGGAGAATATGATTCGACTGGAGAAGATTTTCAATCTATAAAAGTATTAGGTAAAATATTATTGAACGAATATATGGTTCCGTTTGAATTTGCTTCGATTTTACTTTTAGTAGCCATGATTGGAACAGTATTATTGTCTAAAAAAGAAAAATTAAATAAATAATGGGTAATATATTAAATCAAATAGGTATTGAAAACTACATCTTTTTAAGTGTTGTACTTTTTTGTATTGGTGTTTTTGGTGTATTGTACAGACGAAATGCTATTATCGTTTTCATGTCTATCGAAATCATGTTGAATGCAGTTAACCTTTTATTTGTTGCTTTTTCAACGTACCATCAAGATGCACAGGGACAAGTTTTTGTGTTCTTTTCGATGGCAGTTGCTGCAGCAGAAGTTGCGGTAGGATTGGCCATTCTGGTTTCTATTTTTAGAAATTTAGGCTCAATTAGTATCGATAATTTAAAAAATTTAAAAGGATAAATGGAAATGGATACCAATTTAGCTTTAGTCTTAGTTTTATCTCCTTTTTTAGGATTTTTAATCAATGTTTTTTTCGGGAAAAGCTTAGGAAAAACGGTTTCGGGTATTATCGGAACAGTTGCCGTAGCAGTTTCTTTTGTGGTTACTCTTATACTTTTTAATCAAATTACTTCAACTGGAAAAGCCATTCAGGTAACTTTATTTGACTGGATCCAGATCAGTAATCTTCATATTGATTTAGGATTTTTATTAGATCAACTCTCTGTTCTTTGGTTGCTTTTTGTAACCGGAATTGGATCATTGATTCACTTATACTCTATCAGTTACATGCACGACGATGAGAATATGCATAAGTTTTTTGCGTATTTGAATCTGTTCATATTCTTCATGATTACATTGGTAACCGGAAGTAACTTATTAGTATTATTTATTGGATGGGAAGGCGTTGGACTTTGTTCGTACTTATTAATTGGATTCTGGCATAAAAACCAGGATTACAATGATGCTGCGAAAAAAGCTTTCATCATGAACAGAATTGGAGATTTAGGTTTATTAATCGGAATGTTCATTCTTGGTGCAATGTTTTCCACCTTAGATTATGCAACTTTAAAAACGGCGATTGCCGGAGCGACAAATCTAAACATACCTTTGCTTTCGTTAGCAGCTTTATGTTTATTTATTGGAGCTTGTGGTAAATCAGCTCAAATTCCGTTATACACCTGGTTACCTGATGCGATGGCTGGACCAACTCCGGTTTCTGCCTTGATTCACGCAGCGACGATGGTTACTGCAGGTATCTTTATGGTAACGAGATTAAACTTTGTTTTTGATTTAGCGCCAGACGTTCAGACTGTAATTGCTATTATTGGAGCTATAACTTCATTAGTTGCTGCAACAATTGGTTTGGTTCAGACTGACATTAAAAAAGTATTGGCCTACTCTACCGTTTCTCAATTAGGATTAATGTTTTTAGCCTTAGGATTCGGTGCTTATGAAGTAGCCGTTTTTCACGTAATTACACATGCTTTCTTTAAAGCTTGTTTGTTCTTAGGATCAGGATCTGTAATTCACGGATTGCACGGAGAGCAAGATATGCGTAAAATGGGTGGTTTGCGTAAAGCAATGCCAATCACTTTCTGGACTATGTTGATTTCATCATTAGCGATTTCAGGTGTGCCATTTTTCTCTGGTTTCTTCTCTAAAGATGAAATTTTAATGACTGCTTTTCACCACAGTATTCCACTTTACGTTATTGGATCTGTTGCTTCAATCATGACGGCATTTTATATGTTCCGATTGATGTTCCTTACTTTCTTTAAAGATTTTAGAGGAACTGAAGAGCAAAAACATCATTTACACGAAAGTGACGGATTAATTACTTTCCCATTAATGATATTAGCTTTGTTAGCCACTTTTGGAGGTCTTATTAGTCTTCCTGGAAACAGCTGGTTAAATGAATATATGGCTCCTCTTTTCACGAAAGTAGCCGGAGAAGAACATCATTTAGGCACAACAGAATATACTCTTATGGGAGTTGCTGTTTTAGGTGGATTGATTGGGATTTTTATTGCTTACATCAAATATTTCAAACAAGATAATGTTCCTGAATCAGATGAGAACATCACTGGTTTAACCAAGGTTTTATACAACAAATATTATGTTGATGAACTTTACGATGTCGTATTTGTACGCTCTATAAATGGATTGTCAAAATTCTTTAGAGATTATATTGAAACTGGTTTATCTGCAGTTGTTTTCGGATTAGGCAAAGTAACTAATGAACTGGCTTTTCAAGGTAAAAAATTACAAAACGGAAGTATCGGATTATATCTATTTGCTTTTGTTTTGGGTCTTTGTGCCATTATTTCCTATATATTTTTAGCTCAATAATTTTATAACTATGAACGTTTCTCTTATATTAATTATTCTTTTAATTGGTGCATTTGTCACTTATTTTGCTGGCGATAAACTAGCATCAAAAGTAGCTTTGTTCTTTAGTTTGGCAGCTTTGGGCTGTTCGGTTGTCTTGTTAAATCATTTTTGTGCTGGTGAAAACATCAGTGTAATTAATGCGTGGATTACACAACCTAAAATTTCATTTGCGCTAAATGCTGATGGATTGGCAATTGCTATGCTTTTATTAACGTTAGCTTTAACGCCAATTATTATATTCTCTTCTTTTGGGAATGAATATAAAAATTCAAAAGCTTTTTATGCTTTAATTTTATTTATGGCTTTTGCTATGACAGGAACTTTCCTTGCTGCAGATGGTCTTTTATATTATATTTTCTGGGAATTAGCTTTAATTCCAATTTACTTTATTGCACTTATTTGGGGTAATGGTGATGCTGAAGAACGCAGAAAAGCGGTAGTTAAATTCTTCATCTATACACTTGCCGGTTCATTGTTCATGCTAGTAGCTTTCATTTACTTATACCAAAAAGCTGGAAGTTTCTTAATCGAAGATCTATACAAAGTTAATTTGTCGCAAACAGAAGAAATCTGGATTTTTCTGGCTTTTTTCTTAGCTTATGCTATTAAAATCCCGATAATTCCTTTCCATACATGGCAGGCAAACGTGTACCAAAAAGCGCCAACTGTCGGAACTATGCTTTTATCTGGTATTATGTTAAAAATGGGATTGTACAGTGTTATTCGCTGGCAATTACCAATTACAGCCAATGCAGCAATTGAATACAAAAATATTTTTATCGCTTTAGGAATTGCCGGAGTTATCTACGGATCAATCGTTGCTTTAAGACAAAAAGATTTAAAGAAATTATTAGCCTATTCTTCTCTTGCTCACGTTGGATTAATCGCTGCGGGAACTTATACGTTAACTGTTGACGGTTTACGTGGAGCTGTTCTACAAATGATCGCTCACGGTTTTGTTGTAGTTGGATTATTCTACGCAGCTGAAATCATTTATAGAAGATATGAAACAAGAAACATTTCAGAGATGGGTGGTATCCGCACACAATCGCCAAAATTCACTTCTATGTTTTTAATTTTGGTTTTAGCTTCGGTAGCTTTGCCAGGTACTTTTAACTTCGTTGGAGAATTTACGGTTTTATATAGTCTTTCTCAAATCAATATTTGCTTCGCTGTTTTAGGTGGAACAACTATTATTTTAGGAGCTTATTATATGCTTAAGATGTTTCAGGGTGTGATGTTAGGAGAAACGAATTCGAAAATTTTTGCTGATGTAACTGTTAATGAAGGAATTTCATTAGTAGTGATTATTGCTGTTTTAATTTTCTTCGGATTTTATCCAAAACCAATTACAGATTTGATAACACCAAGTTTAGAAACAATTTTGAGCGTTATTGATAAGAAGTATAGCACATTATAATTTTCAGTTTTATAATCTGTTGTTTATAAAATAAAAATATATTTTAAATAAAATAAATTAGGGATCTGTAGTTTGGATTTCCTAAATCAAAAAAACAAAAATGAATACATTAATAGCTATAACAGGATTGGGTATTTTCTGCCTATTATTTGAAATTCTTAATTTAAGAAAAGCCATTGTTCCAATTACCATTTTGGGTTTATTGGGCGTTTTGGCAATTAATTTTTCTGAATTTGGATCAACAGAAAGTTACTACAACAATATGATCACAGTGAGTAAATTCTCAACTGCGTTCTCTTCATTGTTTATTATCCTGACCATTTTCCTTGTGGCATTAAGTCATAATTTTTATGAAAACCATCCAACCAAAATTTCAGATTTTGTTGCTATAAAGATATTTTTATTAGCCGGAGGAGTTGCAATGGTTTCTTTTGGAAACTTAGCGATGTTTTTCTTAGGAATTGAAATTCTATCAATTGCTTTATATGTACTTGCTGCAAGTGAGCGTTTGAATTTAAAAAGTAACGAAGCCGGTATGAAATACTTTTTGATGGGATCTTTTGCATCAGGAATTATTCTATTTGGTATCTGTTTGATTTACGGTGCTATGGGAAGTTTTGACGTTGTTGAAATCAGCGAAAGTTCTTTATCAGCTGAATTACCAATCTGGTTTCCTATTGGGATGGTTTTGATGGTAATCGGAATGTTGTTTAAAGTAGCTGCAGTTCCATTTCACTTTTGGGCTCCGGATGTTTACGAAGGATCTCCAGCTTTGACAACTGCTTTAATGAGTACTTTAGCAAAAGTTGTAGCGATTGCAACCTTATACAAATTAATCTCAGCGTTGAATTTAATTCCATCACTTGAGAATCAGGATTTATTACCAACTTTTGAAACTATTGTAGTTATCATTTCTATTGCTTCTATGACTGTTGGAAATATAATGGCATTACGTCAGGTAAATGTAAAACGTATGTTGGCATTCTCAGGAATCTCACATGCAGGTTTTATGCTAATGACTTTATTGACAATTGCAACATCAGCAGGAGTATTATTATATTATACAGCTGCTTATGCATTAGCGGGAATCGCTGCATTTAGTGTTATATTATATGTTTGCAAAAATCAGGACAATGAAGATATTACCAACTTTCATGGTTTAGGAAAAACTAATCCGTTATTGGCTGCAATATTAACTGGATCCTTATTATCAATGGCTGGTATTCCGATTTTCTCTGGATTTTTTGCTAAGTTATTCTTATTCAACCAAACAATCGAATCTGGTTACATCGCTTTAGTAATTGTAGCTGTTATCAACTCAATCATCAGTGTTGGATATTATTTCAAACTAATTCTGGCAATGTATTCTAAAGAACCAAATCAGGAACGTACAGGAAAACCATTTCTTATTTATGCTGTTGCAATCGTTTCTATGGTATTAAATATCGTTTTAGGTTTGTTCCCATCTTTAGTTTTAGATTTATTGAACTAAATATTTCATCAAAATAAATACAAGTCCATCAAGAGTTTTTTTGATGGACTTTTTATTTTAAAGCCTTTTTAAGTAACGAAAATTTCATGTTAAAAATTTAACGCAAACAATTGCACTTCAAAAAAACTCCATATATTTGAATACAATTAAATGTATTAGAAATATGAACTTCAATTCAAAAAATCCATTTTTAAGCGACAAGCGTTTTTCATCAAATGCTGTTTCAAAAGCTGAAGGAGTGCACGAAGCAAAGATTATTGATTACAATCAGGAAATGACTTTGTCAGGTACTATCAATAAGACAGCTATTTTATTTTTAATTTTGACCGCTGGAGCTGTGGTAACATGGTGGATGGCATTTAATGGAATGAATCCTATTGTACCTGCTTTTGGAGGTGCAATTATTGGTTTAATTCTAGTTGTTATATCTTCTTTCAAACCGCATCTATCCCCTTATTTAGCGCCGGGTTATGCGTTATTTGAAGGTCTGTTTATTGGAGGAATCTCTGCAATTTTTGAAATAAAATATCCTGGAATTGTTGTAAACGCTGTTAGTGCGACCCTAGTGACTTTCTTAGTTTGCTTAGGTTTATATAAATTTAAAATCGTAAAAGTTACTGAGCAATTCAAATCAGTAGTTATTGCTTCTACACTGGCAATAGCAACGTACTATTTGTTTTCATGGTTGGCTTCTCTAATTTTCAATTTCACACCAGTGCATTATGGAAACGGTATGATGAGTATTGGAATTAGCGTTTTTGTAATTATCATTGCAGCATTAAATCTTTTCTTAGATTTTGATCAAATCGAAAAAGGAGTTCAACAAAGAATGCCAAAGTTCATGGAATGGTTTGGCGCTATGGGATTAATGATCACATTAGTTTGGTTATACGTTGAATTTTTAAGATTACTATCTAAATTGTCAAGCAAAGACTAAATTCACTTCAACATATTTTAAAGCCTTTTTGAGTTTTCAAAAAGGCTTTTTTTATGCCTTAATTTTAGTTTATATCAGCTAAAATTACAAATCCAAAAGAAGAGAAATCATCGCAAAAAATCATTCTTTACATAAAATTTCTTAGATCAAAAGCATAAAAAGTAATTATTTTCCTTCAAAAATTATTTTGCTATATTTTTTTTTATTTTAAACAAAATACTTTCTCTTAAAGTTGAATTTCTTAAATAAGACTTTTAAAAATTCAGTAAAATTAATACTTCACACGATTTTATTTTGTATGTAATAAATTACAATTAATGCAATTTATTACATATTTAATAATTGAAAATCAATATTTTTACTTAATATGTTTTTTTATTGCAAAATAAATACGAATTAACAAAAAACTTATATTTTTGTGTAATCGATTACAATTAACCAATGTAATTGATGTATAAAAAACCACATTAACTATTTAACGTCTTAAACCAAACAATTATGAAAAAAAACCTACTTTTTCTGACTGTGTTTTTTCTTACTGTCCAAATCTGGGCACAACAAGTTCAAATTAATGAAGCGTCTGGCTGGCTGGAGTCGGCTTTTGTGAAATGGCAACCTGTTAGCGGCGCTCAGACGTACAATGTTTACTACACCGGGCAAGGTTTCACAGACAAAAAAATTGACGATCAGCTTATTCGTAGCTATGGAAGTTATTTTAGAGCTGATATTCCTGGATTACAAGCCGGGACTTACACGGTAAAAGTTAAACCTGTAATTTCTGGCGTCGAAGGAACCGGAACAACAACCGGTAGCTTAACTGTTTCTGCTCAGGACCGTAATGGCTTCGCTTTCGCTGGCGGTCGCGTTCCCGGAGGATACAAAGCAGATGGAACTCCAAAAGACAATGCGGTAATTGCCTACATTACTCCAAATACTAAAAACACCATTTCGATGAACATCACTGGTGCGAGCTCAAATCCTTGCGTTGGTTTACAAAATATTTTGTATGCTATCAAAAAAGGACAAGACACACGTCCGTTTATTTTCCGATTGATCGGAAATATTACTGATTTAACTGTAATGGAAGGCGGAGATATTGTTATCGAAAACGCCAATAACGCATCAAGCTATATTACTTTAGAAGGTGTAGGAACAGATGCTGTTGCAAATGGCTGGGGGATCCGACTTAAATCAGCCTCTAATGTAGAAGTTAGCAATATTGGAGTTATGAATTGCAATAGTACTGCAGGAGACAATATTGGAATGCAACAAGCTAATGATCACATTTGGGTTCATAACTGCGACTTGTTTTATGGAAATGCAGGAAGTGATGCGGACCAAATTAAAGGAGACGGAGCACTTGATAATAAAACATCAACTTACATTACTTTATCTTACAATCACTTTTGGGATAGTGGAAAAGCTAGTCTTCTAGGGTTAAGTGAAGGAACAACCAGCGGTCTATATATCACGTATCACCACAACTGGTTTGACCACTCCGATTCTCGTCATCCTCGTGTTCGCTATTATTCTGCCCATATTTATAATAACTATTTTGATGGTGTTTCGAAATATGGTTCAGGTTCTACATTAGGTTCTTCCTTATTTATTGAGGGAAATTATTACCGTAATACTAAAAACCCTATGCTTACCTCGTTACAAGGAACGGATATCTGGGACGAAGCGAATCAGGTAAATAATGCCGGAACAATGGGAACCTTTTCAGGTGAAGCTGGTGGATCAATCAAAGCGTTCAATAATACTTTTGATGCTTCTATAGGAACAAATGATATGCGTTTTGTCGCTTATAATGATCCAAATCCTTTGTACAATATTGCGGGTAAAATTAGTTCAACAACTGATTTTGATGCTTATGTTGCAACAACAAGAGGCGAGACTGTAAGCAGCGCTGTTAAATCTAAATCAGGCGCAAATGTTTATAACAACTTTGATACTGATGCTTCTTTATACGTTAAAAATTTAGTGGTAGACCAACCTACAACCGCAAAAACAAAAACAACACAATACGCAGGACGTGTTTCTGGAGGCGATTTAAAATGGACTTTTGACAATAGTGTAGATGACAAATCTTCACTTGTAATTACTGCTCTTAAATCGGCATTGACTAATTATAGCGGAACTTTAGTAGCGGTTCAGGGAGAAGGAAATCCTCCGGCAAATCCTCAAACCTTAACCTCAACAAGCAATAATAATCAAACTGTAACGAGCGGAACAGCAATTGCAACAATTGTATTTACCTGGGGAGGTAACGCAACAGATGCCACTGTTACTGGATTACCTGCATCAGGACTAAGCTTTGTAAAAAACACTACTGCTAAAACTATTACTATTACAGGAACTCCGACTGCAACATTGTCTTATTCTATTGCTACAACTGGAACGGGAACGCCTGCAACGGGATCTGGAACAATTACAGTTAATCCGGCAGGAATTCAGACCTTAACTTCAACTAGTAATAACAATCAAACTGTTTCAAGTGGTACTGCTATTAGTTCAATTGTTTTCACTTGGGGAGGAACTGCGACAGATGCAAGTGTTACTGGATTGCCAGCTTCAGGAATTAGCTTTGTAAAAAACACATCAGCTAAAACGATCACGATTACAGGAACTCCCACTGCAACATTGTCTTATTCAATTGCTACGACAGGCACAGGAACGCCTGCAACAGGATCTGGAACAATTACGGTTACCCCTGCTGGAAACCAAACATTGACTTCAACTAGCAATAACAATCAAACAGTTTCAAGTGGTACTGCTATTAGTTCAATTGTTTTCACTTGGGGAGGAACTGCAACTGATGCAACTGTTACTGGATTACCAGCTTCAGGAATTAGCTTTGTAAAAAATACTACAGCTAAAACAATCACTATTACGGGAACGCCAACTGCTACATTATCATATTCAATTGCTACAACCGGAACGGGAACGACAGCAACGGGTTCAGGGACAATTACTGTTACTACCGGAACACCAAGCGGAGATCAAAATCATAATTTTACAACTTCAGGAAAAACAAGTTCATTTTATAGTATTACAGGAAATATGAATTCGACTCCGGGATCTGTAACTTATGCAGGATTGACTTTAACAGCACGCTTAAAAATTGAATCAAGCACAACAATTACTTATACAACGACAAGTCCATCGACATTGACTTTGGTTTTTGATTCAAATTTTACAGGAACAATTAAAGTAAATAATGTTTCTTACACTGCATCAGCTGGAATCGTTACAGCTTCAATTCCTGCTGGTTCAAATACGATTACAAAAGGATCTGTTGCAAACTTGTTCTATATTGGCACACACTATAACGGAGGTACGGCACGTATGGCGCAAACAACAGAAATAGTTGCAGAACCTGAAACCACAAAAGTGATTTTATATCCAAATCCAGTTGCTGACGTTTTATACCTTTCGAAATCAGCACAACAAATTGAGAAAGTTTTGATTTATAATATGTCAGGCAATTTAGTTAGCAGTGCAGGTAAAAATACTGAGAGCATTGATTTAAGTGGCCTGATTGCAGGAACCTATTTAGTAAAAGTTTATACGAATGATGGTTCTTTCAATCAAACTATCCTTAAAAAATAAAACTTACAAAACAGTTTAAAAATAAAAGGCTTCCAAAATTGGAAGCCTTTTACATTATGTAAGTTTAAAACTTTTACAAATCAAATTTAATTCCTTGCGCCAAAGGCAAACTGGTAGTATAATTGATCGTATTCGTTTGACGACGCATATAGATTTTCCATGCATCAGAACCAGATTCTCTACCTCCTCCGGTTTCCTTTTCTCCACCAAAAGCACCACCAATTTCAGCACCTGAAGTTCCGATATTTACGTTTGCAATTCCGCAATCAGATCCAACCACAGATAAAAATCTTTCGGCTTCACGCAAATTATTGGTCATAATTGCAGAAGATAAACCTTGTCCTACTCCATTCTGAATTTCGATCGCATTATCAACTTCTCCTGAGTATTTAATTAAGTACAAAACCGGAGCAAATGTTTCATGCTGAACAATTGCGAAAGAGTTTTCAGCTTCAGCAATTGCAGGTTTTACATAACAGCCACTTTCGTAACCATCACCTGAAAGTACTCCGCCTTCAACCAGAATTTTACCGCCTTCAGCAACTACTTTGTTTAAAGCGATCGCATACATTTCGACTGCGTGTGTGTCAATAAGTGGTCCAACATGATTGTTTTCGTCAAGCGGATTTCCGATACGTAATTGTTTGTAGGCTGCCACTAAAGCATCTTTCACTTTATCGTAAATACTTTCGTGAATAATCAATCGACGAGTTGAAGTACAACGTTGTCCTGCAGTTCCTACAGCACCAAAAACAGCTCCAATAACGGTCATTTTAATATCCGCATCCGGAGTTACAATAATGGCATTATTTCCACCTAACTCTAACAATGATTTTCCTAAACGTCCCGCTACAGCCTGTGCCACAATTTTCCCCATTCGGGTTGAACCCGTTGCAGAGATTAACGGTATACGAGTATCTTTTGTCATTAACTCTCCTATTTGATAATCGCCATTAATCAAACATGAAATTCCTTCCGGAAGATTGTTTTCTTTGATAACCTGAGCGATAATATTTTGACATGCAATTCCGCATAAAGGTGTTTTTTCGGAAGGTTTCCAAACGCAAACATCTCCGGAAATCCAGGCTAAAGCTGTATTCCACGACCAAACTGCCACTGGGAAATTGAACGCAGAAATAATTCCAACAACGCCCAATGAATGATATTGTTCATACATACGGTGTCCTGGTCTTTCAGAATGCATAGTTAATCCGTGCAATTGTCTTGATAAACCCACTGCAAAATCACAGATATCGATCATTTCCTGAACTTCTCCGTAACCTTCCTGCAATGATTTCCCCATTTCATAAGAAACCAATTTACCCAAAGCTTCTTTATTTTGACGTAATTTTTCTCCAAACTGGCGTACAATTTCACCACGTTGTGGCGCAGGAATCAAACGAAATGTTTTGAATGCTTCCGTTGCTGAACGCATTACTTTTTCGTAATCTTCCTGAGTTGACATTTTTACCGAAGCAATCAATTTTCCGTCAACTGGTGAAAAACTATCCAGAATTTCTCCTGATGAAAAGTTTTGTATTCCTGTTGATGTTCCGTCATTTATCAATTTGATGCCCAATTTATCCAGAGCCTCATTCATTCCAAATTGCGATGCTATTGTTGTCATTGTAACTTTTTTAGTTAAAATTGTTATATTTTTTCGTAAAGATATTATTTCGAGTTGAATTCTGATCCAATTCTGTTGTTAAAAACAAAGTAAATTTAGGGCTATTTATGATGAATTTCGGAAATATTGATCGATTTATTCGCTTTAATTGATGAAATTTGCACTACAAAATTATTTAGATATGACCCTTTTCAATCGGTTTTTAATTTGTTTTCTTTTAATTACAGGAAGTGCTTTTTCGCAAAAAACAGAGAAACCTTCCTTTCAAGTTGTTCCTTTAGGAGTAAAAGGTGGTATAGATGAAAAAAATCTTTCTGCTTATTTATTAGCACCAATCAACACGAATGACTATATCAGTTTAGACGCGGGAACTATAAATGCCGGAATTGAAAAAGCCATTGAAAATAAAGTTTTCGAAGTTTCAACTAGCGAAGTTTTGAGAAAATACATAAAAGGGTATTTCATTTCGCATGCACATCTCGATCATGTTTCTGGATTGATTATTAACTCTCCAGCCGATTCCTCTAAAACCGTTTATGCTACTAATAAGTGTATGGAAATGATAGAAAATTATTATTTCAACGATCAGACCTGGGCTAATTTTGGAGATATAGGCCCCGGAAAACCCCTGAAAAAATATCATTTTCAAACTTTAAATATTGGTGAAGAAACTCCAATCACCAATACTACAATGACAGTTAAAGCTTTTCCGTTAAGCCATGTTAATCCTTTTGAGAGCACCGCTTTTTTAATTAAAAATGGAGATTCTTACGCTTTATATTTAGGAGATACAGGACCTGATGCTGTTGAAAACAGTACTGATTTGAAAGACTTATGGACAGCAATTGCGCCCCTTATAAAAGCCAAACAACTAAAAGGAATTTTTATTGAAGTATCCTTTCCAAATGAACAGCCGGACCAATTTTTATTTGGGCATCTGACTCCAAATTATTTGATAAAAGAACTTCATGTTTTGGAAGAGTTAGCAGGAAAAGGAACTTTGAAAGGTTTCAAAATTATTGTGACGCATTTGAAACCGCCTACTAAAAATATTTTAACGCTTAAAGAACAGATCAAAAATCAGAATGATTTAGGATTGCAAATTATTTATCCTGAGCAAGGGAAAAGATTTGAATTGTAACTAAATTTTATCCATATTTTTATATAATTTCCAATTCAAATCATATTTTAAACAAGATTTTTTTAGAATTTGGAAAGTAAATTCACACATGAAATCCATTAACTTTTTAAAACCATCAACATCAAGCTTTACCTCTATAGCATTACTATCAATTACTTCATATTTAAATAATTCCTCAAAAAGATTTTTTTTATCAATTGAACAAAAAATTGTCGATCTTGATAAAATATAATTATTATGTACTATAAAGTGTCTTGTTTTTGATAACATGTAAAATGATGTTTTTAAATCAAATCGAACTTTACTATTACTATATAAAAACAAATCAAGAAATTCATCAATAATTTCTAGCAAAGAATCACCAGTTGGTATATTTTTTCTAGAAAATTCTTGCGATTTTCTTAACTTCTTTTCGACTACTTTTCTTAATTCCAAATCATTTGAAGAAAATTCAAAAATAAAATTCCTTAACAATTTTTCTAATCCCTCAAAAGATTGTACATACATTAGACAAAATTGTTTTGATAGCAAATTATTTACAAATGAAGAATAATTTTCTTTATTCGTATATATTTTACTATCAGTTGGATATGAATAAGCCCATCCATTATCTGTTTCACCACTCCAATCTTTTAAAATCAAGGATGAACTTAAGTGCAAAATGGAATCAGAAGCAGTAAGCCTTTCTATGTCTTTTAAAAAAACCGCACTTAATCTAGAAGCAATATGTTTGTACTCAATTAATGAATCGTAATATTTATCTAAGTGAGATTTTAAAATAGTTTCCAAGATGTAAAATTTAATTTCTAAACAATTCTTTTGAAAATGAGTCTCCTAGCCCTGATGGGAGGGAAAATCCTTTTGTGCCGGGGTTCGGCACAAAAGATTGGAAGGACAGCAGGAAATAGCTCCTTAAAATTATTATTATTAAACTCTTCTAATTACTTCTTCGCCACAAACCTCGGATCAGATTCCATTACAGTTCCGCAATTGTCGCAGGTTCTTAAATCCTCAGAATTATAGAAATGTTCGAAATGAGGCAAGAAATCTTTCTCGATATTGTGCAACTCGAAATACACTTCGTATAATTTATTATTGCAATTGTCGCAATGCCAAAGCAATCCGTCGGTATAACCTTTTCCGGCACGTTTACGCTCGATTACCAACCCTATTGAACCCGCAGAACGAACTGGAGAATGAGGAATCTTTGCAGGATGCAGGTACATATCACCGGCATTTAATTCCATTTCTTTGCGCTCGCCATCTTCCTGAATAATGACTTTTATGCTTCCTTCAAGTTGATAAAAAAGCTCCTCGGTTTCATTGTAGTGATAGTCTTTTCGGGCATTTGGACCCGCCACAATCATTACGATATAATCGCCTGAATCAATGTAGAGATTTTTATTTCCAACTGGTGGTTTTAATAAATGACGGTTTTCGTCGATCCATTTAGTAAGATTGAAAGGTTTTGCTATTGACATTTTCTTGAAGTACTGAATTTATATTTAGCTAAGTTAATGAAAAGTTTTCAGTCGCGGTCGCAGTTTTCAGTCCAAAACTGTAAACTGTGACTGAAAACTGCGACTTATTTCTTTTCTTTTATCAAATAAATATAAACCGGAAAGTGATCGCTAAAACCAACTTCTGTCTGACTATGCCGAAGCGGATATCCTTTATATTGACCTGAAGTCTGAACCAAAAAGGGTCTATTAAAAATTCCCGCTTTCCAAAACGTAAAAGCGGAATAATCGGGTTTTATAACAGATTCTGTCATCATAATCTGGTCGAAAATGTCCCAGGAATCACGAAAAGCAATAGTTCCCATTCCTTTGTTGGCCATTTCTTCAAAGGGATTAAAAACACCAAACTCTGGAACTTCCTTCTTTTTCGCTTTTGCTCCTAAAGCCATTTTGATACTTTTATTAAAAGGACCATCATTTAAGTCACCCATTGTAAAAACTTTGGCATTTGGGTTAATTCGCTGTAGAGAATCGATAATCTTTCTGTTTAATCTTCCCGCAGCTTCACGAAATTGGCTCGAAGCCTTTTCTCCACCCGATCGCGACGGCCAGTGATTTACAATAATACTTATTTCCTCGCCTTCTAGAAATCCGGTTATTAAAAGCTGATCTCTGGTAAAAACACGGTTATTATCTTTTGTTATTTCTGTTTTATCTTCAAGTTCATCGTCAGTTTCTTCTTTTTTCTCTTCCTTTACTACAATCTTATTTTTATAAATTAACAATGGGATATTAGAAAATGAAGTTGGTTTAAAATATTTCTTTTGATACAATAAAGCTACGTCGATTCCGCGTTTATCTGGTGAATCAAAATGAATGATTCCGTAATCAAAAGGGAGCAATTTTGGTTCTTTAATCAAATCTTCTAAAACTCCCCGATTTTCAACTTCAGAACCTCCAATAATTGTTGGTGCATTTGGGTTTTCGGGTGTTCCAATTTCAGAAATAACTATGGAAAGATTTTTTAATTTTTGATGGTATTTCTCTTCTGTCCAGTGCTGTGCTCCTGTTGGCGTCCATTCGTCATCATTCGTATTGATGTCATTATTGGTGTCAAATAAATTTTCGAAGTTGTAAAATGCGACAGTATGAATGATATATTTTTTGGATTGCGCGTGAACTGAAAAAGAAAATAGCACAATTAGATACAACCGGAATTTAAAAATCTGCATAAATTAATTTTTTAGAGTTCAATACTATGAAAAATAATTATGTTTTGTAAGAAAATTCAAATAAAATATTTCTGTTATTTATTTGTTTATCCTATAATCTCTTGTAACTTGCTTACTTAATTTACTGCTTTTTAAAAAATGAAAAAATTGCTTTTTGCACTTGTATTATCTTTCTTTTTCCAAATTTCTCATTCACAAAAGAACAGCTCACTTGCTGACAGTATTAGAATAAAATATAAAATTCCGGAATTGGCTTATGCTGTTGTTTCATCTGATTCTATTATAGAAATTAAGGCTTTGGGACATCAGCGTATCAATACTAATTTTAAAGCTAAGTTGTCTGATAAATTTCGTTTGGGATCAATAACAAAAACGGTCACCAGTTATTTAGCAACCGTCTTGGTTAATGAAGGAAAGATTAAATGGGACACAAAATTTTTTGATTTGTATCCCGAATTGAAAGCAAAAAGTAATCCTGCCACTTATGATTTTACTTTGCAGGATTTTATCACTTTTCGAGCCAAAATTAATACCTGGTCTTACGGTAATGATACGCCAACGCAAAAAGAAATTAAGGGGAATGATCAGCAGCAGCCATATGAATTTATTCGTTGGTTTTTGCAGCAAAATCCTTCTGAAGAAAAACAAGATATTTATTGGTCGAATCCAAGTTATGTTGCAGCGGGACTGATGCTGGAAAAAGCATCTGGAAAGACTTATGAAAATTTAGTAAAGGAATTAGGGAAAAGCTTAGACATCCATTTTGAATTTGGTCAGCCAAATTTAAAAGACATTAACCAACCTTGGGGACACGACGAAGATTTAAAGCCTGAAGAACCGTCCCTAAACTACAAACTAAACTGGCTTTCATCAGCAGGAAATATTAATGTTAGTTTGCCGGATTATTGTAAATTTATTCAATTGCAGCTTCAGGGTTTAAGAGGAAAATCGAAAGTATTAAGTGCTGAAGAATTTCAAAAAATGCATCATGGTTTACCTGAATTTTCTTTTGGGTGGAATTCAGAAATTAACGAAAAAAGTAAATTGTTATATTCTTTTCACAATGGAAATCCCGGAACTTTTTTAACCAAAGTGTATCTTTGTGAAAGTATCAATAAGGCCTTTATAATTTTTGCAAATGTTCAGGCCGAAGAAGCAGACAAAGGATTGATGCTATTGTTAGAAGAATTACAAACCAAATATGGTGGTTGATACTACCCAAACCGATTTAAAAATAATTTTATAATTTTAAGCGAACGAAAAAGGAAAATATGAAAAAGGAAAATATCCGTTACTTAAAGAAACTCTCTATACGCTGTAAATTCGTATTTCTTATTTTTGTTTTACAATCATTCACCTGTCAATCTCAACAAAACATGATCACACCACCTTACTTACAAAAAGGAGATACTGTAGCACTTTTAGCAACTGCCCGAAAAAATATCGACGACAACCTTAAACCTACTATAGATTTATTGCATAGCTGGGGTTTGGAAGCTGTTGTTGGAAGCACAATTGGACTTGATTACAACCAATTAGCCGGAACAGATGAGCAACGTGCAGCTGATTTTCAGAAGCAATTGGACAATCCGAATATTAAGGCAATTTGGTGTGTTCGCGGTGGGTACGGAACTGTTAGAATGCTTGATTTATTAGATTTTACCAAATTCAAACAACATCCAAAATGGATTATTGGTTTTAGTGATGTTACGGTTTTACACAACCATTTAAATACAATGGGCTATAAATCGATTCATGGTGTAATGCCTGTAACGATTCCGCGCGCAACTCCGGCGGCTATTAGTTCTATGAAGGCGAGTTTGTTTGGAGAGCCTTTATCTTACTCCGTTGGTCCGGACAAAATGAATCGCTTCGGAACAGCAACTGGCGAATTAGTGGGTGGAAATTTATCTATTTTATATAGTTTGTTAGGATCTCCATCAGCTATAGACTGTAAGGACAAGATTTTATTTATAGAGGATTTAGATGAATATTTATATCATATTGACCGTATGATGATGAACCTTCGACGCAACGGATGCATTGAGAGCCTGAAAGGAATTGTTGTTGGAGGAATGACAAAAATGAAGGATAACGAAGTTCCATGGGGTAAAAATGCTGTTGAAATTATCGACGATGTAACCAAAAAATATAATATTCCGGTAATTTTTAATTTTCCTGCCGGACATATTCAGGATAACAGAGCTTTAATTATGGGAAATACGGTAACTATTGATGTAAATGCAGCAGGAAGTACACTTACTTTTAAAAAGTAATATTACTACTCAATATTCTTAAGTAAGGATATCTAAATACCACATAAAATCACGCAAAGACGCAAAGTCGCAAAGTAAATTAAAACTTTGCGACTTTGCGTCTTTGCGTGAAATTACTAACATGCACAGCACAGCTGCGACTGAAAACTTAAAAAAATGGCTGAACACAATGAACTAGGAAAAGAAGGAGAAAAACTGGCCGCAAAATACCTCCAGGAAAATGGATATGAAATTCTAGATCGAAACTGGACTTTTCAAAAGGCCGAAATTGATATCATTGCACAAAAAGATAATCATTTGGCCATAGTTGAAGTTAAGACAAGATCAAGTTTAGATTTTGGAGATCCACAGGATTTTGTGAAGCCAAAAAAAATTCATTTACTCATAAAAGCAGTAAATGCCTACATAAACGATAGGGAAATGGATTTTGATGAAACGATTGAAGTTCGTTTTGACATTATTGCGATCCATAAAACCGATGAATCATTTGCAATTGAACACCTTACCGATGCATTTTATCATTTTTAACATAATTTTTTATTGTTATAATTGTAACAAATTGTTTTTTTATTTATATTTGCAAAGATTTTTAACATCACTATTAAACTAAACCAACACAATTAAGTTACAAAAAAAAAGAAAAAAAATTATGAAAACCGTTTCTTCAATCGTCGAAAATTACATCAAAACAAAGCCGTTTTTATTAAATGCATTATCTCTCGGAATAATTAATTTAACCTCTCTGTCTCGGAACATTATGACCGAATTAGAAAGTGAATTTGGCAAAGAAGTAAAACAAGGCGCTGTGGTAATGTCACTAAAAAGACTTACCGAAGAATTAGATTTTAAACTGAACCACAAAATCAATAAAGTAATTAAGAATATTGGTGAAATTACGGTTCGTTCTGAGTTGACAGATTACACGTTTGCTGCTTCAGAAACTGTACTAAATAAACAATCCGATTTAATTTCTGATATTAACGCTTTATCTGATATTTTCTATACCTCATCTCGTGGTGTAAATGAAACGAATATCGTTGTCAGCAGCAGTGTTAATCATTTAGTTGAAAAACACTTTATGCGCGAAAAATTAATTCAGAAATTAGATAATTTAGCTTCCATTACAGTGAAATTACCAAAAGAAAATATTGTAGTTCCAGGTATTTATTACTTTATTTTCCAGCGTTTGGCTTGGGAAGGAATTATCATCAATGAGGTAATTTCGACTTCAAATGAATTCACCATTTTAGTAGGAGAAGATCAGGTTGATGTTGCTTTTAAAGTAATTAAAGATCTTAAAAACTAAGTTATATTTTAATTTTCAATATCCACCTTAGATTTTAATTATAGAATCCTTTTGTCCTTCAATTGAAGACAAAAGGATTTTTTTTGAATTGTTTTTTGTGATTCTCTTTAAATTTTCATTTTCGCAAATAAGAATATTCTCAAAAGATAAATTCTAAATTAAAAGCCAAATTATTAAAGCGTCAAAAATACACTTACTTGATAAAAAGGCACGTCGAGGCTATTTTTGCTTCATTCATTCAAAAAACGTTATAAAAATAAGGATTAAGTTTTTTTAGATATAATTTGTTGCGAATAATATTTTTATATATTTGCTGTGAAGTCAAACAACAATCTTCTGTCTGACAGTCAGGTATAATTAGAATTAAATAAAGACTAATTAAATTGCTGGAAACAAAAAACTATAGCGAACAATTATTGGTTAGTGAACTCAAAAATGGGAACGAAAAAGCATTTCGTCAACTTTTTGATTTATATTATCAGGATATCTATGGTTACAGTATCAGTCTATTAAAATCAAAAGAAGCAGCCGAAGAAAACGTACAGGATGTTTTTATGAAAGTCTGGTTGCATCGCGAAAACTTAAATCCGGATCAGTCTTTTAAAGCCTATATTTTTACCATTGCAAGAAATCAGGCTTTTAATACCCTAAATAAAGCTGCCAATGATCTGGCTCTTAAAGAAGCCGTTTTCTACGAAAGTCAAAAATCTCATGATTATGGAGATTATTCCATTCGGGAAGACGATTGTAAAAAGCTCCGAAAACAGGCCATGAAACAGCTTCCTCCAAAACGAAAACAAATATTTAAAATGTCCCGGAAGAAAGGCATGAGTTACGAAGAAATAAGTCAGGAACTCGGCATCTCTATAAATACAGTCAGAAACCAAATGAGCAAAGCATTAGAATCGATGCGAGTCTTTTTTCACGTTCATGACGAGATTATCTAAACCAAAAAACCACATTGACCATCAAAATCATCCTTTTCGGATGATTTTTTTTTGTACTTAACCGCGAGGAGCGCGAAGATCTACGCAAGGAGCGCAGAGTTTTATTCATTGCGTTCTTTGCATAAACCTTTGCGAACTTTGCGGTTAAATCTACAGCTCGAATGACAAAAAAATGATCTCTTGCAAAAAAAAATAAAAATTGTTCTTCATGACAGAACTCAGAAAAATCAACACATAACAAAGATTTATTAAATATCAAAATGTTAAAATTTAAAAATTTACAACGTTTGAGTAGTACTCAACTTCCTTTCAACTGTATTATATCAGAACCGGACCTAAAAACAATTCGTAATGAATTCAAATTCTGAAATAAAAAGTCTTTTACAAAAGTTTGTTTTAAATCAGTGTACACCTGAGGAAACAAATGAAGTAATTGCTTATTACAAAAAAAATCAACTTACAGACGATTTTCCGACTGTAGAAGACATTCAAAATCTTTTGGGCGAAATGCCAAAAATGAATCAGCAAACTGCTGATGATATTTTCCTGAACATTTTATCAGCATCAAAAGAAAATGAAACAACAATTGAATTACATCCTAAAAAATCAAATTTCAGAAAATACATTTCGATTGCCGCTTCGGTTGCTGTCTTATTGGGAATTGGCTTTGCCTATCAAAAAGGAGCTTTCAGTACCAAAGCTGAACCAAAGTTTGATTTTAAGAGCACCGACATTGTACTACAGTTAGAAAATGGAAATATTCAAATTATTTCTGAAAATAACAAAGTTGAAGTGAGAGATGCTGACGGAAATATAGTTGGTAATCAGGACGGAGATAAGATTATTTACGATAATAATTCTGATTTAGAAAAAATCGCTTATAACACCATCAAGATTCCATATGGAAAAAGATTTCAATTGCAATTATCTGACGGAACTACTGTTCATTTAAATTCCGGAACTACTTTAAAATATCCTGTAAAATTTATTGCCGGTGAGAACAGACAAGTATTTTTAGATGGAGAAGCCTTCTTTGATGTTGCAAAAGATAAAAAACACCCCTTTATTGTAAATGCTGACAATTTGAATGTTCGCGTTTTAGGAACGCATTTTAATGTGTCGAATTATCCGGAAGATGCTGCAACAGATGTTGTTTTAATTGAAGGATCTGTTGGAATGTATAATGTAAAAGAAGAATTTGATGCCAATAAAAATACTGTTCTGAAACCTGGCTATAAGGGAAGCTTCAACAAAGAAAATAACATGATTTTAACTAAACCAGTTATTACGGATATCTATACTTCATGGGTAAATGGCGGACTTACTTTTAGAAATATGACTTTCAAAAATATCATAACTAAATTAGAAAGACGGTATAACGTGACCATTATAAACAAAAATGAAAAGCTAGCAAATGAAAAATTTAATGCAAGTTTCAAAGAAGAATCTATCGAAAATGTGATGAGCTATTTTAATGACATTCACGGCATTAATTACACAATAAAAAACAATCAAATACTAATTAAATAACCACTAAAACCAATGAAAAGAAAGTACTAGAATAAAAAAATCGGAAAGAGCTGCGAACAATTTCCGATTAACTAAGTGATTGAATATAACGAATTAACTACAATCAATTAACAAAATTATGAAAAAAAAATCAAAGAATACTGGGTTTTTATACCGAGTGTTCCAAAATGACCTAAAATTGAAACTAACTACACTACTTATTTTGGTCGCCATGTTTAATATTAGAGGGAATACTTATGCCCAAAAGACAAAAGTAACCCTGGAATTAAACAATTCAACAATCGAAAAGGTTATTGAGACCATAGAACAAAAAACAGATTTCAGGTTTATTTACAAACTGAATGACATCGATTTAGATCGAACGATTTCAATTTCTGTAAAGGATCAATCGATATATGTAGTTTTAGATCGACTTTTTAAAGGAACTCCGACTGAATTTAAAATTCGAGATACGCAGATTATTTTAAAAAAGCCAGAGCTAAAAACGCAAATTATTGAATTTCAAAAACAAACTGTAAGCGGAATTATTACGGATGAAAACGGTCTGCCCTTACCTGGTGCTTCTGTTCTTGAAGAAGGAACCAGAAATGGTATGGTTACTGATTTCGACGGAAAATACAAAATGACAGTTGAAAGCCCTTCAGCTGTAATTATCGTAAGTTTTGTTGGATACAAAGAAAAAAAGGTAGTTGCCAACCAAAGCGTTATCAATATTCAACTTATTCCGGATGCAACTAACTTACAGGAAATTGTGGTTGTGGGATACGGTTCTACAGCAAGAAAAGATGTTACCGGAGCAGTTTCTTCAATAGCTGCAAAAGATATGAACCAAGGCGCAATCGTGAATCCGTTGCAATTGATTGCAGGAAAAGCTGCCGGTGTAAATATTACGCAAATTGGTAGTGAGCCAGGTTCTGGACCAAGCGTTCGTATTAGAGGTATTTCTTCTTTAATTGGAGGAAACGATCCTTTGGTAGTTGTTGACGGAATTCAGGGAAATATGGATTTATTAAACCAGGTTCCCCCAAGCGAAATTGAAACTATTGATGTTTTGAAAGATGCTTCTGCAACAGCAGTTTATGGTTCAAGAGGAGCTCCTGGGGTTATTATCGTGACTACAAAAAAGAATAAAGCCGGAAAAACTACAATGGAATATGTAGGATCTACTTCTGTTGATTTTATTCCAAAAAAACTAGATATGCTTGATGCAAACCAATGGTGGCAAACTGCTCAAAGTGTAGGTGTTCCAGCTTCTGCAAATCACAGTGCAAGCACAAATTGGTACGATCTATTGACTCAAACCGGAATTACACAAACACACACTCTTTCATTTGGCGGCGGAACTGATAAATTCAATTACAGAGCTTCTATAACGGCTATTATGCAAGATGGAGTTGTAATTAATTCTAGCAATCAAAAATACATTGGTCGTATTCAGGCAACGCAATTGGCACTTGATGACAAATTAAAATTGACTTTCAATTTAAATACAGGAGTTAACAATACAACAAGCAGTATTGGTAATATTGGAACAGTTGCTTACATGTCAAATTTGATCACAAATTCATTACTGGCAAGACCAACAGATCCTGTTTTTAATACAGATGGAAGCTATTTTACAGATGCAACGGTTTTTCACTATCTTAACCCTTATGCAGCAGCAAAAGAAGTTACAAATGAAAGACAGGACGATAATTTATTCGGAAGTTTAAAAGCAGATTTGGATTTAGGAAAAGGTTTTTCAGCAAACTGGTTTGGTAGCTGGAGAAAGACCAACAGAACCATAGGATATTACATGCCGGCAGAATCTACGTTTTCTGATGCAGTAGAGCAACATGGTTTTGCTAATATCGAAAATAATAGACAAAACGAAAAATTAACCAACTTAAGCCTTACCTACAAAAAGACTTTCGGTATCCATAGCTTTAATGTTTTGGCTTTATACGAATGGCAAAACCAAACTTATCAGGGTAATTATACTCAGGCAAGAGGTTTTATCAGTGATGAAGCTACTTACAATGCACTGCAATTTGGCGATCTTTCTAAAGTGAGATCCGGAGATATCAGATCTTATAAAAATGACCGATCTTTAGTTTCTTATTTAGGAAGATTAAACTATTCTTTATTAGATCGTTATTTGTTAACAGCTAGTATCAGACGAGATGGTTCATCTGTATTTGGTGCAAACAACAAATGGGGGGATTTTCCTTCAGCATCTGTAGCTTGGCAAATTAACAAAGAGTCCTTCATGACCAATCAAACTTTGTTCAATGAATTGAAATTGCGTGTTGGATATGGTGTAACAGGAAACCAACAAGGTCTTGGACCACAAACTTCGCTGCCATTAGTGGATAGTGCAGGAAATATTTATTTTGGAGGAGCTATTATCACCAATTTTACTATTTCTCAAAATGCAAATGCTGACTTGAAATGGGAAACAAAAAAACAAACTAACATCGGACTTGATTTTGGTCTTTTTGACAATAGATTACGAGGTAGTGTAGATGTTTACGATTCTACAACAGATAATCTTTTATTTGACTATACTGTACCTCAGCCTCCTTATCCTTACAATAGAATTAAAGCAAATGTTGGAAGTATTTCAAACAAAGGTTTAGAGGTTGCTCTTGCTTATGATGTTATTAAAACTGAGAACAGCACATTAACATTGGCTGGAAACGTATCTTTCATGAAAAATGAAGTACTAAATTTAAGTGGAAGTATTAACGGTATTCCTTTAAATACCGATTATATATCATGGGGAGCACCTAACTCTTTCTTAGTACAAGGACAACCAATTGGTTCATTTTATATTTTAGAAAGTACAGGTAAAAACAGCCAGAATGTTGAAACAGTAAAAGATCGTGATGGAAACGGTCTTATCGATCAAGGTTTCAGAAGTCCGGATCGTTATAACGCAGGTTCAGCATTACCAACTTACACTTTTGCATTTAATCCATCTTACAGATATAAAAACTTTGACGCTTCTATGTTGTGGAGAGGTTCTGGAGGAAATAAAATTTACAACACACTTAATCAAAGGTTGAGTATGTTGGAAAACACTGGTAGTTCTAATGTTTTACAAAGTGCTGTTGAAAAAGGGATTTTTACATCTCCGTACGGATCTGATTTATGGTTAGAAGATGGTTCATTCATACGTTTAGACAATGTTACTGCCGGATATACATTCCGTTTTACTGATAAATATGTAGATAACATACGTCTTTCACTTACAGGAAACAATTTACTGCTAATTACAGATTACACGGGTGTTGATCCTGAATTGAATGTAAGCGCAAGTGGCGATCCTGCAGATAATTTTGGTGCAGATAAAGGAATTTATCCGCGTACAAGAAGTATTGCATTTGGTTTGACTGTAAAATTTAAATAGTAAAAAGAAATGAAAATTAAAAATATAGTAATAGCAGGAAGCGTGTGTTTCCTAACCCTTTTTAGCTGTACCGATGTCAATGAAAATATATACGACAAATATCAGCCGGATACCTTTTATGGAACTCCGGAGGGAGCCAATATTGCTCTGGCCAGTGTTTATGCAGAAGTTCCGGGTGATTTTGAACGTAAAGGCGTACCTGGTGTAGGTTATGCCGGAGCTGATAACGGCTGGTATGACATGAACTGTATGTCATCAGACGAGCAGGTAATCCCGCATAGAAATGACGGTAACTGGCAACAGGATTTTGCCCGTTTGTACAAACATGAATGGCTGCCAAGTGACTTCATCATTAATAATACATGGAACTGGTTATACAATAGTATTTTCAAAGCCAATTTAGCGGTTGAGTTATTAGAAAAAGCAAATGCTGATGCCTCAAAAATTGCTGAAGCAAAAGTACTACGTGCTTTCTTTTATTATTTATTGATTGATGATTATGGTGATGTTCCTTTTTTCACGGACAACAACGTTACAGTTGATAAAATTCCGCAATCAAGCCGTAAAGAAGTTTTTGCTTTTATAGTAAAAGAATTAACGGAAAATGTAGAACAACTTTCTGTAACTAAAGGAGGAAACTATTACGGAAGATTCAATAAATGGGCTGGATATACCTTATTAGCAAAAGTATATCTGAATGCACAGGTATATACCGGAGAAGCAAAATGGAACGAATGTTTAGCTGCTTGTAATAAAGTAGGCGAAGGTGGTTTTACATTACATTCTGGTGCAGCAAATGACGCTAGCCCGTTGGGAAATAAATATTTCGAATTGTTTGGAGATGTACTTCCAGATGATGAAACTATTTTACCAATTTTCGCAACTCTTGATGTAGTTTCTCGTAATGTTTACGCGGTTCGTAGTGTATATGGCCCACAGGGTACAAATCTGTTTGGACTGGCTGGCTGGAATGGAACTATTGTTCCTACAGATTTCTTCCTGAAATATACTACAAATGATATCCGCAGAAAACAATTTTTAGTTGGAGAACAACCAGGCGGATTTAATTACACTCTTGACGTTGGTTCTTTAGACAATCCGGGAGCTCCTCCTCAAGCTGGTGTTCGTAATGTTAAATTTTATCCAGCAGGAGTAAAAAGTGGTGGAGGAGCTTCAAATGATTTCCCTATTTTCAGATATGCTGACGTAATCTTAATGATGGCTGAATGTAATTTACGTTTAGGAAATCCTGCTGCTGCGAAACCTTTTGTAGATCAAATCAGACAACGTGCTGGTTTAGACGGTCTGGCTGCAAACCCAACTCTTGATGATATTTATAACGAGAGAGGATTCGAATTAAACTGGGAAGGTCACAGAAGACAAGATATGATTCGTTTTGATAAATTTTTATTGGCAAACGAATTCAGACCAGCTTCTCCTGCTTTCAGAAAATTGTTCCCTATTCCAACATCTGCCTTAGATGCTAATCATGGACTTAAACAAAACCCAGGTTACTAAAAACAAAAACTATTATGAAAAAATATATAAATAAATTATTCGTATTAGGCAGTTTGCTTTTTTTAGCTACTTCCTGCGAAAGCGAAGGCCAACTAACAACCTTAGCAACGGTAAATTTTCCATCTGCGATTGAAGTTTCATCAAGTAGTATTGTACTTAAAGAAGATACTTCAGAACAATCTGCTTTACTTGTTTCGTGGCCAAAAGTAACGTATCCAATTGCTGCTCCGGTAACTTATGCTATACAATTTGATTTACCTACCGATATCAAAGGAAGCGAAGCCTGGGCAAAAGCCAAACGAGTTGATGTTGGAGAAGATGTTTTAAGCAAATCATTTACTGGCTTCGAATTGAATAAAATCGCTACAGATTTAGGCTTAAAACCTAATGTTGCAGGAGAATTAGTAATTCGTGTAGAATCTTCTATGGATCATAGAATTTATTCTGATCCTATTACGATAAAAGTAACACCTTACCTGAAAACCGTTGTTATAGGAGAAATCTATATGCCGGGAAGCTATCAGGGATGGGGTATTGAAACCGCAGCTGCTTTAACCGAAATTCAATTAGGAATTTATCAGGGTTATATGACTTTGCCTGAAGGCGCAGGTCCTGGATTTAAATTAAATAAAGGAAGAAACTGGGCCCAATTCTACGGTGCAGGAGCAACTAACGCTGATTTAAAGAACATGAGTGACACTGATTTTACTCTTCCGGGAGCAGGATCGTATCAAATTAAAGTAAATTTAAATACTTTAAAATGGAGCTCTACTCCATATGCATGGGGAATTGTTGGAACTTCTCAAGCTGGTGGCTGGGATAATAGTACCCCTATGAGCTATGATCATCAAACCAAAACTTGGAAAGTGACTACCAACTTGACTGCGGGAGCTTTAAAATTCAGATTAAACAATAGTTGGACTATTAATTACGGACCAGCAGATCCTTCAACAAACACTATTAATTTAGATAATGGAGGTGCTTATGACATTCCTGAAGCAGGACTTTATGAAGTTACTTTCAAGATTAATGAAGTTGATCCTTTAACAAATGGTTACCCTAAAACTGCAACTTGTACAATAGTTAAAAAATAATCTATCATTATTATTATTAAAATACGCTAGATTAGTTTGAGTGATACCTGCCTTTTTTGAGCGAAAGGCAGGATATCTTTAAACTTTGTAGTTATTTAATCAAATTCAAAAAAATATGAAATCAAATATAAACATCATCTACACGCTGCTAATTACATTAGCTTTTGTTTCGTGTAGTTCTTCTGATGACAATTCCACCCCAATTGCCCCTTCGCCTTATACACAATATGGCGCTTCATTTGACAAAATGCCAAAGAAAGAAGATGCTATAATTTATCAGGTAAACATTCGTGCTTTTAGTCAGGCAGGGACATTAAAAGGTGTTCAGGACAGACTTACCCAAATTCAGGAATTAGGCGTAAATGTGATATACTTAATGCCTGTTTATCCTGTAGGAAAAGTAAAAGCTTCCGGAGAATTGGGTTCACCTTACGCTGTAAAAGATTATAAAGCAGTAAATCCTGATTTTGGAACTCTAGCAGATCTTCAGGTTTTGGTTGAAGAAGCGCACAAAAAAAATATGGCTGTAATTTTGGACTGGGTTGCGAATCATACATCTTGGGACAATGCGTGGATTACACAACATCCAGATTGGTACCAAAAAAATGATAAAGGAGAAATTATCATTCCACCGGGAACAAATTACAATGATGTTGCGCAATTGGATTTCAATAATACTGAAATGAAAGACGCCATGATTGATGCGATGTCATATTGGGTTTACAATGCTAACATTGATGGTTTCAGATGTGATTATGCTGATTTTGTTCCTCAAAATTTTTGGTCAGATGCGATCACAAAATTACGAAGCATCAAAAAAAACCAAAACATCTTAATGCTTGCTGAAGGTACAAAAGTGAATCAATTCGCTGCTGGTTTTGATTATACATTTGGATTTAATTTTTTCTCGACTTTAGAAAAACTATTCAAAGAAAACAAACCTGCAACTACAATTCAGGAAGCAAACGCAGCGGAATATGCAAACAATTACAACCCTGAAAACAGAATTGTAAGATATACAAGTAATCACGATGTTAACCTTTCGGAAGGAACTCCTTACGAACTTTTTGGAGGTAAACAAGGTTCTGTCGCTGCATTTGTTGTGGCTGCTTATTTGAAATCTGTTCCTATGATTTACAACGGACAAGAAGTTGGATACAATAAAAGAATCAATTATTTTGCAAAAACGCCAATTGACTGGACTACTGCTGATGCCTCTGTTTTCGCAGAATACAAAAAAATAATCGCTTTTAGAAATTCAAGCAATGCCATAAAAAAAGGAAATTACACAGGATATAGCAGTATTGAAATAAGCGCCTTTACAATGGTAAACGAGACAGAAAAAGTTTTGGTTCTTTCTAATTTAACAAGTTCAACGGTTAAATATCTGGTTGCTCCTGCATTAAAAGGAACATGGAAAGATGCTTTTACAGGAACTTCCGTAACAGTTGGTGCAGAATTAACGCTACAACCTTTTCAATATTTAGTTTTAAAAAACTAATATTAAAGCAATTTTTAAAATTAGATTTGCAAAAAACTAAATAACAATGAATTTTCAATCCCACAAAATGCCGCTTCAAATTCGTTTGAGCAAAAAACTAGCGCTTTTACTTTTTGTATGTGTGAATTCCTTATGGATTCACGCACAGGAAATCAATTCGCCGGACAAAAATCTTTCCTTAAAATTTGAATTGAAAGAAGGCGGAATTCCGTCTTACCAATTATCATATAAACAAAAAGCAGTTATAAAGCCAAGTTCTTTGGGTTTAGAACTTCAAAATTTGCCTTCGTTTTTGGATGGTTTTACTGTTACAAATACAGCACAATCCTCTGTTGATGAAAATTGGAATCCTGTTTTAGGAGAAGAAAAAACCATTCGCAATCATTATAATGAATTGGTTGTGACTTTGGCGCAAGCGAAAAACAACAACAGATACATCCGCATTCGTTTCCGTTTATTCAACGACGGATTAGGTTTCAGATACGAATTTCCGAAGCAAAATGACCTGAGTTATTTTGTAATAAAAGAAGAACGTTCTGAATTTAATTTGGCTGGAAACCATAAAATTTTCTGGATTCCGGGAGATTATGACACCAACGAATACGCATATACTACATCAAAAATTTCTGAAATTCCTTCGTTGATGAAAAAAGCGACGATAGAAATTAATTCGCAATGGCCGATAAAAGAACTTTCTGTTCAAACGCCATCGATGATGAAGTCTGATGACGGTATATACATCAACATTCACGAAGCAGGTTTGATTAATTATCCGGCAATGTATCTTGAAGTTGATGCAGCAAACAACAAAATGCGCAGTCATTTGGCACCTGATGCTGTTGGTGCAAAAGGATATATGCAAACTGATGCTCAATCGCCTTGGAGAACTATTGTCGTAAGCGATAAAGCAACTGAAATTTTGGCTTCAAAATTAATCTTGAACCTTAATGAGCCAACAAGTTATAAAGATGTTTCCTGGATCAAACCGGTAAAATACATAGGTATTTGGTGGGAATATTTCGTTGCCGGAAAAAGTACCTGGGCTTTCGGAAAAGAGAATAATGTAAAATTGACAGATGATTTTACGAAGCTAACGCCGAATGGAAAACATGGAGCTACAACAGAAAGAGCAAAAGAATATATTGATTTTGCTTCTAAAAATGGTTTCGATGCAATTTTGATCGAAGGCTGGAACATTGGATGGGAAGACTGGATTGGAAACTGGAAAGAAGAAGTTTTTGATTACGTTACTGCTTACCCTGATTTTGATGTTAAGGCAGTTCATGCATATGCGGCTTCAAAAGGAGTTAAAATAATCATGCACCACGAAACTTCAGGATCTGCAACAAATTACGAGCGTCGTTTAGATCGTGCTTTTCAATTTATGAACGACAACGGTTATGATGCTGTAAAAACAGGATATGTAGGTAAAATTATTCCGCGTGGGGAACATCATGACGGGCAATGGATGGTGAATCATTACATCAATGTAGCCAAACGTGCTGCGGATTATAAAATCATGATCGACAGTCACGAAGCAGTTCGTCCAACAGGTTTGCACCGAACTTTCCCAAACTGGATTGCTCAGGAATCTGCGCGCGGAACGGAGTTTGAATCAATGGGAGGTTTAGCACCGGATCACACTACTATTTTGCCATTTACAAGATTAATGGGAGGCCCGATGGATTATACTCCGGGGATTTTCCAAACTGATCTTTCGTATTACGGAACTGGAAGTACACAACGTGTCAACACCACTTTGGTAAAACAATTGGCTTATTATGTTACAATGTACAGTCCGTTGCAAATGGCAGCTGATATTCCGGGGAATTACGAGCGTTTTCCTGATGCTTTTCAGTTCATTAAAGATGTTGCAGTCGATTGGGATAACAGCTATATTTTAGAAGCTGAACCAGGAGATTACATCACAATCGCACGTAAAGCCAAAGGAAAAGACGCCTGGTTTGTGGGAGGAATCACAGATGAAAATGCAAGAACTGCCAACATCACTTTTGATTATTTACCTGCCGGAAAAAAATTCATTGCCACTATTTATGCCGATGCTAAAGAAGCCAACTGGGATAAAAATCCACAGAAATATACTGTCACTAAAGTTGTTGTAACCTCAAAAACAATTTTGAAACAATATTTAGCTCCGGGCGGAGGTGTTGCTATCAGCATCAAAGAAGGAAGTGCAACAGAATTAAAGGGATTGAAAAAGATATAATTTTTTCGCTACGAATTGCACGAATTAGCACGAATTAATTTTTAAAAGTAAATGCCGGATGAAAAATTTCATCCGGCATTTTTATTGTTTTTTGGCACAAATCTACACGAATTAAATTCGGTGTGCTTCATGAAAAAATTGGTGAAAATTTGTGACTCGAGTGATAGCGAACAGGCGAAGCAAATTCGTGGCAACTTTTTCTTTTACTCACCCAACATCTCCATCAATTCCAAAGCTCGTTTAGTAGATTTCACATTCTCAAAAGTCAATAAAAGACGTAAACCATTTGGCGTTTGTTTTTCTTTCATTGTGCAAAGATTACTGTGGGTTGTCACGAATTTTATCATTTTTTGAAAACGCTTGGATTGGTAATAATCCGACTGTTGATCTGAAACGAAATAACCAATCATTTTGCCTTTTTTCATTACCAGTTTTTCGATTCCTACGGCTGTCGCAATCCATTTGATGCGAATGCTGTTCATCAAGGCATTGGCGCGCGGAGGCATTGGTCCAAAACGGTCAATTAATTTGTTTTGGAAAATAACCAACTCGGCTTCATTTTTTACAGAACCCAACTCGTTGTATAAACTCAAACGCTCCGTAACATTATTGATATATTCATCAGAAAATAACAACTCGAAATCGGTATCGATTTGTAGATCTTTTACGTATTCTTTCGTTTCAATATCGTTCTCTTCCGGATATAAATCTTTGAATTCGTTCTCTTTTAATTCTTCGATGGCTTCGTTCATAATTTTTTGGTAGGTATCAAAACCAATTTCGTTAATGAAACCGCTTTGTTCGCCACCTAATAAATCTCCGGCACCCCGAATTTCAAGATCTTTCATGGCGATGTTGAAACCGCTTCCGAGTTCGCTAAATTGCTCCAAAGCCTGAATACGTTTTCTGGCATCTTCAGTCATAGAAGAATACGGCGGACAGATGAAATAACAGAACGCTTTTTTGTTGCTTCGCCCTACTCGACCACGCATTTGATGCAGATCTGATAATCCAAAATTATTAGCGTTATTGATGAAAATCGTGTTGGCATTTGGCACATCCAAACCACTTTCGATAATTGTTGTGGCTACTAAAACATCAAAATCACCGTTCATGAAGCCTAACATCAATTCTTCGAGTTTGGCGCCTTCCATTTGTCCATGACCAATTCCGACTCTGGCATTTGGAACCAAACGCTGAATCATTCCGGCCACTTCTTTTATGTTTTCGATTCGGTTATTGATGAAGAAAACCTGTCCGTTTCGCTGAATTTCATACGAAATGGCGTCACGAATAATCTCTTCATTAAATCCAACCACATTTGTTTCAATCGGATAACGGTTTGGCGGAGGTGTTGTAATTACAGATAAATCGCGCGCAGCCATTAACGAAAACTGAAGCGTTCTCGGAATTGGCGTTGCGGTTAATGTCAATGTATCGACATTCGCAG
>Ga0247813_10000398_pt1 | contig 42675 bp, 36 predicted proteins | sample UWRJL169409C1_FD_180719 | JGI IMG/M metagenome (GOLD analysis project Ga0247813, IMG submission 180719) | Plant litter microbial communities from Arlington Agricultural Research Station in Wisconsin, United States - UWRJ-L169-409C-1 | ecosystem: Environmental > Terrestrial > Plant litter >... | reverse complement strand
AGGAAGCAACAGGCTAGGTTTGTGGCATACGATCTATAAACTCAAATCTTTTATGAAAACCATATTTTATTTTTTATTGCTGTGTCTTCCCTTTCAATTGTCAGCACAGCAAAAGGTGACGGGTCTTGTCAGTAATGAACAAGGGAAAACCCTGGATGCAGCTACTGTAACACTTTCGCACAATGGGCAGGTAATCAGCAGTCAGCTGGCAGACCAGGGCAGGTTTACATTTAGTGGTTTGAATCCGGCTGTTTATCAGCTTTCGGTTTCACTAATTGGTTATAAAGCTTCGTTACGCTCTTTTACTATTCCTAAAGATACACTTAGTATTACACTGCTGAACGAAAGCAGGCAGTTAAATGAGGTGGCGGTTACTTTTAAAAAGCCAACAATAGAGCGTAAAATAGACCGGGTAGTTTTCAATGTGGAAAATAGCATTATGGCCAGCAGCGGGAATGCCTGGGATGCCCTGGGGAAGTCGCCGGGCGTGCAGACCACCAATGAAGGAACGATCAAAGCGAACAACAAAGGTGCGGTAGTTTATCTGGATGGCAAGCCTGTCAGGCTATCAGGAGATGATCTGGCCTCCTACCTTCAAAGTATTCCTGCAGATCAGCTTTCAAAAATTGAAGTGATGCCTAACCCTTCAGCTAAATATGAAGCGCAGGGTGGTGCAGTAATTAATATCATCTCAAAAAAGACAAAAGCTGATGGATTTAATACCACACTGAGTGGTGCTTATACCCGCGGGGCATTGAACAGGTATACCGGGAATGGCGTATTTAATTACCGGAAAAACAAGCTGAATGTTTTTGGTAGTTATGGTTATTCCGACAGGGACATTCAGCGTGATTTGAATACCTTCACCATTTATGAAACGCCAAATTCCTACGCTTATTGGGATCTGAAACGCAGGAGTTTGGGGAATACCAGGGCAAGTAATTATTCTGCTGGTGTTGATTACAACTTAACCGATAAACAGGTAATCGGTCTGCTGGTTACGGGAAACAATTCAGCAGGTTCCAGCGAAAGTAATTCAATCACCAATATTTTTAATAACCACAATGTTCAGCCCGATTCCATATTGTATACCAATACAGCGGCAAAAAGCCGGATTAATCAATACAGTTTCAACGTAAATTATAAAGTGCAGCTGGATTCAGCAGGGCGCAGCCTGAATATAGATGTAGATTATGTTCCCTATAGCAGGAACAATACACAGGATTTAAATAATTATACTGCGCTGAGCGATGGAAGTCAGTCAGCTTCACACTACCAAATCTCCTCTCCGGCAGCACAAAAGATCAATATCTGGTCAGGCAAATTGGATTATAACTATCGGTTAGGTAAAACCTGGACTATGGCTTCGGGTGCAAAATATACCAGCATCGTCAGTGAGAATCAGTTTGATTTTTTCAACAGTGCCGGCACTGTTCCTGTACTAGATCCTTCAAAAAGCGATCAGTTTGACTATACTGAAAATACAAGCGCTGCCTACACTGATCTATCGGGTGCCGGAGGTAAATGGATTTTTAAAGCAGGGCTGCGTGCAGAATATACCCATACCAAAGGAAATTCACAATCATTGGATTCCATCAATACCAACAGCTATCTGCGCATTTTTCCTGCAATTTTTATCACCTATAAAGCCAGTGAAAACAATGAGTTTGGTTTTACTTATGCTAAAAGGATTGAACGTCCTGATTACAGACAGCTGAACCCAGCAAAGAGTTATTCGAGTCCTTATAATTATCAGAATGGGAATCCCTTTTTAAAACCTGCCATCATCAATAATTTGCAGCTGAATTATACTTTACACCATGATTATACTTTCGCTGCAGTGTATACACAAATTGATGATATGTCCAGTAACGTTACCGTTCAGGACAATGTGAACCAGCGCTTTTATGATACCCAGCTTAACATTGGCCGTATCCAGGAGCTTGGAGCGGAACTTTCTGCTGTTCATCACCCTGCTTCCTGGTGGGAAATCAATAATCTTGCACAAGGCTATTACCGGACACAAAAGTCAGATCAGCCGGGAAATACTTATAATTACCGACAGTTTTATTTCTACCTGAGAACTGATCATGCTTTCACGCTGAATAAAAACAATGGATTAAAAGCCGAACTGAGTGCCTGGTACAACAGTGCTGTACAACAGGGAACATTATGGTTAGACAAAACTCACGACCTCAGTGCAGGTATCAGTAAACCGCTGTTTAATAAACAAGCTACGCTCAGGTTAAGTGCGGCAGATATACTGTACGGTAACCCTTACCGGATTCGCATCAATAATCAGGGCCAAAATAACGGTATTTACCAGAAGAATGATACCCGTACCATCACCCTAAGTTTTTCTTATAAATTAGGTAAAAACATGGCTGCGGCGCGAAAAAGAACCACTGCCAGTGAGGAGGAAAAGAAAAGAACAAATTAGATGAGATCAAATCTAATAGAGAGGTTTTAGTCCAATTTTGTATAATAAACTTGATAATAAAACAAATATGTACTATGTTGTGTTTTATTTATCATATGAAAGAGAGATTTGACATATTATCTGCTACCTGCAGCAGGGAAACAACAAGGCTATACAGCACTAGTTTTTCTCTAGGGATTTATTTTTTGAACAAGGAACTGCGCGCGCCTATATATGCGATCTATGGTTTTGTAAGGCTGGCGGATGAAATAGTGGATAGTTTTCATGATTATCCTAAATCAGTGATGCTTCAGGAACTGAAAAACGACTGTTTTATGGCTATAGAACGGGGAATCAGTATCAACCCGGTTCTGAATTCTTTTCAGCAGGTAGTAAACCAGTATCATATCGGGCATGAGCTGATCAGTCTCTTTCTAAAAAGTATGGAAATGGATCTCGAAGAGCAGTCTTATACGCCCGAAACTTATGAAGAATATATTCTTGGCTCCGCACAGGTTGTAGGATTGATGTGTCTGCATGTATTTACCAATGGAGATGCAAAGGAATTCGAGCGTTTGCGTTTACCGGCGATGAAATTGGGCTCTGCTTTTCAGAAGGTGAATTTCCTTCGTGATGTGAATGCCGATTACCAGGAACTGAGTCGTACTTATTTTCCTGACGTCAATCTTTCTTCTTTTTCTGACAGCGATAAAAGAGCGATAGAGCAGGAGATCCATCAGGAATTTACTGAAGCATTAAATGGAATCAGGGAACTGCCAAAGTCCTGCAGAAAAGGCGTTTATCTGGCTTACGTGTATTATCTGAAGTTGTTTCGCAAGATAGGAAAGGTTCCTGCCGAAAAGGTAATGTCTGAACGGATCCGTGTATCTAACGGACATAAATTCTGGCTGATGTTCGATTCATTGGTGCGCTATAAACTGAATGTGTTATAAAGATAATCAAATCTGCAGCACAGAATTTTTCCGACCTGCTGCCGGAATTTAAAACGAATGATATGGTGAACATAAATAGTGATCAGATCTCCGAAATGGATAAGTTCTATCGCATCAGCCTGATGAATAGTATATCAGGTTATAAGTCTGTTAATCTTTTAGGGACGACTAATGCCAATGGCATTACCAACCTCTGTCCTGTTAGCTCGGTATTTCATATGGGCAGTAATCCACCTTTACTGGGCATGGTAATCAGGCCCGAACGCGACCATAATGATACCTTGCGTAATATCAGATCTGTGGGAGAATATACATTGAATAATATACTTCCGGAATGGTACATCCAGGCGCATCAAACCAGTGCGAGTTATCCTTCCGGTGTTTCAGAATTTGATATATGTGGCTTCAAAAAAATGTATGCAAGCAAATTCAAGGCACCTTTCGTGGCGCAATCTACCGTCAGGATCGGGTTGGAGCTGCGTGAAATAATTGATGTGGAATTGAATGGTACGACCATAATTATCGGAGAGATTGTGCTGATTCTGGCTGAAGATACAGTGATAGGTGAAGATGGTTTTGTAGATCATGTAAAGGCTGGTACAATGGCTGTTACGGGGCAGGATAGCTATTATTTGCCGAAGGCTGCCGGGCGCCTCAGTTATGCTAAACCGGGTGAAGTACCCAATTCTTCGGTATTATGAAATCCTATCAGTTAGTTCATCAATTGCTTACCCTTGTAGAACAACTGGAGGAGGAGCATCATGGAGATGAAATTTCTCTGCAGGATTTCACCGGATTTCTGGTCAGCCATGTAGGCAACAACACCACAACAACGGCAACGGAAGATGTACGGTTTGGTGGGCAGGAAGGTAATGCACAGGACATTGCCTATCAGCTGGATAATAATATTGCCAGACTATTTGTATACATGAGCCGTTATGCTAAATCTTATATTAAAAAGGTATTAGACGGAACCCCACTGCAAACGGCAGAAGATTTTACCGGACTGGCTATTTTACTGACCCATGATCACCTCTCAAAAACGGAATTAATCAGTCATAATCTACAGGAGAAAACCTCGGGATCAGAAGTGATCAGGCGTTTAATTGCTGCAGGCTTAGTCAGGCAATGGGACAGTTTAGAAGACAGGCGAAGCAAACAAATTGGCATTACAGACGAAGGGAAGAATTTACTTTATCACGTATTCAATGATATGAACCACGCAGGTAAAATGATTACCGGGAAGTTGACTGTCAGCGAAAAACTCACGCTGCAATACCTACTGCAAAAATTAGAAGATTTCCATTATGAACATTATCAGAAAAAGAGCATTCAGAATAAAGAAGACCTGAAAACCTTTTCGGAATAAGAACCGTATATCTTCATAAATCTGCCTGATAAACACCATGATTTGCTGACAGATGTGGATAGAAATTAGAAATTTACAATTTTTAACATATAAATACGTAATAGATAATCATTTATGCATTATTCTTTTAATAATAATCCGATATTACAAGGCTAAAATCATGTCTTGACAAATATGAAACCCACTATTTTATTATTATTGAGTCTTTTTGCTTTTTCTAAGCTCTCCGCACAAAGTCCTTTGCCTTCCTTATTAGTGGAGCTAAAGCGTAGTCGCAATGATACGAGCAAGGTCAATATTCTGGCTGATATTGCTTCGGGTTATCGGAATGTAAAACCAGATTCTGCACGTTATTATACAAAACAGCAGCTCGAATTGGCTACCCAGATCAACTTTATCTATGGGATGGCGAAATCCTACAGGATGCTGGCAGAACTGGACATGGCGCAAGGTGAAGTTTCTGAAGCTAAAATAAATTTTGATATTGCATTATCACTTTTTACCAAAGAAGGAAAGAAATTGGATATTGCATCCGCGCACAACGGTTTGGGCGGTGTAGCATTGAAACGTGGTGATTTTCCGGAAGCGATCAGGCGCTTTTTATTGGCTCAACGGCTTTATCAGTTGTCAGGGAATATTGACGGAATCATAAATGCATACAATAAGTTGGGTGCTGTTTATCAGCAGATGGGAGACCTGGAAAAGGCATTGATATCTTTCAAAAAGGGGCTGGATATGGATAAAGCTTTTGATCCGTCTGCCAGGACTGGCCGATTAATGAATAATATTGGGATTGTTTATTTTGGTCGCGGGCAGTACAGGTCGGCGCTTGATTATTATCTCGCTGCACTTCAAAAAATGGACAAGGCCGAGTTCTCTGATGTACGGATTTTGTTACTGAGTAATACAGGCGATGCCTACGAAAAAATTGGAGATTTAATGGCTGCAGCCACTTATCAGAAAGCAGCATTGAAATTGATCCGTCAGCAAAATCTAAAGGAATATGAGATTGGTATACTCACCAGTCTTGCCTCAGTAACCGGAAAATCAAAACCGGATAGCGGTAGATTATTATTAAATCAGGCTTTACAGCTGAGTAAGGAACTTGACCAGCGGTACATGATGCTTGATGTATACCAGGGGATGGTTAATCTCTATAAGCAGGATAAAAACTATAAAGCTGCCGTGGAAACACTCGAGTTGCGTAACCTCTTGCAGGATAGTCTTTTTACGCTAAAGAAGGCAAAGGATGTTGCTGATCTGCAGTCGAGCTATGATCTGTCTTCCTCTACCGTTAAAGTGCAAAAACTGGAACTCAGCAATCAGCAAATTCGGTTTAACAGGAATATCGTCCGTGCATTTGCCATATTTATGGGGTTGATACTCCTCGCTTTCATCTTTTTCTACATCCGCACACGTAAATTAAACCGGCAATTGATGAAGAGGGAAGAGGCACTTAAGCAGCAACAATCCGAGTTGAAAAAGCTGAATAATTTTAAAGACAAACTATTTTCTATTATTGGTCACGACCTCAGAGCACCGATTACCAGTATTGTGAGTTTAATGGAAGTGGCAGAAAGCAATCATCTTTCGGAAGAAGAATTCCAGTCTTTTATTCCGAAACTTAAAGAACAAAGCAATGCCACACTGGAAATTCTGGACAAGCTACTGATCTGGGGGAAGTCACAGATCAAAGGTACTGCCTACAGTAAATCTGCCTTTAATGCAAAAGAGCTCATTGCTAAAAATATTACCCTGTATAAAAGTGCTGCGGCAGAGAAAGAAATTATTCTCACCGATCATACACCGCAAGAGCTGATGATTTTTGCAGATATGACGCAGGTAGATTTCATCGTTAGAAATCTGCTGGCCAATGCGATTAAATATACTTATAGTGGCGGTAAAATAGAACTGCATGCTGCAATTGATCAGCTCCACGGATTTAATACCCTGTTTATCAAAGATAATGGGGTGGGGATTGCGGGTGATTTGCAACAGCAGATTTTTGAACGCGAAAACCTGAGTCTGGAAGGAACAGCAAGTGAGAAAGGGAATAGTATTGGACTGATGTTGTGTAAGGAATTTGTAGAAGAAAATGGCGGTAAAATCCAGATAGAAAGTAAACTGGGGGAGGGAACACAGTTTTCTGTTACACTTCCATCTGTTAAAATTTGATATTTCAAAGCACTGTTTTAAGGTAAGTGTAAGATCGGGGCTCGCGGTTATATTGGTCTGGTATTCATTTGGTATTGGTCTGGTATTCGTCTGATACTGTTTTGATTAATCAGATCAATGTTAACCCAATGTGGGGCCAATCTTAGCGGAAGGTATAATCTTGACTATAATTTCAACCGATTAGGTACAATCGCTACCTTTACCTTATGGAAGATTATAAATTTGAGATTCAGCTCAAAGTGAGAGACTATGAATGCGATATTCAGGGCGTAGTAAACAATTCCGTTTATCAGGCTTATCTGGAACATGCCCGGCATGAGTATTTGTTGTCAAAAGGCAGTTCATTCGAAGAACTTACCAAACAAGGTATCCTGTTGATGGTATCCCGAATCGAAATGGACTTTAAAGCTTCGCTGACCAGCAGAGATATTTTTACCATAAAACTCAGAACGGAACGCTCGGGTGTGAAGCTTATATTTTATCAGGACATCTACCGCCTACCGGATAATGTACTCTGTTTAAAAGGTAAAGTGGAAGCGATTGCTAAAGTTAACGGAAAATTAAGCAGAGGAGAGATCTTTGATAAGTTAGCGGTATAAGACTCAAAAATTATAATAACATCATAGCTGTGATAAGTATTCTTTGACAGCGTTTTATAGCTTATTTTTTTTGAACTGTTTTCCGCTTTGCTTGTTATAGCTTTTCAATATCATCTATATGAGCTTAGCTAAGTACAATTCCAAACGTGACTTCAAAAAAACTGCTGAACCTAAGGCTGGTAAGAGCAGTGATAAAAGTAAATTGTTGTTCGTGATCCAGAAGCATGATGCTTCGCGTTTGCATTATGACTTCAGGCTGGAGATGGGAGGCGTTTTAAAAAGTTGGGCGGTACCAAAAGGTCCTACTACGGACCCGAAGCTAAAAAGACTGGCGATGATGGTTGAAGACCATCCATTCGACTACAGAACTTTTGAAGGCACTATCCCCAGTGGCGAATACGGTGCCGGAACAGTGATCGTATGGGATCAGGGTACCTATGAGACTATAGTGGACATCAAAGGGAAAAAGGCACAGGAAAAATATCTGCTCGATGAGCTGGAGAAAGGATCTGTGAAGATCAAACTTCATGGAGAAAAATTAGAAGGTGAATTCGCACTGGTTAAAACGCATGGAATGGGAGAAAATGCCTGGCTCCTGATTAAACACAACGATGAATTTGCCTCAAAAACGGATATCACAAAAAAAGATAAGTCAGTACTATCAGATAAAGATTTAAAGGAAATAGCTGCTGAAGCTCATGCATCGGTAACGGCCAAAGCTAAAAAGAAAAGAGGCGCCCTCGTTGGGAAGAAAGTCCTGCCAGTGGATGCTGCTGAAGAAGAATTGGATGCAAAGATTGATTCGCAGGAAACTGTTGAGATTGACTTAACAAGATTGCTGAAAAGTGCGCCCAAAGCTAAAATGCCGACTGCCATCAAACCAATGAAGGCGACGCTTGTGGAAGATCCTTTTGATAATGATGAATGGGTCTTTGAAGTAAAGTGGGATGGCTACAGGGCAATTGCTGCTGTTAACAAGGAGGTGGAGCTGATTTCCCGTAATAAAATTCCTTTTGATAAATATTATCCCATTGTTGCAGTGATGAAAGAATGGGATTTCAAAGCGGTATTGGATGGGGAGATTCTGGTATTAAATGAAAATGGAATAGCTGACTTCGGAGCGTTGCAGAATTGGCGCAGCGAAGCAGACGGCAGTCTTGTTTTCTATGTATTCGATATCTTATGGTATGAAGGAAAAAGTCTGGTTGATTTACCACTCATTCAACGCAGAGCGATCCTGGAGAAAATCCTTCCGCATAATGATGACAGTGTGAGGCTGAGCAAGGTTTTTTATGGAAAGGGAATTGAGTTTTTTGATGCGGCAACAAGGATTGGACTGGAGGGGATGATTGCGAAGAAAGCCAGCAGTACTTATACCTCAGACCTGCGATCACGGGAATGGCTGAAAGTAAAGGTTAAAAAAAGACAGGAAGTAGTGATCGCAGGTTTTACCAGAAACCCGGGTACGAATAAATCTTTCAGTGCCCTCATCCTTGGTACCTATCAGGAAGGTAAACTGGTTTTTGCAGGGAAGGTAGGTACTGGATTTCCCGTGCAGCTGCAAAAAGAACTCATGGAACAGTTTAAACCGTTAATTACGGATCAGGTTCCCTTTGATCAGGAACCTGACATAGATAAACCTTCACGTTTCAGACCGCAAAGGCTGGGTGCAAAACCCACATGGCTAAAACCAGAACTGGTAGCCGAGGTTGCCTTTGCCGAAGTGACTAGTGACGGGGTATTTCGACAGGCCTCTTTTAAGGGCATGCGTGAAGATAAAAATGCAAAGGATGTTGTCCTGGAAAAAGCAGTCTCAACGGATGAAACCGTGCAGGATGTTGAAGCCATCCTGCCTCCTGTAAAAAAAGGGCGTACAACGTTGCTGAATCCTAAAGATGAAACACAGGTGCGCAAAGTTTGTGGTCACGATTTAAAATTTACACATCTGAGTAAAATATACTGGCCAGATGATAAAATTACCAAGAGAGAGATGTTCAACTATTATTACCAGGTAGCTGAATATATTTTACCTTACCTGAAAGACCGGCCTATGTCGCTGAACAGGTTTCCTGGTGGTATCACGGGAAAAGGTTTTTACCAGAAAGATGTAACCGGAAAAGCACCAGATTGGGCGAAAACCTTTGCACACACTACGGATGACGGAAAGAAGAATAACTATCTGGTGGGTAATGATGAAGCTACGCTGCTGTGGATGGCTACGCTGGGCTGCATAGAGATGAACCCATGGTTTAGTCGCATACAATCTCCGGACAATCCGGATTATTGTGTGATCGATCTCGATCCGGATAAAAATACCTTTGATCAGGTTATACAGACAGCTTTGCATATCAAAGAAATGCTGGATGTGATAAACGTTCCTTCATATTGCAAAACTTCGGGCTCTACCGGAATGCACATTTATATTCCATTACAAGGAAAATACACCTATGATCAGTCGCAGATGTTCGCTCGTATTATCGTTGAAAAAGTACATCAGGAACTTTCGAAATTTACCAGTATAGAAAGGAAGATTTCGGCGCGCAAAGGAAAAATGTACCTTGACTTTCTCCAGAATCGCCCGGGCGCCACGATTGCCTGTCCCTATTCCTTAAGACCAAAACCAGGTGCCACAGTATCTATGCCGCTGGCATGGGATGAGGTTAAACCAGGTCTGAAGATGAGCGATTTTACGATTTTTAATGCGGTAGACCGCGTAAAGGAAACTGGAGATTTATTCAAGGGCGCATTGGATGAAGGTATTGACCTGATGAAAGCGGTAAAAAAAGCAAAAGAAGTTTTTAGTAAATAGCTCGTTTTAAGATTCCTTACTGAAATTTGGTGAATACTACTCCTGAAAGGAGTGTTTCGGATGGTCAGATCTTATAAAACCACAAAAGTCGTATATTTGATTTCTACGTATCACACCCCCTTCACATGATTGAAAATACCTTCGGAATGAATATTATTCCAGAGAATGATTCCGAACGGTTAGTTGCCCTAAACCGGTACAGGATTATGGACACGCCATCAGAAGCTTCTTTTGATAATATAGCAAAATTGTGTACCCAGATCTTTAATGTGCCTATTTCCCTTGTTTCTTTAGTTGATGCCGAACGGGTATTCTTTAAAGCCAACGTGGGTATGGGAAAGGCAGTAGAAGCGAACAGGGGTAAAAGTCTTTGCGCCCTTGCGGTACTTCATCCGGAGGTTACTGTTTTTGAGGATGCGCTAAAAGAACCATGTTTGATGGCCAACCCCAATGTCGCGGGTGATTTTGGTCTTCGTTTTTATGCGGGAGCACCATTGATTACGCATGATGGATTTTTAATAGGCACTTTGTGCATCATAGATAAACAGCCCAGAGTTTTTACTGAAAAAGAATCAGGCATCCTTGCCGGAATGGCTACTGCGGTCATGGATCAGATTGAACTCAGAATCTCAGCTTTAGAGGAAATTGAGAATCACCAGGTAACTAATGAACTGCTGAGCGAACAAAAGGAAGAAATGCAGGCTGTTAATGAGGAGTTGATTATAACTAATGAAGAACTGATTTCATCCAATGAAGAGCTTCAGGCCAGCCAGGAACAGCTGATCAGTTTAAATCATCAGCTGGCAGACAGTGAGGCACGTTTTCGTAACCTCATCAAACAATCTCCTGTTGCCATAGCGATTTTACAAGGACGTGAAATGCGGATAGATTGTGCCAATGATGTAATTCTCAGGATTTGGGGCAAAGATAATTCCGTAGTGGGAAAAAACCTGGCCATTGCACTACCTGAAATTAAAGGCCAGCCTTTTTTGGGCTTGCTGGATGATGTATACACCAGTGGTGAGGCTTATTTTGGTAAGGAAGTGATGCTTTCGGTAGTTGAAAATGGTATCAGTAAACACATGTATGTGAATTTTACTTACCAGCCCATCGAAGTTGAAGGCATCACAAAAGATATTATGGTAGTCGCCAGTGATGTTACTGCCCAGGTAGAGGCAAGAATAGCTGTAGAAGATGTAAATCAACGTTTGCAGATTGCTATGGAAGCAAGTAAACTGGGTTCAACCGAGGTAAATCTTGCTGATGGTGTGATGCAAAGTACGGCACAATTTAAAGCCAATTACGGTTATAGGGAGGAAGAAACCTTTAATTATCCTAATCTTTTTGAAGCGATGTTTCCAGAACACCGGGAGCGTGTGAAACAGCTTGTACAAGAAGCAATTGATACTAATACGGTTTATCAGGCGGAATATCCGGTGAAATGGCGTGATAGTTCAGTACATTGGATCAGTGCTCATGGCAGGCCACGTTATGACGAAAATGGTAAGGTGAACAGGATGGTGGGGATGACGGCAGATATCACCGAAAGTAAGCTATTTGAGCAAAGAAAGGATGACTTCTTAAGTATCGCGAGTCATGAACTAAAAACGCCTATAACCAGTTTAAAAGCATCTCTGCAGTTATTGGACAGGATTAAGGATAAGCCCAGTTCGGCGATGCATATCAAACTGATCGAACAGTCTAACCGGAGCATGGCTAAAATGAGCGTACTGGTTGATGACCTGTTAAATATGAACCGCATGAGTGAGGGACAGCTCAAATTGAAAAAAACTACTTTTATGGTATCCGAAATGCTTAACCTATGCTGTAACCATGTGCGTGTGGAGGGCAGGTATGAACTGGTGATTAGTGGCGATATGGATTTGCGTATTTATGCTGATGAACACCGGATTGATCAGGTAGTGGTTAATTTTGTGAATAATGCGGTGAAATACGCACCAGATTCCATGAAGATTCATCTTAATATCGAAAAGATAGCAGATCATGCGAAAATTTCCGTGCGAGATGAAGGACCTGGAATTGCCAGTCATATTCTACCTCATCTGTTTGATCGATATTATCGTGTAAATCATGAAGGTCAGAGTTATAGTGGATTGGGTCTGGGCTTGTACATCTGTTCAGAGATTATTAAAAGACATGAAGGCACGATAGGAGTGGAAAGCGAACTCGGCCATGGGAGTACTTTTTGGTTTACTATACCTATAAATGAATAACAATAGCGGATAAAATAAGGGTTATATCGGTTAAATTCAGGCAGGCCATCTTTCTAAGGGATGAATATCTTTAATGCAAAAAAAAAGATCATTATGGTATTCAATTTCTTCTCTAAGCGCACATTCGGAATGCTCGCAGCACTTTTCATTGCAGGAAATGCAGCAGGACAAATCAAAAAAGAAACCTATCTGCCGGCTAAGGTGTGGAGGGTTGCTGATCATAATGATTATAGCGACAGTACCAGTGAGTTTAGCAATTCAAGAAAGGCAGAATCAGACAACATTGCGATTTTCTGGTCGAAAGAGTTTGGACAGCATCCCATGCAAAATCCAGTTGTGAATAAACGGTTCGATGCCGATGCTGCGCTGAAAGAATGCGAACGTTTTTACGACTTTTATGTCAATAAATTGAAAATTGTACAGAAAGGCAAATCCCTCACTGATCGCTATAAGATCCTGTTTTATGTCATTGGTGGAGATGAACAAACTGCTTTTGGTGGTGGTGCGGAAGATAAAATAGGGATTTTATGGACACCGGCGGTGAGAATGAGCAAAGCTCCTTATGGTGCACTGGCACATGAACTGGGACATGCTTTTCAATATCTTGCGAGTGCTGATAATGGTACAGGATTCCGCGGGCCGATTATGGAAATGTCCGCTCAGTATATGTTATGGCAGGTATATCCAGAGTGGATGACTTTTGAAAATTACCATCTGAAAAGCTTTCTGAAGAAAACACATTTTGCTTTTTTGCATCCCGAGAATACTTATCACTCACCTTATGTGCTGGAATACTGGTCAAATAAATATGGAATTGATTTTTTTGGTAAACTCCTTCGGGAAGCAAAAAAAGGGGACGATATTGTGATGACTTACAAAAGAATCAACAGCAAAACCCAGGAGCAGTTTAATGATGATATGTTTAAAGCTTCAAGTAGCTTTATTACCTGGGATATGGAAAGAATCAGGGAGGTTGCGGCTCCATATGCTAATCAGCATAGTACTGCGTTGGATACATTAAGTAATGGCTGGTTTAGGGTTGGGAAGGACAACTGCCCTGAAAATTACGGTTACAATGGAATTAAGTTAGCCGTTCCTGCTGCAGGAACGACAATAACCCTAAACTTTAAAGGTATTGCAGGAGCGAAAGGATTCCGTGCATTAAGAATTAAGGAGGCGGGATGGCGTTATGGGTTCCTCGCAGTTAAAGAAGACGGAAGTCGCGTTTACAGCGATACTTACGCAGATCCGGCTGGTACCGCTAAATTTAAAGTTCCTGGCGGAACTACGTATTTGTGGCTCGTTGTAATGGGTGCTCCAAAAACACACGTTCAAGTGGCTAAAGAGGATAAGGATAATCCGGAATGGCCATATGAATTCAAATTAAAAAATACAGTACCTGCCACATCAGAGCAGGCACCGTATTGATTGTCTTGTTATTTATTATAGCTATCCACTGCATTCTCGAGACGTCTGTTGCCTGCTAAATGCACTGCATAACCACCACCTGCAAGTCCCAGGCTGGCACCAAAGAGTATAAAAGTGGCGGTAGTCCCCCTGCTTTTTACTTTCGTATCTCTGTTAATACCGTTAGGAAAACCTTTAGGGTCATAAGTGAATGAGGGGGCACTGGTATCGTTATTGTCCATCATGAAAGCTACTAGTCCGGCTATGATCGAAACCCCTGCTGAAACGTATAAAATTTTGCTGGTGGTCATGCTTTTCCTGTAACCAGCAAGTAGCCGCATACTTTCAATATTATCGGCCATATCCCGCTTCAGGTTGTTGTATTTCACTTTTTTCAGATCACCATCACCTTTATTATAGTACATACTTAGATTGACTGCTTCATTTCTGCGCTCATTAAAATAATAAGGACGGTCGTAAAGGAAGGGATCAATGTCTACCTGCTGGAAAACGTTGATTTTCCCTTCAATGATTCTTTCTGCAAAACCTGCTGGTTGAATTAGGTTTAGCTTTCGTGTATTCGCAAAGAATCCGTCTTCGTTGTTAAAGAACTTAACCTGTGACATTGGAAATCTTTTATCATCTACCCTTAATTGCAAAGCACCGGTAAAATCTGGTCGGAGTTTGATCTTTTCCGCATAGATAACGGAATCAGAATAGAGGCGGATAAAATTCTCGGATGGGCGCACCTGGGCGCGGCCGGTCAGGCCATAACAGGCCATCACCACGATGAGTAGTTTTTTCATATTGATTTACATTTGTGTGTAATCAATACTACAAATTTTTCAACTCAGAAAAAACATTGTAATTGATAAAATACAATGTTTTTTACTTCGTCTTTTGAGTTAAACCTGACAATGGCGCGATTAGGAATTTTCAGCAATTAATGATGGCTTTCGGTATAAGTTTTAAAGTTTTCCAGAATAGCCTGCCATCCATCCTGCTGCATTTCTACAGGATTCTCGTTTTCTGCTTCAAAAGTCTCCGTGATGCTTGTTGTTTCACCAGTGCTGCTAAAAATTATTTCCGCTTTTCTTCCATCGCCGATCGTATAGGCAATCCGTTCATTTGGAATTACTTCATCGTATATACCCCAAAAATCAAAACCGAAACTCCCGTCTTTAGCTTCCATCCGGCTTAGAAATTTGCCGCCCGCTTGTAAATCATTTTCCGCTGTAGGCGTGTGCCAGTCCTCTGACGGGCTGTTCCATTTAACAATATGCAGCGGGTCAGTCCAAAACGCCCATGTTTTCTCCAATGGAGCTGCAATAGTAGTCTGAACAGTTATTTTCGTTTTTTCGTTGGTTGCCATTTATGATGCAATTGGGCTGTTGGAGTTGATTATCTGACTAATGGTAATAATTTTTCACGGTCTTCGAACATGGCCCAAAGGTTGATCAGCATTAAAATAGCCGCAATTGGTAAGCCCGAAGGAGCATCAAATATATTCGTTAAGAGGATGCCAATGTTGACAGGGAAAATGATCAGTGCACCGAGTGCTCTGTACCTGGGAATCATGAAAAGTGCGCCGCCTACAATTTCAGCTACGGCAACAAGTGGCATTAACCAGCCTATGGTCATAAATGCACCCATTACTTTTACCATACTTTCAGGTAAATCTTTTGGCATAGGCATATAGTTAAAAAACTTGTTGAGGCCGGCGTTGATAAACATGAGTCCGAATAACAGGCTTACGCCAAATAGAATTTTACTTTTCATATGATAATTTTTGTTTAGAATGATTTAGGTGTTTTCTGATTCCTGAATCTAATCTCAGCATTTCAATTTAATAAACAGGTAGGTAATTGCGACAATTTGTGAGGGGATTCGCGACAAACAATTTTTAGATCCTATCAAAAGCTACAGCAATTCTCATCGCTGTAGCTTGCCGATGCAATTATTTTCCGTAAACAGATTGTAAGTAAGATTTTACCGTTGCAGGTTTTCTGCCCAGTATAGCTTCAAGGTCAGGTTTGATCTCTTCAAATTCACCTGCGGCTATGCCTGCGTTAAAGTCAGCGAGCATCCCTACAATTTCAAGTGGTACACCTGCTTGCGTTAATGCTCCCTTAAACTCATCATTGGAGGGAGAGACATAGGAGATAGTTTCCCCGGTAATGCCGGAAATCATTTTTGCGATCTCCTCCCAGGAAACTACTTCATTGCCTGTGAATTCCAGTTCTTTATTATCAAACTTATTGGTTTGATCCAACAAGATAGTAGCTTCCGCTTCAGCTAAATCGGCCCTGACTGCAAAAGATACTTTTCCTGTTCCCGAGGGCAGGTAAATAGTTTTTGTTTGCAATAACTGATCGCCAGCGAATGCAGGAATAATATCTGCATACAGGCCGTGCTGTAATATGGTATAAATCAATCCTGATTCTTTTAAAATGCGCTCCGTTTGAAGATGACTCTCAGATACTACTGCAATTGCTGAATGGTTGATGTTCTTTTTACGCTGGAAACTGGTGTATAATACCTGTTTTACGCCAGCTTCTTTAGCGGCTTTGATTACGTTTTCATGTTGCGCACCGCGTTTTTCCAGGTCGGTCCCTGAAACGAGATATAACTTGTCTATGCCCTGCAATGCGGCGAGAACTGCAGGATAGTCACTGTAATCACCAATTGCTATAGTAACGCCTTTGGCCTTAAATGCTGCGGCTTTATCTGCATCACGTACCAATATACTGATATTAGCGGCATCTGTTTTTTTTAACAGGTTTTCTGTCACTGCGGCACCAAGCTGGCCTGTGGCACCGGTTACTAAAATCTTACTCATCTGATTATAATTTAAATTTATCTAAACCTTTACTTACTTTTAGAGAGTTAAAGGTAGTCAGTGAGTTATGGCTTGTCAAGAAGGCACGGCTACATCAGTTACTAACTTTCAGGTTACTATTGTTCATTTTCAACAGTTTATGGTAAAAGAAAATTTAAAAAAATACGAGGGAATTTCAGATTGTCCGGTGAGGGATGTGCTGGACAGGGTAGGTGATAAATGGTCTATACTGGTGATCACTATTCTTGGAGAGGAAGGTACTTTAAGGTTCAATGAAATTAATGCTGTTATTGGAACCATTTCACAGAAAATGCTGACCGTAACGCTTAAAACTCTGGAAGCTGATGGCTTAGTGTCCAGAAAAGTTTATCCGCAGGTGCCACCGCGTGTAGAATATACGTTAACAGAGCGCGGAAGTAGTTTACTCCCTGCCATGACACAACTGATTGACTGGGCACTGCAGCATATGCCTGGCATCAAGGCTTCACGCGCAGCATATAGTGATCATAAAATGGCATAAAAAAAGCGGCTCATTTGTTTGAGCCGCTTTAAAAAAAATTAAAAAGAACAGGTGTTATTTTACACGCTCAATATATTCTCCTGTACGGGTATCTACTTTTATTTTATCTCCCTGGTTCACAAATAGCGGAACTTTAATCTCAATTCCGTTTTCTGTAGTTGCATATTTCTGAGCACCTGAAGAAGTATCTCCTTTAACAGCAGGCTCAGCATAAGTAATTTCCAGGTCTACAAAGTTTGGTGCCTGAGCCATAATCGGTTCTTCACTTTCAAAAGAAACGATTACATCCATTCCTTCTTTTAAGAACTTCGCAGACGGACCGAACAATGCTTTAGGCACATTGAACTGATCAAAAGTAACATTATCCATTACTACGAAATAGTCACCTTCTTCATACAAATACTGGAAATCATTAGTTTCTACACGGCAAATTTCAACCTGCTCGTCAGTTCCCAAACGGGCCTCTACAATTTTGCCGGTTTTGATGTTACGAAATTTACCTAAGTAGAATGCGCCACCTTTACCTGGTGTACGATGTACGAATTCTGTAACTGTTACCAGTTCACCGTTGTAACGTAAAATATTTCCCACTTTTGTTTCAGATGCCTTAGCCATAAAATTATAATTGTAAAATTTGAGCCCAAATATATGTGCTTTTTGTCTATTTATAATTATAATGTTGCCATATCAATTACAAACCTGTAGCGGACATCACCTTTTACCATCCTTTCATAAGCAGATTTAATGTCTTTCATATCAATCATCTCAATGTCGGATACGATATTATGCTCGGCACAGTAGTCCAGCATTTCCTGAGTTTCAGCGATACCGCCAATACCAGATCCACCAATACTTTTTCTGCCGGCAAGTAAGCTGAATGCAGCAATCTCTGCTGGTTTCGGTGGAACACCTACGCAAATCAGCGTACCATCAGTCTTTAATAAGGAAAGGTACATGTTAAAATCGTGCTCTGCAGATACGGTATCTAATATGAAATCAAAAGTGCCCATAGCTGCTTTTACCTGTGCCTCATCTGTAGTGACTACAAAATGATGCGCACCCAGCTTTTTAGCGTCTTCTTCTTTTTTAGGTGATGTACTTAGTACTGTCACTTCAGCGCCAAAAGCCACACCAAATTTAACCGCCATATGTCCTAGTCCACCCAGACCCAATACTGCAAGTTTATGACCTTTACCTACTTTCCAGTGTCTTAGAGGAGAATAGGTAGTGATACCTGCACATAATAATGGAGCAACAGCAGCCAGATTCAGTTTTTCTGATACATGTAGTACAAACTCTTCTCTTACTACGATGGTATTGGAATACCCGCCATATGTTGGTGTTACGCCATCACGTGATAAACTGTTGTAAGTTCCGGTATTTCCCTCCAGGCAATATTGCTCCAGGTCTTTTTTGCAGTTTTCACAAACCTGACAGGAATCAACCATACATCCTGTACCGGCAAGATCACCTACTTTAAATTTGGTCACATGGTCACCCACCTTGATCACACGGCCAACAATTTCATGACCAGGTACCATAGGGAAAATCCCTGGAAACCAGTCGTTTTTAATCTGGTGAAGGTCTGAATGGCAGACCCCACAGAATAAAATATCAAACTGTACATCATGGGGACCAACCTCACGGCGTTCAAATGACCATGGGGCCAGGTCTGTTTCGGCACTTTGTGCCGCATATCCTTTTGCTTCTATCATTGTATAATTAGTTGTTTGTATAAAGTTAATGACTAAAATTGATGTGTTGACAGCGAATATCAAACATATGATTGCAAAATTCAAACATTCACTGAGGCTTCCAAGGGCTACCGGGCGACTTTAAATTATTATTTCGAATAATAGTATTATTGAGACACTTATAGGATAGAGATACACAAATAACAAATCCCTTTTTTTATAAGGAATAAAAAGACGATCATAGCTAACATTAATCTTATTTTGAATGATGTCTATTTATAAAACTATTTCATTTGCTTTACTAGTATCAGTAATCTGTTCTTGCCGGGATAAAGGGGGACGAAATGTTCTCAGTGACAGTACCACCACTCCGGCTAAGCAACCTATGGCTGATGCTGTGACTGCCGTTCCGGATACAAACAAAACTGCTTTTAATCGTAATTCCCGAGAACTTCCTGTTGCTGTTTTAAGAGATGAGCAGGTATACAAAACATTGTTAAATGGCATAGCGCAATGGAATTACCAGCATGGGGATACCTTGCAGAATTATAAATCATCATACTATTATAGTAAAATTCTGCTCCCTCATCTTCCTGTTTTCCTGAAAGATGGAGATCTATCTAAAGTGTATAAAAGTGGTTTAGATATGGATTTTAACCATAAAAAATCTGCAAAATCAGCAGTCATTGACGAAGATTGTCCGGATTCAATTTCTCTCCTTTATGATGAAGAGATGCAGGTTTATTTCCTGCAAATTGAAGAATCTTATTGGGTTGAGGAGGAAGGTAGCACCACCTGTTATGGGTCTGACAGGATCATCCATTTTAAAATTAGTGGAAATGAAATTGAAGTGGTAACAATTACTATAGCGGGATGATAATGCTGCAAACCTTGTGATTTCTTTACTATTTTATTAAAATATCTCCAATAAGTAAATTTAATGGCATCAGATTTGTTGTTGGCTTTATTAATATTATACGCTAAAGGAATTATGATAGCTGTAATATGAATAAATTAATCTTTATATTATCTAATTTCCCAATTACCAATGACTTATAAATATTTTATACAGGACGGCAACAAATTTCAATTGAAATCTCAGCTTATTTTTATCGGACTAATTAGTGGGCTATTTATCCTGGGCGGATTAAAATATACTTTTTTCCATGACGAAGGTAAAGAAGGAGCAATGTGGGTTGGCATATTTATGATTCTTCTTGGTGTTGCTGCGGCACTTAGACTTACTGCAAAAAATACTATTGATATGGATGCGAAGCAGTTGCTGGTAAAAAAGAATTTGTTCTCGGGGGAAGTGGCTTATAACCTGAATGATTTTGATGGTTTCCTGGTAGCGAGTACCATTTCTTTTTTCGGGGTGACGATGAATGCTACCGGAAGCATGACTTTCAATGTGAATGGTAAAGAAAAAAATATAATGCTGAATCAATCCATGTTTACTGTAAAGCCGCTTAATGAAATGATTAATGAGGCGACGGACATTATGCAATTAGAGAAGTAGGGCTTTTTTATGGCATTATACAATTTGGAAGTCTCAGATAATATCATGCGCTTCCAGCCTAACCTGAGTTATTATACCAAGATTATTATTTTCCTCTGTCTGATCGGGATCTGTTTTCTGGTGGTTCCTTTCTTGAATATTGGTTATGATGTGAAACGTTTTGCGTACTTTATAGGTGCAGGAGTTTCCTGTTATGTGATTTATGACTTTCTTTTTGTGGTGAAGGTGACAATGATCTTTGACCGGAATACAAGAACAGTTTATAAAAAAGTACCTGGAATTTATACTAAGACTTTGATGGCATTTGAGGAAGTGAAATTGGTTAATGACACCAGTTATGGAACACTGACTTACCATATTGGTGCTAAATCAAATTATTTCGTCAAGAATTATGCAATCAGTGATACCTTTTCAAACAACAAAAAAGGACAGCAAAGGCAGGAAGAATTTGAAACTACCATTCTTGATCCTTTAATGGAATTTATCAAATAGTTTTTGCCACTCTTCTTCAAGAGAAATATGTGGGCGCTTTTCGCCAGCCCTGTTATACCAGTAGTCTGCATTCCAGTTGTCGCCTTCTTTTCTATGTAAATAGGCGTGAAGATCGGCTGCATTTTTATCCTGAAGCTGATCAATCAGGTCATGTGCTGTTTTCCAGTCGCCCTTTGCATCATACCAAAGTGCCTGCAACAGTACAGAAAGGCCCGCGGGTACTTGTGGTTCGGAGAGGGAATCTTTGAATTTTGCTAATGCGTTCATTTGATAAAACTTTTGTTACTGGTCAGTTGATTTAAGGTATTTCAATAAATAAGGAGCGGTACGGCTGTTTTTATTTAAGGCAAAGTCGGCTGGAATACCGTAGGTAACAACTTTCCCACCTTTTTCACCTGCTTCGGGACCAATCTCAATCACCCAGTCGCTTGCGGAAATCACATGCATATCATGTTCTACAACAATGATAGTATTTCCCTGATCTACCAGGTGATTCAATTGGGTCATTAGTTGCTCAACATCCGAGGGATGGAGACCTGTAGTTGGTTCATCTAGAATGTATAAGGTATTTCCCCGTTGTGTACGCTGCAGTTCTGTAGCCAGTTTAATCCGCTGTGCCTCACCACCTGACAATTCCGTTGCCGGCTGTCCGAGTTTTAAATAACCCAGGCCCACCTGTCGAACAATATCAAGTCCGCGGGAAATCGATAGATCTGCTTTAAAAAATGCCCAGGCCGCATCAACGGTCATTTCCAGGACTTCAGCGATATTTTTATCCTGATAGGTCACTTCCAAAGTTTTTGCATTGTACCTTGTTCCCAGACAGGTAGGGCATGGCGTATAAACGCTTGGTAAAAATAGCAGCTCTACCATCACAAATCCTTCTCCCTGGCAATGCGGACAACGTCCTTTTGCAACATTGAATGAAAATCTGCCTGCATCGTACTTCCTTTTTTTTGCCTCTGGTGTGGTGGCAAAAAGTTTACGGATGGGATCAAACAGTCCTGTATAGGTGGCAAGGTTGGATCTTGGAGTACGTCCAATTGGCTTCTGATCTACCTGAACTAATCTCCTGATCTCCTCCGCACCAGAGGTTATTGAACCACCAATTGTTTTACTGTCAGACGCTTCCAGGTCGGGCATATTGAATTCTTCCTGATCAGCAGGGACATCATCAGCCTTGATGTTCTTCTGACCCAGATGGTCGCTGATCAGTTCTACCAGTATCTGACTCACCAGGGTGCTTTTTCCGGATCCTGATATGCCTGTCACGCTGGTAAATACCCCCAAAGGGAATTTCACAACCAGTTGGTTCAGGTTATTTTTTGTCAGGCCTTCCAGTTTAAGCCAGCCTTTTGGCGTTCGTGGCTTTTTTTCAGGAGATATGGCGCGTTTTTTGCCATAGATATAATCTTTAGTCTTTGAGTCTGCTATGTCTTTCAGCCCTTCCGGGATCCCACTGTACAAAATATGACCACCCTGTTCTCCGGCACCTGGTCCAACATCTACTATCCAGTCGGCATGACTGATTACATCTATCTCGTGTTCTACTACAAACAGTGAATTGCCAGATGCTTTTAATTTGTCCAGCGCCTTCAGCAAAGCTTGTGTATCTGCGGGATGTAAACCTGCGGAGGGTTCATCCAATACGTAAACGACACCAAAAAGATTAGATCTGATTTGTGTAGCCAGTCTTAAACGCTGTAATTCTCCCGGAGAAAGGGTAGGCGTACTTCTTTCCAGATTCAGGTAACCAAGTCCCAGGTCCAGCATCACCTCCAGTCGCGATGCCATATCTTCTGCGATGCGTTGTGCTACTATCACTTTTTCAGGATGTTTTTTGTCCCCGTTTGCATTCAGCAGATCTTTTTCGGCTCCATAACCTTTGAATATAACATACAAACTACTCAGTGATAATCTCGATAAATCTGCAATGTCAAGCCCATTGAACTTAATAGACAGAGATTCTTTTCTCAGTCGTTTACCATGGCAAACAGGACATGCACTGCTCAGCATAAACTGACTGACACGCTTTTTCATGAGCTGACTCTGGCTTTTAGCAAAGGTCTGCATCACGTATCTTCTTGCGCCGGTAAAGGTGCCCATATAATCGGGCTGCATCTTGTTTTTAATTGCTTTCTGTACCTGTTCGCTTGTAAAACGCGGATATACTGGTACTACAGGTGTTTCCTCCGTAAATAAGATCCAGTCCCTCTCTTTTTTCGGCAAGTCTTTCCAGGGTACATCCACATTATAACCCATGGTAATCAGGATATCTCGTAAATTCTGTCCCTGCCATGCGGTAGGCCAGGCTGCAATAGCTTTTTCCCGGATCGTTAAAGTATCGTCCGGAACCATGGACTGTTCAGTTACTTCATATACACGACCAAGTCCGTGGCATTGAGGGCATGCCCCCTCGGGTGTATTGGGAGAGAAGGCTTCTGCATAAATGATAGCCTGACCTTTAGGATAATCTCCCGCACGGGAATATAACATCCGCATGAGGTTAGACAAGGTTGTTACGCTACCTACTGAAGAACGTGTACTGGAAGAACCGCGTTGCTGCTGCAGGGCTATTGCCGGCGGAAGGCCTTCGATTTCATCTACTTCCGGGATAGACATCTGGTTGAATAAACGCCTTGCATAAGGGGAAACCGATTCAAGATAACGTCTTTGTGCTTCTGCATAGAGTGTTCCAAATGCGAGGGACGATTTTCCTGAACCTGAAACACCTGTAAAGACGACCATTGCGTCCCGCGGGATCTGCAGATCTACATTTTTAAGGTTATTTTCTCTTGCTCCTTTTATTTTTACGTAACCGCTAAACTGTTGTTGATCTGTTTTTATTTTACCTGCCATGCTGTAGAAAAACAAGAAACAAGGGCGAAAGTTTTAGTTAGGATAAAGGAATAGGGGATTGAATTAGAATTTAGGCCTTTTTTGGTAATTTGTAAAATAGCAGCCTGAAACCATTCAATTCGATCCTCAAAGCAATGATCAGTTCGATGAGCAGCACTACATTTGCATCATCATGATTTAAAAGCCGGAATGATTCCTCATCGGACATATTCATTTTACTCTTCAATACGCGCGGTATTTTATTGCTGCCAGCGGTTAATGCACAGGCGTACAGATAGAGACATTCGATAAATCCGGACAATGCCCTTTCATATTGCAACTTCAATTTTTTATAACTTTTAGATCTTTTAAAAACCAGGAAATATGGGCGAAAGCGGTGACTTTGCCTTACGATCTCATCATCGTTAAGGTCTTCTATCTCATCGATTCCAAATCTCAGGGTAATTTCCTGCTTAAATTTAATGAGCTTACTTTCTGCCCTTGAGCAGTTTTGAACGAATGGATCGTCTACGTTGTGAAAAAATGCTGCCTCCTCAATATTTTGCTCCCAGGGATCTTTGAAATCCATGGCATACTTTTTCATGGCCTTCTTAAATGTAAAATAATACATGTATTCATACAGGTCAGAGTGCATATAGGTCACTAAATCACCTAATCCCCTCATGCATAAGTTAAGATCGAAAGGGTCATTATTGGATATCTTGGTCATTTTTTTTCAAACTGGTTTAATAACCAGGGTCGGCAAGTTATTAATTTAATTTTGATGACAGATGATATTTTAGATATTTGAAATATGAAATGGAGACTGTTTATACTACCGCTTTATGTTTATCATTAACAGCAATGGTACAGGAAAATTATAGTGATGACCGGAGCTAAATAATAACTATTCCTAAAAAACTTCATTCAGACCCAGGAACAAACCCCTGGCACCGTAGTTACCAAAAGCATAATCAATACACAGATTTGTCCGGGTCGCTTTGTTAAATAAGACACGCAGCCCTGCGCCACCTGCAGGCTGCCACTTTTGGAACAACTTTGTACCGAGATTGTCATTGGTACTCTCGATATTAAAGAAAGTCACACCACTCAGGAATTTATTAGCTGTAATCGGAAATCTATACTCCAGTTCTGAATAAAAATATTTTGTTCCTTTGAAGTAGGCTACGGTATAACCTCTGCCACTACGAAAATTAACGTCCTTACCAGTGCCGGGAAGCTCAAGATAAGGCAAAGCACCACCCACCAAATAAGATCCCCAGTTCCAGAAAGCAATTACATGCTCAGGATTGCTGGCAGACAAACTCCAGTATTTTCTAAAATCTGTGGTAAACTGCACTGCACTTTTAGTACTACCCATCCAGGTTTGATTCACCCGGACTCCCGCATCAGCATAAATACCTTTATAGGCCCGGTTCTGATTATCTCGGGTGGTATATTGTACGTTGAAAAGCAGTCCGTTAGACATATAATGGTCGCGGTCAAATCCATACCTGTCACTGTAGATGTTATAAGGAGTCAACTCATCTGCATTTGATCTGTCTTCAATTTTTCTTCTGATATCAAATGATACTCCAGCTCCCACGAAAAGATTTTCCTGTACTTGTTTGTATACCTTTTCCCGGAAATTATAATACTGTGCATGGAGCACGTAACCTTTACGATCAGGGTTACTCAGGATCCGGTCTTCCTCACTACCTTCAGCACCCTGACCAATGCCCAATCCGAAATCTGGCGTCACAGTTTTTGCGGCGACAAGACTCCCCTGGAAGTTCCATTTATTACCCGGCGTATATACATTATGACTTAAATAAAAGTAAATGATCCCTTTGGTAGTGATGGAGGCTGATGTAGCTGCGACCGACATCAGGGTATTCGGATCACCTCCTAATTTTCTACCTGCTACTGCTTTGATACCAATCTGTGCACCGATACTTGGGTTATAAGCAACATTGGGCATCAGGGTAATACCAGATTTCTTTCGCTGCGGATCTACTTTTTTATTGGGGTGTATAATATCACGAAGCAGGTCTGCAATATCATATTGTTTATAGGTGGAGTCGGCCGCTAAAGAGGCTTTCGCAGCCTTTATTCTCAGCGAATCTGCCTTTACCGAATCAACAGGGGGATTAATCTGACTAAATGCAGTAGTTTGAATGGAGGAAACCAGTAATGTTACTACGATCACCATACAGATTCTACTCATGCTCCAAAGCCAGTTTATTCTATTTTTTAATCTCAATTTGCAGGTCTTTTTAGGTGTAAAGATATAATTTAAACGAGCAGGAACAGGCAAATGTTTTGATCACTGCTTTAACTATAGCATTACAATGTCATATTGCAAAGTTGCGCTCCTGAAATAAATCTCAAATCCACGTAAGGGTAAACCTGATCTGCCGTGTTCTGTAGGAAATTATAATAATGAGAAGAACTTTCTGTATGACAATTATTGTCGCCATTTTATTTATTGCTAAAAGCAACGCACAACGTAAAGATTCCACTGCCTTTACGCAATCCATCAGGGGGACCATTACTGATAAAAATTCAGGCCTGCCGATGCCGGGGGTAACAGTAAATTTAACAGGTTACCACCCGCTGTCTGCCACCACCAATAGTTCCGGAGCTTTCCGTTTATCTGGTATCCCTGTAGGTCGCCATAGCCTGCAGATTTCCAGTATTGGCTATCAAACGGTAATGCTGTCAGAGATTCTTGTGACTACCGGGAAAGAAGCCGAAGTAACGGTAGGATTGGAAGCATTAAATAAACAATTGAATGAAGTCAGTATCAGCACTTCATCCGGCAGGAAGCCGCTGAACTTGATGGCCATGTCCAGTGGACGCTCTTTCTCCCCGGAAGAGACCAATCGTTATGCAGGCGCAATGTTTGATCCTGCAAGGATGGCCCAGAGTTTTGCAGGTGTAGTAGCCGGAGGAGATAACAATGAGATCATTGTCAGGGGAAATTCGCCTAAAAGTCTGCAATGGCGATTGGAAGGAATAGAGATCATTAACCCAAATCATTTTGGCGGTCAGGGTGCGGCAGGGGGCGCAGTGAGTATGCTTAATTCAACCGTTTTGTCAACATCAGATTTTTATACCGGTGCTGTGCCGGCAGAATACAACAATGCCACTGCTGGTGTATTCGATTTAAAGTTTAGAAAAGGAAATACCAACAAGCGGGAATATGCATTTACGGCTGGTGTATTGGGAATAGGTGCAACACTGGAGGGGCCGTTTAAAAAGGGAAGTGATGCTGCTTATCTGATCAGTTACCGTTACTCTGCACTGGATCTCCTGCAAAAAGTGGTGAAAGTATCAGATGATGGGGTGCCGAGATATCAGGATTTATCATTTAATTTCCTCATCCCCACTAAAAAAATAGGCACCTTCTCTTTATTCGGGATCGGCGGAGCAGGTGGATTAAAGAATGATGCTGAACATGATTTTTCGAAGTGGGAAGAACGCACCGACGCATATAATACTGATGTGACTTATGCTGCTGCAAGTATGGGTTTAAAACATGTGTACAGTTTTAACAGCAGGTTATATATGAATAATATTATTTCATATTCGGGCGACCGCAGTAAACTGAGAGTGGATACACTCACTCAGACTTATCACGCCAGCAAGATTCAGCAGAATCACTATAACAATTCCGCTATTCGTTATGCCGGGACAATTAATTACCGCGCAGGTGAAGCAAATACTATCCGTGCAGGCGTAAATACAAGTATGTTAAGCTACAACTTATATGAGCAGCAATATAAAAGAGAGCAGGATGCCCTGGCAGAGGTAATCAATGAAAAAGGTGATGCCAGCACCTTTGATGCTTATATAGAAAACAAACATCAGTTTGGCGGTGGACTTTCCCTAAATACCGGTGTTCACGCTAATTATTTTAACCTGAGTGATAGCTGGTCCTTTGAACCGAGGATAGGACTGAATTTACAGGTTAATGATAGTCAGAAATTATCTCTTGCAGGCGGTACCTACAGCAGGCTGGAACCGCTTTCTTATTATTTTGCTAAAAATGAACGCTCAGATTTGTTATCCGCCAGGCAACTGGAACCCACAAAATCTGCTCAGTTAGTAATGGGCTATGAAAATCAGCTTTCAGACCATCTAAAGTTTAAAAGTGAGATTTATTATCAGCATTTATCTAATGTTCCAGTCTCAGTTGACCCTGCTAATCATTTTTCCTTACTCAATGTATCAGATAATTCCGCCATTTTATCTTCAGATTATACCGCACTAACGAATAAGGGGACAGGTAAAAATTATGGTCTGGAACTCTCAATTGAGAAATCTATGCACCGGGGTTATTACTTTATGTTCTCCTCTTCCTTATTTGATTCGAAATTTAAGGCATTAAGCGGACAGGAATTTAACACCACATTTAATACCCGTTATGTCGGAAATCTGATAATAGGTAAAGAATGGGCAACAGGTAAACAGCATAAAAATATGTTTGCCTTGAATGGAAAAATCATCTACGCAGGCGGGAGACGGTATTCACCGATCTTGCTGGAAGAATCCCTTCGTTTAGATGAGCAGGTGATTGATCAGTCTAAAATCAATACGCTCACCGCAGATGCTTATATCCGGGCAGATTTTTCGGCCAGCTACCGTATAAATAGAAAAAAAACAAGCCATTATATCCTGCTGGATATCCAGAATCTGCTGAGTAGGGAAAATAATATGGGTATGTATTATAATCCCAGCAAAAGAACGATTGAAGCCAATAAATGGATAGGCATATTCCCAACAATTAACTACAGGATAGAATTATAATTTTTTTTATTCGCCGGGCATAAGGGTAGATGCCCGGGAAGGTGTTATACCTGTAAATAATTAAAATAAAGAAATGAGATCAAATCAAATACTAAAATCCGTAATAACCAGAACAACGGTTGCTTTTACATTTATACTATGCCTATGCAGTCATACGCTCTTTGCACAACAACAACAACAACAACAACAACAACAGAGGTATGGTAAAATAAATGTTGGATTGGTTTATCCCTTAAGCAGTAACTGGACAGGAGCGCCACTGGATACCAATCAGTTCTCACTTAATTTGCTGGCTGGAGTATCTGCAGGAGAGTACCGTTTTTCTTTTGCGGGCATTTCCAATATCATTCACCATGACGCTAAAGGACTACAGATAGCTGGTTTTTCTAACCATATCGGGAAAAATGCGAATGGACTTTTGATCGCTGGTTTTATGAATACTTCGAAAAGTGGAAAAAATACGGCTATAGCAGGTTTTGGTAATTTTGCTAAAATGGCCAGTAATGTACAGGTGACGGGGATGATTAATATAGGGGGAGATGTGTCCAGTTTGCAAGGTGCAGGTTTCATGAACATTGCCCGGCATGTGAAAGGTTTGCAGATTAGTGGTTTTATGAACAAAGCAAAAAATGTTAAAGGTGTGCAGATTGCTGGTTTTATTAATATTGCAGATACGGCAGATTACCAGATTGGGATTATCAATATTTCCAAAAACGGTAAGATGAGTCTTGGTGCTCAGATAGACGAGAATAATACTACCCTGCTAACTTTCAGGTCAGGTGGACAATCGGTTTATGGTATCATTGGTGCGGGTTATAATTTCAAGAATAAAGGGAACGTTTATGCCATAGAGGCTGGTTTAGGATTACATCTTTATACATCCGGCCTTTTCCACCTGGATACGGAACTTACGCAAGGCAGCCTGTTAAATTTTGAAGGGAGTGCCTCTTACAAATCAACTTTCAGGTTGATGCCTGCTATTGCACTCGCTAAAAAAATCAGTGTATTTGTGTCACCATCTTATAACTATATCAATACAGATGTGATGGAAGACAGACTGCTGAGAAAAAAATATATCGCTTCCTGGAATAAAGACAATGGGCGTAATTTTCACGGTTTATATTTCGGTTATACTGTTGGTGTTATTTTTTCATTACGCTAAACAAAGGTTTAATTTTAAAGGAGATGCCTATATTCGCAACAATAATCAGGCTTGCTCTATATCATATAGCATAAATTATAAAAGCTTTGGATCTGAATAACGAACAACTGATACCCTTACTGCTTGCAGGCGATGAATCTACGTTTGAAAGTGTGTATAAACATTTTTTGAGGCCACTGCATGTTTATGCTATCGCCATCATGAAAGATGAAGACAGGGCAGAGGGAATGGTACAAAACGTATTTTTGAAACTCTGGGATAAAAAAGAGCGGCTATCCTTCAGTGGCTCTCTGCAGGCCTACCTCTATGGTGCTGTTTATCACGAGTGCCTCAACTACCTCAGACATGAAAAGGTGAAAATTAAGCACCAGCAACATGTGGTATACACCATGGGAAATAACGGAGAGGAAAATGGAAACATGGAATTAATGGATCTGAGAGAAAAATTAGCTGTTGCACTGAATGAACTGCCGGAAAAATGCCGCACTATATTTCAGCTCAGCAGATTTGAAGAATTAAAATATCAGGAGATCGCGGACAGGCTTCAGATCTCTATTAAAACAGTAGAGGCTCAAATGGGAAAAGCGCTGAAAATATTAAGGGTTAAACTGGTGGATTTCCTGCCTTTAATCATATGGCTGATCAGTAAAACAAATAACTTTTAATCATGAATACTATGGACGAGTTATTAATCAAATATATTTTAGACGAAGCATCGCCTGCGGAAACTAAAACTATAGAAGAGTGGATCGCTGCAAGTGAATGGAATAGTAAATATTTTGCCCAGTTCAAAATGATATGGGAAACAAGTCTTTCTGTTAAGGTAGAAAGCCGCTTAGATGAAAATAAATCATGGACCGAATTTAAAGAACTGACAGAAAAACGAGGTGAAAACCGTCCGGAGATCGTGCAACTGCCTGGTAGAAGTTTCTACTGGATGAAGATTGCTGCGGTTCTGCTTGTCTTATGCAGTGTTTCCATAATTCTTTTTAACTACCTGAAATCAGGAGAAGAGATCATGTTAAGTATGCAAACCACTGATCAAAGCAGAACAGATACATTATCTGACGGCTCTGTGATCACTTTAAACAAAAATTCTCTATTGTATTATCCCAAAACCTTTAACGGCAATCAAAGGATGGTGACCCTGGGACAGGGGGAAGCCTTTTTTACGATTGCTCATGATAAAAGCAAACCATTTATCATTAAGGTAAAAGACATTAAAGTGCGTGTGGTAGGCACGTCATTTAACATCAGGAATGCAGCTAGTTTAACCGAGGTGATTGTAGAAACCGGCATTGTACAGGTCTTGAGAAAAAAGGTAGTGATCAAACTGACCCCTAAGGAAAAGGTAAGTATCGACTCCCGGTCGGGCGTGTATAAAAAAGGCTTTAGTACTGATCTCTTTTACAACTATTACCGCACCAATGAGATTATAACCAATAATACCCCCTTATGGCGCGTTGCTGAAGTATTGAATGAAATCTATAAAGTTGATATTGTTGTTCCGGATAAAAAGAAGGCTGCTTTACAGCTCAGTACGACCTTACATTATGGTCAGCTGGAAAATAACCTCAACATCATTTGCCAGACCTTCAACTTAAGGGTGCACAGGAAGCAGAATAAAATTATAATTAATTAATCTTGTATTTACAGCAAATGAAATACAAAGCTTTACTGCTGACAACCGTATGTATATTTTTTACATACGGTTTTGTTGCGGGACAAAATAACCTCGGTAGAAATATAGCTTTAAATGTTAAAAACAAGAAGATTTCCGAAGTACTAACGACTATTGGCAGGGATAATAATTTCTATTTTTCTTATAGTAATAACTGGGTTCCGGTTGATAGTGTAATAAATCTATCCTGTAATAAAAGTATCAGGGAAGTACTGGATGATATTTTTAAAGGGAAAGTAGATTACAAAGAAACTCCGGGATATATCATTCTGAAAAGAGCACCATACAGACTGGTTGTTTTTCCGGATAACAGTACGGAACCGGATCAGACCTATGTAATTACCGGCCATGTTGTCGACGAAAACACTGGCGGACGACTTGCCGGAGCATCTGTATTTGAAAAACACGTTCTGGTTTCTACACTAACTGATCAGAATGGTTATTTCAGGTTAAGGATAAAATATAAAGGTCCTGTTACCTTGACAGTGAGCAAAGAGTTATATAAAGACATTGAAGTAAATCTGCTAAATGATGTAACTGTATATCCCACTGCTAAAAACTATTATTACAGTGCTGATACAAGTTATAAAAAAGTGGAGCGGAGTTTATTAGGTCGCTGGTTTATTTCTTCCAGGCAAAAAATCCAGAGTCTGAATATCGGAAACTTCATTTCCACCGTACCCGTTCAGACTTCTTTAACACCCGGCTTGAGTTCACATGGCATGATGAGTAGTCAGGTGATCAATAAGGTATCTTTAAATATGCTGGGTGGCTACACTGCCGGTGTAAATGGCATTGAAGTAGCTGGTCTCTTCAATATCAATAAACTTGACGTCAGATTTATTCAGGTGGCAGGGTTGTTCAATGTAAACGGAGGTAATGTTGCTGGTATCCAGATAGGTGGATTGACTAATCTAGTATACAAAGATACTAAAGGGATGCAGATTGCGGGATTGATCAACGTGGTTAAAGGTACAAGTAAAGGACTGCAAGTTGCGGGGATTTATAATAAGGCCAGTGTGATGAGAGGGGTACATATAGCCGTACTGAATGTCGCAGATACACTTGAGGGATTTGCATTTAATGTTTTGAGTATCTCCAGGAACGGCTATCATCAGATCGCGCTGTATAGTGATGAAACGGTGAATACCTCTCTCTCTTATAAAACAGGTAATCAGCAGTTGTATACCCGCCTTTTAGCAGGGGTCAATTATCTGGATGAACTTAATTTTTACAGCCTCGGTTTTGCTTTAGGACATGATTTTACCATCAATAAACTGCTTACATTGTCTGCCGAAGCATCTACGCAGCAGTTATATACCACGAAATGGAAAAATGATGGTAACTTATATAAGATCAGTACATTACTCAATGTATCCCTGACGCATAAAACTGGTTTATTTTTTGGTCCCTCATTTAAATTCTATCAGGAAGATGCGATGAACAGTAATGCCCTGCAGCGGCTAAACATCAATAAAAATAGGGCAGGGTGGACAGCCGGTATTACGGTCATGTAATATTTACGCCGGTTCTTTTCTGCTCAGGAACCGTAAAAGAGAAGGAAATTACCTTTTCCTTAAGGCTGATATATAAATCTCCTCCACCATTGCTTCTGATATATTCTCTGCACAAATGTAGTCCTAAGCCAACCCCTTTCTCATTTGCCGTTCCATAGGTTGCCTGAATGGAATTGATTTTCATCATCTCAGCGGTATTAATTTTTTCTGTATCAGCCACGGTATTGGAAATACAGATTTCTGCGGCATCAACTGTGTGCTTCAACTTTAATTCCACTTGTTGATATTGCGGCGTAAATTTGATGGCATTATCGATCAGGTTACGCAAGATCAGACGGATTTGATGTTCATCTGCAAAAACAGGATAACTGCCCTCCATACTGATGGCTAAATTGATATGTTTTTTCTCCATCAGTGGAGCGTATACAAGTACCAATTCCTCGATCAGTAGTTTCAGATCAAAAGCTGACGGGTCTTTTGTAATCCCGCTCATCTGACTTTTTGCCCAGTGTAAAAGGTTATTTAAGGTATTGTATATCGTTTCTATGTTCTTTTTATTCTCCTTCAGCATATGCTGAATATCTTCCATGGTCAGTGCGTTCATATCATTTAACGACAGAATGCTGATCAGGCTATTGAGCGGACTTCTAAGGTCATGCGCAATAATAGAGAAAAGCTTGTTTTTAACCGCATCAGATGATTCGAGCTCGGCAATAGTGCTGGTCAGCAGTTTGGTTCGTTTTTGTACCAGTTCTTCCAATCGCTGATTCTGATCCTGAACCAGCATCAGGTTTTCATCACGCACACGCTGTTCTGTCTCGATAATAATCTTGTAACGGTCGCCGAGTGCAAAAGAAAGCAGCAGTAATTCTAAAGTTGATCCTATGGGAACCAGCTCCATCGTGAAGTCCTTCACTTCCAGTGCCCCTGCAAGACTAAAAGTAACAATGCCTACTGTTACCCAGATAAAAAACCAGGCTATAATATAATATTTAGCCGGTTTGTGGCCCCTTCTGTAGGCGATGATACCAGAAATCCAAAGCACTACCGATACCGTAACTGTAAGCAGTTGTGCGATGGAGGCCGAAAGACTTTTGTGCCCCGAGATACTGGTGAAAAATAAAACAATTCCACACAGACCCAGAAAGTAATAAAACTTGAGCATGCCCGGCACTGTCCGTTCCAAATTCAGGAATTTTCTGCAAAAGATCAGTGAAGTAATCACGGAAAGACTTAAAAATACATGGGGAAAACGACTGAATACTATTCTCAGATCTTCTCCGAACAGAAATCCATAACCCCTGATATATACCATCAGGTAAAGTGAAAGTGTCAAAACATATAAAGTATAATACAAGTATGTTTTGTCTTTCAGACTAAAATAGAGAAATAAATTAAATAACAATAAGGCAATTAAGACGCCAACATAAATATATTCTATCCTGTCTTTCAGCGCTTTTCCCTTTAATAAGTTGTCTGCTGTAGCCAGTTTTATAGGGACCAGCATAATATTGTTTGTCCGTAACCTCAGATAGGTAGGTTTAACCAATTTATTTCCGTTAAAGGGAAGCTTGAAGACAAAGTTGTTCTCTACAGCAACACCTGGCATGGTATAACATAGGCTGCCGGATTTTACTATTTTATAGTTCCCATCCTCTCCAGTAAGGTGGCACTCCACATGTTCTATGTTTGGTGCATCTACAATCAGGTAAATCTGATCCCTTTCGGTATATTGCGGATCAATTTTGATCCAGATGGCAGCGCTGCTATTCCCAAAATTGAGTATTTCCTTTTTTCCGGGCAGGAATCTTCCTTTGCTTTCCAATTCCTTTACCTGATCTAAAGAAAGACGCGCGGTTTTATCTACAAAATAGGTGATGCTTTTGCCAATATTATGGTAATCAGGAGTGATTGTCTGACTGTATACACTAAGACTGGCTGATAGATATAAAAGGAAAAAAAGTAATGCTGAAAAAGAGCGCATAGGAATATTTGGCCATAAAAATAATAGAATATTTTAGCACATCAAACGCCTTATGTTAAATTGCTAAATTAATTCAGCAAATGCAGGAAAGGTGTTTTGATAATTCGTTTATCAGCAGAACCATCTATGGAATCGGTTTAAAAAGCTGCAAGATGTATTAAAATAGCGTTACTTTGTGATCAGCTATCTTTTCCAACATGACAAAAAAAAATTCTACCCCTCAACAGGATATCAAAGTTACAGTTGACGCTATTGTTTTTGGATATACCCAGGAGAATGGGATATCAGTCCTGCTGATTAAACGAAAGATCGAACCCTTCATCAACGAGTGGGCATTACCGGGTGGATTTGTTTTGAATGACGAAACGCTGGAGGAAGCGGTAGAACGTGAACTCAAGGAAGAAGCCGGCGTCTCTATTAACTATCTGGAGCAGTTGTTTACTTTCGGGAAGCCCTCGAGGGATCCCAGAACGAGGGTGATTTCTGTATCTTATTTTGGAATGGTTAAATCTTCCGACTATAGCCTGCTCGCGTCTACGGATGCTGCAGCAGCGGAATGGTTCAATATCTATGAGCTGCCATCGCTTGCCTTTGATCATAAAGAGATTGTCGAAAAAGCAATTGCCCGTTTGAGAGCAAAAATTGTTTATGAACCGATAGGTTTTGAACTGCTGGACCGTAAGTTTCTTTTCTCTGATCTGGAGCAATTATATATGAAACTATTGGGGCGTGAAATTGACCGCCGAAACTTTAAACGAAAAATTATGTCTTTAGGCCTAATTATTGAACTAGAGGAAAAGGCACCGGTTTTAACTGCTGGCCGCCCGGGGAAATTATATTCCTTCGATAGTGAAAAATATAAACAGCTTAAAGTCAATGGTTTCGATCTTAATAAACTCCTGTAATAGAGAATGATAGGTGTCCTGTGAATTAATTTGTGTAAAATAAACACAAATTAATTTGGATAAGAAATAATAAAGACTTTAATTTGTGTCATAGTAACGCAAATAGATATGAGAGTTTTAAATTTATCAACCGGATTCAACCCATTTCAATCTTCAATAGAAGAGATAGAAAGCAACAGCTTTTTATTTAGTGGGGGCGAAGTACACATTAAACTACAAGGTAGTGCAGATGATGTGCTGATTTCTACAAGACTAAATGATTCAAATGATATCATGAAGTTATTATTATCTGTCGATGCCCTGCGTCGCAGTGGCACCAAAAACATCAGCGTTTTTATTCCTTATCTGCCCTATGCACGTCAGGACAGAGTGATGGTTGCCGGCGAACCTTTGTCCATCAAGGTAATGTGCAACCTGATCAATAGCTGCGGTTTTGAAAAGGTATATGTATATGATGTACACTCGGAAGTATCACTAGCCCTTTTGGAAAACTGCGAACTGATTAGCAATTATAGCCTGGTAAAGGAAGTGTTGAAGGACCGTACAGATTATCTGCTGGTTTCTCCCGATGCCGGAGCACTGAAAAAAATATATAAACTTGCGGAGGCGCTCAATTACACCGACGATATTGTTTTGTGTAATAAAGTAAGGGACGTCAGCAACGGCAGGATCAAACAGATCACGGTAGATCAGGATGATCTGCAGGGTAAAGACTGTTTCATCATTGATGATATCTGTGATGGGGGAGCAACCTTTGTAGGTGTGGCTAAAGAACTGAAAAAGCGCAATGCTGGTAAAGTAAGCCTAATTGTTTCACACGGCATCATGTCTCACGGAGAAACGGAACTGGTCGACTGGATTGATCACATCTATACGACCGACTCGATAAAAGACCTTCAGTCAGCACTCATCAGCAGAATTTCGCTGTCTGACCTGATCCAATTATAATCTCATTCATCATTAAAATCTAAAACCATGAACAATATCCTTTTACAAACCGACGTCTACAAAATGGGACATATGGAACAATATGCTCCAGGATGTAATAAAGTTTATTCTTATCTGACTGCACGCAGTGACAAAAACTTTGATGAAACTGTATTTTTTGGCCTGCAATACTATATCAAAAGATATCTTTCAACACCGATTACTCCAGAAATGGGTGAAGAATTTCTGACTTACCGCAAAATGATTCTTGGCAGTAATTCTGAAGAAGTAGCAACTAAAATCAGGGCACTGTGCCAGCTGGGTTATCTGCCAATAGAAATCAAAGCCGTGGAAGAAGGTACAATTATGCCGGTAAGAAACGTGCTGATGACCATCACCAATACTCATCCTGATTTTTACTGGGTAGTGGGATTCATGGAAAGTCTGCTGTTAAAACTGTGGTATACCATTACGGTTGCTACCTGCAGTCACCAATACCGTAAAATTGTTAATAAGTACTTCAACCAGACCGATGAGGAAACAATGGATGCTGCAAAAGATTTCCAGGTGCATGACTTTGGCTACCGTGGGGATGCTTCTGAGGAAGGTGCAGCCATCAGTGGTGTAGCGCATTTATTATCTTTCCTGGGCAGCGATAATGTACCTGCACTACCTTGTGCAGTAGAGTTTTATAATGCAGATATCAATGGTGCTCCGATTTTACTTTCTGTTCCGGCAAGTGAACACAGTGTAATGTGCTCTTTCGGCAGGGAAGATGAGATTGGTGCCTTTCGTCATATGCTGGACTTATATCCGACAGGAATCGTGTCTATCGTATCTGATACTTTTGATGTATATACTGTATTGACTGATTTTGCTGAAACGTTAAAGGAGGTTATTCTTGCCAGAGATGGTAAAGTTGTTTTCAGACCGGATAGTGGTAATCCGGAATATATCATCTGCGGTAACCCGGAAGCAGTGGAGGGTAGTAATGAGTGGAAAGGTGCGATCCGTCTGCTGGATGAGAAATTTGGCTCAAGTGTTAACAGTAAAGGATATAAAGTGCTTAATCCTAAAGTAGGTTTGATTTACGGTGATGGAATGTATATAGAAAGGTATATCCGTACACTGGAACGTCTTAAAGAAATGGGTTATGCGGCAAGTAATCTCGTGATCGGGGTGGGAGGAATATTGCGTAACTATAGTCGCGATACCCTCGGTTTTGCTATCAAAGCTACTTATGTAGAAGTAAACGGGGAACCTAGAGAAATTGAGAAAGACCCTATTACCGACCGTAAAAAGAAATCACATAAAGGTCTGTTGAGCTTGTTAAAAGAGGGCAATGAATACCTGACTAAAGATCAGTGTAATGTAGAAGAAGAAGCCAATTCTTTGCTAAAAGTAGTGTACCGTGACGGAAAGCTGATGAGGGAAACCAATCTGGCAGCAATCAGGACGCTGGTAAAAGAACAGGAAGAAATAGAAGTTACAGCCTTGTAGCTCATGGAAGCGCAGCTGCTGCTGAACAAGATCATCTCCTCACGCCAGGCGGAGGAGATGTTAAGCATCCGTAATTTCAAAAAGGAATATGTAGAGATAGTGAAAATGCTGCATCCTGATGTCTGTGCATTGCCGATGGCAGGTGATGCCATGGCCAAAATGAACGTCTACCGTAAAGAAATGGATAAGTATCAGCAGGGCGAAGATGATGCAGGATTATTTGTATTTGTTGCAGAAAATGAAGTGGCATTCAAAGGAGACGAGGAGTTACTGAAACGTTCCTTTCATAACTATCAGCTACTCATGTCGATGAATGATGAAAGTGCTGTCCATTTTAAAAAGTACCTGCCGCAAAGCCTGTTTTTTAAGGATGGTGAACTACATGTTAAAAGTGAGTTCAGGATGTTGCCTTTAAGTCATCTGACGCTTACACATGAACATGCCGACTGGATCCTGAGCCGTATTTTCGAACTCATTTCCTGGTTCCATCAGAAGGGATACGGCCATATGGGAATCAATCCGGAGTCGGTATTTATCGTTCCTGAAACACATGGTATAGTCTGTGTCTCTTTTTATCACTTTACCCGCCTGGATACCAAACCAGAAAGCTTGTCCGGGCGCTACCTTAGCTGGTATCCTGCAATAGTGTTCAAACAAAAAAAGGCTATTCAGTATATTGATACCAGCCTGGCTCAGCGAACTGCTATTTATGCGATGGGAGATCGTTCAGGTAACGGCATTGTATTAAAGAAATCAGTAAATCCGGAACTGGCCGACTTTTTAATCTCACCACATTATTCCAGTTATCAGGGCTACCAGGAATTCAGAAAATTATTGTTCCGTTTATTCGGAAAACCAACGTTTCACCAGTTAAACATTTAATTATGGGATACACAAGATGGTCTGATGATGCTTATAGCAATCTGAAAGACAGCCGCACCAATTCAAGTGTGGATGATATTTTTACCAATAACAAAAGCGGAAGGGCGGCTGACGCAATGCTGCCTGCCGGGGTTCAGTTCAGGGAAAGCAGGGATTCTGATATCCATCCCGATTCTTTATCTATTGCCGTATTTTTAGATGTTACAGGAAGTATGGGAAGGATCCCGGAAATTCTGGTACGTGAAAAACTAGGTTCATTGATGAACACGCTGATTAGCCATGGTGTGCTCCATCCGCAGATATTATTTGGCGGAATCGGCGACCATCTCTCTGATCAGTATCCGCTTCAGATCGGGCAGTTTGAGAGTGGTACTGAAGAACTGGATAAATGGCTTACGGAAATCTTTCTGGAAGGAGGGGGGGGAGGCCAAAACCGCGAATCTTACCTGCTGGCATGGCTTTTTGCAGCCAGACATACCAGTTCTGATTGTTTTGAAAAACGGGGACAAAAAGGTTTCCTTTTTACCATCGGTGACGAATCTAACTGGGATAAACTGGAAAAAAAGCGCCTGATTAAAATAATGGGTTATCCGGAGGCGGTTGACCTTACTGATCAACAACTCCTGGAAGAGGTACAGCGCAGTTATCATGTATTTCATATCCATATTAATGAAGCTTCCTATAAAAATGATCCTGTGGTTTTGGGTTACTGGAGAACGATGCTTGGAGAACGTCTGATCATCTTAGATGACTATAATGCCATTGCAGAGACCATTGCAGCCACGGTCGCGGTAATCTATGGTGTAGAACTGCAGGATATTTTAAGTTCGTTCGATAATAAAACGGCCGGCACTGTGGGCAATGCGCTGATGAATATAGGTCATACAGCAATAATACCGACAGATCAAAAAAAGGGATTGATTTCCAGAATTTTCAAATTATGAGCAGTAAAGCCAGCATAGTTATCGGTCTGGGTTTTGGCGATGAGGGGAAGGGACTGACCACAGATTATCTCTGTAGCCAGTCCCTTTCTCCGCTTGTGATTCGTTTCAATGGTGGTCAGCAGGCGGGACATACGGTATGTACTGCAACCGGTCTCCGCCATGTGTTTTCCAGTTTCGGCGCAGGTACTCTTCGTGGGGCAGCGACTTATTGGTCAGCAGGCTGTACCCTGTCGCCCTCAGCACTTTTAAACGAATACCGTGCATTGAACAGCACAGGGATTTCTCCGCGATTATACCTGGATGAGTTTTGTGCAGTCACTACCCACTACGACGTATTGTACAACCGACTTTTGGAGCAGCAACGCGGTTCTGCAAGGCATGGAAGCTGTGGAATGGGATTTGGAAATACCCTACAGCGGCATGAGGCACAGGTAAGCTTTGTAGCAGGCGACCTGATTTATCCGGAACGCTGTTTAGACAAATTGAAACAAATCAGACTATATTATGCCCTTAAGGCTAAAACCGAATTGACTATTGATTTTACTGAACTTCATCATGATGCCGAAGATCGGCGGTTTATGGATTATTTGGCTGAACTGCAACTGCTCCTCAATGAGAACATTTGTATCACCTCAGAACAGGTGATTTTTGAAGATCCACAATGGGATCAATATGTATTTGAAGGTGCACAAGGTGTTTTGCTGGATATGGATTTTGGCTATTTCCCTCATGTAACCCGTAGCCATACCACGTCTAAAAATGCGTTGGATCTGATCCGCAGAAACAAAAACACTATCTCGTCCGCAACGCTTTATGCTGTTAGCCGGGTTTACCATACCCGCCATGGTCAGGGGCCTTTTGTGGCACATGCAGATCAATTGCTGCTGAAAAATAATGAGATGGAGACAAATGTATTGAATGATTTTCAGGGAAATTTCAGAACAGGACCACTAGATTTGGATCAGCTGAATTACGCCATAAAATCGGAGATGTCCCAAAATAATGGCATTGCTAAACAACTGATACTTACCTGCGCTGACCAAATAGATGAAGACTACCTTCCCTATACAGTAGCTGGGGAACTGCATACCGGATCTTTAAAAGAGATCCTCTCGTTCCTTAACACTTCCTTTAATGAAATAATGATTAGTCGTAGCCCATATGCAGAAAACCTGCAGAGAGCGGGATTTTAGATTGCTATTTGACACTTTTTTTAATCACTATAAAATATCCAACCAGGAAAAGAACTGCTGCATAAATCAGGCTGGCATAGATTTCCTGCGTAAAGATCTCTCCTGCTGCCCCCTCTTTTCTCGTTGAGATGACCATGGTAGCATGACCGTAAGGTATAAAATAGGCATACTCCCATCCTTTAGTCACGGCTATTATTCCTGCGATCAGGCCGATAAAACCGATACCCATTGGCTTAAGAAAATCGCTCCAGATGAGACTGATGATAAACTGCACCGACAGCATGCCCAGAGACGATAGAAATAACCGGGTATAGATCGTAGACAGAAAGTCAAGTGGCGAATAGTCATTGAATTTATAATCATTGTTCAGTACATGCAATAGGTGACCAAAAGCAAGGCTAAGTGCAAAAAATAAAAACAAACAGATAAAGATCAGCAGTACCGCGTATATGTATTTAGCTGCATAGATAGAAAACTTGTTTAGCGGCTGTGCGAAAAGCGATTTCCAGGTATCATTTTTATGTTCAATATTGTTAACAGAAAAGGCCATAAAGATCACATAAAATGGCAGGATAAGGGAACCCATTATCCCCATAATACTACCAATGTAATTCATCCATAAAACTGGTGGTGAATACAGCTGTGCAAGGATCTTTTCTGATTTAAAATAAAATGCTGCGGTTACTAATGAACAAATGGTTAGTGGTAACAATATGGAAGCCCAGAAAGCTAATGTTTTTCTGGATTTATAGAATTCTGATTGCAGGGAGATGAGTAGCGCATGCATATTAATTGGTTTTCGTAATATCCAGGAATAAACGTTCAAGATCTTTCTTTACAAAGTGGATACTGTAAACAATAAAACCCTGCTGAACCAGGAGGGTATTAATTTTCCCCGTTTCGGCAGTCGACTGGAAAGGAAGCTGAATAGTGTCCTCATTAATGTTGCTGATTACATAACCTAAACTGCTGAGAAAAGCAGCAGCAGCTTCCCTATTATCCGTCTGTATTTCTACCACCGGCGTATTAAAAGTCTGCAATTCATTTATTGTACCCTGAAAAAGTAATTTTCCTTTATTCAGGATACCCACATGTGTAGCTACCTTTTCTATTTCATTGAGCAGGTGGCTGGAAACGAGGATAGTTTTATTGTGTTTAACGGTGAGTTCTGACATTAAGTTACGGATCTCAATAATCCCGTTCGGGTCAAGTCCGTTAGTAGGTTCATCAAGCAATAACAATTCTGCATCAGATAACAGGGCAAGTGCAATTCCAAGTCGCTGTTTCATGCCCAGCGAATA
>Ga0247813_10000397_pt1 | contig 42726 bp, 33 predicted proteins | sample UWRJL169409C1_FD_180719 | JGI IMG/M metagenome (GOLD analysis project Ga0247813, IMG submission 180719) | Plant litter microbial communities from Arlington Agricultural Research Station in Wisconsin, United States - UWRJ-L169-409C-1 | ecosystem: Environmental > Terrestrial > Plant litter >... | reverse complement strand
ACCGTCCTCTCGACATGCAGATGGCCCAGTCCGGCGGCGCGGATTTCTACTGCGAAAAATATCCGGCGCTCGAGGATCTGATCATTCTCTTCGACGGGAAGACCTTTTTCCCGCCCTTGCCCTCGCTCGATTTCGGCTGATCCCCTCCGCACCCTTTCCTTTCCAAGCCTCAACTCCCACCGCTCCCATGTCCGCGAACCAACTGCTCAATACCACCCTCACCCAAGACCGCGACGCCCTCGTTTCCGAATGGGTTAAAATCCAGCTCTCCGTCATCAGCCAGCAAGGCCTCATCTCCGAGTCCGGTCTGCGCGAGCAATGCACGACGTTCCTCCAGCTCCTGGTGGCATCGCCGCTCACCCGCTTCGACGCCGGCTCCAAACCGTGGTCCGATCTCCGCGACTTCCTCACCGAGGTATCCTCCTCGCGCGGCCGCCAGGGCTTCACCCCGACCGAGACCGCACTCTTTGTTTTCTCCCTGAAGACGCCGCTCTTCCACCGCCTGCGCAACGCCGCCGGCGCCGACTCCGCCCTCGCCTTCGACAGCCTGCTCCTGGCGAGCACCCTCCTCGACGACCTCGGCCTTTTCACGACCGATTCCTATCAGAAAACCCGCGAGGATGTCATCCGCCGCCAGCAGCAGGACCTGCTCGAGCTCTCCACCCCCGTCGTGAAACTCTGGGACGGCATCCTTGCCCTGCCCCTCGTCGGCACGCTCGACAGCGCCCGCACCCAGGTCGTCATGGAGTCCCTCCTCCAGAAGATCGTCGATACCGGCTCCGACGTCGCGATCATCGACATCACCGGCGTCCCCACCGTCGACACGCTCGTCGCCCAGCATCTCCTCAAGACGATCACCGCCGCCCGCCTCATGGGCGCCGATTGCATCATCAGCGGCGTCCGCCCCCAGATCGCCCAGACCATCGTCCACCTCGGCGTGAACCTCGGCGAAGTCAGCACCAAGGCCAACCTCGCCGACGCCTTCCGCCTGGCCCTCGAGCGCACCAAGCAACTGCACAAGGTGAATTCCCTCTGATATGGAGCGCATCCCTATTCTCAAGATGGGCGAGTTCCTGCTCGTCACCATCCAGGTCGACATGCACGACCAGCTCGCCCTCACGCTCCAGGACGACATCACCTCCCGCATCGCCGCCACCGGCGCCCGCGGCCTCCTCCTCGACATCTCCTCCGTGGAAATCGTGGATTCGTTCATCGGCCGCATGCTCGTCAACATTTCCCTCATGGCCCGCATCCTCGGCGCCGAGACCGTGGTCGTCGGCATGCGCCCCGCCGTGGCCATCACCTTGGTCGAGCTCGGGCTCTCCCTGCCCGGCGTGCGCACCGCCCTCGATGTGGACAAGGGCATGACCGCCCTCCGCGCCTCGTTGTAAGGCGTCATTCCCACCGTGCCCCCCGCACCCAAAACGCTCCCGCTTCGCTGCGAGAGCGACATCGTCCAAGCTCGCCGCGAAGTGCGCGATCTCACCATCCGCCTCGGCTGGAGCCTGATCGAACAAACCAAGTTCGTCACCGCCACCAGCGAGATCGCCCGCAACACCCTCGTCCATGGACGCGGCGGCCAGATGACCGTCGAGGAATTTTCCCGCGACGGCCGTCACGGCATCCGCCTCGTTTTCACCGACGAAGGCCCCGGCATTCCCGACCTCGTGCTCGCCATGCGCGACGGCTACACCACCGGCAACGGCATGGGCCTCGGCCTCTCCGGCTCCAAGCGGCTCGTCAACGAGTTCGATCTCCAGTCCGAGGTCGGCAAAGGCACCCGCATCACCCTCGTTAAATGGATCGGCCGCTGATGACGCTTTCGCCCTCCCTCTCCCTGCCCGTCACGGAAAACAGCCAGGTCGGCGAAGCCCGCCGCCTGTTTGTGCGCCTCGCCGCCTCCGCCGGACTTTCCGGCGACGATTGCGCCCGCGTCGGCCTCATCGCCACCGAACTCGGCACCAATCTCGTCAAACACGCGCGCAACGGCGAACTCCTCGGCCGCTCCCTCGCCAACGAGGGCGGCGCCGGCATCGCCATCCACGCCGTCGATCGCGGCCCCGGCATAAAAAACATCGAGGAATGCCTTCGGGACGGCTTCTCCACCGCCGGCAGCTCCGGCACCGGCCTCGGCTCCCTCCGCCGTCAGTCCGACTCGTTTCAGATCTACTCGCTCGACAAGGTCGGCACCGTCATCGCCCTCCACATTTTCACCTCCCCGCCGGTTGCGTCCGGTTTTGAGGCCGGCCTCATCACCAGCCCCATTCTCGGCGAAAGCGAGTGCGGCGACGCCGGCCTGGTCCTGCACCAGGGCGGCCACACCACCTGCCTGCTCGCCGACGGCCTCGGCCACGGCCCGCAGGCCGCCGAGGCTTCCGACGAAGCCGTGCGCATCGCCCGCGCCCACCCCGGCCGCGAGCCCGCCGATCTCATGCTGCTCGTTCACGACGCCCTGAAAAAAACCCGGGGCGCCGCCGTCTCCATCGTTCGCATCACTCCGGACACCGGCCGCCTCGCCTATTGCAGCGTGGGCAACATCTCCACGTCGCTGGTCCGCCACGGCTTCGCCAAAACCCTCCCCACCGGCAACGGCATCGTCGGCCACGTGCTTCCCAGGCTTGAGACCACCGTCCTCCCCTGGACCGGCCAGGATATGCTCGTCATGCACTCCGACGGACTCCACGCCAACACCCAGACCTACAGCCAGCCCGGCCTCCTCGTGCGCCCCGCCCCGCTCATCGCCGGCATGCTTTACGCCTGCCAGAAACGCGGCCGCGACGACGCCTCCGTCCTCGTCCTGCGCTCCGCCGAACAGCCATGACCATCCCGCTGCTCACCGTCGATCTGCGCCACGAGTCCCACATCGTGCTCGCCCGTCGCCGCGCGCGTGACATCGCGAGCATCCTCGGCTTCGACCACCAGGACTGCGTGCGCATCGCCACCACCGTCTCCGAGATCGCCCGCAACGCCTGGCGCTACGCCGGCGGCGGCCGCCTCGAATACCGGCTCGTCCGCGAGGACCACCACGACGTCTTCGTCATCGATGTCCGCGACCAGGGCCCGGGCATTCCCAATCTCAACGAGATCCTCGACGGCCGCTATCGCTCCTCCACCGGCATGGGCCTCGGCATTCTCTCCGGCCGGCGGCTCATGCACCGGCTCGACATCAAAACCTCCGCCCAGGGCACCGTGGTCAGCCTCGGCCGGATGCTGCCGGCCCGCTCCACCGAGTCGCTTCCCGCCATCGCCGACCGCGTGGCCAGGGAACTCCTCCAATTTCGCGGCACCGACGCGATCTCCGAGGTCGAGGACCGCAACCACGAGCTGTTGCAGGCCCTCGCCGAACAGGCGCGCAGCCAGTCGGAACTTTCCCAGGTCAACCGCGAGCTCGAGGAAACCAACCGCGGCGTCGTCGCCCTTTACGCCGAGCTCGATGACCGCGCCCGCGAGATCCAGAAGGTCGTCGATCTCAAGGCGCGCTTCCTCTCCAACATCACCCACGAGTTCCGCACCCCGCTCAATTCCATCATCGGCCTCTCGCGCATGCTCCTCGAGCGCATCGACGGCGACCTCACCCCCGAGCAGGAAAAACAAACCCGCTTCATCCACCGCGCCGCCCGCGATCTCACCGACCTCGTCAACGATCTCCTCGATCTCGCCAAGGCCGACGCCGGCAAGGTCGAGCTCACCCCCGTCGTCATTTCGCTGGAGGAGTTGTTCGCCACGTTGCGCGGCATGTTGCGCCCGCTCGTCGAGCACAACCCCGCCGTCACCCTCGTCTTCAACGCGCCGCCCGCCCTGTCCAGGATCGTCACCGACGAACGCAAGCTCTCCCAGATCCTGCGCAACCTCATCTCCAACGCCCTCAAATACACGCCTTCCGGCGAAGTCCGCGTCAGCGCCCAGATCGAGGGCCCGCGCATTGTCTTCCGCGTGCGCGACACCGGCATCGGCATTCCGGCCGAACACCAGGACAAGATCTTCGAGGAGTTCTACCAGGTGCGGAATCCCCTCCAGCAAAAGATCAAGGGCACCGGGCTCGGACTCGCCCTGTCACGGCGTCTCGCCGACTTGCTCGGCGGCTCCATTTCCGTCCAAAGCACCTTCGGGGTCGGCTCGACCTTCCAGGTCGATCTTCCGCTTTCCCCCGCCTCGCATGAGCCGTCTTCCGATCCGGCCGCGCCGGCCGCCGCGGCCGAAAAGGAACTCACCCAGCTCGTCCTCTTTGTCGACGACCGTGTCGAAGCCTTGTTCGGCTACGAGCGCACCCTCGAGCACACGTCGTTCAAGGCGATCCTCGCCCGCGACACGCAGGAGGCCCTCAACATCCTCAAGCGCGTCACCGTCTCCGCCATCGTCACCGCCACCGCGCGCGCCGCCCAAATGCTCGCCGCCTTGCTGCCGCCGTCCTCGTCCCTCATTCCCGCCTTCATCGTCGCCGGCGAAAAAACCCCGGCCGACGACGAGCCGTCCAGCCTCATCGACGCCTTTATCCCCGCCTCCCCCACCACTCCTCAGTTGCTCGACTGCCTGCAAAAACTCGTCTCCCCCGCGCACCTTTCGGTCCTCGTCATCGACGACAGCCCTGAAGCCCGCCAGCAACTGCGCTCCATTCTGGAAGAGTTCCACCTCGGCGTCCTCGAGGCCGGCGACGCCGCCTCCGCCCTCGCGGTCATCCGCGAAAAACGCCCCGCCCTCGTCTTCTCCGAAATCGTCTTCTCCGACAGCATCGGCATCCACTTCGTCGCCGAGCTCCACCAGGCCGTCGCCGACGGCGCGTTGATCATCCATTCGTCCCGCATCTTCAGCGACGACGAACGCGATTACCTCAAGCGCCACGCCACCGCCCTCGTGCGCAAGGGCCCCGCCAGCGACTCCGCCTACCGCACCGCCATCATCCATGAGCTCGCCCGCTCCCGACGCAGAAACCTACGAACATGAACAGCCAATCCACCCTTCTCGTCGTCGATGACAACGAGCAAAACCGCTACGTTCATGTCCGCTACCTCGAGCGCGCCGGCTTCACCGTCCGCCAGGCCTCCTCCGGCGCCGAAGGCCTTCGCATGGCCCCCGAGGCCGACCTCGTGATCCTCGACGTCCGCCTCCCCGACATGAGCGGCTTCGAGGTCTGCCGCCAGCTGAAGCAGGACGCCGAAACCTCCAGCATCCCCGTCCTGCAAACCTCCGCCGCCTTCACCGCCGTCGGCGACCGCGTGGTCGGACTCCAGCAGGGTGCCGACGCCTACCTGTGCATTCCCGTCGAGGCCGACGAACTCATCGCCACCGTCCTCGCCCTCCTGCGCACGCGCCAGGCCGAGCTCAACGCCCAGACGATGGCCGCCGAGTGGCAGCTCACCTTCGACGCCATCACCGACGGCATCTGCCTGCTCACCGAGGAGCTCACCATCGCCCGCTACAACCGCGCCTTCGCCACCCTCGTCCACCACGCCGACCCGCTCATCGGCCAGTGGATCACCGACGTGCTCGCCGTGGACGACGCCCCCGCCCTCGTCTCCTTGTTCAAAAACCCGCAGGGCGGGGAACTGGAACTCACCGCCGGGGAACGCAGCCTCCGCGTGCGCGTGGACACCGTGCAATCCGCCAGCCTGCCCGACAGCAAAGTCTGCATCGTCGCCGACATCACCAAGCTGAAAGCCACCCAGGAATCCCTCCGCAAAGCCGAGGCCGGTCTCGCCGCCTACGCCTCCGAACTGGAATCCCGCGTCGCCACGCGCACCCGCGAACTCAACGAGCGCAACTCCGAGCTGGAGTCCTTCACGTATTCGGTTTCCCACGACTTGCGCGCGCCCCTGCGCACCATGCAGAACTTTGCCAACGTCCTCCTGGATGAGACCGGTGAAAATCTCTCGCCCGTTCACCGCGACTACCTCGAACGCATCGGCCGCGCCGCCACCCGCATGGACCAGCTCACCATCGACATGCTCCATTACAGCCAGCTCGGCCGCTCCGAGCTCGCCGTGGAGCCGGTGCTCCTGCAGCCGCTCGTCAACCGTCTCGTGGAGGAACGCCGCGAGCGCGCCGACGCCGGCACCTCCCGTTTCGAGATCGCCGGTCCCCTTCCCTCGGTCGTCGCCAGCGAAGCCGGCCTGACCCAGGCGCTCGGCAATCTGCTGGATAACGCGCTCAAGTTCGCCCGTCCCGGCGTGCCCGCCGTCATCCGCTGCTCCGCCCGCAACGAAGGCGGCCAGGTGGTCCTCGTCATCGAGGACAACGGCATCGGCATCGACCCCCGTCATTTTCAGAAAATCTTCCTCCCCTTCGAGCGCCTCAACCCGTCGCAGTCGGTCCCCGGCACCGGCATCGGCCTGGCGATCGTGCAGCGGTGCATCGATAAAATGAGAGGCCAGATCGGCGTCGCCTCCACCCCCGGCCAGGGCTCGACCTTCTCCATCACGCTCCCCGCCGCGTAAAGCGCGCCCCTACAATTCCGACGTAGGGGCGTGGCTCGCCCACGCCCGATCCGGAGCTTTCATCTTAATCAGCGGTGTTGCGCACCGCTCCCAGCCACGTCTCCGTCAACTGCCGCGCCGTTTCAAAAAACTGCGACCCCGAGGTGGGCTTGAGCAGATACTCCGTCGCCCCGAGTTGCTCCGCCCGCTGACGATCCTCCAGCCGTCCCGACGACGAGAAAATCACCACCGGCAGCGCCTTGAATTCCGGCTGGCCCCGCAGCCATTCGAGCACTTCGAACCCCGACCGGATCGGCAGGTTTAAATCCAGCAGCACAAAGGTCGGCAGCGGGTGTTGCGCCCTGTCCGCGTAAGGCTCCTGCCCCGCGAAATACGAGATCGCCCGGGCCCCGTCCCCCACCGCATGAAAGCGCTCGTGCACCCCGAGTTTGCGGAAGGCGTTGCGCATAAAAAACACGTCGTCCTCCTCGTCCTCCACATAGAGAACGCGGGCCTTTTCCAGTGGGGTGCTCATGCGCTCAACGCGTCGTTCTCCGCCGCTTTTAATTCGATCCAGAAACGGCTGCCCTGGCCCGGCTCCGACTCCACTCCGACCGAGCCGCCCATGCGTTCGACGACTTTTTTCACCAGCGCCAGGCCGATGCCCGTGCCTTCGTAATCCTTGCTCAGCCGCTGGAACATCACGAACACGCGCGACTGCAGCTCCTTCGGGATGCCGATGCCGTTGTCCTCGCACACAAACCTCACCGCATCGCCATGCCGTTCACTCGTGATGCGCACCTGCGGCACCCGGCCGGCCGGCACGAACTTCACCGCGTTGCCGAGCAGATTGGAGAAACACTGCGTCAGCCCCGCTTCATTGCCGAGCACCCGCGGCAGTTCCCCGACGATCTCGATGCGCGCCTTCGGTTCCTGGAAAATCGGGTAGGACTCGATCATGCCGCGCAGCAACCGGCCCACATCGACCGGCTCCTTCGGCATCTCATGGCGCACCGCTCGACTGTAGCTCAGCGCGTCGGTGATCAACCGGTCCATGCGCCCCGCCGCCGTGGTGATGCGGCTCAGGTAGCCCCGGCTCTCTTCGTTGAGCGAGGGCCCGCCTTCCTCGGCCAGCAATCCCGCGAACCCGTGCATCGCCCGCAGCGGCGCGCGCAGGTCGTGCGTGATCGTGTAGGAGAAATGCTCCAGCTCGTTCACCATCTCCTGCAACTCCGCCGTGCGTTCCTTCACCACGCGGTCGAGGTCCGTGTTGGCCCGCAGCAACTCCGTCTGCAACCGGCGTGAATCCATCAGCAGCGAGCACTGCGCCGACATCCACTCGATGATCTTGAACTGCTCGCTCGTCCACTCGTGCTGGTGGTCCGAATACACCTTCACCACCCCCGCCGTCTTGCCCGCGATCCGCAGCGGCGTCGCCAGCACCGAACGGAACATCCGCTCGGTCGTCTGCGCGCCTTCCAGATCGGGCCGCAGCCGCAAATCCGGCACGCAGGCCGTGCGGTTGTGCCCCATCACGATCGCCGCGAACGACCGGTCAAACGCCCACCGGCGCGTCGGCAGCCCCACCGGCCCCGCGTGCGCCAGCACCACCAGATCGTTCCCTTCTTTCTCCAGGATCACCGCCGCCGAGGCCGCGTCACCCAGAAGCGACATCAACAGGTGGCAGATGCGCTCCGGCAGGTCCCGCGCGTCATCCGATTGCAGCGCTTCCAGCAGCGCCTGGAGGATCGCCTGGCGTTTCCCCGACTCGATATTGATCGTGTGCAATTCCTCCGCCTGCACCTGCAACTCCTCCGCTTGCTGCTGCATTTCCTCCGCCTGTTGCTGGATCTCCTCGTTTTGCTGCACCAGCTCCGCCGACTGGCTTTGCAACTCCTCGTTCTGCCGCGTGATCTCCGTCTCGCGCCCCATCAATTCCTGGTTCGATTGCTCCAGTTTTTTCTTCTGCTCGCGCAGCGAGCCCAGCAGCTCGATCACGATGTTCACCGCCAGGCCGATCACCAGCATGTTGACCATCTGCAGCGACCAGATCGTAAACGGCGCCTGCTGCGCAAAATCCGGCGCATCCATGAATACCTTATAAAACGAGATCAGCGCGTAGCTCACCATCAGGCTCCACAGCAACCGGCGTTCGGGATACCACAGGCAGATCAACAGCGGCAGCCCGTAGCCGATGGTCACCGGATGGTCGCTCAGCGGTCCCAGCCGCAGCCAGCCCATCGGCAGGACGCACGCCAGATACAGAACCACCAGGGCGGGGACGGGCGGCTTGCGTTGTAGTTTGGTGAAATATTCCGAGAGCATTCGGGTTATATGAAATTCTTGCGGTAGATCGAAGGGGCCACGCGCGTGAGCGGCAATGAGGAAGGCGGGGTTTCCGCCTTGCCGGTCATGATAAATCCGCCCGGCGTCAGCTGCGCGCACAACCGCGTCCATACGGCCATGCCGTGGTCTGCCTTGAAATAAATCGCCACGTTGCGAAACAGGATCAGGTCGCACGCCCCGCCCGCCTCAAACGAAAGCAGGTCGCACGTTTCCCACCGTATCCGCTTTTTGAGCTCCGGCCGGACCGCCCAGCGCGCTCCCGCCGGATGAAAAAAGCGGTCGCGCCGTCCGCTCTCCACGCCGTCCATGTCATCCGCTCCGAACAGCCCCGCCCCCGCCCGCTCGATCGCATCGGCGCGGCAATCCACCCCGATCAGCTCGCTGTGCTCCAGCAGGCCCGCCTCGGCCAGCAGCATCGCCACCGAATAGAGCTCCTGCCCGCCCGACGCGCCCGCGCTGCACACCCGCAACCCGTATCGTGTCCGCATCAGCTCGGGCAACACGCGCGATTCCAGATAATCAAACACCGTCCGGTCGCGGAAAAATTCGCTCACACCGATCAACACCGTGCTCAGCGCAAACGGCAGCATCTCCGGATTACGCTCCAGCAACTGCCTCGCCGACTGCGGTGACGTCACGCGCAACTGGCGCAGACACGCCGGAACCCGCCGCTGCATCGCCGCCGGACGATACGCGGCCGGCTTCAATCCCGCCCGCTCCAACATCCAGGTCATCAGCGGGTCGAGCACCCCGCCGTCGAGATTCCGCACCACGGTCGGAGGATCTTTTTTCACCAAATTCACCAAACGCGTCTGAACGCGGGCTCCCGTCGCGGGACGCAGGGCCGCCTGTTCAACGCCGGTGAACGAAATATGTTGGAGGTGGTTCAATGCGGGAGGAGTGCCGAATAACTCGCAGCACTCGTTCTCCCGCAAAGAAATAACCATCGATTCACCACATTGGGGAAATCTCCGTAAGCACGGGTAGGTAAATTCCCCGATGCCCGTGCGCGATGACCGGCCTTGGGCGTGAGCTCAAAGCCGGTCATCGGCGCCCGCCCCCTGAGGGAAAGGCGCGACCCGTCACTTGTCCGTGGGTTGTGGCCCGGACGTTCCGCCCGGGCCGCGACCGTAGTCCACCCAGTCGAGTCAGTCCTTGCGACCGCGCACCAGGCCGAAGCCGCCGACGACGACGCCGAGCACGCCGGCGATAATCAGCCAGAGGCTCTTATCCGTGGGTGTTCCCGTAACGCCTTCCTTGACGTTCGAGGCGATGGAATCTCCGGCACTGATGCCGTAGACGAGGAGGATCACGCCGATGATGAGAATCGCGATGGAGATGGGCTTGTTCATGATGTTTTTTTGAGTTCGGGATTAATAATGCTGTCAGGGAAATACTTGGCGTCAGTCACGCCGGCGCGCGTTCGGTTCGCGCTCAGGCGGAATTCTTATCCTGGGAAAAAATCAGAGCCGAGTAGGCGCCGATGCCCGTCACGATGTGCTGGTCAAAGCCGTCGCGCGCTTCCGCCACGGCTTCGACATCCGTCGCGGCGTGATCCGAAAAATCATCCGCATACGCGCGGCTGTCGCTGTTGAGCCGCACCCGCCACAGCCCGCCCGCCGGCACGCCCACCGCATAATCCGTCACGGGCCGGGTGGACAGGTTCACGACCACGATCACGTCGTCGCCCGCGCCGCCGTCGCGCCAGCGGTGATACGCGAGCACCTTCGCCTCGTGGTTCACGTGATGCGTCTCCACATGCTGGCCCGAGAGCCCCGCGCTGCAACCGCCCAGGTTGCGGCGCAGCGCGATGAGATCGCGGTAGAACGCATGCAGCCCCGCGAACTTTTCCAGCTTGGTCCAATCGATGGGCACTTCGTCGCGAAACCACTCGTCTTCCAAAAACTCCTGGCCTTGGAAAAGCATCGGGATGCCGGGCGCCGTCATCACCAGCGCCGCACCGAGCGCGGAGCGTTTGCGCGCCGGGTAACCCGCCGGATCGGCCGGGGAGATCTCCGAGGGCAGTCGCGCCTTTCCGTTGGCCACCTCGTCATGCGACTCGCTGTAAACGACGCGCTTGAACGCGTCGCCGTCGTAACGGTTTTTCAACGCGCCGATCACCTTGTCCAGATCGCGGCCTTCGTCGGCCGGCGTGATCAACACATCTCGCACCGGGTGCACAAACCCCGCGTCCCACTGCGCGCCAAACCCGCCGCCGCCCGCGCCCGTGGGCTTCACGATCCATTCGCTGTCACGCAGGTCTTCCGCGATCGTAACCACACCGGGAAACTCCGCGCGCAGTTCATTGTTCACCCACTGGCAAAGCCCCCAGCCGTCCTTCGCGTCGTCCCCCGGATCACCCGGATTCCCGCGAAACGTGCGCACATAAAGCGACATGTCCCAGCGCAGTCCGTCGATCCCATAGTCGGCGATCCACATGCGCGCATTGTCGCGCAAGTAGGAGCGCACTTCGCCGCGTCCGTAGTCCGGCCGCGTCGCGCCCCAGGGCGTCTCCGCGCGCCAGTCGTTATAGAAATAAATACCGCCGCCGCCGTTCTCGTTCCACCCGTCGAACTGCCACAGCGACAGATCGCCCGGCCCGAAGTGGTTGTAAACGACGTCCAGGATGACCGCGATGCCGTGGTCGTGCGCCACGCGCACAAACTCCAGCAACCCCTCGGGACCGCCGTAGGCCGACTCGACCGCGAAGGGATGCGCCGGATTGTAGCCCCACGAAAAATCGCCCGCGAACTCCGCCACCGGCATGAGTTCGATCACGTTGACGCCGAGATCGGCCAGATACCCGATCTTCTCGATGGCCGACGCAAACGTGCCCGGCCCCTTGCCCCGCTCCGCGTTGAACGAACCGATGTGCAGTTCGTAAACGACGAGCTGGTCCTGCGTCGGGATTTGAAACGCGCCGCGTTCGTTGCGCGCCCCTCCCGCCGGCGGCAGCCACACGATGCCGTTGCCGGCCGAGTTCTCGACCTTGCGCACGCGCGGATCCACGCGGTCAAACGCCATCTCTCCGTTTTGAATGTGATATTTGTAGCCGTGACCGATGGTCGCTTCCGGCACCACACCATACCACGTGCCGCCGTCTTCGCGGGCCAGCGGATGCGTCTCGGCGTTCCAATCATTGAACGTGCCGGTCACGCTCACCGCGCTCGCGTTGGGCGCCCACACCCGGAACGCCACGCCGCGCTCCAGCGGAATCGCGCCCATGCCCTCGGCGATGGGCTGGTTTTCATCTCCACGCTTTTTAGCCGCGCGTGATGCGGGCGTCTTCTGAACCGGCGCAGGACAATCGGATGCTGGAATACTCATAAAAACAAAAGTGAGCCTAGGGCTCGTTGTTGTGTTGAAGAAGGACCGACTCCTAATCGCATCCCCCATACCAACCAGAGCCCATCGCGCGCAGCCCTCTCTCCCGCATTCGCTTACGTCCGCAATCCTCCCGCGCCGCCCATTCCCAACCATGCAACCTGCCCGTTCCCCGCTCGCACCGACTCGCGAAATGCAATGAACCCCCGGAGAACTCTCCTCTCCGCTGGAGACCCGACGACCCCGTCGGGTCGATTCGAGTGAGCTCGGATCCGACTCCGTCTTTGCGGCCTTCTCCGCCCTTTGCGTCTTTGCGTTAAAATCCCTTCCGACGTCTGTGCCCATCTGTGTCATCTGTGGTTAATCCCTCCTGGTCGCGCCGAACCACCCGCCACTTCCCCGGTCTGCCGTCTCACCATGCTGACGCGCGTAAAATCCGACCTTAAAAAAATGAAAAACGATCGCAGCGGCGAACGTTTCAAAAACGAACACAAGCGCGCCAAAGCCAGCGGCTTCACCGGCGGTTGGATGCGGGTCATCTTCATCGCCTTGGCGCTTCTCTCCTTCGCCATCGGTGTTGTGCTCGTCTTCATCCCCGGCCCCGCCTTCGTCTTTTTTATCCTCTCCGGCGCCTTGGTCGCCTCCCAGTGGTGGACCGCCGCCCGCCTCCTCGACAAAAACGAAGTCCGCCTTTTTCGCGCCTGGAAATGGACCAAACGTAAGTGGAAATCCCTCAGGAAATAAGACCCGCGCCGGCGCGCCCTCCTCCACCCGGGCACGGGGGGATTCGGTCAAGCGGGGTCTTAAACCAACCATCCATCAAAGCGGAAAATCCCCCATTTCGACCGGCCCCGCTTACTGTTATTCTTACGTGTGAAAAAGAAGTCAGCCCGTCGTCAGCCCGCCTCCGTTCCCCGGCGAACGACGGTCATCACCCATAAAACCCCTTTGATCCTCACCGGCTCCGTCGCCGTGCCCGTGTCCAAGCTGGACTTGAGCAAGCCGCAGCAAAAGGCTGGCCGCTCCATGGCCAAACCCACCCTGCGCTCCGCAATGAAATCGCTCCCCGCCGGAACCGCCGAGCAAATGATCCGAGTGCGCGTCAAGGCGCTCGAAATCCCTCCGATCAAAGACGGCATCGTCATCGGTCGCGACGCCGCCATCGGTGGCGAGGCCATGACCCGCACCCTTCGCCTGATGACGAACGAGAAGTTCGAACGCTTCATCATCGCAAAGGACGACATCATCCAGGACGTCATCCTCCGGTCCTCCGTCGTCCGCAAACTGGGCAAGGATCGCGTCCTCAAATTCATCATGGACCGCATCAAGCCCGTCATGACCGACAACGAACTCCTCATGCTCGATATCGACATCGAGCTCGTCATCGAAGACTCGATCTGACGCGCCGCCAAACCCGGGATGTCCACCACCGCCAAAGATCTTCTCAGCACGCGCGTGGTGGTCGTGCATCCCGAACAACGCCTGTCCGACGCCTCCGCCTCGTTGCGCCTCACTCACGCGCAATACTGCGCGATCGTCAGCGAGGAGACCGGCGTGTTCGAAGCCTTGGTCCCCCTCGCCACCGCGCTCTCGTTCAGCCAGGCCGGCCATCGCATTTTCGCCGATCTCACCGGAGACACTCCGTGGAAACGCATCGCCGAAACCGCACCCGCCGAAACCATCGTTTCATCGCTGGGCTCCGACCCTGATAACGTTCTGGTCGTTGAAAACTCCGACGGCCGCTACGCCGGAATCATCACCCGCGAAAGCGTCTGGGGCTGGCTCGTGAAATCCCAAGCTGCCCAGCAGCGCGTGCTCGAGAGTGTGCAGGACGACCAGCGCAAGCTCGCCGATTTCCTGGAAAAAAAAGTCGAGCAACGCACCGCCAGCCTGCGCCAGGCCCTGGACGAGTTCCGCCTTTCTTCCATCAATCTCTCCCACGATGTCGGCAGTCCCCTGCGCACCATCAAGTCCTTCGTCGAAATGCTCGGCAGCGGCGAATGCGGCGTGCTCAACGATGAGGGCCGCGCCTACGTGGATCGCATCCTGCGCGCGGCCACGAAAGTGGAAACCCTCGCCGCCGAAATCCTCGGACGCGCCCGCGAAGCCGCCAAATTCGCCCCCGCCGCCCAACACTCCGTTGATTTGAACGAGATCGTCGCCGACGCGATCGAACTGTCCCGCGCATTGCTCGACGAGCGCCACGCCGACATCAAACAACGCGACGGCCTGCACTCCGTCTCCGGACGGTATGTGCCGCTGCTCCAGATCATCACCAACCTGCTGGCCAACGCCGTGAAATACGTCCCCGCCGACCGCCGGCCCGAGGTTGAGATCTGGACCGAGGAATCCGCGGACGGCGTGCTCCTGCGCATCAAGGACAACGGCCGCGGTATCAAACCTTGCGATACTCATAACGTGTTTGAACCTTACGTCCGCCTGAACGGCCCCCAAACCGAGGGAACCGGTCTCGGCCTGTCCATCGCGCGTGACGCCGTCCAGTCCCTCGGCGGCAGCATCACTGTCGATTCGCAGGAGGGCGTCGGCAGCACCTTCACCGTGGACTTCAAACACGCCCCGGACGCCTAGGTCCGGCTAAAACCGGCCGGCGTCCTCGCCTGCGGGAAACGATTCCCGAGGACCTTCAATCGATCTGTTTTTCCAACTGCCGCGCACGGACCAAATGATCCTGCACCCGGGCGAGGCAATGCACTGAAAACGCCGCCACATCGGTGTCGGCCGACTTGGCGCCTTTCTCCAGCAGCGCGATGGCGTCCTCATGCGCATCGATGATCTCCTCAAGGTAGTCCTCGTCGTAATCATCACCGGTTTTCTTCGCGAGCTCCGCCACATCATCGGCCTGCTTGTGCTCGATGACGATCTTCGCGCCACGGTGTTTTGCGAGCGTGGCGAGTTCTCCGTTCATGAGCTCCAGGCTGCGCACCACCGTCTCCGCATACGCCCGCACCTCGGCGTGGGTGGCTCGCGTGACCGCCTGCCGCGAGATCGCGAGTTCGTAGGCGCCGCACGCCGTGATTTTTTTGATCAAACGCTGATCGCCCCGCTTGAGCACCGGCCCCGCCGGCTGGACTTCGCCCAGCTCGGGCGCGGCTTTTTCCACCGGTTGATTGGCGGCTTCAGACTGAGCGAACGAGGGCGCGCTCAAAGCCGTGAGCCCGCCCAACAGGAAAAATAACGGGAGTCGGAAAGGTGGTTTCATACGGGCGGGATTGAAACCGAAAGACCACGACTCCGGTCTTCGGTGCCGTGGGATCACGAATGATTTAACCAAGCCGAATATACGCTGCCGAAAAGGAGGTCGGACCTCCCGGTCCGACCCCGTAAGAGCAGTCCGCCTCCCCCGGGAGGGACGACCTCCGTGTCGTCCGGCGTGGAACGGCAACCCCGCCCTCCGTCACCCTTGCGCCAACCGTCCCAGCAACCGATCCAGCAGCAGCCCCGCCTCCTCCGCTCCCGCCGCGCCACCCGTGATCGCCGCCGCACCCTGGATATACCGGCCCGGCACCAGTTCATCCGCGCACGCCTCCGCGATCACCGCCACATCCGCCGGACGCATCTCCAGGTGGAACTGCAACCCCAGCACGCGCGCGCCGACCGCGAACGCCTGATGTTCGCAGCCCTCGCTACGCGCCAGCCACACCCCGCCGGGCGGCAGGGAAAACGTGTCGCCGTGCCAGTGCAGCACCGTCGTCTTCGCCGGAAACGCCAGCGGCGACGCCGCGCCTTCCGGCACCGCGGTCACCGGATACCAGCCGATTTCCTTCAGCTCGTTTTGATAAACCTTCCCGCCCAGCGCATCCGCGATGAGTTGCGCGCCGAGACACACGCCGAGCACGCGTTTGTTCGCCGCGAACGCCTCGCGGATCACCCGTTTCTCCGCGCGCAACCACGGGTGGTCGCGATATTGATAAATGTTCATCGGCCCGCCCATCACGATGAGCCAGTCAAAGCCGTCCACGGTGGCCGGCGGGGTTTCTCCCGCGTAAAACCGCGTGCAGGTCAGCGTGTGCCCGCGCGCCGTCAGCCAACCCTCGATCGCTCCCAATCCCTCAAACGGCACGTGTTGAAACCAGTGAATCTTCAGGGCGTTCATACGCGCCACGTTGCCCGTCCCCGGAGCGCAGGCAAGCCCGTGCCTGCGCTCTCATCCCAACCCGCTCACTTCCAATCGTAGCGCACCCGGTAGGTGATCTTCTTTTCCTCGTCGGGCTTCAGCTTCACGCGAAACTCCGCCGTCTGCGCATCGGTCTTTTCCGACGGATCGGACTGCTCGATCAGCGTCCAGTTGGGCCAGCTGTAAAAGTGCTCCGTCACCCGCACCTCGACGGCCTCGGCCTTGCGGTTGCGCAGCGTGATTTCGTAGGCCTCCTCGCGCTGGTCGTTGCGGCTGCTCATCTTCGAATCGGTCGCCTTGCGCTCCACCGCGATGTCGAACACGTCGCCCGTGTAAATGCGCACCGTCTCGTTCTTCGCCGTGTGGTCGATGGTGTTTTCGCCCACAAACTCCAGCCGTCCATCGGCCGAGTCCTGACGATAAAACCGCGTGCGTCCCTTCGGCAGCGGCAGACCGAGCCCGCCGTTTTCCTTGGTGTTCTTAAACTCGCGCACCGTCGCGACCTTCGCGCCGTATTTCTGCTGATCGTAAATGTAGAGCTGCGGCGCGCTCACACCGGTCGCTCGAAGAAACTCCACCTGCTTCGTCTCCTGATCACGCAGCGTCACCGTGCGCGGCAGCGAATACAGATGAAACTCGTCGAAGGCCTTTTCGGTCACGCCAGCCGGCGCGGGCATTGCGTCCATCGACATGATTTTCATCTCGCGACGCACAGTATCAGTCGCCGGCTGCACGCGGCTCACGTCACCTGCCATGAGCTTGATCGCCGCATCCGTGAACGTCTTGCCCGTGTTATTATTCACCGTGACCCAGCCGACGATGTCCACCTGGTCGCCTTTCTCCGGCGCGACGAAGTTATAGGCCGCCTGCCAGCTCATGCCGTTGGTGATGTAACCGAGCTCCGCCTCCACCTTGCCCGCCGCCTCGGCATTCAACTGCCACGACAACGTCGGCTGCAGAATCGCATCATCGCCCAGCGACGGGAAAATCGGCTGTCCCGGCAGCGAAAAACGCAGTTTCCCATCCACCTCGATGATCGGCGTCGAAGCCTCGCCACCCGCCTTGTAGCCGCTGCGAATGACCCGCCCCTTCACGACGTATTCTTTGGCATCCTTGTCGGTCACGATGAAGTCGAGCGTCTTCCCCTCGTTCAGTGCGAGCAGCAGTCCCTGTGAAGCGGCATCAGCGCGATAACTCTGCTCAAGGATGCGCAGTGAAACCTTGCCCGCGGAATCGCGCAGCACGACCGAGTCGGGTTCGACCTGGGTGGTCGCACCGGAGAAGTTCACGAGGTTCACGCCCGCCTTCAGATCGAGCAGAATCGTTTCACGCACGACCGCGAAATTCTGGTTATAAATCGTCAGCGCCGGACCGGCCGCCAACGAGAGGGGAAGCGCCGAAGCGAGCGCGCCAAACAGCAGGGCATGGGTTTTCATAATAGGTAAAAAGGGGTTGGGTTGTTCTCATCAGAACAACGATCCGCCCGCGAGTTTCTTAAAACTTTCCCAAATTATCCCGCCTCCCCCGCAACCGCCTCGTAGCAGCTGTCCGTTATCCGTCCACCCCGGCGGCGATTAGCCGCCGCCTCCGCTCCACCGCGCAGGCGATTAGCCGACCGTGTCCTCCATAGCCTTGGCGAAGGAGGAAGCCGCACTTCGTAGAATCGCCCCATTGGGCGATTCCATTAGCGGTTTAACAAACTCCGTCCTCCGCCCACTCCTCCGCATCTCCGTCATCTGTGTCCCTCTGTGCCATCTGTGGTTAAAACCTCCCCCTTCCCGTCCCTCCGTCTCCGCCATCCAGCCCCCCCGCCCTCCGTCGCCCCGCCCCCTTCAATCTTTCCCTTTGCCTCCCCCGCCGTTTCCTAAAGCGTCAGCCCTCCCGCGCATGGACACCTTTCTCGATTCCTCCGACCGCTCCGCCCACTCCGGCGTCCCCCCCATCGATTTCCGCGCGTCCCTCAACGACGAGCAGTTCGCCGCCGTCACCGCCGAACCCGGCCCCCTCCTCATCCTCGCCGGCGCCGGCTCCGGCAAAACCCGCACCCTCACCTACCGCGTCGCCTACCTCCTTTCCAAAGGCGTGCGCCCCGGCGAGATCCTCCTCCTCACGTTCACCAACAAGGCCGCCAAGGAGATGCTCCACCGCGTGCAGGACCTCACCGGCGTCGAGCCCGGCCGCTTCTGGGGCGGCACCTTCCACTCCATCGGCAACCGCGCCCTCCGCATCTACGGCGACGCCATCGGTCTCGATAAAAACTTCACCATCCTCGACGCCGACGAATCCGAAGCCCTCCTCAAGCAGGTCGTCGAAACCGAGAACAAGCTGTTCTTCAAAGATAAGACCAACCCCAAGCCCGGCCCGCTCTTCAACGTCCTCTCCCTCTCGCGCAACACCCAGAAACCCCTCGACGAAACCGTCGAGCGCTACTTCCCCCAGTATTCGGAAATCAAGCACATGCTCCCGCCCTTCGCCGCCGCCTACGCGGAAAAGAAGCGCGCCCAGTCCGTCCTCGACTACGACGATCTCCTCGAACTCTGGCTCGACCTCCTGCGCAAGGCCCCCGACGTCGCCCGCTATTTCGCCGAGCGTTTCCGCCACGTCCTCGTGGACGAATACCAGGACACCAACACCATCCAGTCCCAGATCGTGGACGCCCTCGCCCCGCACCACCGCGTGATGGCCGTGGGCGACGACGCGCAGTGCATCTACTCGTGGCGCGGCGCCGACTTCGAAAACATCATGACGTTCGAAGACCGCCACCCCGGCACGGTCATCCACCGCATCGAGACCAACTACCGCTCCACCCCGCAGATCCTCCAGCTCGCCAACGGCGTCCTCGAAGCCCAGCCCAAGGGCCGCCACTTCGACAAAGAGCTGCGCGCCTGCCGCAAAAACGGCCAGAAGCCCCTCGTCGTCCAGGCCATGGACGACCGCGAGCAAGCCGACTTCATCCTCAAGCGCACGCGCTCGCTCATCAACGACGACGGCGTGGACCCCGGTGAGATCGCGATCCTCTACCGCTCGCACTTCCACGCCCTCGAAATCCAGCTCGCGTTCTCCCGCGCCGGCGTGCCCTACCAGATCACCAGCGGCGTGAAATTCTTCGAGCGCCAGCACGTGCGCGACCTCGTGGCCTTCGTCCAGTTCGTCGCCAACCCGCGCAACGAATCCGCCTGGCAACGCATCGCCATCCTCCTCCCCAAGGTCGGCGAAAAGGGCGCCCAAAAAATCCACGCCGCCGCCTTCGACCACGCCCGTCTCATGCAGCGCGACTTCATCGACGCCCTCGCCACCGACGACGTGAAATCCAAGGTTTCCAAAGACGCGAAAGACGAATGGGCGAGCTTCACCGCGTCGCTCAAACAGATCTCCGACGTCATGCGCACCGGCAAACCCGAGTCGGTCGTCTCGACCGCCATCGACGGCTGGTATGGCGACTACATGAAGGGCGAATACGCCGACTACACCGACCGCCTCGAAGAGCTCAAAGCCCTCATCGGTTTCGCCAGCCGCTTCGACGACCTCGCCGAGATGTTGTCCCAAATTTCCCTCATGAACGGCGAGACCAGCGAGCGTCACGTCGATGTCCCGCCCGACACTGTGAAACTCACCACGGTTCACCAATCCAAAGGTCTCGAGTTCGACATCGTCTTCGTGATCGGCGTGGCCGACGGCATGTTCCCCGGACGCCGTTCCATCGAAGCCGACGACGTCGAGGAAGAGCGCCGCCTGTTCTACGTCGCGGTCACGCGCGCCAAGAACGAGCTCTACATTTGTTACCCCAAAGTCGCCAGCCGCGCCGGCCCCGGTGGCCTGTTGCTCACGCCGAGCCGTTTCATCACCGAGCTCTCCCCCGACCTCTACGAACCGCTCCGCATCAAGCGCCAGTTCGGCTGGTGACAAGATAGGGCGGGACCGCTGGGCCCGCCGTTCGGGTTCCCCGACGTAGGCCGCGAGCTCGCTCGCGCTCCGAAAAAGGTGCGCAGGCGTCCAAGCCTGCCTCCGCCTCCGCCTCCGCTCCGTTCCGTTTTAGAATTTAGCCGCTTAGAATTTAGGATTTCGCCGGACACCGTCCGGCGCCCGCCTTGACACCGCACCTTCGCCCGCCCACTTAACCCTCCCGTGAAGATTTTCTTCCAACTCGTCGCACTCGCCCTGCTGGCCCTCTGGCTGCCGGCGACGTTGCACTGCGATTTGGAAGCCGCCGTCGCCAGCCACTCCGCCGCCGACGACCACCACGACTCGGCCTGCAAGGATGCCTGCGCCCGCGACGCCTGCGACACCATCGAGAACGCGTCCTACGCCAAGTCCGCCTCCTGCCTCCGCGTCCTGCCCCCGGCCGATGCCTCCCTTACTTTCTGCCTGCTGAGCCTGCTCACGGCACCCGCCCCGCTCCTCACCCCGAGCGAACCCGTTTCATTCACCGACGATCCGCCCGCGTTGCAGGCCTTGCATCGCACCTGGTCCTTCGCCCGCCGCGCCGCCCTGCCGGCGCGCGCTCCCGACGCCCTCGTCTGAGTCGCAGCCGGAGCCGGCTTCGTCCCTGCGCGGACGCTTCGCCCCTCGGCTTCGCTCCCCCCTGACTCCGTCCGCCCGACGCCTGCGCGCGTCGTTCGCGGCCGTTTCAACCGCCCCGCCCTGGTCCCTCTGTCCGTCTCTCCCATGTTTCGTCCTCACCTTTTCCTGTTCATCGCCGCCGGCATTCCCGCACTCGCCGCCGGTGAACTCACCCTCGCCGACGCCCTGCGCCTCGCCGAAACCCAAAACCCGTCGCTCCTCGCTCAAAGCCACGCCGGCCTCGCCTCCGCCGCACTCATCGACCAGGCCGGCCAGCGTCCCAACCCGACCCTCGACGTCACGCTGGAAAACTTCGCCGGCACCGGCGCGGTGCGCGGAGTCGATGCCCTCGAAACCACCGTGCAGGCCAGCCAAGTCGTCGAGCGCGGCGGCAAACGCGAAAAACGCATCGCCCTCGCCACCCGCGAGCGAGCGCTCGCCGACCACGATTTCGCCCTGCTCCGCTCCGAGATCCTCGCGTCCACGGTCGCCGTCTACGTTGAATTGCTCGCCGCCCAGCAACGCCTCGCCCTCGCCGACACGTCCCTCGACCTCGCCCGCGAAACCTCCGAATCCGTCACCCTCCGCGCCAAAGCCGCCGCCGCCTCCGCCGCTGATACCGCCCGCGCCCGCGCGGCCCTCGCCACCGCCCGCGCCGACCACGCCCGCGCCTCCTCCGCCGTCGCCCGCGCCCGCGCCGCGCTCGCCGCGGTCTGGGGCGGAGACCCCGCCGGCCTCCCTGCGCTCACCGGCGCGTTGCCCGTGCCCGCCGAATTGCCCGCCCGCGAATCACTCCTCGCCAAGCTCGCCCACCACCCGCGGCTCGACCGCCAGCAAGCTGTCATCTCCAGCCGCCGCGCCAGCCTTGAACTGGAGAAATCGCAGTCCGCCCAAGACTTCACCCTCGGGGGCGGCGTGCGTTTTCTCCGCCAAAACTCCGACGCCGCCTTCGTCGCCGGCGTCTCCATGCCGCTCCCGTTCCGCAGCCAAAACCAGGGCGCCATCCGCGCCGCCCGTGAAACCCTCGCCGGCGCCGAGCAATCCGTGCGCTCCGCCGAAGCCGGACTGCGCGCCGACTTCACCGCCGCCTGGCAGGAGCTCACCGCCTCCGATAACGCCGCCCGCGATCTCCGCCGCGACGCCCTCCCCGCCTCCGAGGAAGCCCTCGCCCTCGTTCGCACCGGCTACGCCGCCGGCGAACTCCCGCTCACCGACGTGCTCGACGCCCAGCGCGCCCACGCCTCGCTCCGCCGCGAGATCCTCGACGCCGACATCGCCTGCGCCACCGCCCTCGTCCGTCTCGAAACCCTCGTAGATCCGTCCTTCCCGCTCACCACCGCCCTCCTTTCCGCCCAATGAAACGCCTCGCACTTTTCTCCGCTCTCCTCGCGCTCTCGTCTCCGCTCGCCGCCTCCGACGCGGCCGCCACGCGTCGCGCCAACACCGTCATCCTCGACGAGACCGGAGTTAAAAACCTCCGCATCGAATCCGTCGTCATCGAGCCCGGCGACTTCGAGCAAACCACCTTCGCCCTCGGCCGCATCGAGGTTTACCCCGGCAACCGCGCCGTCGTCAGCAGTCGCATCGCCGGTCGCACTTTAGAGGTTTTCCTCAAACACGACCATCCCGTCACCAAGGGCGATCCCGCCTTCGTCGTCGAAAGCCGCCAGATCGGCAACCCGCCTCCGTCCGTCACCCTCACCGCGCCGCTCACCGGCCTCGTCAGCGTCGTCAACGTGGTCGTCGGCGAGCCCGTCGATCCCGACAAGCCCCTCGCCGAGATCCTCGACCTCACCAAAGTTTACGCCTTCGCCCGCGTGCCCGAACACCTCGCCGGCCGCCTCAAAGCCGGACAACGCGCCCACATCTCCGTCGCCGCCGCCTCGGGCGAAACCTTTCCCGCCGAACTCGAACACCTCGGCGTCCTTGCCGACCCCGCCAGCGGCACCGTCAAAGCCGCGTTTCGCGTCGCCAATCCCGACCTCAAACTCCGCCCCGGCATGCGCGCCGAGTTCTCCATCGTCACCGCCCGGCGCACCGGAATCACCAGCGTCCCGCGCGCCGCCCTCCAGGGCACGCCCGCCAACCGCTTCGTTTACGTGAAGGACTTCGACCTGCCCAACGCCTTCATCAAAACCCCCGTCGCCACCGGTGATTCCAATGATCGTTTTCTCGAAATCACCAGCGGCCTTCTCCCGGGCGACGAGGTGGTCACCCGCGGCGCCTACTCGCTCGCCTTCGCCGGCGGCGGCACGCTCTCCCTCAAAGCCGCCCTCGATGCCGCCCACGGCCACGAGCACAACGCCGACGGCTCCGAACTCAAAGCCGGTTCCCCCGCCGCCGATTCTGCGCACGCCCACGACGACGACCACGATCACGCCGCCCCGTCCTCCGTCCTCATCTGGAAAATCCTCACCGGCATCTTCTTCGCCGCGTTCGTCGTCGTGCTCTTCGCCAAAAAACCCGCCGCGAAATAATCCGCCCATGATCGCTACACCCTCCCCGCGGGATTGTCCCCCTCCCTCCGACCTTCGTGCCTCCGTGTCTTTGGGGTTAAACTCCGCTCCTCTGCGTCTGCATCCCTCCGTATCTGTGTCCTCGGTGACATCTGTGGTTAACTCGAAAGGAGAAACCGCGTCATGTTAAACCGCCTCATCCAGTGGTCGCTCGCCCACCGCGCGATCGTCATCGCACTCTCGCTCATCGTCCTCGCCCTCGGTCTTTACTCCGGCCTCCGCCTGCCCGTGGACGTGCTGCCCGATCTCACCAAACCCACCGTCGTCATCCTCACCGAGGCTCCCGGTCTCGCGCCCGAAGAAGTTGAATCCCGCGTCACGCGCCCGCTCGAAAGCGCCCTCCTCGGCGTCAGCGGCCTCACCCGTCTGCGCTCCAACTCCGACGTCGCGCTCTCCCTCGTTTACGCCGAGTTCGACTGGAACACCGACATCCAGCAGGCCCGCGTCCTCGTGCAGGAACGCCTCCAGGCCGCCCGCGAACAACTCCCCGCCGGCGCCCAGCCGTTCATGACGCCCGTCGCCTCCCTCATGGGCGAGATTCTCCTCGTCGGCGTCCGCTCCACCATCCCCGAGGGTGCCCCCGGCTACCTCCCGCCCGCCGAGATCCGTTCGCTCGCCGACTGGACGCTCCGCCCCCGCCTCCAAAGCATTCCCGGCATCGCCGAGATCCTCAACATGGGCGGCGGCGTCCGCCAGATCGAGGTCCAGCCCGACCCCTACCGCCTGCAAGCCCACGACGTCAGCCTCGCCGAACTCGAAGCCGCCGTCGCCCAGGCCGCCAGCACCACCACCGGCGGTTTCGTCAATACCGGCCCCACCGAAATCATGGTGCGCAACCTCGCCATGACGACCGACCTCGGTGAAATCGCCCGCACCGTCATCAAATCCGTGAAAGACCGGCCCGTCACCCTCGGCGATGTCGCCACCGTCGGCTGGGCCATCGAGCCCATGCGCGGCGACGCCACCGTGAGCCGCTCCCCCGAGACCAAGCCCACCTACGGCGTCATCATGTCCGTCACCAAGTCCCCCGGCTTCGACACCCGCGCCCTCACCGCCGACATCAAAACCGCCCTCGCCGGCCTTCAATCCGGCCTCCCCGCCGGCGTCGAAATCATCCCGCTGTTTCAACAGCAGGACTTCATCGACCACGCCATCGGCAACCTGAAGGAAGCCCTCCGCGACGGCGCCATCATGGTCGCCGTCGTGCTGTTCCTGTTCCTCCTGAACGTCCGCACCACGTTCATCACGCTCATGGCCATCCCCCTGAGCTTCGCCCTCACGCTGCTCGTGTTCCAGCGCTTCGGCATCTCGGTCAACTCAATGACCCTCGGCGGCCTCGCCGTCGCCATCGGCATGGTCGTGGACGACGCCATCGTGGACGTGGAAAACGTCTTCCGCCGCCTCCGCGAAAACGCCTCCCTCCCCGTCCCGCTTCCCCGCCTGCAGGTCATCGCCTCCGCGTCCGGCGAGGTGCGCAGCTCGATCTTCTACGCCACCCTGTTGATCGTCCTCGTTTTCCTCCCGCTGCTCGGCCTGAGCGGAGTCGAGGGCCGGCTCTTCGCCCCCATCGCCATCGCCACCATCGTCAGCATGGCCGCCTCCTTCGTCGTATCCTTAACCGTGATACCCGTCCTCTGCTCGCTCGTGTTAAAACCCCGCCCCGGCCCCGCTCACGCCGACGGCTGGCTCGTCGCCCGCCTCAAAACCGGCCTCCGCACCACCTCCCTCCGCCTCGCCCTCAATCATCCGCTCCCGGTCATCCTGCTCATCGCCGCCGGCATGGTCGCCGCGTTTTCCCTCTACCCGAAAATGGGCAAGGACTTCCTGCCTTCCTTCAAAGAGGAAACCGCCCTCATCGCCGTCACGTCCGCCCCCGGCACCTCCCTCGAGGAGATGAACCGCATCTCCGACGTCATCGAAGCCCAGATCCTCGCCGTGCCCGAGGTCCGCCAGGTCGGACGACGCCTCGGCCGCGCCGAACGCGGCGACCACGTCGTCCCCGTCTCCACCGCCGAGTTCGATGTCGATTTCCGCACGCCCGGCCAAGACGCACCCGCCCGCTCCCGCGCCGAAATCCTCGCCGACCTCAACCGCCGCCTCAAAACCGTCCCCGGCACGTTCTCCGTCATCGGCGGACCTCTCGCCGACCGCATCGGGCACATGCTCAGCGGCGTCTCCGCCCCCGTCGCCATCAAGATCTTCGGCCCCGACCTCGACACGCTCCGCCGCCTCGGCACCGAGGTGCAGGCCGTCGCCGCGACGATCCCCGGTCTGCAGGACGCCCGCCTCGACCAGCAGGCCTCCATCCCGCAGCTCCGCATCGAAGCCGATCGCGCCCGCGCCACCGCCTATGGAGTCACTCCCGGCGCGCTCAACGACCAGCTCGGCGCCCTCATTGGCGGCAAACACATCGCCGAACTCCGCGACGGCCCGCGCACTGTGAACCTCGTTATCCGCCTGCCGCTCTCCTGGCGCGACTCCCCCGAAAAAATCGCCTCGCTCCCCGTGGAAACCCAGACCGGCCGCCACCTCCCGCTCTCCGTCGTCGCCGACGTGCGCGAAGCCCGCGGCCCCAATGTGATCTTCCGCGAAAACGCCGAGCGCCGCTTCACGATCGCGATCAAGCCCACCGCCCGCGACGTCGGCGCCCTCGTCGAACGCCTCCAGTCCGAGGTCGCCGCCAAGGTCCCCCTGCCCGCCGGATATTTTATCACCTACGAGGGCGAGTTCCGCGCGCGCTCCAACGCCGCCCGCCTGATCGCCCTCTTCAGCGCCGTCGTCTTCGTCGTGATTCTTTTCCTCCTCCAGGGTTATTTCCAAAGCTGGGTGCTCGCGCTCCAGGTGCTGCTCAACATCCCGCTGGCCCTCGTCGGCGGACTCATCTTCACGTGGATCAAGATCGACAACATCAGCATCGCGACGCTCGTCGGTTTCATCGCGGTCGGCGGAGTCGCCGCGCGCAACGGCATCATGATGATCTCGCACTACCTGCACCTCATGCGCCACGAGGGCGAAGGCTTCACCCGCGAGATGGTCGTGCGCGGCACGCTGGAACGCATGGTCCCCGTGCTCATGACCGCCCTCGCCGCCGGCATCGCGCTGATCCCGCTCGTCCTCGCCGGCGACCAGCCGGGCAAAGAAATCCTCCACCCGGTCGCCGTGGTGATCGTGGGCGGACTCCTTTCCTCCACGCTCCTCGATTTCTTGGTCACGCCCGCGCTCTTCCACCGCTTCGGCCAAAAAGCCGCCGAACGCGCCCTCCAGCGCAACGCCGCCGCCGCGCAATAATCCCCCGTCACTTTCTCTCCATTTCCCCCCAGATCGCCCGTGATCAAAACATCTGCGCTCATCTGCGAAATCTGCGGTTAAAATTCTCCCACTTCTCCCACTCCCACCAAAAAACATGAACACGCTCCTCCGCCTCCTCGCCCTCACGACCCTCGCTTTCACCGCCGTCACCACGGCCTCCGCTCACGAAAAAATCACCCCCGGACCGAATCACGGACGCCTCATCACGACCGTCGAACCGCGCGTCGAGTTTTTCGTCACGCCCGAACGTAAAGTGCAGTTCACCTTTGTGGACAAAGACGGCAAAGCCATCGCCCCCGCCGCCCAAGTCGTGACGGTGACCGCCGGCGAACGCACCGCGCCGACGACGCTCACGTTCACCAAAACCGGCAACGTGCTGCTCTCCGACAAAGCCCTCCCCGCCGGCAACGACTTCCCGACCGTCGTGCAAATCAAGACCACCCCCGAAGCCAAGGTCGTCTACGCCCGCTTTAACCTGAACCTCTCGATCTGCGACGAATGCCAGAACGCCGAATACGCCTGCATCTGCGCCCATTAAAACCGCCGCTGAGTCTCCGCGTCCAAAAGGGGCGACCGGTATTCCTGCCTTGGCGCCACCTCGCCTGAGCCGGAGTTCGCGCGGTGCGGGTCATGCCCGCGATCGCGCTATCGCCTCACTTCAAACCACCCCATTCAGAACCACCTTGCCCCCACAAATCGAACCTGCCCCGCTCCCTACCGCCTACCACTCCCTTCGTAGTTTCCACTGAAGTTGCTTATGTCTCCTCCGCCACTCATCTATACCGTTACAGGAGGCGCACGCGTAGGATTCGTTAACTACACATGGCCTTTGGCAAAACTGAGCGTCACCGACGACAGACTGGTCATCACCACAACCATGTTCGGGCTTTTCGAAACGGGGAACTACTCGTTCTCAAAAGATCAAGTCCACTCCATCGTCCGCTACGGTTGGATACCCATTATCGGCGAAGGCATTCGCGTGATTCACACCGTCTCGGACTACCCGCAGAAGATCGTATTCTGGTGCAGTCCCCAATCCGTTCTGGGAGGCATCGCAGCCACGGGATTCGCTCCAACCTCTCATTTATCGGCTGACCAGCCGCCCCGAGACCGGGGCTTTCCTCTTCGTTGGCCGCCACTCGTGGCACTCATCGTGATATGGAATCTACTCGGCGGCGGTGAAGTGCTCTCCCAAATCCACGGATCGCCGGCCCCTGGAATCTTCATATTCGCCGCCCTGTGGTTGGTCTTCGGCCTATCACTGATGACTGCGGGCTCCCGTTCCGTCCAAAAGTTCCTGATGAAGCCAGACCGGGCGTTCGCAGAAATCCGACCGCTCGTTTTACTCGTCGCTACCATCACCGGATTCATAGCGATCCTATTCACGATCATCATCGCTTCCGGCGGCTTCGTATAATCGTTATCAGCCTCTGCTCCACCTCCGCATAAAAATGGAAAAAGACGATTATCCCACCTGCCAGCGCACCTATGCGACATTGAGAATATATCACGATGATCACTCGCCGCAGGATGTGTCTCGTATTCTGGAGTTAGAGCCTTCCAGTGCTCAGACAAAGGGAGCCCAATGGAAACGACGGGATCAAACCCGCACCTACGCCCTTTCGGGTTGGTTTCTCTGCTCCGACGGACGGATCGAATCCTACGACTCAGCCAAGCACATCACTTGGTTGCTCGAAAAAATTGAGAACAAAAAACCCGAACTGGACCTATTGAGATCATCAGGTTGGCGGATGGATATCTCCTGCTTTTGGGATTCCTGCTCGGGACATGGAGGTCCGACCTTGCCTTCACGGATTTCAAAGATCCTCGGACACCTTGAGATCGAAGTGGTTCGACGTCTACTTCACTGGAGCGATGGGCTAGACGCAAAGCGACAAGCAGGCGTGCTCGCTCAAGGCCGATAAAGCATAGATTCCCTCCGATACAACGGGCTTGCCCGTCTCTGCATTACCTCCTCCCTTTTACAACTTCGCCCCACCGCCTAAACCTCACTACCTCGTGAAAACCCCAAAAATCATCGTCGGCCTGCTCCTGCTCTTCGCCTGCCTCAACCCCCTGTCCGCCGCCGGCGATGCCGTCAAAACCCTTCCTCCGCTGGTCCTGAAATCCAGCTTCTTGAAGGACGTGGAGAACTTCAAAAAAAGCCAGGTCACCCTCGATCTCTTCAAACGTTACGAATTCATCGCCCGCAGCATCGATGGCGGCGGCGACTTCGACGCGGCGATCAAGCGACTCCGTGAACAACAGAAGACGGACGTCAGCTACTGGGTGGATCTCGCCACCAAGGAATTCAAAGAACCCAAAGAGCCCAAAAAACCCAAGTCAGGCGACAAAGATGCCAAAAAAGCCTACGATCTGGCCAAGAAAGCCTATGACAAAAAGCGGGCGAAAGCTTTGGAGATCTTCTCGACTCAGAAGGCCGCCGCCGACGCCTACTCCACCTGGCTCTCCGATGGCGTGCTCCCGTGGATTAACGGGCTTAAGCCACCGGAAAAGGCCAAACCGGCCACGCCGTAAAACCTCAGTCGCCGGCCACGCCCAAAGCGGCCGCTCTCTCTGTTTCAGCCGAGTAATCCATCCAGGTTACTCGGCTTTTTTATGCCGGCTGAAAAAGCCCTCCGGCTAAGACCGGATCCCGCCCCGCGTTGAGACCCCGCCCCCTTGGTCCATCGCACTCAACGCGCGCTCCTCCCACTCTCAAGCGTCTCGAAACCGGCGCCCCGTTTTACGCGTAAACCGAGGCGTCTCTTGTGACCTGAAACCGTTTCGGTTGCCCATAAGGGCACCCCTTTTTCATGCACGACGGCCTCATCATCCTCGATTCGCACGCTTACGAGAGGATCTACGGCCAGGAACACCTGGATGTGATCTCCGGACGGGTGCGCCTGCTCGCCAAACCCCTGTCCAAAGACGAGGCGCTCGCCCGCCCCGATCTCCTCGCCCGGGTCGAAGTGATTTTCTCCGGCTGGGGCGCCCCCAAGATGGACGCCGCGTTCCTCTCGGCCGCCCCGCGCTTGAAAGCCGTTTTCTACGGCGCCGGCAGTATCCGTTATTTCACCACCGATGCCTTTTGGGCCCGCGATATCGCCGTCTCCAGCGCCTACGCCATGAACGCCGTCCCGGTGGCCGAATACACGCTCGCGACGATTCTCCTCAGCTTGAAAAACTTCTGGTTCCACACGGCCGAGATCAAGCGGCTCGGCCGTCTCACCGAGCGCGTGCCGTGCGCCGGCGCCTACGGCAGCAAGATCGGGCTCATCTCCCTCGGCATGATCGGCCGCCTCGTGCGTGATCGCCTCCGCAGCTTCGACCTCGAGGTGCTCGCCTACGACCCGTTCATCTCGCCCGACGAAGCCGACCGCCTCGGCGTTGAACTCGTTTCGCTCGACGAACTTTTCCGCCGGTGCGACGTCGTCAGCCTCCACGCCCCCTGGCTCCAGGAAACCGAGGGCCTCATTCACGGACGTCACTTCGAGCAGATGAAACCCCGCGCCACGTTCATCAACACCGCGCGCGGCGCGATCGTCCGCGAAGACGAGCTGTGCGCGGTCCTGCAACGCCGCCCCGACCTCACCGCCGTGCTCGATGTCACCTGGCCGGAACCACCCGCCCAAGGCTCGCCGTTGTTCACGTTGCCCAACGTCCTGCTTTCCCCGCACATCGCCGGCTCGCGTGATCGCGAATGCCGCCGCATGGGTCGCCTGATGATCGAGGAGTTCGACCGCTGGAACCGCGGCGAACCCCTCCGCTGGGCCATCTCCGAAGCGCAATCCCTCACCCTCGCCTGAGCACGCGCCTCCCGCCGGCGAGAGGGTGCCGCAACGGCTTTTCCCCGTGACGTCCCGTTGACGACCACCCGTCCTTCATCTTCATCCTTCACCTGCGGCGCCGTGCGCCGCCTACCGAGCCATGTCCACCCCCAATCCCCGCCCCGCGCTCACCATGAGCGAACTGGCCAAGGTCGCCGGGGTTTCGAAGATGACCGTCTCCCTCGCGCTGCGCGGACACGAAAAAATCTCCGCCGCCACCCGCGATCGCATCCGCGCCCTGGCCGACAAAATGGGCTACCGGCCCAATCCTCTCGTGCAGACGCTCATGGCCAACCTGCGCGCTACGCGTCCCGCCAATTACCACTCGACCATCGCCTGGCTCACCGCCTTTCCCGCGCGCGACGGCTGGTCCCAGCACTGGGTTCATAAACACTACCACCAGGGCGCCGTCGCCCGCGCCGCCGCGCTCGGCTACAAAATCGAAACCTTCTGGGCCCTCGCCCCGCGCATGAACGGCGCCGCCCTCACCCGCATGCTTCGCACCCGAGGTATTCGCGGCCTGATTATCCCGCCCGTCGCCACTCCCGGCACTCAGCTCGACATCGACTGGCGGCACTTTTCCTCCGCCACCATCGGCTACAGTTTTACCGAACCGCGCCTGCACCGCTCCGCCGCGAACCTCCGCGAGGGCATGACTCGCGCCCTCGTCGAATGCCAGAAACGCGGCTTCACGCGCATCGGCTTCGCCCTCCCCGCCAACACCGACGCCCGGGTCAACCACAGTTGGTTGGCCGGCTATCTCGCCTGGCAGCAATTCATCCCCGCCAAAGCCCGCCTGCCCGTGTTGCTCTCGCCCGGCCGCATGGAAGAAGAGCTGCCAAAGTGGCTCCGCACTCACCGCCCCGATGTCATCATCAGCCCCAACATCGAGTTCCTCAAATGGCTGCCCGATCTCGGCAAAAACGTCCCCGACAACATCAGTTTCGTCACGCTCAGTTCCCCTGACGACAAAGACACCACCCGGGCCCACATCAGCGGCATCAACCAGAACAATTTCACCATCGGAGAAGCCGCCGTGGACCTCGTGGTGTCACAGCTCCAGCACAACGAAACCGGCGTGCCCAAATACCCTCGCGTGGTGTTGACCGACGGTTTCTGGTCCGAAGGCAAAACGCTCCGCGCTCAATCACTCCATCCCGTCAGCTAAGGAGGACGGACCTCCCGGTCCGTCCTCGTCAGAGCGGCTTCGCCCTCGCCGTCCGCCACTCTACGCCTTCCTCAAACCGCACGATTGCGACCGCCGCGCCGCCCCGCCACCCAACCCAGCGCCAGCACCCCGGCGACCCCCGCATACGCCGACGGCTCCGGCACCGCCACCGCCGACAAATAACCATCCCCGTCAATGGTCGCGTCGAAACCGTTGATTTTAATTTTGCCCAGTTGATCGCCGGTCAGGCCGAATTCACTGCCTCCAAAACGCACCGAAACCCCGTCCTCAAACGTCCCGATAATACTGAGCGTTCCCACCCACGAACCGGCCAGCGCCGAACTGTCCGCAAATACAAAAACGCCCTCGGAAGACAGATCCAGCGTGCTGCTCGCCGTAAGATTCAACGTGCCCAGCGTCTGACTGAAAGCCGATTGAAGCGTTCCTCCACTTAACACCACGCCGACGCTCGCCGCCACCGCGTTGTCCGCCCCGAGATTGAGCACACCTTCCGAAACCGTCGTCGCGCCCGTATATTGGTTCACCGCCGACAATGTCGCCGTGCCCGCTCCCGTCTTGGAAAGAACCACACCGTTACCACCGAGCACCGCACTCACCGTGCCGGAGTTCGTCAGGCTGTAAGAAGCCCCCGTCAGTATGCCCGCGCCCGAGATCGTTCCGCTGGAAAGCGTGACCGCGCCCACCGTGTCTGCCTGCGCCACCGCCAGCGTCCCTCCGCTCACCTGCACGGCCGACGCATTGGCCAGGGTGCCTCCTGAACGATTCAAGGTAAGCGTGCCCGCCTGCACATCGGTCAAACCGGTGTAGGTGTTATTTCCCGTCATATTGACGTTATACGATCCATTGACGGTGATCCCGCCCGCCCCCGACGTCACTCCACCACCGAGAGTGATCGTGGCACGGGCGTCCGTCCCGCCGATAAGTCCCGTTCCCGCAAAAGTGATCCCACCCGCATTGGCGATCGCCCCCGAAATCGTGGTCTCTTGCGTGCTCGCCCGCGCCGAGTTCGTGATCGTCAAAGCATCCGTCACCGTAAAGGGAGCGCTCAAAACAATCTTTCCTCCGTTAGTCACCCCTCGGCCGAGTTCCAAAGTCGGCAACGTATCACTGCTGTTCTTTACGAAATTAAGCGAACTCCCCGCGATGCTCAGTTGTTTCGTATTCGTGCTGGAAGAGTTGTTCGTGAGCACCAGGCGGTTCAGTTGAAATAACGCGCCGATGTTATTGGTCGTCGGCATGTGAACGCCTGAGCCCGAGGTGAAGGAAAAAGCATTATCCAGACTGCTCGCTGGCGCGCTTCCGCCATTCCAATTCACCCCGTCAGCCCAGTTGCTGACACTGCTTACGGAACCTGTGGTGGTGATATAGGTGTAACTCGCCGCCTGCGCCGATTGCGCTACGGCCAAAAACAAGAACGTGGCGAAGAGGTGAACGGGGATTTTCATGATCTCGGAGGGCTGGGGGTTGGGGCTGGAACTGGATAAAACTACCCACCCCCGCCGAACTCAACGGACCGCTGGGTTTACCCGTAAACCGCGCCCGTTCGCCACCGGCGTCCCCGTAACCGGCCCTTCGGCAGGCGGAGTCTGCGGCGGCTCCGCCCGGTCCCGCAGCATCACCATCTCCACCCGTCCCGGATGCGCCGGATCGTCCAGCAGGAACACCAGCACCCGCAGCCCCTCCGCCATCGGCAGCCCCGTCGAGCGCAGTTTTTTCCACGCCCCGGCTTCGTCCCGCCTCATCAGCTTGAACGGCAGCAACTGGTTCGCCCCCGGCGCGGTCACCGGGACCACCCGGTCCTCTCCCGCCGCCACTTCAAACGCCTGCCCGCCCACCGTCCCTCCCAACTTCAGCTTTGAATAATTCAGAAACCGCACCGACTGCGCCGGGAACACGCCGTAACTGTCGTCGATCACCAACACGCGGATCGGCGACTCGCCCGGCGCAGGCGACGGCTTCCTCCCAAAGACCAGCAGCGCGCGCGTCATGCCTTCGGGTATCGTCGCCGACGCCACCGGCATTTCGGTTTTCTTCCCGTCGCGCTCCACCGTGCGGCTGAACACCACCGTGCCCGCCCCGTCGCTCACCAGCGGCAGCGAACGATCCCTCCACGCGATCTCCGTCGTGCGCAGTTCACCCTTCGTTTTGTAGTTCAGCACCAGGTCGCGCTGCGGATCAAAAGCGTCCCACGCCATCACCGTAAAACGCACCACCGGCTTGGCCGGCTCCCCCGCCGCATATCCCGCCCCGCCGCCAAGGAGTCCGAACCCCATCCCTGCGACCACTACCAGCGCCGCCGCAAGGCGACGCGCCACTCCTTTAGGATTTAGCCGCTTAGTCGTTAGGATTTTCATACTCAGATTTCATCGGCCCCCAGCCACCGGAACTGCGTGACCACAAACCTGCGGCCAAACGTCGCACTCTCCCCGCCCGCCGTGAGATCCGACAGCTTCGTCTCCGCCGCCTCACCCCCCGCAAACTCCGGGACCCGCTGCACGATCGCCTCGCACCACACCCGTCCGTTGATCTCGCCGGTCACCGGATTGCGCGCCTCGCCATACGTGCGCACGCGAAACGTATCCGAGCGCGCCGCCATCGCCGAGGCGAGCGGCGTGAGCAGGTCGCTTTGCATCAGATACCCCGGAGCCCCCGCCGTGCGCAGCCTGCCCCGCGCCGCATCGGGATTGTCGCCGGTCGAGAAACTCGTGAGCACGACTTTCGTTGAATTAAGCCCGTCCATCCCCGTCACGGCCGCCGGTGTATTGACGACCGCATCCAGCGCCGCCTGCACGATGCCTTCCTGGTTGCGCACACTCGTCGCCGGTTGCGACAGATCGCGATTCATAAACTCCGCCAGACTGCGAGCCGGACGCCCGCGTGCGCGGATTCCGGCCACGATCTCCACCGCCAGCGCCTTGAGCTGCGTCGCATCCAGCTTCCGGTATCCGGTCCACTCATACTGGTTGCCCGCCTGCCCCGCCGCCGTCGGATCGGAGTCGTGCAGATGCGCGACGCGCGGGAACGCCCGCACCCCCGTGTCCGTGCGCGCCCCCGAGCGCCCCTGATAGGCGTAGTCCGCCGCCTGCACGCTCCCCAGAAACGCCGTCCACGCCGCAACCGAGGTCGAGTTGATGTTAAACGCCCCGTCGATCATCAGCCGCGTCGCCGCGAGCGTGTAACCGTTGCCGCCTTCCAGCGCGGCGAGCCCCGCGGCGGCTCCCGCCGGCTCATGGAACGCCAGCCGCGTATTCGGCAGCTGCGCCGGACGCACCGCCAGCGAGGCCGGCAGCGTCGAAAAGAAAAACCGGTCCCACACCGCCTCGTTCAGCGCGTATCCATAATCAGGCGACGCCGCCGGATAAAAGACCGATGAGAAACTATTGCCCAGCGGATAAGCCGGGTGCTTGCCATCCACCCCCCAGTTGACGTGCGCCAGCCGCCCGAGGGAAACAGGCTCTTCGTTTTCGCGTAGCACATCGAACAGGATAGCGGAGGAACTCCCGGTGGAATCATCCGCATGCGAGCCACCCCAAAAGGCGTTCTCCGCATCGTAATCCAACTCGGCATCCGCCGTCCCTTTGTTCGCCACGGTCGTCACATACTGCGCGACCGAACGCCAGCCACTCACCATCTGCGAAAGCACCGCACGCGGGTTGTTGTCGATTAACATCCGCACGCCTGACGTAGGGTCCGCTGGTGTCGTCGCCCCAATATAAGTTTCCGAATCGCCCTGGTGATTTCCGTTTCCGATCCGGTCAATGCCGCCGTCGCGCAGCGAAAAACGCAGCATGCGCAACATCTTCGCCCCGCCCGCACCCATCAGCGCGTTCGGCCGCTGCGACGGCGTCTGCGGATTCACATAGGCCGCCTCCGCCGGAATGTAACGCGCATGAAACGACCGGTCCGGCACCGTGAGCGTGCCGCCCGCCAGCGTGCTCACTCCCACCGCAATCGTGATCTGCGGATGATCACGCGGCATGGATTCGATGCGCGCCCGGATTTTATCCGGCTCCGCAAACCACGTTTCCGAGATGTCCTTCGTCGGATCCATGTGCGTCGCGTAAGCATACGCCGTGGTCACGCCCGGCTCCAACTGAAGCAGCCCCGTGGTCTGCGTGTTGTCCGCGCCCGCTCCGATGGAAAACACCCGCACTTCTCCCGGCTTGAGCGCCGTCCTGATGTTAAACGCCAATCGCAGCAACGGCAGGTATTCCCGCAGCGCCAGCTTCGCGGTCGCTTTTTTAGTCGGGTCCGCCGGCGTGTAATCCAAGCCACCCAGCAAGCGCCAGTCATCCCCGTTTATAATCGAGGGGATGTAGCACACCGTGTAGTCGGCTTCCGCGAGCGGCACGTTGTAGGGATTCAGCAACACCACGCGGGGCAGCAGCGTCAGCCGCAGCTTCAGGTCCGGCCCGATGTCGAAGCCGTAGCCGATCTGCACGACTACCGGAATCGGCACGAGCGCCTGTCCGTCCGCCGGCGCCTGCGTTCCTGTGCCCGTGCCCGTGATCGGCGCCGAAACCGGCGCCCTCGCCGCTCCATCCGCCGGAGCGCGCATCCCCGTCCACCCGCGCACCGCCCCCCACGACGGCGCCTTCGGCTCCACGCCCGGCGACCACAACGCGCTCACCGGTCCCTTCGGCACGCGTCCATACGGCCCCGGCATCGGAGCCGTGAACACGGGCTGCGTGCCGCCGATCTCCGTCGCCGCCACCGAGCCGCCCGCCGGCGCCGCCGCCAGCCCTCGCGTCAGATCGCGGCGCAATCCACCGCGCAGCGTATCCGCCAGCACGCCCCGTCCCACCGTGGTCACATCATAAAAATAACCGCCCGCCTGTTCATTCCCGACCGCCGCCGCGAGGTCCGCGTGCAACAAGGGCAGTTGCTCATAGGCCAGCAGCCCCGTGCGCGATGCTTCAAACGCACTCGTCGTTCCGGCAAACGCCGCCGCGAACTCCGGCTTGTCCAGCAATTGCAGATCCGGACGCGGTGCCGCCCCCCGACGCCAGCCCGCCTCCGCCGAAGCCGCCGTCGCCGTCCGGTAAGGATCACCCAGATTGATTTTCGCTTTCACGCCTTCGTCGCCCACCCACCACGCATACGAGCCCACCCGCACCGGCGCTCCGGCGGCTTCCGCGCCCGGCACGTGCGCCGCCGGCACCAGCACCGGCTGCTTCGCCAGGCGGATTCCCCGGTCCGTCGGATAAACACTCGTATCCGATAAATCATTACCCAACACCTCGCGCACCAGCCACACGTTGTCCGGCGCCGTGTCGGGCTTCGCCACCGGCGCGGCCGCCGGGGTCGCTGCCGTGCCGCCCGTTTCATTGCCGCTCACCAGCCACGCCAGCGGCGCGGACGACGCGGGCGCTCCCGCGTGGGTCGGCGTCGCCAGCGCCCCGCCGGCTCCGTCCCTCGGCACCGCGTCCCACACGCCCGTCCACAACGGATTCCCCGTGTTCGCCGCATCGATGTCCGCCCGCGCCGTCACTGCTTGATCAGGGCCGGCGTAACGCTGCAACTGCCCCATCGCCAGGTTCAGCGCGAACAACGCGTTCGCCCTCGCCTGCGCCAGCTGAGCGCTGTTCGTGGCCACCTGGGTTTCCACCCGCGTCAACGACGCCAGCGACACCAGCAACAGCACCAAAAACGCCAGCAGCGTCACCGTGATCAGCAGCGCAAACCCGCCGCGCCGCGACGGGCGGGGCGACCTGCGGCCGGGAGCTGGCATGGGTGTGCGGGGAAGCGGAATCACGAGGGGAGGAAAGCAAACGTGCGCAGTCTTGGATGGGTGCGCCTCGGGTATTCGTCCAGCTCTAGGCGCACGCGGTTTCATCGCAAACGGCGTTTGAGTTTACGCGTAATCCCAAGCAGGTTTTGCGACCTTTCCATCCTGTGCGCATCGGTGTCGTCACTTCCCCCTTACCCATGAACCACACCCTACCCTGCTGGCGGCGCGCACTGCTCGTCACCACTCTTTGCCTCGGTGCAACCACTCTCTTCGCCCAGTCCGGCGCCTTGGTGAAAAACCCGACGTTCGCCGACGCCGATGGCGACGGCACGCCTGACGACTGGAAGCCCTACCCGCCCGCCAACGGCGACACCCTCGTCCTCGCCTCCGCTCCCGGCGGCGGTCTCGTTTTTAAAGACAACGACAAGGGCAACGGCCTCGGCCTCGAACAGTGGATTCCCGTCCAGGAGGGTTATCGTTACACCGTCTCCGCCACCGTCGCCGGCACCGGTAACGTCAGCCTTTCCCTCTTTTTCACCGCCAAAATCCCCAACCGCCCCGGCGACCTGAAGTCCGTCACCCTCGGCGAGAAATCCGTCAGCGCCAAGGCCGGCGCCACCACCGAAAACATCGCCGTCGCCCCCGCCGGCGCCAAGTGGATGAAACTCTGGTTCTACTGCCCCAAGATCGGCACCACCGACGTCCTCATCCAAAAAGTTTCAGTCACTCCCTCCGACGCCCCGGTCGCCGCCGCCGCACCCTCCGCCACCGCAACCGCGATCGCATCCGCCGCTGCTCCGGTCGCCGCCGCGCCCACCGGCCCTGCCCCCGAGGGTAACCTCCTTAAAAACCCCGTCTTCGCCGACGCCGACACCGACGGCACGCCTGACGACTGGAAGCCCTACCCGCCCGGCAACGGCGACATGCTCGTCCTCGCCTCCGCTCCCGGCGGCGGTCTCGTATTCAAAGATAATGACAAAAACAACGGCCTCGGCCTTGAGCAATGGGTGCCCGTCCAGGAGGGCCTGCGCTACACCGCCTCCGCCACGGTTTCCGGCAACGGCGGCGTCAGCCTTATGCTCATCTTCGCCCCCAAAATCCCCAACAAGCCCGGCGATCTCAAAAACATCCAGCTCTCCGACAAATCCTCCCACGCCGCCGCCGGCAAAACCACGCAGACCATCGCCGTTGCCCCCGCCGGCGCCAAGTTTGTCAAAGTCTGGCTCTACTGCCCCAAAATCGGCGTCGCCGATGTCGTCATCAACCAACTCAGCATGACTGCCTCCGCGCCCGCCGCCGGCTCCGCTGCAGCTGCCCCCGTCACCGTTCCCGCCAAGCCGCTCCCCGCCGGCCTCGCCAGCGTCATCGACTTCGAAACTGGCGATCTCTCCCAAGGCCACGAGGGCCGCGCCGAAGGCGCCGAGGTGAGCGTCATCACCGCCGCCGATGGACCGGTTCGCGAAGGCAAGTATGCCGCCAAGATCGCCCTCAAACTCGATAAACACCGCGCCGAGGTCCCCGGATTCCGTTCCGATGCCTACGGCGTCGCGCGCTACGGCTGGAGCATCTACATCCCCAAGGAATTCGACGCCCAAACCCACTTCAGCATCGTCACCCAATGGCACAGCTGGGGCTCCGGCCGCGAATCTCCGAAAGACGGCGGACCTCCCACCTGCATCACGATCTCCAAGGGCACAGTGCAGTTCAAACTCCTCCACCAGGGCGACGACGGTTGGACGAGCAAAGCCACCTACTTCCCCCTCGGCTCCGTCGAAGACATGCGCGGACAATGGACCGATTGGGTGATGGAAGTGAACTGGCAGGCCCCCGGCAAAGGCGGCTGGCTCAAACTCTATCGCAACGAAAAGCAGCTCATCGATTACCAAGGCACCACCTGGTATCAGGACAAAGACAAAGGCCCCTACTTCAAGTTCGGTAACTACAAAGGCGGACTCCAATGGCGCGGCACCGAAGCCGGTGCGATCCTCTACGTGGACGCCGCCCGCATGGCCCTCGGCGAGTCCTCGACCTACAAGATGGTCGATCCCGCCGCCTACACCCCCCGCCCCGCTCCCGCCAAGTAACCCGCCCCGTTTTTACCCCCAGCGTCCCTCAACGCGCGCCGCGGTCCACCCGCAGCGCGCGTTTTTTGTTTTCACCCAACGCCATCGCCTCACCGCCCGATTGAATTCAGTTCACATCCCGGCAGCGATCAGCTGCCGCCTCCGCCTCACCGCGAAGGCGATTAGCCGAAAGCCGCACTTCCAAGAATCGCCCATTGGGCGATTCCATTAGCGGTCAATTACTCCGTCCCTCCGACGCTCCGTCCCGCCTCCGCTCAACGGCTCCCGCGTCCGGTTTTCACCCACTTCCCCGGCGCCACCCCGAACTGCCCGCGAAACCACGCCGTAAAATAACACGCCGACGTAAACCCCAGCGCCGCCGCCGCCTGCTTAATCGCCACCCCCTCCTCGCCCAACAGATGCGCCGCCGCCCGTTTCCGCCGCTCCAGGTGATAGGCCTTCGGAGTCGTCTCAAACGCCGCCACGAACAACCGGTTTAACTGCGCCGTGCTCAGCCCCGCCTGCCGCGCCAGCCACTCCGCATCCCACGTCTCGGTCAACGGCAGCGTATTCAAGACATGCGCCGCCCGCAGCACCCGCTCATCCGCCTTCGCCGGCGTCGTCGGCGCACACCCCGCCGCCGCCATCAGCCGCACAAACTCTCCCAGCCACGCCGTAAAATGCCGGTTCAGTTCCAGATACTGCACCGCGTCCGCCCGCTTCCATTCCATCTGCATGTCGGCCCGCGTAAAACTCCGCGCCACAAACCGCTCCAACCGCTTCGCCAACCCGCTCAGCTTCTTCGCCGGCTCCCGTCCCAGCACCACGCCGCGCTCGGGGTTGACCAGCTGCCGTCCATCCGGCCACGCCGCGTGAAACCGCACCGACAGCACCCCCGCATCCTCGCTGAACCGGTCGCGATGTTTTCCCCGCGAGGGCACGATCCATTCGCCCGCCCGTGCCGTCACTTCATGCCGCCCCGTCGTCACGCTCACCGTGCCGCTGCGCACCAGCCACGCCGCGCTATGTTCCCCGCCTTCGCCTTCCCACACCATCCCGCCCACCGGATGCGCCCGATCATGCACATACACCGGCCAACAACTCAGCCCCGACCAATCCCGCAACCGCAGCACCCCGTTGTCATCAAGAATCCCCGTTCCTGCGCCCCTTGGACATTGGGCGTTGGATGTTGAGCGTTGGATGTTCATGGATGCACGTTTTTCTATATTTTATGCTATAAACCAACAAGGCCCGAATCTTGTCCGTCCGCGCCGCGACCGTCCTGCTGTTCCTCATGAGTTCCCTCCACCTTTCCGCCCGCTCGCTGCCGCTCGACGACTCCTGGGATGTGATCGTCATCGGCGGCGGTCCCTCGGGCTGCACCGCCGCCGCCGCCTCGGCCCGCCAAGGCGCGCGCACGCTCCTCATCGAGGGCATGGGCGCCCTCGGCGGCATGGGCACCAGCGCCCTCGTTCCCGCGTGGTGCCCGTTCTCCGACCGCAAACAGCTCGTCTACCGCGGACTCGCCGAACGTGTCCTGAACGAGTCCAAAAAATCCACGCCCCACGTCCCCAAGGACCAGCTCGACTGGGTCCCCATCAACCCCGAGGCGCTCAAACAGATCTACGACGATCTCGTTCTCAGCCACGGTGCCACGATTCTGTTTCACACCACGCTCGCCGCCGTCGAGCTCCGCGCCGATGGCGAGGTCGACGCCCTCATCGTCGCCAACAAAGCCGGACTCTCCGCCCTCCGAGCCAAGGTTTACGTGGACTGCACCGGCGACGCCGACCTCTGCCACCTCGCGGGCGCCGAAACCATCAAGGGCAACGGCGAAAACAACACGCTCATGCCCGCGACCCACTGCTTTGTCCTCACCAACGTGGACGAATACGCCTACCGCCACGGCGAGAATCTCTACGCCGGCAACCCCAAGAGCCCCATCTACGCCATCCTCGCCTCCGGCCGGTATCCCCTAATCCCCGACACCCACCTCTGCGCCAACGTGATCGGCCCCGGCACTGTCGGCTTCAACGCCGGCCACGTTTATAATTTCGACAACACCGACCCGTGGAGCATCTCGCGCGGACTCACCGCCGGCCGCAAACTCGCCCAGGCCTTCCGCGACGCGCTCGCCGAGTTCGCCCCCGCCGCTTTTGGCAACGCCTTCCTCGCGCTCACCGGCTCGATGATGGGCGTCCGCGAAACGCGCCGCGTCACCGGCGACTACGTGCTCACGCTCTCCGACTACCTCGACCGCCGCTCCTTCGACGACGAGATCTGCCGAAACAGTTACTTCATCGACGTCCACCAAGCCAAAGAGAAGACCGCCAAGAACCACCAGGAGCGCATCGAGTCCCAGAAAAAAAACTCCTTCCACTACGAAGCCGGCGAGTCCCACGGCATCCCCTACCGCTGCCTCACGCCCAAAGGTCTCCGCAACGTCCTCGTCGCCGGCCGCTGCATCTCCACCGAGCAGATCGTCCAAGGCAGCGTCCGCGTCATGCCCACCTGCCTCGCGATGGGCGAAGCCGCCGGATTAGCCGCCGCCCTCGCCGCCGCCACGCCCGCCCCCGACGTCCACGCCGTGGACACCGCGCACCTCCGCACCCTCCTCGGCCACCACGGCGCCTACCTGCCGTAATCATTCTCGTTCTCTTACTCCTACTCAGTCTCCAGCCTCACAGTCCGCGCAACGCCGAGTAGGCCGCGAGCTTGCTCGCGCTCCGAAAACTAAATGCCCCCTTTGCGTTTCCGGTGTGGAGTGCGGCGAGAGCTCGCCGCTTTCGACGGCGGGACTTGTCACGCCGCGCCCCACGCCGCGCTCCACCGCCTCCGGTTTACGCGTAACCCCAGCCCCGCCTTTGCCGCGTTCTCCCTCTATGCAACAGTTAGCACATCTTCGTCCCCCTTCGGACTGCGCACGGCTTGACCCCGCGCAGTCCCTTACGGTCACTCTTTCCCTTCATGCCCCGTCCGCCCCTTACCCTCGTCCTCGGCGCGTTCATGCTCTGCGCGCCCCTGTCCGCGCCCGCCGCTGAAAAAGCCCCCGCGCCCGATCCCTGGCAGACTGCCCTCACGTTTGATTACAATGTCGCCGCCGAGCGCTTCGCCGCCCTCCACGCCGCGCAACCCGCCGACACCCGCATCGCCATCGGTTACGCCTCCAGCCTCCTCGTCAAACAACCGCGCACGTCGTCCAACATCGAAGCCGCCCACGCCCTCCTCCTCAAAGTCGCCGCCATCACCCCGTCCACCGACGACGCGATCACCGCCGCCTTCCTCGCCGCCCGCATCGAACTCGACCACCTCG
>Ga0247813_10000396_pt1 | contig 42791 bp, 45 predicted proteins | sample UWRJL169409C1_FD_180719 | JGI IMG/M metagenome (GOLD analysis project Ga0247813, IMG submission 180719) | Plant litter microbial communities from Arlington Agricultural Research Station in Wisconsin, United States - UWRJ-L169-409C-1 | ecosystem: Environmental > Terrestrial > Plant litter >... | reverse complement strand
AAGGAATGGTACATACCACAGCCGGATATATGGTGTATACTGCCTATACTTTTAAAAACGTTTTTAGTCACGAAGAAAATGATATTTTCTGGTGTACTGCAGATATTGGCTGGATTACCGGTCACTCTTATATATTATACGGACCATTATTAAACGGTGGTACAACCGTAATTTTTGAAGGCGTTCCGTCTTATCCGGATTTTAGTCGTTTTTGGGATATTATCGAAAAACACAAAGTAACTCAGTTTTATACAGCTCCAACCGCTATTCGTTCATTAGCAAAAGAAAGTTTAGATTATATTCAAAAATATCCTCTAAAATCGCTAAAAGTTATTGGGTCAGTAGGAGAGCCAATCAACGAAGAAGCATGGCACTGGTTTAATGACCATGTTGGAGATAAAAGATGTCCGGTGGTTGATACATGGTGGCAAACAGAAACAGGTGGAATCATGATTTCTCCAATTGCTTTTGTAACACCAACAAAACCAACTTATGCAACTTTGCCTTTACCGGGAATTCAACCCGTTTTAATGGATGAAAAACGTAATGAAATAGAAGGAAATCAGGTTGTGGGTAGTTTGTGTATCAAATTTCCATGGCCAGGAATTGCCAGAACGATTTGGGGAGATCACCAACGTTATAAAGACACTTATTTCTCGTCTTTCCCTGGAAAATATTTTACAGGAGACGGAGCTTTAAGAGACGAAGTTGGTTACTACAGAATCACTGGTAGAGTAGATGATGTTGTAATTGTTTCCGGACATAATTTAGGTACAGCTCCTATCGAAGACGCGATCAACGAGCATCCTGCTGTGGCTGAATCTGCAATTGTTGGATTTCCACATGATATTAAAGGAAATGCTTTATATGGTTTCGTAATTCTAAAAGAAACAGGAGAGTATAGAGACAGAGCAAATTTAACCAAAGAGATTAATCAATACATTTCTGATCATATTGGGCCAATTGCAAAACTGGACAAAATTCAGTTCGTATCAGGTTTACCAAAAACACGTTCAGGAAAAATTATGCGTAGAATTTTACGTAAGATTGCCGAAGGCGATTATTCTAATTTTGGAGATACTTCAACGTTATTGAATCCTGAAATTGTAGAAGAAATTAAGAACGAAAGAATTTCTTAATTTTAAAAATTAATGGATAAATAAAAAAATGCCTCTTAAAAAATTAAGAGGCATTTTTTATATGTTTTATCTAGATGATTTTTGTCAAAGTAGCCACAATCTTGTCATCCCGAGGAACGAGGGATCTTCACAAGAAACTAACACAAAGTGATTTTTGTAAATTGTCGAAGCTATTTACGAAGATCCCTCGTTCCTCGGATGACAAAAATTCGTAGAATCACTGTGCAGGACTTCGACTTCGCTCAGTCTGACATTTTAATCTTTTTATACTTGGCAGAGATTCTAAACTTAAATTTCCTTATATAACTTATATGGTTTAATTTTTTCTACTTAATCCCTAATCTAGATTTCAACTTCAAAAACAACAGTGCAATTTTATACGCATCTTCAGAAGAGGAATTTCGATCACTTTTTGGAATTTTGTAAATTTCACTTAAATCATCCAAAGAAAACTGCTTGTCATTGATATCCATTAATTTTCTGTACATCATGTCGATATCCAATGCTTCATTTTTCAATCTTCCACAATCCAGCCGCTCTAAAGCCGAATTTAGCATTTCGATATCAAAATTAATATGATGCCCTACTAAAATAGAATTGCCTATAAAGTTAACAAATGCTTCAATAGCATCTGGCTCAGGCATTTTAAGCATTTTGCTTTCAATAATAAACTCATTCGAAAGTCCGTTATCCTGCAAAAATTTGTATTGAAGCAGAACAGCTTCGAAATTGTCTTTTATTACAATTCCATCATCAATTACTGAAAAAGCACCCAAAGATAAGATAACATCTTTATTGGGGTTTAAGCCGGAAGTTTCAGTAGATAAAACTACAAATCTGTTTGGTTTTGTTTCGAATTTAGTCAGGTAGTCTTTCCAGAAGTCCGGATAGTCTTTATTGATATTTTTAATCCAGTCTAGCATACTTATGAGAATTGTGTAAGTTGAAATTTACTCTTAATCAGTTCCTCAAGGTCTTTCATTGGGGTTAAGGCATTTTTTAACTTTTCTTTGTCTGTTTTAGACATTTCTCGCAAATTTATATATTGTCCTGAGTCATCATTCTTTAATCCTTCAATAGTTCTAAATTTTGATAACGTTAAAAAAGCTTCGGCGCAGCTTAAATAAATTTCAGCATTTTTAGAATCTGTTATAGCCAATTGTTTGAATCGTAAATAGGTATTCTTAATTCCTTTGATATTGGCATTTAAAATCAACAAACGTGCAGCATCAATTAAGGGCATCAATGCGCGTGTTTTGATATCAAATTTTGTTTTATGCGGACCTTCTTCTTCCACGATAAATTTCTTGAAGAAACTCAAAGGAGAATTTTTCTTTAAGGCGTCATTACCTAAAAAGTCGAAGAATAACGTATTGTTGACAGCATTCTTAAAAATCACATTTTCTATTACTTCTTCGATCTTTGGTTCTCCAAAAACAATTTCATAGTCAAAGAAAATACTGCTTAAATCGTTGCTGTTTTCACCTGGAGTATTCATCCAGCTATTGTATTGCTTTGTCCAGTCTGTCAGTGATTTACACCATAACATATTGCTGGCCATATGTCCGTTTGGGCAATATTCGTAACCTACTTTTTCTAAGATAGAAGTTGTTCTTTTGGCTAGTCTTAAAAAATAATCTTTTACTTCTCTGTATTTTTCAGGAGAAACATCTTCAAAAATAAGAATGCTATCCTGATCGGTTAATAATAATTGTTCTTTACGGCCTTGACTACCAATGCTTAACCAGGCAAAACGGGCAGGAGGTGAGCCTAAATCCAGAATAGATAATTCGACAGCACGTTTTATAATTGCAAGATTAATTTCGCTTGCGATATTGCTAATATGTGAAATCGGAATGTTTTTTTGAATTGAATTCTGAATCAAATCAGACAAGCGATCACGTATTTGTTTTAAGTCTTTAGGAAGCTGAGAACGTTTGATTTCTTTAATTAAAACACCAGGATTACTAGCCTGAGCCACAATTAAATCGTGTTCAGAAATAATTCCTTTTACAGCAGATTTGCTTGTACCGTCTTTGGTAACACATAAATGCGTTACATTATTTTTAAGCATAAGCAATTGCGCTTCAGCCAGAGAAACATTTTCGATTACCGTGACAACCGGAGAAGACATGATCTTGTCAATTGTTTCTGTAATAGGATAGCGGCCAGTTGCAATTTTAGAAGATAAATCGGCATTGGTTACAATACCAATCGGATTGTTGTTTTCGCAAATAACGATATTATCTACCATAGATTCTGTCATCAGGATCGCAACATCTTTAATGATACGATTAGACTCAGTTGTTAATGGTGAATTATTGTATGCAAGTGACTGAATATATTGCATTTCTGATTGCTGATCTACATAGAAAGCAGTGTCAGATATCAGTTTTCCATTAGAGTTTACATTGTCTTTTGCATGTCTTGAATTGATGGCGAAATTCTCCAGCAAAAAGTTTAATACATCAGAGTTATTGGCTACAAAAGGTCTGAAAACAGCGATAGGAATAGCGTATATAATGCTTTCTTCGCGTGCTTTTGCAGTCATCATATAATTATTTTTGGCAAAAAACGGACGTAAACCAAAAATATCACCTTCATGACATTTGTTTATAATAGTTTCTTCGGCATCAGCAATTGTGGTTAAATTTATGACACCCGAAGCCACAACATAAAAACTATCATGAAGTAGGTCGTTTATTTGAAAAAGTACAGCGTGTTTTTCTAAATTGATTACACGAATGTTTGTAGCAATATCAGATAATTCCTGAAAAGTTAAGTTATCAAATGGCGGGTATTCTTTTAAAAAATCTGCAATATGCTCAGCAATTGTATTCATACGTTTGATAATTTTTTTAAAGTATCGAATGTAAAAATAATAAAATAAACTCTTACAATGAAAGCATCTTTGAGAGAATGTAATTATTTTAAGAAAATGTTAAAATTAACTGATTTCTAGACTTTAAAAAATGCTTTTTAGGATTTTAAAAACATTATTATCATTTGAACTTTTGAGTGTGTTTCAAAATAGAGGCATAATTAATTCTAAAGAATTCGCTGATCGCTAAGCAATCTGTTTTTATAATCGAAAAAAGAATGAAGAAAGAAATGTAAGTAGAAGGTTTTTAAAATATTCTATTTTACATAATATAAATTATAGTTCAAATGCAATACTGTATATAGCAGTGGTAAGGCTTAGTCAATTCTGTGTTTTTATAAAGTATTTCATATTTGATACTTTAAAGTCTCATTCTCATTCACAGCTTATTTAGCTTATAATTGATTCAATATTTTAATCGTAAAGTTTCGTGAGAATCGTTTCTTTGGGAACTAAATCAGATCCGCCTCGTTTAGTAAATTGTATTACGCCTTCATTTGCATAAAGTACTGCGCTTACCGAACCATTTTTAGATTTCATGCTGATTTGAGCTTTTTCACCAAGTACGTAAACATATCCGGTAACTTCCATAACGCCGGTAACGAATTTTTCATGAGCACTCGTAATTTCTGCAGTTCCGAATATTTTACTGTTTGATTGCGCTATATTTAAAGTTAAAACATATTCCTTGCTGCAATCCTTGCAATTCTCAGTGCTCCATGTGCCTGTAAATCGATTTGTTTGTGAATGTGCTGAAAAAGAAATGAATAGCAACAAAAGGATGATTTTTTTCATTGGAATTGTCTTTGTTTTTTTAATTTGTTTCAAATATAAACCAAAAAAGCATTCACCGTGGTGAATGCTTTTCTTTTCCATATAAAAATGAATTATTTTATTTTTTTCAAATAAACAGATTTTCCGTTTAATGCTACGTTAATTTCATTGTTTTTCTCTGAAAAAGTGGTTCTCAAAGCATTTCCTTTAAAAATGGTAACATCGCCATAAACTTTCCCGGTTTCAGTAGAAACATATTCAAACAATAGTTTTTTATTATCAGGCTCAATTCCAATTTTATAACTTGAAAATTTCGAAGTGTCTAGATTGAATTCTTGCTGAGTATCAATGATTTTACCATCTGCATAAAAATTGGTAACAGACTTGTTTAAAGTGATATCAGGATAATACTCATTCACTTTTTGAAGAAGTGCGTATTGTTCAGCAGTTGCATCTTCTTTCTTAGATGTAATTGTTTGTGCGAAGGAAAGCGTTGTAAAAATAAGAGCGAATAGTAAAGAGAAATTTTTCATAAATTTTAATTTTTAGGATTAGTTTGAAAATCAATTATTGAAGTTCAATTTTAGATTTAAAATCAATACACTTTTTATATAAAAACGCATAAGATTATATAACAAGGTACTAAATATTTACCTTTGCAGGAAATTAAAAGCAATTATTTAAGAAAATGACAACAAAAAAATATATTAAACTCATTCTGATTTTAGGTTCTTTAACAGCACTTGGTCCTTTTTCGATCGACATGTATTTACCGGGCTTCTCTGGTATTGCTAAAGATCTAAATACCACTGTTGCAAAAGTATCGATGAGTCTATCTAGTTATTTTATCGGAATTTCTGCAGGACAATTGCTTTACGGTCCTTTATTGGATCGTTTTGGACGAAAAAAACCGTTGTTTATTGGTCTTCTAGTTTACATATTAGCTTCATTAGGTTGTGTTTATGTAGCCGATATTGATTCTTTTATTCTTTTACGATTTGTTCAGGCAATTGGTAGTTGTGCGGCAACAGTAGCTTCTGTAGCCATGGTGAGAGATTTATTCCCTGTAAAAGATATTCCAAAAGTTTTCTCTTTATTAATGCTGGTTCTTGGGCTTTCGCCGATGTTGGCGCCAACAATTGGTGGTTATGTTACAGAAGATTATGGATGGCATACGGTATTTTTTATCTTAATGTGTATGGGAATCGCTATTTTAATTGCTGCTCAGGTTGGTTTGCCAAACAGCTATAAACCTGATACTTCGATCTCATTAAAACCAAAACCAATCATTTCGAACTTTTTAAAAGTATTAAAAGAACCTCAGTTTTTTACGTATGCATTTACAGGTTCAATTTCTTTTTCGGGCTTATTTACTTATGTAGCGGCCTCGCCTATCATTTTTATGGACATTTACCATGTAGATGCAAAAATGTACGGATGGATTTTTGCTTTCATGTCGGTAAGTTTTATTGGTTCCAGTCAGTTGAATTCAGTTTTATTGAAGAAATTTTCAAGCCAGCAAATGATTTTTGGAGCATTGATTACACAATCTGTCATTGCCATCATTTTTCTGCTACTTGCTGCAAATAATTTACTTGGATTATATGAAACGATCGCAATGCTTTTCTTGTTTTTGGGATGTTTAGGAATTTCAAACCCAAATACTGCGGGACTTACTATGGCGCCGTTTGCTAAAAATGCCGGAAGTGCTTCTGCTCTTATGGGTGCAATTCAGCTTGGTTTGGGAGCATTGGCTTCGTTTGCTGTTGGTATTTTTGTAAAAGATTCAGTAGCGCCAATGGTTCTTATTATGACATCAACAACGATTATCGCGTTTATAGTTTTAAATATCGGAAAACGTTTTATTAAAGAAAAAATTGAAGTTTCTAAGGATGATGATGTTTTGGTAGGACATTAAATTAAAAAATCCAAATTTTTGAAATTCCAAATTCCAATGAATTGGGAATGATAAAAATCGAATAAAAAAACATGAAAATTTCAAATTATTTCTTATTCTTTGAAATGAAAAACTACGTGCATAAAAAAGCCAGAATTATTAAATTCTGGCTTTTTGCATTTATTGATATTGGAATTTGGAATTTCAAAAATTTGGAATTATTATCCAATTTATCTATTCGCTTTGTTGTCTTTTATCTGGTCTGATAATCATTCTCAATGATTGATCACTTGCAAAATAAGCGACCATCCAGTTCCAAAATGTATTTAATCTGTTTCTGTAAGTAATTAAAGATATCAAGTGGATAAACAGCCAGATAACCCATGCAAAGAAGCCTTTAAAATGCCATTTTGGACTTGGTAAATCTACAACGGCTTTATTTTTACCAATGATAGCCATAGAGCCTTTGTCGTTATAAGCAAAAGGTTTTAAAGGTTTGTTCTGTACCAATGCTTTAAAGTTTTTTGCTAAATTTAATCCTTGCTGAATGGCAACCTGAGCCACTTGCGGATGCCCATCAGGAAAATTTTTATCGCCCGCTGTAATGGCCGTATCGCCAATAGCATAAATATTTATTAATCCATCTACTTTATTATACTGATCTGTTGCCATACGTCTTCCGCGGCCATAACTTTCCTTTGGAATTCCGTCAAAAAGTTTCGCAGAAACTCCGGCAGCCCAAATTAAGTTTTTTGTTTTGATGGTTTCTCCGTTTTCAAAATGTACGGTATCATCAACATAATCGACTACGCGGGTATGCAGTTTAACTACGACTCCTAATTTGGTAAGCGCGTCTAATGTGTCTTCTTGCGAAGCTTTACTCATTGGAGCGAGTAGTGCGTCTCCCCCATCGACCAAATACACATTACTAGCTGATGTTTCTAATTCCGGATATTCCTTAAGGAGTATATTTTTACGCATTTCGGCAAACATTCCTGAAACCTCTACTCCTGTTGGTCCTCCTCCGGCAACCACAATCGTTAACAATTTACGGCGTTTACGAATATCTTTGGTAATAGCGGCTTTCTCCAGGTTTTTAAGCAATGTATTACGCATTTCGATGGCATCATTTAAGGTTTTCATCGGAATGGCGTTTTTCATTACGTTTTCCATGCCAAAATAGCTGGTTTCGGCTCCGGTAGCAAAAACTAAATGATCGTATGTTAATTCGCCGTTATTAAGGATTATTTTATTTTCGGCAGGAACTACAGAAAGTAATTCGCCTAAACGAAATTGAAGATTTTTTTTGCCTGCAAAGAATTTTCGAAAAGGATAACTGATACTTGATGGTTCTAAAAAAGCGGTAGCAACCTGGTATATAAGTGGTGGAAAGAAATTATAATTGTTTTTGTCTACAAGTGTTACTTGTATTTGAGGATGGTCTACAAGCTCTTTTGCGAGATTTATTCCTGCAAAACCACCTCCTATAATTACTATATTCATATGTGTTGTCTTTTAAGTAGGATTCATGAGTAAAACTTTTCTGCCTGAGCAGTTCTATAAATTTAACATTATAATTTCATATATAAAACCTCATTTGAGTTTTCTTTTATATTCTTACGGAATTAATTTGCCAATTTAAGCTTCATCATAATGTCTGTTTGCTCATCATTTCCTAATTTAAAAATGTGTTTGTCAAATTCAATAAAACCATTTTTTGTGTAGAAACTGATCGCTCTGAGGTTTTCTTCCCAGACTCCTAACCATACATAGTCAACATTTTTGTCCTTTGCTACCTGAATAGCTTTTTCATATAGTAATTGTCCAACTTTTTTTCCGTGAAATTCTTTCGAAACATAGATTCGCTCGATTTCAAGGGATTTTTCGCCTTTTAATTCTGTTTGAGATTCTCCGAAATTTACTTTTAAGTAACCAATTACTTCGTTTTCTAATGTGGCAAAATAAAACTGAGAATCTTTATTGGTGAGTTCTTTCGTTAATTTTTCTGTAGAAAAACCTTCTTCCAGATAATTCTTCATGTTTTCTTCAGAATTTGATTCTGAAAATGTCTCCTGAAAAGTCTGTCTTCCAATTTTTTGTAATTGGTCAATGTCGTTTAACGAAATTTCTTTTATTTGGATATTAGTCATGCGTACGTGGTATTTTTAAGATAATATTACCTTATAAAAATACAACATAAATTCGCAAATTCTGGAGATTAAGGGGCTACTTTTTGAATTTTTTAACAGGTTTTTCAGTTACTTCAACCTTGTTTTGCAAAACGTAATTGGCCAACAATTTTTCGATTAATTCGTCTTTAGTAAGATGATGAAAAACAGTTTTTACTTTTGTTTTTAAATCGTTCGAAATGTCGTGATTAGGTTTTGTTTTGAAGATTTGTTTCGCCCATAAAAGCGTGTTGTTTTCTTCTAAACTTACTACAGAAGGTTTTTGAAACTGAGTAAATTTAATACCTAATTCTTTTTCGAATTCCGGAATTTCAACTGTTTCTTCTTCTTGTAAAACGGTTAGAGAAAGTCCTTTTGCTCCTGCCCTTGCGGTTCTTCCGCTACGGTGAACATAGTTTTCGTAGGTGTCAGGCAAATGATAATTTACGACATAAGAAATTTCTTTCACATCGATTCCTCTTGCTGCTAAATCGGTTGCAACCAGGATATTGATGTGTCCTTCACGGAATTGCTCCATGATTCTGTCACGAATTCCCTGAGATAAACTTCCGTGAAGCGCTCCTGAAGAAAAACGATTAATCGCTAAGTTTTTAGCTAATTTGTTTACTGCAGCTTTGGTTTTACAGAAAATGATTCCGCGTTCTCCGTCTTTTGAGTTTAGGAAATGCATTAAAACATCCAGTTTTTCGATTGGATCTACTACAATGTATTCGTGATCAATTCCTTGGTTACCAACTGTTTCCATATTGGCGCTTACCTGAACTACGTTTTTGTTTAAGTAATTCTGGATCAATTGTTTGATGGTTCCCGGTAAAGTCGCTGAGAATAATAAAGTTCTGTGCTTTTTGGGAAGTTCGGCTACGATTTCGTCCAAACTTTCTTTTAGGATTGAAACCATTTCATCGGCTTCATCTAATACTAAATAGTGTGCTTGTTTTAAGTCGATTGCCTTGCGCTGAATCAAATCGATTAAACGTCCCGGAGTTGCTACAACTATATGTGTGGGTTGTGATAAACGCTCAATTTGAGGTTTTATTGGGATTCCGCCACAAGTTGAAGCTATTGAGATATTTGGAATATGTTTTCCAAAATCTTCTAAGTTTCTGAATATTTGTTGTCCAAGTTCTCTGGTTGGTACCAAAATTACTGCTTGTACAATTGAAGATTCAGTATCTATTAATTGCAATAATGGTAATCCGAAAGCGGCTGTTTTACCAGTTCCTGTTTTGGCTAAACCTACAACATCATGGCTTTCAGAAAGCAATAACGGAATTGTTTTTTGTTGAATTTCTGTTGGTTCAACAATGTTCAATTCGCTTAAAGCTTTTAAAATTGGTGCTGAAATTCCTAATGATGAGAATTGTTTAGACATTGTTTTTATTATTGTAGAGGTCTGATTTTAGATTTTAGATTCTGCCACAGACTACTCAGATTAAAATGATTTTTTAGAACCTTTGGTTCTGTTTTTTCTCTCAATTTTGTCATCCCGAGGAACGAGGGATCTCCGCAAGAAACTATCATAAAGTATTTCTTAAATTGTTGAGTTTCTAACGGAGATCCCTCGTTCCTCGGGATGACATATATGTGTGTAAATGTTTACTATTACTTCTTATGAAACCTAAAGCCCTAGCCCTGATGGGAGCGGCATCCTTTTGTGCCGGTGTTCGGCATAAAAGATACAGTGGACAGCAGGAAACAGCTCCTGATTACTGAAATTCCAAATTCTTTAAATCCCAAATTCCAATTGGAGCACGCGCTGTGACTTCGCTCAGCGTGACAACCTGAAACTTGAAACCGAAAAATGTTCAGAATAAAAACCTGAAACAAATTTTCTAATCTTCGTCTGGTTCGTTCATGATTTTTTCGCGATACTTTTTACCTATTAATAGTACCAGTTTAAGCTTATAATCGTCAACCAGCCATTCGCGGTAGTTTTTACTGCACTGGCTTAAACATTTAGAATAGCGTTTGATACGACAATCGATATCGTCATCAAGTTCTCTTCCTAATGATTTTGCTTCTTGCAGCGTTTCTGTATTGTCTACACACATTGCCGCGTGTTGTTCTAATGACTTGTCTAAAACTACTTTAGAACGTAAATTTTGTTTGATGATTAATTTATGTTCTTCATCAACATCAAAAGTAACATCGGCAGTTTTGGCGAATTTCGCGCGTAATTCCGGTGGCATACTGTATTTGAAATACAATTCGATCTCGGTATCATCACGTAGATTTTCTAAATAAAATTCTGGTGATTTAAAGATGTGCTGCCAGTTTACAGGCTCACTCCATAAACCAAAACGTGCTGCATTATTACCCAAATCAATAACTGTAAACTCGTCTTTACCTGGTAATTTACGAGATCCACGACCAATCATTTGGTAGTATAATGTTAGCGATTTTGTTGCTCTGTTCAGGATAATAGTCTCTACTGTTGGCTCATCAAAACCTGTGGTTAAGATTCCTACAGAGGTTAGAATAGCATCCGGAGTCTTTTTGAACCAGGCCAGGATATCTTTACGTTCTTCTGAACTGCTTGTATTATCAAGGTGTCTGATGTCGTAACCGGCTTCTCTAAACGTTTCATATACATATAATGAGGTATGAATACCGTTGTTGAAAATCAGAGTTTTTTTGCCAAGAGAACGTTCTGTATACGCATGCAGTAATTTTTCCTGCATGATGGTGTTGGTATAAAGATCATCTGATGATTTTACGGTGTAATCTCCGTTGATACCTACTTTTAATGATGTTAATCCCACATCATAACTATAGGTTGTTGCACGGGCAAGGAAACCTTTGTCTATCAATGAACTAATGGTGTCTCCCACAATAAGTTCATCGTAACTCTGGTGCATTGGTAATTTTATATTCGAACTCAAAGGTGTTGCTGTTACCCCAAGAATAAAAGCATTTTTGAATGAGTTTAATAATTTTCTGAATGAATTGTAGTGCGCCTCATCGATAATAACCAAACCAATGTTATCAAGGTGTAATTTTTCGTCATTGATACGGTTTTTCAAAGTCTCCACCATGGCAACAAAGCAAGAAAATTCATTTTGATCCGGTAATTCTTTTACTTTACTGTTAATGATTTTGTTCGAAACACCAAACCCTTTTAGCATTTTTGAGGTTTGTTTACAAAGTTCGATACGATGCGTTAAAACCACCACTTTTTTATCATTATTAGCTAAATAACGACGTACTATTTCAGAAAAAATCACTGTTTTTCCTCCACCAGTAGGCAATTGATATAATAAATGATGTTTCGAAGGAGCATTGTCTAAACGTTCAAAAATGGCATCAATATCGCCTTTTTGGTATGCATAAAGTTCTTTTTTCTCTTCTCTTTCTATTTCTAAAGTGTTTTGAGACATTGTTTATTTTTGGATTTTTGCAAAAATACACCGAAAAAACAGTTATTCATCTTATTTTAACGTAAAATAAATGATTTTTTTAAATAAGATTTTTTATGAGAAAAGCCTTTAAAAGTCAATTTTTTCTAAAATCGCCTCAAAATCATACTTGTTTTTCCATTTTTGTTGAATAGTTTCTTGTTTGACTGCCAGAATTCGATCTTTAAAATCATATAAAATTCCGTTAGAAATGACAAAATTTACTGCCTGCTCGAAAGAATTTAAAATACTTTTGTAAAATAATTCCTGTTTAATAAAATTATTTGACGAATAAGTTTGCGCTATTTCGATGTTATAGAGCATAATATCGGCAATCACAAAAGGATCAACTCCTATCATTATAAAATGTTTTATAATTTTTTGAGCTACAGAACGTCGCATCTTGGCTTTTGGACGCCATTTTGCATTGGGTTTCTTTATAGGGAAATATTCGTGCGAAATTTTGACTTTTGATTCCTGCAAAAGTTTATCCTCCTTTGGATTAAAAACAAAATCATAATACACTTTTACGGGGGCGAATTTTTCGTACAGCTCGATAATTTGTTCTTCGAGTTGTTCTTTGTTTAATTCGGCCAAATATTTTTTTAAATCGCGCTTACTCATTATCAAAGTTTAAGATTACAAAAATAAATTACTTTCCTGATTCATACCGCAAAAACCAACGATAATACTTAATTTTGCGAAAACAAATTTAAAATATCACATAGATGCTCAGGATTTTCAAAGTTACCGCAATTTTAGAAGGGATTTCTTATTTAGTATTATTTGCTAATATGCTTGTTATTAAAAACAGTAATCCGGAATTATATCATACTTTTTTACGTCCGTTAGGAATGACTCACGGAGTATTATTTATAGGATACATTATATTGGCTGTGTTACTTAGAAAATCACAAAATTGGGATCTCAAAACTTTTGGAATCATACTTATTGCTTCTCTTATTCCGTTTGGAACTTTTTACATAGAGAAGAAATACTTAGAAAATAATGCATAAACTTTTGGATAAAATATTTAATTTTTTATATCCGCTTTTTAGGGATTGGGGAATGAGCCGCAACTTTGCGTCTTATATTAGCCTAGCCCTTAATATCGCTGTCATGATAGCTTTGGCGTTTGCCATTTATTATGCAGCAAAATTTGTTTTGGTGACCTTAACGGCCATTTTTGCCCAGAAAACCAAAACTAAATTTGATGATTACCTTATTCATAACAAAACAACGAAATACACAGCGTATTTAATTCCGTTTTTCTTTATCTATAAAGCCGTTCCTATTATTCTGGATAAGTACGAATACTGGGAATCGCTGTTTGGAAAAATAGTTGGTATTTATATTGTTTTGATTAGTTTATGGATCATCAGAACCATTTTTAATGCTTTACGCGATTATCTAAAACAAAAACCTGAATACAGCGACAAACCTATTGACAGCTTTGTTCAGGTTATTATGATTGTACTCTGGATTTTTGGTGTAGCGATGATTATTTCGACGCTTTTCGGAATCAAAAAAGGGGAACTTTTAACAATTCTGGGAACACTTTCGGCTATTATTATCTTGATTTTCAGGGATACTATTTTAGGATTTGTTTCGAGTGTTCAGGTGGCTATAAACGATATGGTGCGCATTGGGGACTGGATTACAATGGATAAATTTGGTGCAGATGGTGATGTGATAGAAATAAACCTGACTACGGTAAAGGTTCGAAATTTTGATAATACCATTACCACGATTCCCACTTATGCCTTGAGTTCAGACTCTTTCCAGAATTGGCGCGGGATGCAAAAATCTGACGGAAGACGTATAAAAAGACATATTTTGATAAAAAGCAGCAGCATTCGTTTTCTGAATAATGATGATTTGAATCATATGAAACGCGTGCAGCTTATAAGTTCTTATATCGAAACCAGACAAGCTGAAATTGAAAAATACAACGATTTACGTGGTGTAGATAAATCGCTTTCGCTAAATGGCCGCAATATGACGAACTTAGGTTTGTTCCGTAAATATATCATGCAATATTTAATAACGCATCCGGGACTGAATAAAGATATGCATATCATGTGCCGTCAGCTACAATCGACTGCGCACGGAGTTCCGTTAGAGATTTATGCTTTTTCGAGCGATAAACGCTGGGCGAATTACGAATATATTATGGCAGATATTTTTGATCACGTTATGGCTTCAGTGATTTATTTTGATCTTGAAATATTCGAATTGCCTTCTACAATTGGACCACTTAATTAGTTTCAAGTTTGAGATTGCTTTGCTTTGAGTATAATTTTTACCGCAAAGAACGCTAAGGTTTTAATCTATATTATGTTTTAGAAAAAGTAAAGTTCGCAAAGCTTTGTGTCAAATCTTTGCGAACCTTGCGTAAACCTTAGCGTTCTTTGCGGTTAAAAATTGAAACTGAAAACTGCCACTGAGACTGAAAACTATTTTCTAACCTCTTCAAAAACAAACTTCGAATTCTCATATTCTATTTGAGTTCCCGGCATGAAACAAGGAAGATTGAAATACGTGGTTATGATGCCGCTTCCTAAATACAATTTGTTTTCTTTTTTTAGTAAAGCCAGAGGAATTCGTTTCCAGCTTCCTCCGTTTGATATAAAATGAAAATCGCCTCTTAAAGTATCTCCTTTAATATCTCCTCTTACATCTCCGGAATCTTTGCCTTGTTGATAATAAGATCTTTCATAATGTCCGAAAAATCTTTTGTCATTTACATTTATAGATAAAATAGCCGTGTCTTTATCATTTATAGCCTGATAAACTATACGATTGTACTTGCTTTTTTCGTCTTTGGAATTGCAAGACATAAAAAAAACAAAACACAGACAAATAATGATACTGTTTTTAAACATAGCGTGATTTATTATCAAATTATAAATTGAAATTTATATACGATCTTTTACGAATTCGATTTGCGTTTTACCATGAGCTTTTGGTTTTCCGTTTTCATCCAGATTAACCATTGTGGTTTGATCAATTGTAATGATAATTTCACGGGTCATCATATTTCTTACAGCGCAAGTTAAAACTAACGAAGTGTTTCCGAATTTTACAACATCAATTCCAATTTCTACAATGTCTCCTTGTCTGGCAGAACTCTTAAAATTGATTTCCGACATGTATTTTGTAACCACTCGGGTATTTTCCAGCTGAATAATGGTGTATAAAGCCAGTTCTTCGTCAATCCATGCTAATAATTTTCCTCCAAATAAAGTTCCGTTTGGATTTAAATCTTCGGGTTTAACCCATTTTCTGGTATGAAATCGCATAATTTTAATTTGGATAAAAGTTTTTGTATTGGAATTTTTTCTAAATTTAAAGAAAAAACATGGAAGATAGAGACGCTTTTTTAAGAGAATTCAGAGGAGAGACTTTAGGAACTGTAAGTGCTCAATCTTCAGCCGAAGAGCTATTTCAAAATCAGACGATTAGGCCGATTTTAAAATTACAAAATGATTTGTTTATTGCGGTTTTTATTAATTATGTCAATAAAAACAAAGCTGATTTTTATTCCTATACCGTCGAAAAGAAATTACAAACAATCGAAAATTCCATCCAAAAAGATATTAAGTTTCGTAATTCTTTAAAAGGAATTATAATGGCGCTTTTTACTATTGAAGAATATGATACTTATATTCAGAATTCTTCGAGCTTAAACAAAAGAATGATGAATTTATTAGTTGATCGTTTGAAAAGTCAGGTACAGTTGTTTGAATTGGAAACTAATAATTAAATATAAATAATGTCGATTAGAACTTTCTGGAATATCGTAATTAAAATTTTAGGTTTGTTTTTAATTTCTGGAGCTTTAGTTTTGGTCCCACAATCAATTTCCTATTCATATTATGCTTTTAAAAGCGGAGATCTAATAGATGTATTATCTCTCGCCGCTTTAAATTTAATTTTGCTTTCGATTTATTTTGTGATAATCAGACTTTGTATTTATAAAACAAACTGGATTACTGATAAATTAAAACTGGATAAAGGCTTTGAAACAGAAAATATTGAACTAAATTTTGACTCAGCTAAAATAATTTCTATCGCCCTAATTGTGATTGGAGGTTTACTATTTATTGATAATATTTCAGTTTTATTTCGAGAAATTATGGTTTTCTTTCAGGATAAAAGTCTATTCAAAGACTATCCGAAATCTGGTTGGCTTATCTTTTATTTTTGTAAAACTATAATTGGTTATTTATTAATGACAAACAGTTTTCGAATTGCAAAGCTATTAAGTGATAAAAAAGAAAAGAATGAAATTTGATTTGAATTTTATAACTGATTATGGTCAGTTTTATATTAATGATATAAAGGCTACCGGAGATACTAGTTCTGATGATTTTTGGTCAAACCAAGCTTTTGCAGATAAATTGGCTGTTGAAAAGGAAATTCTAGGAATTTCGATTGCAAATGATCAAGGAATAGTAAATTGTGAGTTAGAAATATTAGATTCTAAAAGCCAAATTTCTGATTTTAGTAAATTTGATCATGTTGTAGAAGCAAGTATCGAAATCAAATCTGGTATTTTACAGGTTATTGATTGTCCTTTTTCTGAAATTATACTTGAAACAAAGATTGAAAACGCAAATTATAGAGCCCGTGTTTATTCAAGTAATTTAGAATCTGCCTACTCCGAAGAACCAAAAGATTATTATAAAATAGAAATTTGGAAAGAAACTTATTCAGATAGAGATGTTCTTAAGCGATATTTTGAATAATATATCGAAATAATATTCTAAAGAGAAACAACCAATGTTTGACCAATTCCGAAATAAATTTCCTTTAACCGATGAAAAATGGATGGAATATACCAACTATTTTAATCGCATAGAAATTCCTGCCAAAACAATGCTTTTAGAAGAAGGCGAGATCTCCAAAAAGCTTTTTATTATTGAAAAAGGCTGTATCAGAGTTTGGTTTAACAATAACGGAAAAGATTTGACAACTCAGTTTTTTTTCGAAAATCAGAGTGTGGCTTCGATCGAAAGTTTTATGAAGAAATTTCCAAGTCAGGCGGATGTTGAAACTATTGAACCTTCAGTTTTATGGTGGATTTCGAAAAATGATTTGGATAAAATTCTGGAAGAGATCAAAGAAATTCCGGAATTAAGAGATCGTTTAATTGATATGCTTTTTCAACGTACATTCGATTATATGAAGTATTTTGTTTCTTTTATAAAGGACTCTCCTACTCAGCGTTATCTTAATTTAATTGAAGAAAGACCTCAAATCATTCAGCGCGTTCCTCAGCATTATATTGCCTCTTATCTTGGCGTAACTACAGTTCATTTAAGCCGAATCAAAAGTAAATTACTACATAGTAAATAGTTGAAATTTTATCATAAACAAGATAAATCCATTTGTTATAATTACTTAATTAAGCTTTTACTTTTATATCGATTTATCATTCCATAGGAATGTTTCATCGGTAGAAAAATGTTTGCTGGTCAAGTTTACGTTCCGTAGGAACGTTTGATATGTTAGATGGTTAAAAAAAATGATGATGTCAAACAAACGTTCTTACGGAACGTAAAATAACGAGAACAATATGATTTTCTACCGACGAAATGTTCCAAAGGAACAAAAAAATATTTGATAACAAATGTTATCGCCTTCCCATAAAGGGCTGCCTAATTTTGCTTCATAAAATTTAATAATTATGAAAGCAGCAGTAGTTTATAAAAAAGGCGAATTGCCAAAATATGCAGAGTTTGCAGATCCAATTGTACAAAACGAAAATGAAGTTTTAATTTCAGTTAAAGCCGTTGCGATTACCAATCTCGATAAAGGAAAAGCAAGCGGTAAACATTATTCATCTGAAGAAAATAATCAAAATGGTTTTGTAATAGGCAGCGATGGTGTAGGTTTATTACAAGATGGAACCAGAGTTTATGCTCGCGGAATTAACGGTACAATTGCAGAAAAAACGATTATTGATAAAAATATAGCAGTTCCATTACCTGACGGAATCAGTGATGCCGTTGCAGCTTCATTACCAAATGCAGTTGCGGGTTCAGCTATGGCACTTAAATTTAGAGCAGGAATACAAGCCGGAGAAACTGTTTTAATTAATGGTGCAACCGGATTTACGGGGCAAATGGCAATTCAGATTGCGAAACATTACGGCGCAAAGAAAATAATTGTGACCGGAAGAAACGAAAAAACACTTCAAAGTCTTTTGTTATTAGGAGCTGACGAAATTATTTCTTTAAAACAAGATGATGAAGCGATTATTACACAGCTTAAAGCAATTCATAATAATACTCCTATAGATATTGTTTTAGATTACTTATGGGGACATCCCGCAGAGTTAATTCTTACAGCTTTAAAAGGTAACGGATCGTTTACGAACAAAATACGATATGTTACTATTGGTGGAATGGCTGGTGATAACATTCAACTGTCGTCAGGAATTTTAAGAAGTGTTAATCTTCAATTATCTGGTTCCGGTTTAGGAAGCTGGGGCAAAGAGGAAGTAAAATTATTATTCTCTGAAATTCTGCCGGAAATGTTTCTTTTGGCTGCACAAAATCAATTAAAAGTAAATATTGAAACTGTTTCTTTGTTTGATATTGAAAAAGCCTGGAATATCGAAGTTACGGATGGTAAACGGTTAGTGGTTATTGTTTAAATTGAACGCGGATGAAACGGATTGCTAAAGCAAAACACGGATAAAAACGGATTTTTTTTGATTAGTAAATAGACAGAAAGTAACCGAAAAGTTTGTCATCTCGACGAAGGAGAGATCACACTAGGATTTCCATTCAGATATTCACCAATCTTTGTCGACTAATTACACTAAAACATTCTTATGAAGATGATTGTATTAGCCCCGATAGAAGTGGAAATCCTTTTGTGCCGGGGTTCGGCGCAAAAGATTGAAACGTATAGCGGGATTAGCTCCTTAAAAAAAAAACTAAAATCCTATAAAATCTTTAAAAGAAAAAAGGTTTGATAAGAAATCATTCTCATCAAACCTTTTTAAATTAAATATCTTTAAAAAAAATTACTCTTTAGACAACATCAATTCCTTGATGTATTTTACCGGAGCACTTCCAAAACTTAGGAATTTTTCGTGGAATTTTTTCAGGTTGAATTTATCTCCTTCTTTCTTTTTCAGTTCTTCTCTTAGGTTATAAATTTCAGTATATCCTGTAAAATAAGAACATAATTGCACTTGAGATAACGTTACACGTCTCCATTTTCCATCTGCTTCAGCTTGTTGCTGAAAAGCTTCTTTGGTCAATAGATCGATTGCAGCTTCTTTAGACATGTTTTTAGTGTGAACACTAATGTCAAGAATTGTGTTGCAAGTGGCTCTTAAATTCCATTTGTAGTACATCAACCACATTTCATCAGAATTTTTATAACCGCTTTCCAACATCATTTTCTCAGCATAAACTGCCCATCCTTCAACCATTGCACCATTTCCTAAAATAGATTTAATGATACTTGGCGATTGATTGCTGTAAACTAATTGAGTGTAATGACCGGGAACAGCTTCATGAATATTTAAAATCTGAAGAATATAATCGTTGTATTCGCGTAAATAACTTTCTGCATTTTCAGCAGTCCATCCTGTCATACTTCCCACATTATAATAAGTGTTAGCATTTTTATCATAAGGTCCAGGCGCAGAAATAGAAGCTCCTGCAACTCCCGCCATATAAGCTGGTTCTTTACGAACAACAAGTGGTTTTGACGGATCGATGTATAATAAATCTTTTGCTTTTACATACGCCGTTAATTCCGGAATTTGTTTCTCAATTTCAGACTGAAACTTTTCCGGAGTTGTGTGCTGCAAAGAAATTTTATCAATTACTTGTTTGATTAACTCCAGTTTGTTGGTTGGTTTTGCTTCAGTTCCTTTGTATTTAGTCCAAAGTTTATCTGCCAAAACAAACATTTTATCGTGTAAGTCTTTTTTGTGATCGTTTGCCACTTTAAAAATCTCATCAGCAGTATAGCTTGACTGAATATCAAAATTGAACTTTTTAGCATATAATGCAGATCCTAATCTAAAAGAACGCGGCGTTTTGTTCGGTAAATTTTTTAACCAATCAGCGTAATCTGTAATTGCTTTTTTAGCTGTTTTTGCTTTGTCAAGTATTTCTTTTTTCTCAGCTTCGCTTAGCTTACTTTGTTTTAAAGCAGCAGTTAAATCTGTATCAAAAACAGATGAACCGCCTAAATTTTGTGCAATTGCAAGCTCAGTATGCTCAACAGTTGGATTTTTGATGTTCTTTTTGGCAGCTTCATAATAAGCCGGAACATTGTTCATTTTAGCATTAAAAGCACGCAAACGAACTTCTAAAGAATCGTATTTTCCATTTAAAATCTCTGCAAAAGATCCGCATACATTATATTCAGAAGGATTCCATTCAGATGATTTTAATTCTTTTATACTAAAAATAGTAGCTTCGAGCTGATTTTTAATCATTTGAAAATCGGTCTTGTTATTGTCAGACAAATTTTCAACATTGTATTGTTTTAAAGAATCTAATTGTGCGTTGACAAAATCAAGCTGTATTTTTTCTCCGTTAGCATCCGGAATAGATAAAATACTATCGTATTTATGATACCCAACACCAGAAGCCCAACCCGGATTAATTTTCCACAAAGAGGTTACAAAACCATCTTTATACTTGTCAAATTTTCCATCTAAAGCTTTATCTTCGTTAGACTTACCACTTTTATTACAGGAAAAAAGAAGCGAAATTGCAAAAATTGAAACAAACAGTTTTTTCATAAGTTAATTTTTTAATGGTTTAAAGATAAAAAAAATGTTCTTTCTTCAAAACTATTTGCTATTTGTAATTAATATTTCAATAAATCTAATAAAACTTTCTCGAAACGATTTTTAGGTAAAAACTGATCTTCTAATGCTTTTGTAAACGGAATCGGGGAATCTAAACTTGCTACTCTTTTTACCGGAGCATCCAGATATTCAAAACATTCCTCCATAATTAAAGCCGAAATATCGCTTGCAATTCCTCCAAACAAAGTATCTTCCTGGTAAATAATTACTTTCCCTGTCTTTTTTACAGAAGCAAAAATAGTCTCGGTATCCAAAGGCTGTAAAGTTCTTAAATCAATTAAATCAGCCGAGATTTCAGGATTATTAGACAAAGTTTCTAAAGCCCAGTGCACCGGCGCGCCAAAAGCAATAATAGTAACCTGATTTCCTTCTTTTAATAAAGCTGCTTTTCCTAATGGAATGGTATAATAATCAACAGGAACATCCTGATAAACGCTGCGATACAATTGTTTATGTTCGAAAAACAAAACCGGATTTGGGTCGTTTATCGAACTATTTAATAGTCCTTTTGCATCATAAGGAAAAGCAGGGTAAACGACTTTTAAACCAGGAGTTTTGGTAAACCAGGCTTCGTTGGTCTGGGAATGAAATGGTCCTGCCTGAGTTCCTCCGCCGCAAGGCATACGAACCACAACATCGGCATTTTCGCCCCAGCGGTAATGAGATTTTGCCAATAAATTGACAATTGGGTTAAATCCTGTAGAAACAAAATCAGCAAATTGCATTTCGACAATGGCTTTATAACCGTTTATAGATAAGCCCATTGCGGTCGAAACCACAGCGCTCTCGCAAATTGGGGTATTTCGTACGCGATCTTTTCCAAATAAGTCTACAAAACCATCTGTAATTTTAAAGGCACCGCCATATTCTGCAATATCCTGCCCCATTATGATCAGTTTTCCATAGCGTTTCATAGATTGCTCTAAACTATATCTGATAGCATCAATAAAACGGATATTTTTAACTTCTTCTGTCGGATTAACTTCTTCATGTTCATAAGGTTTATAAACATCATCTAATTCGCCACTATAAGTAGGTTCAATTTCAGGTTCGGCATTGGCAATGGCTAAATTTTCGTCGATTTCCTGTTTGATTTCAGCGTGTAATTGCTCGTCAAATTGGGCTGTAAGAACGCCAATTTCAGTTAAGTAATTTCTGTAATTACTTACCGGATCTTTGGCTGCCCATTCGTCCATTAATTCCTGCGGAACGTATTTGGTGCCACTTGCCTCTTCGTGACCGCGCATTCTAAAAGTTTTAAATTCTAATAAAACCGGATGCGGATCTTTTTGCATGTCTTCTTTTAACTGAGATAGTTTATTGAACACTTCAACGATATTATTTCCGTCAATGATGTAGCTTTCAATACCATAACCAATGCCCTTATCGGCTAAATTTTCGCATAAATACTGTTCATTTGTAGGAGTCGAGAGTCCGTAACCATTGTTTTCTATGATAAACATTACAGGCAATTTCCAAACAGCAGCAATATTCAGGGCTTCATGAAAATCCCCCTCACTTGTTGCGCCTTCTCCTGTAAAAACAGCCGTGACTTTTTTGTTGTTTTGAAGTTTGTCGGCTAACGCGATTCCGTCTGCGATTCCTAATTGCGGACCAAGATGCGAAATCATTCCAATGATTTTATATTCCTGAGTTCCAAAGTGAAAACTACGGTCGCGCCCTTTTGTAAAACCATTTGCTTTTCCTTGCCATTGCGAGAATAATCGGTGCAACGGAATGTCACGGGTCGTAAATACTCCTAAATTCCTGTGCATTGGCAACACATATTCAGACTCATCTAAAACGGCGGTAACTCCTACTGCGATTGCTTCCTGCCCTATTCCGGAAAACCATTTGGAAACTTTTCCCTGTCGAATCAGGATCAGCATTTTTTCTTCGATCAGCCTGGGTTTGAGTATTTTTTTATATAAATCTAATAATTGAGCATCAGTAAGGTTTTGTCTGTAAAAGATCATTTGGTTCTTGGTTTTAGTGTTTCAAATATAGAAAAATATAACAATTTTATTTGTTTTTGTTATAATTTTTTAATTTTAATATAACTTTTAAAATTCAAATCTAAAATATTCTCTACCTTTGTTACTGAAAGGCTTTAATACCACCTTTTATCCTATAAATAAAAATGTAAAGTATGCAAAACATTCCTAGTGTAGACTTACGTGATTTCCTTTCGGACGACCCGAAACGTAAACAAAAATTTGTAAATGAAATCGGCAGTGCATTTGAAAACATTGGCTTCGTAGCCCTAAAAGGTCATTTTTTAGATGATCAGTTAGTAGACGAGCTTTATAGCGAAATTAGAAAATTTTTCGCTTTGCCAGTAGAAACTAAGCATAATTATGAGATTCCCGGAATTGGCGGGCAAAGAGGTTATGTATCTTTTGGAAAAGAACATGCCAAAGGACGTAAAGAAGGAGATTTGAAAGAATTCTGGCATTTTGGTCAGTATGTTGATGCAGCTTCTAAGTATGCTTCAGAATATCCTGAAAATGTTGAAGTAAAAGAATTACCCCGTTTTAATGTTGTAGGTAAAGAAGCGTATCAAATGCTTGAAAAAACAGGCGTTTATGTATTGAGAGCTTTGGCTTTGCATTTGGGTTTAGATGAGTTTTATTTTGACCAATATGCAAAAGAAGGAAACTCTATTTTAAGACCAATTCATTATCCACCAATTACTTCTGAGCCGGAAAACGCGATTCGTGCAGCAGCTCACGGAGATATTAACCTGATTACTCTTTTGATGGGAGCCCAGGGTAAAGGATTACAGGTTCAGAATCACGATGGCGAATGGATTGATGCTATCGCTGAAGACGATCAATTGGTTATTAATGTGGGAGATATGTTGTCAAGACATACCAACAACAAACTAAAATCAACGATTCACCAAGTGGTAAATCCACCAAGAGAATTATGGGGAACTTCACGTTATTCTATTCCGTTTTTTATGCATCCTGTTAGCGATATGCGTCTGGATTGTTTAGAAAATTGTATTGATGCCGAGAATCCTAAAAAATTCGAAGATATTACTGCGGGAGACTATTTGTACGAACGTTTAGTAGATTTGGGATTAATAAAAAAATAACTTTTTAAATTCCAAATATTAAAAAATTCCAAATTCCAAACTTTGATTGGAATTTGGAATTTAATTTTTAAAAACATTATATAATTGGGATTTATTCTTTAGCATAAAAAATTTATGGACTTACAAGATCAATTAAAAAACTTATTCCCGGATCACATCGAATCTAATGAGCCGGAAGAAGTTCAGGAACAGGATCATGTGCTTTACATTCAAAAAGAGCCTATGATTTGTAAATTCGAAAAACGAAAAGGAAAAGCTACTACAATTATCGAAGGTTACGAAGGATCTGATGAAGATTTTAAAATTTTAGCCAAAGAAATTAAAACAAAATTAAGTGTTGGCGGCACTTTTAAAGATGCTTCGATTATCATTCAAGGCGATTATCGTGATAAAATAATGGCGATTTTAAAAGAAAAAGGATTTAAAACAAAACGTGTTGGAGGGTGATAATTGTAGATTTATGATTTTAGATTGTAGATTAATGTATTGTGGATAATTTAACCGCAAAGAGCGCTAAGAATTTTAACTGTTAGTTTTATATAAAAACACAAAGAACGCAAAGCTTTGGCTTATAATTGTTAGATTTCTAGTTTTAAACCAAGCGATAGTGAATAAGCCAACCAATTTATAAAAAGCAAGTTTTAGAAAAAATCTTAAAAATAAAAACCTGTGACAATCCGTTTAATCCGTCGAACCTGTGGGCAAAAAAGTTTGCACACTAAAGAAAACCTCAGAACCTTAGTCACTCAGAACCTTAGAACCTCAAAAAAAATGATACAAAATTCAGAATTAATACTTAATCCAGACGGAAGCGTTTATCACTTAAACCTTCTTCCGGAGCATATAGCAAATGATATAATTTTTGTGGGAGACCAAAACAGAGTCGAAAAAATCACTCAGTTTTTTGATTCAATTGAATATTCTACACAAAAAAGAGAATTTAAAACGCAAACCGGAATCTACAAAGGAAAAAGAATATCGGTAATGTCAACCGGAATTGGTCCTGACAATATTGATATTGTGGTGAATGAATTAGATGCTTTGGTGAATATCGATTTAAAAACACGTCAGCCAAAAGAAGAATTGACTTCTTTAAATATTATCAGAATTGGAACTTCGGGTTCTTTGCAGGCTGATATTCCTGTGGATAGTTTTGTGATGTCTAAATTTGGGTTAGGATTAGACAACATGCTTCGCTCCTATTTGATTGATGAAGTTTCGAATGCAGCGATCGAAGATGCTTTTATACACCATACTAATTGGGATATTAAAAAAGGAAGACCTTATGCGATTGCCTGTTCTGAAGCATTAGAAAAAATAATCGAGTCCGATAAAATATTCAAAGGAATTACAGCAACTGCCGGAGGTTTTTACGGACCACAAGGACGCGTATTGCGTTTGAATATCCAAGACGAAGAATTAAACAGTAAAATGGATAATTTTAGTTTTAATGACGAAAGAATTACTAACTTAGAGATGGAAACTGCTGCAATTTATGGACTATCTGCACTTTTAGGACATAAAGCATTGTCATTGAATGCTATTATTGCCAACCGTGCAACCGGAACTTTTAGTGAAGATCCGTACAAAGCAGTGGATGAATTAATTACGTATACATTAAATAAATTGGCTCAACAATAATTAGGGATTTAGTCAATTAGAAAATGATATAATTAGAGAAATGGCAGAAGACACACATAAAAAAATACTATTTAAATATTACAGTACCTACTTAGAAGAAATTGTTTCAGAAACAATGTGGGCAGAAATTATAGATCTCGAGAAAGGGTATTTTAAATTAGATAATATCCCGTTTTTTGGGCCTTTGATTGCAACCGATGATATTTTTCGTGCTGAATATGATGAAAATGAGAAAACATTCATGCACAAAGAGACAATAGAAAGCTCAGGAAATTCGATAGTGCAGGTTTTAGTACTGGAAAAAGAATTTGATGCGGCAATTATCAGAGAAAAGCTAAAAGCTCTGAATTGCATAACTGAAGTTTTGAATGACACTTTTTTTGCTGTTGAAATTGTGAGAAACACAGATTATTCTTTAGTAAAAAGTGTACTGGATGAGTACGAATCGCAGGCAATTATAGAATTTGCAGAACCTTGTCTTTCTGAAAAACACAGAACCGATTTATTGAAAAATTAGATAATATGTCAATTCGATAATAAGATAATTAAAAGAAACTAAACTTAGAATACGCTTACCAAACTTAAACTTAACTAAAATGAAAACTGTAAAAATTGTTGGTGTTCCCGAACACTTCAATTTGCCATGGCATTTATGCATCGAAAATGGCGAATTTGAAGCAGAAAACATTGATTTGCAATGGAAGAATATTCCTGAAGGAACCGGTAAAATGTGTCAGATGCTTCGTGATGGCGAAGCGGATATTGCGGTAATTTTAACCGAAGGAATTGTAAAAGATATTGTGGCAGGAAATCCAAGTAAAATTGTTCAGATTTATGTGCAATCACCTTTGATCTGGGGAATTCATGTTGCTGCAAAATCAGATTTTCATACAGTAAAAGACCTTAAGGATAAAAAAGTGGCCATTTCAAGGTTAGGTTCAGGATCGCAATTAATGGCGTATGTTAACGCACATGAGAATGGCTGGAAAACAGATGATTTGCAATTTGAAATAATTAATACCATCGACGGAGCTGTTGAAGCCCTGACAAAAGGAACTGCAGATTATTTTATGTGGGAACGTTTTATGACCAAACCACTTGTAGATCAGGGAATTTTCAGGAGAGTTGGCGACTGCCCTACTCCATGGCCATCATTTGTAATTACCGTTCGTGATGAATTCTTGAAAAAGAATCCTAAAATTATCGAGAAAATATTAGAAATTATAAACAAAACAACGCACGATTTTACTCAGATTCCAAATATAGACAAAACATTATCAGAGCTTTTCAATCAAAAAATTGAAGATATTCAGGAATGGCTAAAACTGACACAATGGTCTCAGAAGAATTTAAGTGAAAAAGCATTCATTAAAATTCAAAATCAGTTATTTGATCTGGGAATTATTGATAAAAAAAGTACTTTTGTTGAAACGGTAAAAGCGCTTTAAATACTTGCTTTTGAATTCTTATGATAAAATTCCCTAAAATTGACTTTCCGCAATTAAAATCCAAACTACAGGTGAAATCTCCCTGGGACAGGATTATTATTATGCTGTTGAGTCTTTTGATTACCATACCGATTTTTATCATACTGCATCAAAACCTGATCGATTTAGAATGGGCTTTTAATCTTGACAGGGTATTTATTTTCATATTTGTTTTTGCTGCTATTTCCTTTTTGTTAATGTACCTGCGAACCATTATTATTTTATGTATCGCAGTTTATATATTGGTTTTAATTTACGGAAGTGTTATAGGTAATTATGGCTTTAGTGAAATTTCTGAAGATTATAATTCGATGATTTATACCATGTCTGATAATCCTTTTCCACAGGATATTATTGTGGCAAAGCTGCTTCCGTTTCCTAATAAATCAAAGATTATCAATGCTATCGAATATCAAAATCCGAAGGTTCGAAATTTTGCCATAATGGCTACGACAAAGCATTTTAAAGGCATAAAAGGATATTCTGATTACAGAACCATTATTCAGTGTTTTGCTGTATTCAAAGAGATTAATAGCCGTTGGAATTATGTAAACGATCCCAAAGAAGGCGATTATATCGCGACGGCGAGCGAATCCTTAGAATATTTTTCGGGTGATTGTGATGATCACTCTATCTTAATGGCGGCTGCAATTCGCTCTATTGGCGGCACTCCAAGGCTAATTCATACAAAAGGTCATATTTATCCTGAAATTCTAATTGGTACTACGATCGATCTGGAAAAAGTAAATTACTTAATAAAGAATGTGCTTTTTGTAAAAGAAAGTTATAAAAAGAAGATTCATTATCATATTGATGAACGCGGTCAGATTTGGATGAATCTTGATTATACGGCTAAATATCCCGGCGGACCTTTTATGTACGAAGAGATTTTGGGAGCTTTGACTTTGAAATAGGTTTTTTTTTAAGCTACTGAGAAGCTAAGGTTCTAAGGTACTAAGGTTTTGGGAAAAAGGTTTTAGTATTGTGTTTTTACTCACTGATTTTATGGATTGAACGGATTTACGCGGATTTTTTTAAAATTTCAATCTCATTCAAAAAAGCCAGATCACAAATTTTCTAATAACATCATTCTTATCATAGGGAAGCACAGCAGTGCGTCTTACACATGAAGTAGACGCACTGCTGTGCGCCTCTTACGATAAATACTGATAATTTAAAACTTAAATAACATAATCATCACTGAGTCAGTAAACTAAAATTATAAATCAAAAAATATAATTTTGTAAGTATAATTACCGATTAATCTGTAAATATTTGATTTTTAGATTTTTAATTAAAAATATTTTTGTAATTTTCTGAGGTCTAACTTTAATCGCAAAATCATGAAAAAATCTAAATTATTTATCTTCGGAATTGTATTATTGGCAGTATTAATGGTCTCATGTCATAAAGGGCGCAATAAATTGGTAAACTCCTGGAAAATCACCGCTGTTGAACCAAAAATGCCGCTTTCTGATTCTTTAAAAAATGTTATTCTTACTCAGGGTCAGCTTACTTTTACTGAAGACGGACATGTGACGGGATATTTACAAAGAGAAATAACTGATGGTACTTTTGCTTTGACAAAAGGCGGAAAGAGTTTAGTGATAAAAGATGAAACAGGAACCCCATACCCTTGTGAAAGTACTATAACAGATGAAGAACTGATATTAGACAGCAAAGAGATGAAAATAACCCTCAAAAAAATATAAGCTGAGTTTTACGGAACTTAGAACACTTTTAAAACCATACTGAAATACAATTTAGTGTGGTTTTTTCTTTTAAAAAAAATCTGTTTTTAGAATTAAAGACAAATCGTATCTTTGTAATCGTAAAATAAGACTAATTAATACTTTATGTGAAAAATAATTTCTTTCAGGCAATTTAGAGAGTAAACGGCAATTGCGGTTACTCTATTTATTCATCTTTATAGAAAGAAATTATGTTTACTCTACAGAACATATCATATAAACACAATAACAGTGATTTATTGTTTGACAATATTAGTTTTACAGTAAATAATCACGAAAAAATAGCGCTAATTGGTGCTAACGGAATTGGAAAATCGACGTTATTAAAAATCATAGCGGGAGAATTACAGCCGTCAAACGGAGAGCTAAGAATTAACTCTGATCCGTATTATATTCCACAAATTTTTGGTCAATACAATCATTTCACAATTGCCGAAGCTTTACGTGTTAATCACAAACTCAATGCTCTTCGGGAAATACTGAACGGCAATGTATCAGAAGAAAATCTGACTGTCTTAAACGATGACTGGACTATTGAGGAACGTTGCGATAATGCCTTAAAATATTGGCAATTATCTGATTTGGATTTAGCAGAAAAAATAGAAAACTTAAGCGGAGGACAAAAAACAAAAGTATTTCTGGCCGGTATTTTGATTCATGAACCTGAATTGGTTTTACTTGATGAACCCAGTAATCATCTTGACAAGGCGACAAGAGAATTGCTTTACAACTTTATCGTAACTACAAATAGTAGTTTGATTATTGTGAGTCATGATCGAAAACTGCTTAATCTGTTACCCACCGTTTATGAACTTAGCAAACGAGGCATTACTATTTATGGCGGAAATTATGATTTTTATACCAGTCAAAAAGAAATTGAAAATCATGCCTTAAACCAGGATCTTCAAAGTAAGGAAAAAGCCCTGCGAAAAGCCAAAGAAAAAGAACGTGAAACTCTGGAAAGGCAGCAAAAACTGGATGCCCGCGGAAAAAAGAAACAGGAAAAATCAGGTGTTGCCCGCATCATGATGAATACATTGCGTAATAATGCCGAAAACAGTTCGTCGAAACTCAAAAGTGTTCATGTAGAAAAAATAGACGGAATTTCGAAAGAATTACGCGAAATACGCTCGGCATTGCCGGATATTGATCAGATGAAATTTGGTTTTGATGATTCGGGTTTGCATAAAGGAAAAATTCTTTTTAAGGCAACTGACATTAACTTTAGTTACAACGATCAATTGCTCTGGAAGAAAGATGTAAGTTTAGAAATAACAAGCGGCGAGAGAATTGCGCTAAACGGCCTGAACGGATCCGGTAAAACGACCCTTATTAAAATTATTTTAGGTAAACTATCCCCAAAATCAGGTAGTGTGCGGATTGCAGAGAATAAAGCTGTTTATATCGATCAGGATTATTCGCTTATTACTAATGAACTCAAAGTTTACGATCAGGCACAACAATTTAATGTTGCAGGATTAGAAGAACATGAGATCAAAATGAGGTTGAATCGGTTTTTGTTCCATAAAGAATATTGGGACAAACCTTGCGGCACTTTAAGCGGAGGCGAAAAAATGCGATTAATGCTTTGTTGTTTAACGATTAGCAACGAATCGCCGGACATTATTATATTGGATGAACCTACAAATAATCTGGATATTCAGAATGTTGAAATCCTGACGGCCGCGATCAACGAATATCAGGGAACATTGATTGTGGTTTCTCACGATGAATCATTTTTAGAACAAATAAATATTGAGAAAGCTATCCTTTTGTAAATGAGTTCAATTCGCTTTTTAATTCTGTTTTTTGGTTTTTGAACGCAAGTTTGTCAATGCTAATTGATAAAATCAATTTATAAAAGCTCTAAAGTTTAAAGATTTTAGAGCTTTTTTTTGTAAATGACTGATTAATAGTAAAAAAAAAAATATAAAACGTTTTGCGCAGTCAAATAACTGCATTATATTTCAGTCAAATAACTGCACAATGGAAATTCGTAGAGATGTGTTTCAGGCCATAGCCGACCCTACCCGCAGGGCAATATTAAGTTTAGTCGCAATACAAGCCATGACACCCGGTGTAATAGCTGAAAATTTCGATTCGTCTCGACAGACCATTTCAAAACACATTCAAATCCTTGCAGAATGTGAATTGCTAAGTCAGTACCAAAACGGAAGGGAAATTTATTATCTCACAAATGCCAAAAAGATGAAAGAAGTAGCTGATTTTATTGAACCTTTTCGTCAAATGTGGGACGATCGCTTTAATAAATTAGAAGCTTTAATGAAAAATTACAAACCCAAAAAATAAACGGCTTATGGAATTAAAAACAAAAATTAGTGCCAAAGTGGGTCAACAGGATCTTGTCATTACCCGAGAGTTTGATCTTCCGGTAGAATTACTTTTTAAAGCTTATACCGAGCCTGAAATTGTAGCACAGTGGATGAGTACAAAAGTGCTTAAACTCGAAAACAAAAAATATGGAGGTTATGAATTTGAGACAAGTGATCCTCATGGCAACGTGGTATTTAAGGCAAATGGTGTAATTCATGAATATAGTCCGAACATGAGAATTATACGAACATTTGAAATGGAGAACTCCCCTTTTGCCCCTCAGCTTGAATTTTTAGATTTTGAATCAATTTCTGAAGAAACAAGTACATTGACTATGCATGTAATTTATAAATCAGTTGATCTACGTGACCAGATGCTAAAACTGCCGTTTGCGCAGGGCATTAATATGGCACATAACAGGTTACAAGATATCGTAAGCAAATTAAAATAAAAGATCATGACAAAAAGAAATAAAATCATTTACTGGATTGCGACTCTTTGGCTTGCATTGGGAATGACATCAACCGGCGTAGTACAATTAATAAAAATGAAAGAAGAAGTAGAAATGATGGATCATTTAGGGTATCCGATTTATTTTTTAACAATTATTGGAATTTGGAAAATATTAGGCGTATTCGCGGTATTAATTCCTAAATTTACTTTACTTAAAGAATGGGCTTACGCAGGATTCTTTTTTGTAATGTCTGGGGCTATTTTTTCTCATTTAGCCTGTGGAGATGCTCCTATTGCTCTTTTTGGGCCAATATTGTTACTTATACTAACGATTGTGTCATGGTATTTCAGATCTTTAGAAAGAAAAATTGTTTCGGTTCAATCATAAAAATAAACGTTATGAAAAATAAATTATCTATAGATCAGCAAGAAGAATTGCTTAGCGTTTTAGAAGCGCGTTTTGAAAAAAATATGCAACGTCATAACGGTATAGAATGGAATAAAGTAGTCGTAAAACTGAAAGCCAATCCCGATAAATTATGGTCTTTGGATGAAATGGAAAGAACCGAAGGTGAACCGGATGTTATTGCTTATGATGAAAATACAGATGAATATGTTTTTTATGATTGTTCTGCAGAAAGTCCTAAAGGCCGCAGAAGTATATGTTATGATCATGAAGCTTTAGAAAAAAGAAAAGAAAACAAGCCCAAAGACAGTGCGCTAAATATGGCAGAAGAAATGGGAATTAAAATACTTAACGAAGAAGAATATAAAGAACTTCAGAAACTGGGTAAATTTGACACTAAAACTTCGAGTTGGATTGCAACTCCTTCTGATATCAGGAAGTTAGGCGGTGCTCTATTTTCGGACTTTCGATACAATACTGTTTTTGTGTACCACAACGGAGCTGATTCATATTATGCAGCCAGAGGTTTTCGCGGATCGTTGCGTGTATAATGGATTAAAACCACAATGTAAAACAAATTAAAAAACAATGATATTAGCCTTTGATACGTATTATTATAATGGAAAAGCAAAAACAGTCTGCCTTGAATTTGAAGAGTGGAATGAAAGTAAAAATTTTAAAATTCACACCGAAATCATTGAAAATGTCGAAGAATATATTCCGGGAGAATTTTATAAAAGAGAATTGCCTTGTATTCTCAGCTTATTAGATAAAATTGACTTAACGAATATTGAAGCCATTATTGTAGATGGTTTTGTGTATTTAGACGATGAAAAAAAATACGGCTTGGGAGGCCGCTTATACGAAAAACTCAATAGTAAAATCCCAATTATTGGTGTCGCTAAAACAAATTTTGCAGCCATAGAAGAACTCAAACGAGCTTTAGTTAGAGGCGATAGCAAAAAGCCATTGTATATTACTGCTATTGGAATTGAGTTGGATAAAGCTTTTGATAAAATAGCGAGTATGGCGGGGGAATTTAGATTTCCAACGCTGTTAAAAGAGTTAGATAGATTGACGAAAGAATTGTAAAATACTGATTTTTGGAACAGCTTGAATTAACAGAAAACGATATATTATTTCTGAAAGAAAGAATTAAGGAGTACGACAGATATAGTATTTTATGGATAATTATTCTGCTTTTTTTGTATTATGGATTTTATTATTTAAATTTTTCAGAAGGAATCCCAACTGAAAGCTCATTTTTTGACAGCTTCATTTTATTAGAAATTGTTTTTTTAGGTCTCCTAACTTATGCACTAATTAAAGGCTACGAGCGAAATATAAAATGGAAGAAAAATTTATATAAACAAAAGAAAATAGTAGGTTCTTTTAAAGTTCTGGAGAAATTAATTACCAATCAAAATGATTCTGATGCTACAAGTCATAATGTTATTAGAATATTTTCTGAAATTGAAAAAAAAGATAAATTCATTTTCATGGATAATTATAATTTTAGAAAGTTAGCGGTTGATGATTTTATTTATTTGGAATATTTTACAGATATGGACTTAATTAAAATTTTAGAATTTAATAACAGGAAATTAGAATACATACGATATCAGATTTATGATAATACTTGGGGTTAACAATTAAAAAATAATCTATTAATAATAACATGGAAGATCAAAAAAATCAAAAAGAAAACATAATACCAAAAGTAACAGGAATTGGCGGTATTTTCTTTTTTACAGAAAATCCGAAAGAAACTCGTGAATGGTATGCTAAAAATTTAGGATTTGATGTCAATGACTGGGGTTCGACTTTTGAATCCAGAAATGTTGACAAACCTGAAGAAGTTACTTCTCTGCAATGGAGTCCTTTCAAAAAAGGAGATGACTATTTCTCACCTTCTAAAAAAGATTTTATGATTAATTATCGCGTTCAGAATATTGAAGGCCTTGTAAATCAGCTCAAAGAAAACGGTGTAACTGTCCTTGATGAAATTGCAACATACGATTACGGCAAATTTGTACATATTATGGACGCAGAGGGCAATAAAATAGAACTTTGGGAACCAGTTTGGCTTTAAAAGATCTGTAGTTTCCTTGCTCAAAACAACTGTCAAATTTAAATCTTCGACTATAAAGTATACTGGCCTCCATTTCCGGATGCAAAGAGTATTTTTTCCGCTATATCTTTATTTTTCAATGGTTTCCGACACAGATAATAACCATAATAATCTGGTTTCGGAGATCCAATTTTACTTTTACTGGTATACATTTTTTATGAATGCTTTGTGAATAGCAATTCTAACCAGTAAACTTGTTATTGATTTAAAAGAAGAACGGGAATCCTGAAGTGAACAGCAGGATAATGTTTACTGAAAATAGAATCCGTCATTTCACGCAAAAGAGAATCAGTGATTTTATTTTTAGTTTGGCCAGATATACTAAAGCTATTTAAGAATAGAAAAATATAAAAAAGTAAATGTTTTTTCATGTTTATAAATTTGTGTTTTTGTAAAAAAATGGCACTGCATATTTTTAGAAAAAAAGACTTCCAGAAGCTAAAATTCCCATTATTATAAGTCGGTTTTTCAAGAACACGTCCCAGTGTTTTTTGGTACTTGCGGTAAAAAGCCCTATATTACAGGAAATTAAAATGTCATTTTTTACATTAAAAATTATTGGCAGAAAACATTTATATATGAAAAGATTACTTCAGTGGACCATCATGATTCCGGCACTTGCCTGGATTCTTTTTTTTAGCGGACTCATAGACAACAGCAGCATTTTTCAGGTTATTGCCAGTATATTGCTTATCCTTAGCGTTATGTCGGCCGTACATCATTCAGAAGTAATAGCAGAAAGAGTTGGAGAACCTTACGGAACCATTATTTTGGCCATATCTATAACCGTTATCGAAGTTTCGATTATTGTATCGCTAATGTTATCAGAAGGAACTGAAGCAGCTTCTTTAGCCCGAGATACAGTTTATGCTGCTACAATGCTTATTTTAAATGGAATTATCGGCCTTTGCCTTTTAATTGGCGGACTAAAACATTACGAACAAAATTTTTCTGTCTCTTCAGTGACTATTGGTTTGGTTTCACTGGTTTCGATTATCGTATTTACACTCGTCTTCCCTACTTTTACCGAAAGTGTAAAAGGATCTTATTATTCATTACCACAACTTGTTTTTGCTTCGATTGCATGTCTTGTTATTTATGGCTCTTTTCTGTTTGCACAGACTAGCAGATACAGGCAATATTTTCTAACTGTTGGTGATGACGAAAACGAAGATGTAGTCGAGCCAATAGCAATTGATAATAAAACTTTTTATACCAGCCTTGTTTTCCTGATCGTAAGTTTGGGTATTGTGGTTTTACTCGCAAAAACATTATCTCCTACTATCGAAAGTATTATTGTAAGTTATCACCTTCCAAAAACTTTGGTTGGAGTTGTGATTGCCGCGATAATTTTACTTCCTGAGGCGATTGCTGCGATTATTGCTGCAAGAAAAAACAGACTTCAAACCAGTATCAATTTAGCTTTAGGTTCTGCTTTGGCAAGTATTGGTTTAACTATTCCCAGCGTTGCAGTAGTTTGTATCATGATGGATATGCCAATTATACTGGGACTTGATATAAAATCTATCGTTCTGCTGGCTTTATCGGTGTTTACCGTAATGTTGTCGCTGAGCAAAGGAAAATCGAATATAGTTTATGGTGTAGTGCTTCTGGTAAACTTGTTTGCTTTTGTTTTCCTTATGATTTATCCTTGATACTAATAAACTCTATACTTTTTACAGATAGCAAACGAATTAAGCCAAGCCTTCAAAATAATCATTTTTTGAAAGCTTGGCTTTTTTTAATGTCTATGCATAATACTGTTAACCGCCAAAAATCATTAATAAGAGTAGCGAAATAAACGTTTTTAAAACATAAAACTCCATTAGAAATAATGAAGTTTTACATTTTTACATATTTGACATTCTTTTTTTTAAGACTTATTCTTGCGGTTCTAATTCAGCGTTTGTTCTGCGAATAGATTCGGCATCTTTGTAATCCAGCCATTCCTGGCCTTTTCTTTTTCGCATCCAGTTGTCGTAATATCGAATGATGGCAACGTTAGCAAAACCTTTCCATAAATTCGAAGGTCTTCCGGGAAGAGCGCGCAGGCTAAGCGAAAAACCAGGTGTTAGGTATTTCATATAATGCCACCAGCCTTCTGGCATATAAAGCATTTCGCCATGATTAAGATTGGTGATGTAAGGTTTCACTTTTTTGAGTGCCGGAAAACGTTCAAAATCTGGATTGTCAAAATCAATATCCTCATTGCATAACCATGAATATGGTAGTCGGTACATGTATTTTGTTTCTTTAGGATCGACCAGAACACATTGTTTTTGACCATCAAAATGGACATGAAAAATATTAGGAAAATCAATATCATAATGCATGAATACTTTGGCATCCTGACCACCAAAAAAGACAAGCGGCATGCTTTTGAGCAATCTTATACCCAAACGCGGCCAGTGCATGTCTGACTTTAGAGACGGAACATCTTTCATGAGATTGTATAAAAAGATACGAAGATTAGTTGGACCTTTCTCCAGAATATCAATATATTCAGACATCGTCATTGTAAAATCCGGTTCATTTACTTTTTTAGTATAATCGGTTTTACGATTATCGTATAAAGGTACTTTTTTGTCTCCGGCAACTTTTCGGATAAATTCCAAATTCCATTTTGTAAAAGCTGGCCAGTCTTCTATTTGTTTGGTAATAATTACAGGCTTTTGTGGCTTGTAATAATTATCTATAAATTCTTTTTTTGTAAGTTTTTCAACCCTTTCTATCTGTATATAATGATCAAATGCCATCTCTAATAGGTTTTAAAATTATATGTTGATACAATAAGTAAGTACTATAAATTAACGATTAAGAATAAGTTGATAATAAGTATCTTAATTTTTATTTTGGGAGTTTTCATAGTAAAGATAAACATTCTTCACTAAAACAGAACCCCTATTTTTCTTTCGATAAAAACGCATTTTTCTTCAATCAATCTTCCTCAATAAAATTTATAAAATATTCAGATCTTTCCTAAACAACATTTTGAAATAAATATTACTTTTTTTGAATCGCATTTATGCACGAAATCGAAAAGGAGTCCGGAATTTTTTTCATCTTAAATTCAAAATAAGTCCCCAAACTAATCCAAAAAAAAATTATTATATTAGCCAAAAAGAAAGCTGTTTATTGTATAAATAGTATTTAATAAATTGAACCACTGTTTGTTACATAGAGTACAACAGAGTTTTAAATAAAAAAACAACAAAAAGACCAATCAAAATTTCCATAATAAATTAACCAAACCAACCTATGAAGAAAAATATTTACGAAGAATTAACAAACGAAAAATTAATAAAAAAGAGAGATTTATTTAAAGGTGTCTCGATAGGTTTTGGCGTTATTTTTTTATTAGCCATTGGCATTATAGTCTATATTTTAAGCGTAAAAGGGCTTAAAAATGTTTCTATCGCCACATTTATCCCGATTTTTATTTTACCCATAACTTTTATTCCTATGTTGATCAATTTAAGTTTATTGAATAAAGAAATTAAATCAAGAAATCTATAACTAGTTTTGAAGATTTATTTCAATAAAAAACTCCAAAGTCATTACGATTTTGGAGTTTTATAATTTAGATTTGTTTCGAATAAATTGCTGGTTTTTATATGATTATTCTATTACGCATATAATTAAGTTATGCTTTTTGTTTTCTTTTTATTAGTTTATTCACCCCAATATAAAGAGCTATTACCGATAGAAAATGAATCAAATATGACTTAGGTTCACTGTCTCCGTTTACTACAGAGAAAACACGATTCCATCGTACTTTGTTAATGCCTTTACCGTCTTTGTCCCAACTAAACCAGATAAATACCGGTTTACCTATAACATGATCAAAAGGAACAAAACCCCAAAATCTGGCATCTAAAGAATTTTGGCGATTATCTCCCATCATCCAGTAATAATCTTGTTTAAAGGTATATGTCGTACTTACTTTTCTGTTTATAAAAATATCATTGCCCTGAACTTTCAGTGTGTTTTTTTCATATTCCTGTATAATTCGCTTGTAAAAAGGAAGCGTTTTAAGATCTAATTTTATAGTTTTTCCTTTCTGGGGAATATAAATAGGACCAAAATTATCTATGTTCCAGCCCAGTGATACAATATGAGGAAAAACGCCTCCATCTTCTCCTTTAGGTGTTAAATGTTTTTTAACTCCCTTTACCACTGGATTATTGGCTATTGCTGCCGCTTCCTTATCTGTTAAAGTCAGGAAATATTCCCCCGTATTTGTAAGTGCATAATCTCCATTTTCGTATTTCATACCTTCTCGCGCGCTATATCTATGCAAAAGAGCGTCCTGACTAATAGTTTGCCCTTTTGTATCTACAAGAAAATTATATTGTGCTTTTGCACTTTGTGGCAATTGATCTAATTTACCATTGATATAAATGTTTCCATCCCGAATTTCCAGAGAATCGCCAGGTATTCCAACACATCGTTTTACTAAGTTTGTTTTTTTATCAATTGGTTTGTAATAGTTTCTGTCCGGTTTGAAGTTGTCCATATCACGCAGTGTATCTGCAGGCTGATTAAAAACTACAATCTCATTGCGTTTGATCTTTTCTAAAGCAGGAAATCTAAAATAAGGTAATTGAAGCTTGTTTAATAATGATGTTTCTTTTTTTGTAACATCATCATTAAACAAATATGATTTTAAACCCGTAAGCGGAATAGAATCATGAACCATAGGCAATGCTACAGTCGTCATAGGAGTTCTGGCACCAAAATTAATTTTACTAACAAACAAAAAATCTCCCGTATACAATGTTTTTTCTAATGATGAAGACGGAATCGTAAAGGGTTGTATAATGTAGGTATGAACCAGTGTGGCTACAATAATAGCAAACAAAAGAGAGCCAATGGTATCTTCGGTATTTGTTTTAGGTTGTAAATCCCTGTTCTCAATATAAGTTAATTTTTCAGCAGCATAGTTTAAAAAAGTAATATAGAATCCTAAGGTTAGCAAAACCAATACAATATCGAGTGTCGAGTTTTTTCCAAAACTTTTAATAGTTTCTATCCAGATTAAAGGAATCATCAAGAGATTGATGATAGGAACAAAAAGCAAGAAAACCCACCAACGCGGACGATTTATAATTTTCATTAAAATTACTAAATTATAAATGGGTATAAAGGCTTCTAAAGGCTTTCTGCCGGCTTTTGCATACAGTTTCCAGGTAGATAATCCGTGAATAATCTGCATGATAAAAATAAAAAAGAGCCATTGTAATACATTCATATTTTAAGTTTTATTAGTTATTTTGTTTTACTGATATGATATATGTAGTCTTTTGCTTAATTTGTTACACAATCATTCCGTAAAAGGATAAATAAAAATTGGAGAGCTTATTTACTCTTCTTAAAAGAGTCTTATTTAATAATATGCAGAAAAAATATTCTGAAACTTCTATTCTAAATGTATTTCAATTGAATAATGCTGAACAGCTATTTCAAATTCAATCAAAAAAAGTAAAGAAAACGTAGTGAAAAAAAATCTTATATTCGCCTTACGTTTATCCGGATTTTAATTAGATCAATAGAAAAATTAATTAAACAAAATAATGATAGAGTCAAACCAGTTGCTTTTCTTTTTTAGTGCTTTAGGAGCTTTTAATGGTTTTATACTTTCGATCTATTTTGCTATTAATGCTAAAAAGAAAAATTTTACCAACTATTTTTTATCCTTACTCCTACTGGTTTTAAGTGTCAGAATCGTTAAATCGATTTTTTTTTATTTTAATCCGCATTTGTCTAATATTTTTATTCAAATTGGACTTTCTGCCTGCGTTCTCATTGGCCCGTTTCTTTTTTTATATCTAAAATCATATAAAGTTGAAAAATTAAACTGGACCAAACATGTCGTGTACTATTTATTAGTAATCACCATTTTAGGGATTTTTTATCCTTATGTTGAGCATCGGGCAATTTGGAGTAAATGGATTGTATGCGCCATATATTCGCAATGGTTCATTTATATTATTTTGTCCTTAAAATACCTTCGCTCTATTTTTCTAAAAATCAAAGAAAAAGAAACCTTAAAAAGAATAGATATATGGTTTCTTAGTATTTATTTTGGCGTTGCATTTATATGGTTAGCTTATAGTATGGCAGCCTATACTTCGTACATTGTTGGCGCTCTATCCTTTACGTTTGTTTTGTATTTAATTGTTTTGCTTTTAGTTTTTAAAACAAATAGCGAATCGACTTTTTTTAATGAAAAAGAGAAATACAAAAACAAGGTAATTGACAAGGAAACATTGAATCTAATAGATCAAAAACTATCAGTAATAGTTGAAAAAGAACTATTTCTTAATCCTAATTTTAGCCTTGAAGAAGCGGCAAAAGAACTAAAATTAACCAAGCATATTCTGTCTCAATATGTGAATGAAGTATTAGGCAAATCCTTCTCCAGCCTTATTAAAGAATACAGAATCGACAAAGCAAAAAAATTATTAGAAACCGAAACGAATTATACGATCGAAAATTTAGGTTACGATAGTGGTTTTAATTCGAAATCGGCCTTTTTTACTGCATTTAAAAAAACAACTGGCTTAACCCCTGCAGAATATCAAAAAACTTACTTTAAATGAGTTTGATATTATAAAATCAGAGTTCTAATTTATAAATTAAAACCTTTAAGAGATTCATATACCTGAAGTTTGTTCTCATTATTAATAACTTAAAATTTTAAAAATGAGAAAAGTGTTTTTGTTTATTTCCGTTATTGTTTTGTCTCTTAATGTAAATGCTCAGGTAAGTGATACTACAAACGACCTGGCTTTGATCGAAAAAACAATCAATCTATATTTAGAAGGGCAAGCTACGGGAGATTCCATCAAAGTAGGTTCGTCATTTCATGATACCTGGCAATTGAAATATTTTGCTGATGATAAAGTGAATGTTGTAACTAAATCGAAATATATTACTGGCTTTCAAAAACACGACAGGCCCAAGAATTGGTCGGCTCGAACTGTATTTGTCGATATAACAAACAATGTGGCCGTTGCAAAAGTAGAAATCAGTACTGCAACACTATTATTTACAGATTACTTTCATTTCATGAAAACCAATCAGGGTTGGCTAATTGTAGATAAAATTTCGGCCCGAACACCCCATAAGACAGTAGAAGCAACAGTAGCTAAAGCAAAATAATACTTACCTGTTTCTTCAATTCAAAACCTTATAATTTTTCAATAAATGAATAAAATAATAATCGTATTACTTGTTCTTGCAGGTTTACAGCCTATCGGTATAAATGCGCAAAATAAGATCTTGTTTGTAACTTCGAATCAGGATTTTTATGGAAACACTAAAATTCCAACGGCGAATCATTTTGAAGAAATTGTTGTTCCGTACGATATATTTACAAAAGCCGGATATACAGTTGATTTTATAAGTCCTAAAGGTGGTGCTATCCCTGTTGGTTATATTAATACATCAGATCCTTTGCAAAAAAAATATTTGTACGACGGTTGGTTTATGGATAAATTAGAACGTACTAAGAAACCCGCTGAAATTATTGCCGAAGACTATTCGGCGATTTTTTATAGCGGCGGTGGTGCCGCAATGTATGGAGTTGCAGATGACCTTACGATTCAGAAAATCGCAAAAAATATTTACAGCAAAAACGGTATTATTGCTGCAATTTGCCACGGAACTGCCGGAATTATCAATTTGAAGGATGAAAAGAAAAATTCGCTTTACGCAGGAAAAAAAATTACAGGATATCCCGATCTTTTCGAAAATAAAGAAGCCGAATATTATAAAGCATTTCCGTTTTCGATAGACAAAGAAATTACACGTAATGAGGGGAAATTTGTGTATTCTGATCAAGGCGGAGATGCATTTTATATTGTTGACGGAAGGTTTGTAACCGGGCAAGATCCTAGTTCTGGTGTAAATGTGGCAAATGAGGTGATTAAAATTTTAGAGATTAATTCTAAAAGCACTAATACTTTTGCTTTAAGCGATTTAGAACAAATTACAGAAATATTACTCGACTATATTGAAGGAACGGCAAACGGGCAACCCGAAAGGTTACGCAAAGCTTTTGATCCTAATTTTAATTTATACACTGTGGCAAAAGATACTTTATGGATACGTTCAGGAGAACAATATATTTCTAATATAAAAACTGAAGAAAAGACAAACAGAATTGGAAGCATTGTTTCTATTGATATTGAAAAAGATACTGCAATAGCAAAAGCAGAAATCGTAATACCCAATCAGCGAATTTTTACCGATTATTTTTTAATCCTTAAATATCAGGGGAATTGGAAAATAGTACATAAAAGTTATTCCTGGAGGGAATTACCAAAAACAGAAAAGACATAAATGTATTACAAAGTAG
>Ga0247813_10000395_pt1 | contig 42809 bp, 54 predicted proteins | sample UWRJL169409C1_FD_180719 | JGI IMG/M metagenome (GOLD analysis project Ga0247813, IMG submission 180719) | Plant litter microbial communities from Arlington Agricultural Research Station in Wisconsin, United States - UWRJ-L169-409C-1 | ecosystem: Environmental > Terrestrial > Plant litter >... | reverse complement strand
CATCGTGAGAGGAGCGCCGGTTGACGCTAATGTGGTCTGGCTTGCAGACGGTGAGATCAAATCCGACGATAGGTCCGTGGTCGAACTGGCCCTGGGTTGGGGGGCGTTCGGTAAGCAGGTGATCATCGTCAGCGAAGACGCGAAGAACGAGCTATTAAAGAAGCTCATTCGACAGTGGCCCGAGATCGAGCGGTCTGTGACTGTTCTCCCAGGCCGGGGCTACAAGCATCTCCTGACCAAGGCTGAGGCGGTAGAGCTCAGGGAGTCACTAGGTGGCAAGTTCAAAGTCTTGGTTCACCGAGACCGCGATTCGCTGACTGACGACGAGGCGGCGCAATTGGTGGATAGCTATGCAGCAGAGGGCATTGCCCTGTGGCTTACAGACCAATCCGACATCGAGTCTGAGTTCTGCAACCCAAGCTTCCTGTCATCGCTTACTGGCGAAACGCTTGCTACATGTGAGGGATGGGTGGATCACATCATCGCGAACAACACCGTGCCCATCTCAGACCAGTTCGCAAAACAGCGTGTCGCAGCGAATCAAGAGCTTCATGGAGCAGGCGGTGGCCCTACGAATGCAGATGTTTGGGCGGCGCTGCAACATCGACCATTGAAGGGGGCGAAAGGGAAGTTTGTGATGGGTCAGTTGAAGAACAGGGTCCCTGGGAACGCCTACTCAGAGGCGAGTGTAGAGGGGCACAGCGACTTCCCGGAGCTTGCCCCAAGCCTCAAGAACGCCATTGAGCTGCTCATTGCCCAATAGCCACGGGGTGTCCGAGATATCAGGGCTACGGCAATGGCCCTGAAATTTATCAGTCTTTCTTTTCACTTTTTCCTGCCCGAGGTAGATCAAGCATGCCGGTTCTGAACGTCATCGGTCCGAAGTCGGGTAGGTGCAATATCTGTGGCGCCGTAGGGCCTTTGACCGAGGATCACATCCCGCCTAAAGCGTTGGCGCAAAACATCGCCCTGCGACTCAACCATCTCGTTTCTGAGTTGGGTGCAGAGAAGGCGCCTCCCGGCACCAAGATGCCAGACGGCATCAAGTTCAGAAGCCTTTGTCAGCGCTGCAATGGCGTCGTGTTGTCACGCTACGACAAGGCCCTAGTTGCGATGGCAGACCAGGTGACTGCGATGTTGCGAACGCCGATCCTTCTTGATGGATCGCAGACCGTTCGAGTCAAGCCGCAACTCGTAGCCAGGGCAGTGTTAGGTCACCTCTGTGCGCTAGGCATCAATCGCTACAACGAGGGAGACCCGCAGAAATTTGGCGAGTATGTGCTCAACGACCAATCGACCTTCTTGCAAGATTGTAGAGTCTGCTATTGGGTCTATCCATTCGCTGGACGAACGGTCGCGCGTGATCTGTTTATAACTTACATCGGGACTAAGATTGCCTCGCAAGTGATGATCATGAAGTGCTATCCCATAGCATTCGCAATCATCGTCAATAAGGCATTGCCGTTAGATGGCTGGCAGCCACCGTCGTTTGACTTCTATGCTTCTCTCGGCCCGGATGATGAGGTTGAACTACCGATCTACCTTGATCAGATCCCCGATCAGATTTGGCCTGAGATGCCGCATCGGGACGGCAACATGGTTGCGCTGCTGGGAGAAGCTGCATACGTCGCCAAGCTGAGCTCACCGAGGGGTCAAGTCCTAAAGAACCGACTTAAGCGTTGAACATCATCGACGCGTCGCGGTGGGGCTCGGGTCGGCTCCATATCGATGTTTCACCATCAGGTGCTGCGCATCGCGATCACCGCGCTCCATAGCGGCTTGCATCGGTGTGTTGCCAAAGTCGTCCACGATGTCTTGCTTCGCGCCAAAGCGGAGCAGAGCATCGATTACCCCAGGGTCGTCGGCCAGGTGCAACGCAGTCTGTCCGAACGCATTGGTCGCGTTGACGTCTACATGAGAGCGGATAAGGCCTCTGGCTTCGTTCCAGCGCCCGTTCTCGACAGCGTCCAGGAGAGCGGCGCCGGGGAGCGTGTCATCCGGCTCAGACGCATAGACAAGCTGTTCTTTGTCACCCCGTATGCGGGCCAGAAGTAGTGCGTGGTCGATGAGGTGATCGAACCTGGAACCGGCGCGGCTTGAGTCATAGATGGCCTGGGATTCGTGGCTCAGGTTGCCAAAGTCGAAGAGCTTTGAGCGGGGTTCTTGCCTTGGCTGTGTATAGCATTGCCGGCTCTCTTCCCGGTCTGAATTATGGATTTGTGGCAAGCGTTCAGTCATAGCGCAACTGCCAGTTCTTTGGCTTTGCGCCGGGACTTCATGTCTTTGATCTGATCGTCGAGCAGTTCGGGTGAAAGAGGATCGACAGGTTTCGGCCTTGCTTTACGCACCGGCCGTTCTTGACGGGGCTCTTGACCCGCTAGCTCCTGCGCCTGGACATTGTTCTGCTCAAGTTCTTGATAGCGCTCGACCTTCAAGAAATTGCAGATCTTCTCTGCATCCGCACACGCGCGGAGGATCTCTTTAGGATCATCTTTGAGGACCTTGATCCAGGATTTGATGTAGGCCGTGTGCTGACCAGGGTCATGTCCAATACCCAAGCGTTCGCCGGTCATGTAGGAGAAGATCTCGGCTCGCAGCTCTTCGATAGCATAGCTCTCACTACCAAACTTGCCCGATAAATCACGCCCCAACCGATTTTTATGGCCGGTGCTGTGGCCTAGCTCGTGAAGGGCTGTTGTATAGAAGCCGTCAGGGCTGCTAAACACTGCTTTCGAGGGCATGAAAATCTGATCGATGTCGGGACGGTAATAGGCCCGATCTCCACCATTAAAATTGAAGGGCACTCCTGAATCGCTCATCAATTTCTCGCACTTCTCATGTCGCCATTGCTCAGGAACTTGGAGCTGAGCTTTCGGCTCAGGCAAGCCATCGCATTGATCGCGGTTGAAAGCTGTGAAGTAGAAGACTTGCATGCGCTTCTTTGCTGTTGGATCCTCTTCGAGCTGCTCGGCAGTCGGCTCAGATGTTTTCCAGAACTGGATCGACGTGCCTTTCTGGCCCTTACGCACTTTGCCACCGGCTTCCCCAATCTGCTTGAACGTCAACCACTCAGCAGACTGATAGCACCGTTCTTGCTGCGTTAGGAGCAAGTTCATGAAATTGCTGCCTCGGTAACTACGATTGGTGACGCCATTGTGGGGCCCTGCCGGGACTTCGCCGGGCTTCCAAGGCTTCATCCACGGCGCTGTTTGGCTCTCCAGGCTGCGGATCACAAGATCAGCAAATTGGCGCGCGTAGTCGTCAGTTTTGCTCATGCGCCAATCCAAATGCTGCGGTGTTGCATAAGAGCCAGATCGACAAGATCGACGATCTCGAAGTCGTTGAAATGGCCTTCGGCCTCAGTCTGATCTGTGGCTACGCTAAAGAGCAGGCCGTCCCCGTGCCGTTCTGCGACGAATCGCTTGAAGGGTGGATAGATATCATCAGGTGTGAGCGCCGTCTCTTCGAAATACAGATCTTCATCAGTCATAAGTGCCTCCTCTTGACCAGGCTAAGGCAACTGACTCTTTTGGCAAGGGTTTCTAGCACAATTCATTTGGTCCAATTCGCAAATAGCTAGCGACAAAGATTGGTCGCTCAACGCATTGCAAGCGCACGCGCTCCTCCACTGCGTTTCGGCTTTCAGTGCGATGCGTTCTTGCCGCTTCCCTACGACACATCGCGAGCAATTGGCTCAATTGGAGCAACACGATGAGCACGAAATTCTTCAACGAAGCGAATGAGCATTTCACCAAAATGTTTGGCATCAGCATTGACGAAGCGGGCTTCTCGGAAGCCGAGTTCAAGCAGCGTTATTGCGATCTTTCAGCTCTCGAAGCCGCTCACCAAATTGGTCGCGACTACGACCTTGATCGAATCGATCATGGCTGGAACTGAGCAACAAAAAAGCCCCGGCTTCCCGGGGCTTTCATCGTCTACATCGCGGCACGCTCTACCAGAATTTTTGCAGGACAGTCTTGCCTTCAAGATCAGTCTGGACGACCTTGTATGTCACCTTCAAGCCTTTGACGGCAGTGTCAACAGTGTATTCAACCTTGCCGACCACTTCGCCTTCAGCGCTCAGGATTGAATAATTGTCGACGTCTACGTTCCCCATAAAACCTGTCTCGCGCGAGCTGTCTAGGCGAAGCGTCTCGCCGTCCTTCAATTGCAAGTGTTCTGAAAAAGACATCGGCGTTCTTCTTGAGTGAGTGGGTCGTTGGGGTCAGTCAATCGGCGGATCAAACGAAGCAAGCTTCGGTGGGATCTTGACGCCAGCTTCTTCCATACACACGAAATTGCAACCTTCCTTCTCGCTGATCGTGGCGAGGCTTCGAGCGTCGTAAGCCTTAAAAAATCGCTTGGAAGGCACTCTGTCTTCGATGACTACCAAGATCGGCCGAGAGTCTCCCAGGCACACGGCAGTAATGCGGCCTACGCCCAGTGGCGGCGTGATGATCTTCTGACCGGACGTGACCTTCATCGTCACCTCTCCATCGTAGTTCCATCCGCCAACGCGGCCATCAGTTCGGTTTTGATTGACCCCTGTGTATTCGATGATGCTTGGGCCGCACAGGCCCTTGGCCGTGTTGTTGAACCTGTCGAAAGCCAAGTTACCAAGGTCCTGAGAGTAGGACGACTGCGTAATGCTCAGCAGGAAAAGTCCAGCGAATACGGTGTGTGATTTCATCCTTGACCCCCTTGTTGCTCAAAGTGAGCAAGCAGATCACAACGTAGATCACTCCCTACTTCAACCCCCCTGCGCCGGGCGCCCCCCAGGGGGCTGGCTGTGGAACGGGCTATCGCCCATCACCAGGCCGAGCCAAGCGGCCCCTCTCAACCCACTCGGGCGAAGCCGCAGCGCAGCTGCCAGGTGAAGCGATAGCCCCGGCTTTCCCGCCGCCCCCTCGCAGGGGGCATAGGCGGAAGGGGTGACAAGTGCTGACGATCTTGCTCTTTTCTTGAGCCAAAAAAAGAGCGCGACAGCGCCCTTCTTTCCTTTAGCTTTAAACCTAAGAGCCTTAAGGAGGCTGGGAACCGCTGTGCCACAAGGGATTTCGGCTGTATCGGTTCTAGATATATCGCAGAAAGTTCTTGAAATATCGCAGTGATGGTTCTCGATATATCGCAGTGTGGTTCTAGAAATATCGCAGAAAGTTCTCAATATATCGCAGGAGGATTAGACCCTGGCGTTGAGCATTTTTCGTGTTTTATGTTGACAAAAGCTGATATTGGCCTATTCCTTAAATGATGTCATTTTAAGGGGGTGGTTCCGTGTGTAAAGAAGATATTTATTCTAAAATTCCATTGGGGTTGGCGCGATCCGCTCTTTTTGGGACGTCTATGGCTGCGAAGAGTGAGCGAGTAGAAATTCATCTCGAAGACACCAGCTTGGCCGTTCAAAAGCTACGCGCAACCAAGGTGAGCTATACGGGGCCTGTGCTCAATCAGCATCACTCTTTGCTCTGGCAGAGCATCATTTCTGCATATATCGAGCAGAAGACCGACAGCATTGAAATTAGTGGAAATGAGCTGCTTCGAAGGATGGGTAATAAATCCACTTGCTCGCAGATGCACAGTCGCTTGATCAAGATGCTCAGGGATCTGAGAAGTGGTGAGATCAGCTATCAAACGGCAACACACGACTACATGGGAGGGTTGGTCTCTGGAGTGAAGATTGCGCGAGTCAACGTTGGCACGAGGGTGCGAAAAGGGAACATCACGATAACGATCAACAACGAATTATCCAAGCTCTTTGATGATGAAGTTCTGGTCAATGATCTGACTCGTAAAGTGGCACTGGGGAATAATCAACTTGCATTGTGGCTTCACGACTTCATTGCTACTCACAAAGTTGTTCCTCCAATCTCGCTATTGGAGCTAAAACGCCTGGCGCGTTCTGGGTTCGAGTTGAAGAAATTTAAGTTTGAAGTCAAAAAGGCGTTGGTAGTTCTGTCTTCCCCAGAGTGTGGGCTAGTTACCGGTTTCTCAATTAATAAGCACAACGTTCTTTCTGTCAGTAAAAATCGCACTAACGTTGTTATTCTTGATCAATTCCGTGCGGCAAAGGCTTCCGGTGATGGCATGGACGCCTCAGCGTCCTCCGAAAACAAGGGGCCAGCCTTGGCGCGTCAGCAACGCGCTATGCGAGCGAAGGTCGCTCTATGACTATGAGGCGGCTAAGCGTAAAGGAGAGGGCAAGTTTGGTGCGGAAGCTCAAACGGGGCGTGGAGAAGCATTCGGCACTCGCGAGGGAGTTCGGTTTGACCAGGCAACGGATTGGTAGTATCTGCATCCAAGTTGGCGCACCTCGTAGATCTGAAATTCTAGAGAAGAAGCGTCTCGAGATCGCGGCGTTGCTCATCAGAGATCCTGGGCAATGTCTCGCCCAGCTTGCACGAGATGAGCATGTCTCAGGATCGCTTGTTCAAAGTGCTAGGAGAATGGTGGGCCATGAGTCTGTTTCAGTAAGAAGAATTAAGAGGAGAGCGGAAATTAAAGCTTTTCTGAGCTACGCTTTCAAAAAAGGCATGACGCGGAGTGATGTAGCCAATGCATTTCCCAACTCTCGAAAAATTATTTCAGATGTCGCAAGAGGGATGGGAATACATCTTAGCCGGTCCGGATCATTGATCAAACATGGTCGGAAAGAGGTTCCTAAGACCAAGCGTCGATGATTTTATTTAACAAAGGCCACTTGAAGTGGCCTTTTTTTTATCTGGATCCAATTCTTGCAAGCGACGACTCTATTGTCCGAATGCTTCCGATAGCCTTAGCTGAAAAATGGTCAAATCCGATCATCAAGCAGGCGATAATAATTAGCCACGTGATCACGCGTCTCATGCAGCAATTCCCAGAGCACTGCTGATCAAGCGGCCAATTCCAGAGAGCGCTGCGTAGCATGCAAGCAAGGCAAAGGCCGCAAGCGTTGCCATTGAGCCCAGCGAAATTACAAGGCTATGGTGGTTAAATAGATATTTGAACATTGTGATCTCCTTTGATGATGAGGCTTTGAGTGCCTTTCATTGATTAAGAGGCCGATTGAAATTTTGTCAAGTATTTGGAGTCAAAACTATTGACAAAAGTTTGAACTGCCTTTTCTTCAATCTAGGGAATAACCCCGATTGGAGATCATCATGAAAATCAAATATGACATCGACACAACGATCAAGTTCTACCAGATCCATTTCAACCAGAAAGAGGAGCGTGCATCGCGGTTAAAGAACCGAGCTAAAGATCGTGGCCGTCGCACCTTACATTGGAGCCGACAGCAGGCGTCTAAAGAGCAGGCGGTGCTCTCATGAAGATCTGCATGCTCAGTGGAAAGGGAGGAGTAGGTCGCACGACTCTCACGCTCAATCTCGCTCACTGCTTGCAGTGCACCTACCCAAGTTCCAGCACTTACGTTGCCGACTTAGATGCCCAAGGCTCATCGCTGGCATGGGCAAGGCTAGCCGGGGAGACGGCCTTCGCGGTTGGTGTCGCGAAGTCGCGTGCACAGCACGACTTCCACGTCTTCGATACACCGCCGAAGCTGCCTGAGAACGTTCTTGTTCCTGAGGCCGACGTCTATGTCATCCCAACACTGCTGGATGCAGTGAGCTTTGTCGTGTTCTTGAAAACGATGGAGCTCGTCCGCAAGAAAAGCTTGCCTCACATCATTGTGGCCAACCGCTTCAATCCTGATCGCTCTGAGCATCGCCAGCGCTTCGCCCAGCTTCCTCCCGGGGCATTGATCGTGAGAGATCGCGCCATTTTTTCCTCGTGTTACGGCTACGGAGAGACTGTCTTTGATCATGTGGGGGTGAGAGCCAGGCACGCGCAATTGGACATTAAAGCGATTGCACGTGCTCTCAGAGGCTTTGACAGTCAAAGCTGGGGCGATCTATGAGAAAGGTGCCTGACCTCGGCGCTGCCCTGGATGTCATCCATCAGCCTGGGCATCGCAGCGAGAAGCGAGTCAACGTCGAGCTCAGGTCCGCACCGGAGCCGGGGGACTATGAGTGCCGGCAGTCCTATTTTGACTTGGACGTCCGTAGTCGGAAGGGTGCAGAGCCCCAGTTGCAGCTCCATCGCACAGCTCGGCTCCGCGACTACCGCACACATGAAGGCGTTCGCACAAACCGTTCAATGATCACTGTGCCGCCGCGCCTCAAAGCGACGATTCAGGAGCTCCTGGAAGACCCTGACCAGCCGTGGACAACCGGCCTAATCGCCTTAGCGGAATTCGGGGCGAAAGTGCTCAGGAGCGAGCGGAAGGTCTTGAAGGTCACTCGTGCTCGGTCAGCGGCTGAGGCAGGTGAGTAGCTCAACGGAAGAGCAGTTCATCGAAGCGGCAAGGATAGGCGACCTGGTCACGTTGCGTGCCCTGCTGGCCGAGGTTGACCCCAAGGCTCAGCACTCGAAAGCCTTGGCAGTGGCGGCAATGAACGCTCGACTCCAAGCCGCTCTGGCTCTCTATCCGTCGTCTGACCCGGAGGCCATCGAGCATTGGTGTCACCTGCGCCAAGGCACAGACCCCGAGTTGATACTGCGCATGGTCGAGTGGGCGAGGACGGGTAGCGTTGGGCTAGGTAGCCCCAGCGAATACAGCAAAGCCATGGCAATCGCTGCAGAGGAGGAGCACGAGGGCCTGATGGGGCTTCTCTACCTGCATTGCTGCCCAGATCAGGCTGTCAGCTATTGCCGAGAGAGGGCTTGGTTTGCTGCATCTAGGCGGTTGGAAGCCGACTTCCTGCACCGGGCGACACCAATTGCAAAAGCGCGAGCTGTTGTGTGTCGGTTGTGAGGGCATTTGTTTCCTATATTTGTTAGGCGCAATTGTTTGAAGTTTTTTATCAAAGGCTATTGACAAAAATGCGATTGGCCTTTCACTGAGAAAACACACTCACCAGGAGAACGCTATGAGATTTGATGAAAAAGAATTGATTGAAGATTACGAACTAAACGATTTTATCGAAACCATAGATGAATTAGAATTGACAAGGGGTGAATTTAGAAAGCTCTACCATTTAAGCGCCTCGCTAGATCACAGCAAGTTTGTCTATTTGCACGAGAACTATGAGGTCACAGAGGATGAGGTGTCAGAAGCTATGGGCGCGGCAGTCTATGGGATGGATTCCGCGACATTTGAGTATCTGTTAAAAGAGCGGGATTGGGCAGATTCATACTTGGAGCGGTTGATGAAAGATTTTTCATCGGATGGCAATTCTGATGGAATTGAAATTCTATGTAAAGCGCATCCAATTCTTGAGGCTGAGATAGATGTTGAGGAGATCTTTAATAATAAATGCGGCTTTTCTCAGCAATTCTACGACGCGCGATCAAAAGTGTTCCTCGATGAATTGTTGGGCATGCATCTGAATTATAACAGTGAGGAGGTTCGCGCGGATGTGGATTCAATTATCCAAGCATTTGAAAAAAGAGATTGGGCTCCAAATGTCGATCCGACGGGAATACGTCACGCGTTTGAATTCGACGAGGGCTACTTGGCAGGATGGTTGCTCTCCTACGCAAATGTAGAGGAAAAGGGTGATGTAATTTTCGAGTTTTCTGAATGCAATGCTTATGACGACCAAGAAAATGTTATGGCTTGGGTTGAGGAGGTTGCTGGCTCCGATAATAGGTTGAAGGTGCTTCATGGATTTTTGACGGATCAATGGGGCGTTGTTGAAGAGAACATACGGCCCAACTCGGATTGCAGCTTTTTCAAGTTATACATGACAGATGAGCAATATGAAAAAGCTGAGGGATTTATGCAGGGTGTGTTGGCGAAGCAAGCCAGGGAAGAGCTCGATTCAACAACGCTTCAAATTCCACCGGATTTTCGAGAATGCATTAATCAAGCTAGGTCTGACAGCTTGGGCACTGCGGCGACTCCAAGAGCTCAAACTCGAAGGCTCTGATGCACCTGCCCAAGTATCCAAAAGCCTCTTAGCCGGGGCTTTTTTTATGGCCCAATTCCGTCCCTCCGCCCAAGCCCACAGGGCTGGCTGTAACTGGGGTAAGTCCTAATGCGCCCAGTCAACGGCGCTAATTTAACCTCAAAAGCTTGACAAAAGTTCGATCTGCCTTTCAATGAATATAAGGTAAGGAGATCACTTATGAACACTCAAATTAAACTCAAAGACATCACGACCGCAGAGCAGCTTAGAGCGCGCATCGGAAAAGACGGTTTGGGACTGCCCAAGCTTTCGCTGGGGATCTATTGGAAGCGCTTCAACGGCTTGATGACCACCAATCGAACCAGCCAGCAGCAAATTGAGACTCGCGTCGAGTTCTGCTGCTTTGACGGCACCAAATCCGTCCGCCGATTTGTCTAACCAAGGAGACTCAAATGCACGCTTATATCTCAGATGTCCAAGTTTGCCTTGCTGCTAAGGAGAGCTTTGGTCTTTGCTCTCCAGCTGAATTCCTTCATCAATTAACGGGGTATGCTCAGTCTGATTTTGATCATGCTTTTGACAGAGCGGCACGCAAGGGTCTAGTCAACGTCTACGGGCGAGACACAGTGCTGATTTCTGGAAAAGGCTCTTTGTTCTTGCAGAGCCAGGCCATCGAGGATCATAAATGGCGCGCTGTTGAACGGGTCAAGCAAAGGCTGGCTAGCAGAGAAGAACGCCGACGCTGGGATGTCCGGCAGCTCATCAAATCAAAGATGGAATTCGCACGAGAACTTCGTGCTGCTTGACCAGGATCATGGGCCGTTGGCCCACCGCGCCTTGGGTGCTTCGCACGTGATCACTGATCGCCCCGTGCGGGCCTGAGTCGCTTGCTCAGGAACCGGGGCTCTTCCGCTCAATAGCGTCCCAACGGTCTGCTGCCGCACGGTAGATGAAGCCTAAGGCAGGAAACGTCAGCAACACTGCTGCCGCAACCGCCAAATAGGATCTAAGTGGCTGCACATCTCCGTCTTCGTCTGTCCAGCCCCAGTCGTCCGGCATCCAAAACAAAGCGCTCTTGGTGCCCCCATAGATGAAGATGGCAACGCCTAGCCACGCCAGGCCAAAGTAGATCCACTTTAGCGGTGACATGCCCGATTGCACATGGGCTCGACGGACGAACGCTTCTGGCTGGAAATGGGCACTCCAAACGTAGTGAATTACGGCGACGATTGAGGCGGTGCTGATAGCACCCGCTGCGGCTGAAAGAACAGACATACATGGTCCTTGGCGTTGTCGCCGTTTTGACTACTGTAACCCCCAACACTGCCGTCTTTCTGGCCTGGCCATCTAGGGGCGGCCCCTTCCTAGATCGATCCACTGTAAGTTTTTTTCTGACCCATGCGTGGGATGCCATCGCGTCTACACTAGAGCGGTCATCAGTGGGAACAGGGGAAGTTTGTGCAGCACATGAGCCTGCTGGCCGTTGGGGCGGACCTTGCGTCGTCAGACGGACGGGCCGAGATGCGGCCACCGGCCTCCGGCCATGCAGCAACAGCCGTTGTCGAGGAACAGGAGCATAGCTCTTGAGGTCAAGCTATCAAGATCAGATTCGGAGCGCTGCTCAGCAGAGAAGGGTGGAGTGCTTGCTGCACTTTACGCCACTGCCGAACATGGCCTCTATCGTAGAACACGGCATCCTCTCGCGAGAAGCTCAGCATGCCAAAGAGGCGTTTGGCTACACGAGCAGCGCCCATCGCCTTGATGACAAAGATAGCGCTACGTCGATATCCGTGTCCGCGATCAACCATGACATGTTTGCTTCCAAACGAAAGGACTCGGGACGAAGTGACTGGGTAGTGTTGTGGCTGTCGCCAGAGATTCTTTGGACTCATTCTTGCCGGTTCTATGCGAGAAATGCCGCGCGGCGTGAGATGCGAGATCACCGAGGATTCCTAGGTGGGCCATGGGCATTCCAGGAGATGTTCAGTGAAAGCCTCACACGTGTAGGCTCTAGGGAGGAGCATGGCCTGCCGGCCGTCCTGACCACCCATCCCGACGCGGAAGTTCAGGTGCTGGATCCGATATCGCCTTCACTCATCCTCGGTGCTTGGGTCAGCCAGCCATCCCATCAGAAGGATGTAGAGTTGCAGCTCGCTTGTCTGACGCTTAAAGATGGACGGACAAGAGAGGTTGTAGTTCGTGACTTTTCACCGCGATTCATAGTGGGAGCAGATGCCTGGGGTTAGGACTTAGTTTCAGTCAAGCGCATGGGCAATCCTCAATTAAACACCATTGATTGCGTCACAAGACTCTTACGTCCAGGATCATCATGTATAGAAACGATGCCGAAATTGCCGCCCTCAATGCGAAACAAGTCTGTGCGGATTGCCTTTATGACACCTATCTTGTTGCGCAATTTCCGGTTGATCCACACGGGCGCCGCTTGAGCTGCGACTATTGCGGTGAATTGATGATGACGGTCAGTTTGGAATGGATCGCCAACCACTGCGAGTCTGTCTTTGCGGACTTCTACCAGCCCACCGGGCACGAAATGAAGGTCGTTATTTATGACCGAGATCCTGATGGTGACGACATTCTTACGTGTGTCATTGGTCTCCTTCCCGCTGCGCACGCCGATCTTCTTGACGATCTAGCTCAGCTCTTACTGCTACGCCTAGATCAAGAAGACGGGAATGACCCTGATCCTTACTACATCCAGCGCAGTCGCCTTGGGCATGTCTTCAGCGCGGACTGGCAACGGATGTCTGACAGCCTGAGGAGCGAAGCACGGCTGTGTAACCCATTGGCAGTTCAAACCCTGGAACGTGTGTTCGGGCCTGTCGTTAGAGATTCGACGTTGCAAGGCAGGCAGGTGATCAAGGTTGCTGGTCCTGGCACCGATATGACAGAGCTTCATCGTGCACGCGTCTTTCAGAGCTTGGATGTGTTGGAAGATGCCATGGAGCATCCAGAAGCACAGTTGGGCCCTCTCCCCAAAGGAATGGGTAGGGCGGGTCGCATGAACGCATCGGGGGTGAGTGTGTTCTACGGTGCAACCTCTGCTGAGGTAGCACGAGCAGAGGTGCGCCCACCAGTTGGCAGCACCGTATTGCTCGGGCGATTTGCCTTAGTCAGGTCGATGCGCCTACTGGACCTTGATGCGCTGAGCGAGCTAGAACCAGATCCTGCGCTTAGTCTCTTTGACCCAGCTGCACGGACCGTTCATGGCCGTTGCGACTTCCTTGCAAAACTCGTGACCCGTCTCACCATGCCTGTCATGCCACAAGATGAAGAGAACAGCTACCTCATCACGCAGGCCATTGCGGATTACCTAGCCACTGATGCTGATCTCAATCTGGATGGCATCGTTTTCCGTTCTGCTCAGGTGTCGAAGACAGAGGGAGGGGAGGTTGGACGAAATGTCGTCCTTTTCCACAAGTCGTCTAGGGTGGACAAGGCTGAGCTGCGCTACAAGCAGAACCGAACTGCTCAGGTCACGGAAGAGGATGAGGACGGACTTCGATGGGAGCCTTACATCTGGTGGGGTGCACCACCAGATCAAGTGACATGGTCCGATCCATCACAAACTGACCAGCGGCTCGTGAGCTTGTCGATCATCCACGATTCACTTGAGTTGCATCGAATTGAAGCCGTCAAGTTCACGGCTGAGATCCATGAGGTCAGATCCGTCCCTAACAGCCTGGTGGATGCTGCGGAACATCACTCGATCTAAGAATGATGAAACGACCCGGTCCGGAGAGCACAGATTTGATGGATGATATGAAAGAGCGCATTTTGACTAGTGTAGACAGCTTAGATGAAGTCAGCTCGGTCATCCTGAGCCCGAGCTTTGCGGTTCTGACATCCAGGCACGAGTGCTGGACATGCACAACCGTGGTGCCGGTCAGCGCTTTGTGGGTGCCAAACTTCGTTGAGCGCTTCGATGACGGTGAAGAGCTGTCCGTCGCAGACGCAGCCGTTCTGAGATTTGTAGAGACGATCAACCTGCCGGCCGCGCAGCACATCGCAGCAGCCGCGCCATGGATGCTGATGTCCACGACGAAGGGATCGGGCACGCGCTACCTGGTCAATCGCTGCCAATCGTGCGGCGCTATCCAGGGCGACTTTCACCTCTTCGGGGTCGATGGTCCGTTCGGGTTGGTCACATTGGAGAAGCGGGGGACAGAGCACATTCGCGTTCACGCTGTCGATTGCGCGATTGAAGCAGCTGCCGGCATTGCGCAAGCAACGTGGGTAGATCAAATCCCTTACAGAGCTTTGCAGACACAGTAGTTTTTTGAGCCTTCCAGCTGAATTGACAGCCTCGCTTTTGCGGGGCTTTTTTACGCCGGATGCCGATGCTGAACAAGCGTTTATGAAAAGGGACAGCATTCTCGTGGATGTTTTTTGATGTGGTGCATATCTTTATTTCCGAAGCTTAGCAGCCCGCTAAGTATCGGAGACAAAAATGAGTTTTATTGATTTGACTGAGTTGCAGTCCGAAGATTTCAGCGTCCTGATGCACAACGATCTGGCGCATCTGATTCAGCGCTTTCTTCCTTTGAATGTTGAAATCGAAGATGCTTATCGCGAAATCATGCGCCAGGCTAAATGGGCGATTTGCGTAGGGGTGTTGCGCACCCGACAAATTGTCGGTGTCAACATCGGGTTTGACTTCTTTGGACACTCAATTCGCGTCGAAGTCCACCTCTCCCCGTGTGGACTCATCTTGGATGTCGCGGAGGATGCTCAATGAGTATTTGTTTCGAGTGCGTTCTTGAAGATGCATGTCGCTGCGGTGAATTTGTCCAGTATTGGTTGGAAGAAGAAGATGAGTCGGCGAGGGCCGAGATCCTTGGATTTGCAGCGATCTATTCGAAGAAGAACCTGTTTGAGCGCTTCTTTGACGAACAAGAGATCTCCGGAAAAATTCTGGCTCAGGCTCTTCATGTCACTTGTTGCCATGGGAAAAGGTCCAGCAATCGAATTGTGCGTCTGGCTCGGAACAGAAGATTGCTCGTTGGGCACGGCGCGTATTTGCTCGGACAAAAGTCTCGAGCAATGGTTGAACGTGGATTCAATTGTCATTCCATTTCGGATCGTCACTTGAAGATGCTTTACGATAATTCCGATCTTGCTGAACTCTATCGATGTGAAAAGTTGATGGGGTTCTGTGATGTAAAGGAGTGAGAGTCAGCTGGGCCGGAGAGATGAAAGGCGAGCTTCCAGGACGGCATAAGCGCCGTCTTTGGAAGCCTCGACAATTTGTTTTTGGTGATAGAGAGCGAGCCGCTGGCTGCGGTTTCGCTCGACGCTCGCTGCACTGTTCCGACGCTTCCGCAGCGCGTCTGGCTTGTCTGATAGCGCGCGTCTGGCGTCAGGGCAGCGGGCGAGCTCCCCGTGCATTCGGGCATAACTAGGCCTAAGGCGCGATCTGAGCGCAGCGACTGACCGCACATGGTCCGACCAAAAGTCTTGCCACTCGCTACCGGGAGCCAGTGTGTATTTGCCTGGGAGTCGCACAGACACGATGAGTGCATTGAGCTCAATGAGTGACCAGATCAACGATAGGAACCGGTCTGGATCTACTTGGTAGACGCCCACATCAGCGTCCAGCAGCGCCAGGCGAGCACTCTGAAACTTGGTCAGCACACGTGCAGCACCCAAGCTCTGAGCGTCACCTGAGCGCGCCCCGAAGCCGATCAGGGCCAGGTCAGACGAGTGGTGTGCGAAGACACGAAAGCGCGGCTCTGACCAACGATTGGCCAAGTGCCTCAGCACAGTGCTCTTCATAGAATTGCGAGTGTGAGGCGTCCAGTGGTTAACGGAGCGCGCTAGTAGCTCGACGCGGCGCTGCATCAGGTCTGCCGGGGAAAAGCCCAGGGCGCGGCCGTGCGATGGAAGGGGTGGGGCAGCAGCTGGGCTGCAGAACGCACCGCCCAGGCTGAGCAAGTCTGAAGTGCCGCGCATGCGATTGCAGCGCTCACAGCACAGGAAGCAGTTGGAGAAGTCGTCTGGTCCGCCAAGCTCAACGGGAACGATCTGAGCAACGACGATTGATGATTTCTGGGTGAAGTCAGACGCGCAGATCGGGCAAGAGGTCTGCATTGATCTCAACTGCTCACGAAGCTTTGCGGGCAGATGGAACGATTGGCGAGCCGATAATTCAGAGATGGCTTGGCTAAAATTCGTCAGCGGATCATCAAGCGAACTTTGCTTCGCTTCGTTCACTTGCTTGATCCTAATTTTCTCTGTCGTCTCCATAAAATCTTTCATCTCCCGTTCTTGCTTGATCTCATTTCAGTGAAGCAGAAATTGAGATCGGCGCAAGAGTCAGCATCGAAAAGAAAGACCGGGAGCGGAAAGAAAGAGCAGAAGCGTCGGCTAGCGGAACGGCAAAGGCATTGTCATTTTCACAAGTCTAGATCATACACATGACGCACCTTTGGGTGTTCCGCGCAGATCCCCGCGCGCCCTGTGTAGAGCCTCTGAGAGCTTTGCACCGCAAGGATTGGAAGAAGCCCCCCCACGAGGGGCTTTTTTAATGCCTTCAATTCCCGCGACATCTTTCGCTAACTATTTTTCAGTAGACCCCTTGCTAATTCATCGAATCGCCTTACGGTCAGTTTAGGCCAAATGGAGAATTTATGAAGCTGATTAAAAGAAATGTTTTGCTTGAAAGTGATCAATTGAGGTCGCTTGCGGAGATGGCCATTCGAAAAAGAACAAGCGTCAATGAGCTGGTGCGACTAGCTGTCGATGGACTGTTGAACGATCAGCTGTTCAACGAGCTTCATGAAAAAAAAATGCAGGAGCTTAGGAGTTTTGCTGATCGCGAGGAAAGGCGTCTGACGGAAGTTCGTAGAGAACTTCTTGCAGATCTAAGTGCAGGAGTCCAGGCAATGAACCAAGTATCAGAGCGGCATATCGAACGAAGCACTGATCTGACAAAGGCCTTTGTTCGCAATCTTTCAGAAGCATTGAACGGTGAGCCGATCCAAGAAAAAGCGATGCCGGCAGTGAGGTCGAGCCGAGAAATATTGAATGGGATGCAGAGTCAAGGTGTCACCAAAACTAACAACAACCCTAACTAACAAAGGAGATTTAAATGAACAAACTAAAATTAACGATGATCGTAATGCTTGCTGCCTCGCTCACTGGATGCGCCACCATCGATCAACTTGCCGGTGGAAGCCCATCTCCGGTCAACAAAGGCACAGTCGCTAAAGGTGCAGGAATTGGCTGTGCTGCTGGTGGTGCGCTCGGGGCCATCTTCGCAGGCAAAGACGGTGCGCTGAAAGGATGTGCGGCGGGCGGATTGATCGGTGGAGGCTTTGCTTACAAGCAAGAGCTGGCACGAGCACGTGAAGCCGCAGATGCCGCCCGCTTGGCGGGAATGAAGGCCACAGTGGACGTGAAGACTGAGACCACTGCTGATGGCAAAGCCACGGAAAAATTCCAAGGTCTACTGATCGAGTATGACCCCGCATCCGTAGTCAAGCCGGACGAAAAGACCAAAGCCTTCTTCGACAAGCTGAGCACAATCTTGAAGTCGTCAAAAAATGAGCTGACTGTTCGAACCGAAGGTGGAGCAGGGTGCTTGGCAGTCGTCGGTGAACTCAATGGGCGAGCAGCTTTGGCAAAACACAAACTCGACAATCAATGCGGAAAAGTTTCAACCCACCGCATCTTAGTCACCCCACTGCCGGAGCTGAAATAAGTGGAGCCCTTCGGGGCTCTTCTTATCTAAAAAGGAGATCAAGATGAGTATTAGTGATTACGAACGAAGAAAACTATTGGAAAAAGCTGCAAAGCTTAAATCTGAAAAAGAAGGTGGGTCATCTTTTCCAAGTCCTCTAAACAGGCAGCAAGTTCAAGATCGGAAGATGGATCTGCGCTTGGAACAGGCCCAGATCGCAGCCAAGGCCACTGCACAAACCACGAGCAAATTTGCCAAAGAGCTTGCGGCCAAGACTGCCAAGCTTGCCCATGAACAAGCGCAGCGGGCCAAAGCAAAGGCAGGTGCATGGAAGCAAGCAAAGGATGCGAAGCAAGCAGAACAGGAAGAGGTCAAGCAAATCGAGAGTGCTAAGCCTGATCAGGAGGAACCTAACCCGGCCATCGAGAACACATCTGTTGTCCACCCCGAAGCGCTATCGAAGCCCACTTTCAAGATCCTGGCTTCCATAGCAGCCTTCACCGCTCTTTTAGGAGCAGGTGCATGGTTCTGGACTCAGCACGAGAGCGAGAAGACCCCTGAGCTGCACCAGGTCGTAGAGCCTGTTCAGGAAGTGCCTTTGACGGCCATTGTCGAGGAACGGCGAAGGTCGGCTGCACCGATGCCTCAGAAGGTAGATCGATCACCTGCACCCATTGGGGTTGTTCGCGCACCCAAAAAACGATCAGAGATGCGACAACAGATTGAACAACCCAATGCAAAGGGAAGTGATTGGGTAGACAAAGCTAACAATGATCTCGATCACTTCGCAGAACAATTAAAATAAAAAAGCGCAGCCTTCGTGTTGCGCTTTTTGCTTTTTGGCTTATTGCTGATCTACCACTCAAAAAAACAGGAGATCAGTGTGTTCGAAAGTCTATTCCGTCAATTCAGAACAAAGGTCAAGAGCGCAGACGGCTCGCGCTGGATGCACCTTCATGGAAGGTTGCTTATCGGAAGCGTTGAAAGCAAGGGTCTGGGTCCGTTGCACCCCGATGTTATTCGCACTTACTACTACTTCCACAAAGACCGCTACCCGCTGGACGGGGTCATGACGCAGGCGGGCTGGGGGAGAGACTGTCAAAGGGCCGATATACGCAGACGAGTAGAGACGGGTTATGTGGGTGTCTATGCATGCTTGCTTAGCATAGCCCTCATCACTCTCATGTTACTTGCCTTCATGATGATCCTGGGCCTAGGTTCACTCGGGAACAAGGTAGGTAGCGCAGTAGGTCTCGCGCCGTCATATGAGGCGTGCAAAACGCAGTATCAGAAATCAATCGAGACTGGCTCCGATGTCAATCCGAAGTGCCAAGAGGTGATGGAAAAGGCGGGTGAACTATGATCCCGACTATCTTTCAGGTGCTGAGTGTTCTCGGCAAAGTCCCGGGCTTGAAGCGATTTGTTGATGTTGAAGCGTCAATCCAAGAGCGCACCAATGACGAAATTCATGAAGTTGTCGGCGCGTTCGATGACTTCATCAAAGTGCCGAGCAACATCTTGGTCGATGTAAAAGAAGAAGATCAGGCCATTGTTGAAGCGTATGGGGCAATTCAATTCCCCGATGGCCGCTGGCACGTAAGCGATGATTTGAAGCATTCAAAGGACCTTGAGCCGTGGATGCCTGACGCTACTGACGACATGATCGTTCGCTTTGAGAATTCCAAGATCACGCGTTCTGGCAAGCCCATGGACGGCGTAGTGCTACCCCAGGACACGATAACTGGATCCGTCTCCTCGGCAATGCCATTGATGTTCGCAGCGCTTCCGGTGATCGCTTGCGTAGCCTTCATTCTAAGTCGCTTCCTTGGAGCTTATGGATACCTGGCTCTTTTTGCAGCAGTGCCGTATCTCAAAGCCATTCGCCTCGATAAGTCAGCGTCACATGCTATCGGTTCCTTCTTCTGTTTGCTTGTGGGGCCATTGATTGTCGGAATTGCGTCGCTCGAAAGAGCTCGAGCTGACGAGAGTATTGGCGCAGCTGGTATGCATGCCCTCAGAGGGGTCTTAACAGGATCGGGCCTAATTCCTTTTGGAATCGGCTTTCTGGTTCTTATAGCCCTCACCTTTGCCTGTTGCTATTTCAGCAGTAAGCAAGGGACTAAGCATGAGAAATCACTCGATCTATTCGCGAGGGCGTTGAAGGTCGAAGTCTCATTCGTTGTCTATGCCGTGGCTGTTTCGATCCTCCCTGCACCTCTTAGTTTGATTTTCATTTTTGCAGTGCCGAATTTGTATTGTATCCGCTACACACAGATTGAGCGCGAAACCCGCACGTCCGAGACATCGTCAAACAGCAATCACTTCACTGTCGGTCGTCACGAGAAGACTGCGCGCAGCATGATGAGGAAGCAATGGGTCGCTCAGGCGTTGCGTGCGCTCAATGATAAGACGCCGCTAATTCCCCTGGGAAAAGCCACTGGCTTCTTGTTCAACAAGATGTATCGCTTTGCGCCCGTCCCCGGAAAAATGCTGGTGGCTTCGTTAAAGGACACTTCTCAACACATCTTGGTCATCGCCAAGTCTGGTGGCGGCAAGACCTTCTGGCTTCGAAAGTTCATGGCATTGGTCAAGTTGACGAAATGGGCAGGAGCCATTGTCGGTGACGGCAAAAATGTGCTGGTTCGCGAAGTGATGAGCTTGATGGATATCGTGATTGAGCCTGGTATCAACCTGTCTCTAAGCCAAGGGATGAATGCTCAACAGCTTGTCCAGGCGTTTAGAGAGTTGAAGCGAAAGGGCAAAATGTCCGAGGACGAAAGCAGCTTCTGGACAAGCATGGGCTTCATCGTCTTAGAGCACGTAGCGATGATTGTTGAAGCGGCATGCGAAGCCGAGAAGTTTGTTCGCAGCAACACGGCACTATTGATCTCTGACGAAGAACAGCAGTTGATCAAATTCACTTCAATCGAGCGGTTGGCTGAGCTGGAGGGTGATCAAGAGCGATTAAAGCATGCAAGAAATGCGATTGCAGAGACCAATGCAAATATCCGCAAGTTGGAAGCATCTTTGAAACAGCCGCGCTCGTGCTACTGGACAATTGGGCAGATCCAGCGCTTCTTAAACGTGGTCAATCAGATCAAGCAAACGGATAAAGGGTTCGAGCTCCATGAAGAGTTCCGGGGCGCGTTCGACTTCATTGAAAAATCTGGCTATCTGAATGTGGCGGATGCAGCCAACCAGATCAAAGGGTCAGTCTCGTATTTCGCAAACACCTGGGCAGTGATGGCACCTGAAACCCGCACCAGCATCACTTCGAACATCGACAACGCATTGAACGACGTCTTCCGTGGGCGACATCTCAAAAACGCTGATGGAGTTCTGTGGGCCGACACCGAGACAGGCATCGACTTCCAAGGTGTATTGACCGAAAAGCTCTGGATCGGTGTCAACTTGCCAACCATGGTCCATGGCGTGGGTGGACAGATCACAGCGGACATCGTGCGAATGCGAGTCTACAACCTGATCAAAAATCGCCCTGTCAATTGGGCTGACCTTGAAGGGCACAACCCTGTCTTCAACTTCATCGATGAGGCTCAGTCTGTGATCGGTGAAGCGGAGCGCGACCTGATTGCAATGGCACGAAGCTTGGGCTGCTACTTCGTGTTCTTGACGCAGAACATCAGCTCCTTTCTCGCCAATTTCAGTGAACACGGGGCGCACAACTTGTTCGAGCTATTTGCTACCAAAGTTCTTATGCAGAACGAAAGCTCACATAGCACATACAAGTATTTCCAAGAAATGTTGGGCAAAGCCAGGCTCACGCCATATAAAACCGCGTCAGTGGGGATTAACAACCAGGCTATGCTCCAGCGCTACGCCAACAGCGCCCTGGTAGATCCTGACCACCCCGATGCAGTCTTCATGCAGAAGCTGAGAGAGAAGGGCGTCGGCGCTATCCAAAACTCTTATGTCCACTCTGCCCCCAGACAAATCGACGTGAAGGATGCGGCGCACCGCTTTGAAGACATTGCACGAATCAAGAACTTCGATCTTGAAACCGTGCAGGGCACTGAGTTGTCGTGGGTCATGGACGATGACGACTTTGCCAACACGCTGTTCCAGGGCCAAGCATTGATCGTCGTGTCGCGCGCCGGTTCAACGCGAACAGAGATCTGTGAAGTCGGAGGACTAGAGGCAGATCAAGTGGAGGATTTCATGAGAGAGAACAGATCGGCCTGATCGACTCTCTCTCTACAGCATTAGCCCCGATTGCTCGGGGCTAAATGCTTTACAAGATCCCAAACTGCCTTACGTTGGTTACACCCCAACATTGGAGATCATTCATGACAAGCTTTGCAGAAGCACAAAAGAGACGCAACGAGTTCTATCAAAACAATCCGGGTCCACAAATGACAATGACAGATCAAGTCAAATCATTTAAGCACGACGAGCAAAAAATCACCTCACAAGTAAGCGATGCTCTGAGAGCTGAACTTACGTCACTGTCTAAGAGTTCCGATCCGGAGTTGCTGAAATCGAAGGTTAGTCAGGTCGATTTCCAAAGCAAGCTCTCGGTCTATCGCTCTGACCAAATTGAAGAAATCATACATGCGCAAACGCTGAACGCGGAGCGCGTGTCACGCAGTCAGAACAACGACGGCTATCAGAAGCAGTTCATCAACCGAGATGGCATTGACGAAGAGAAGCAACACGAAGAGAAATTCAATGCCTTCATGCGTGAGAAGGGACGCGTTCCGCAGGAGGGAGAGATGGAGAAGTTCACTGCCAAGCCGACAATCACTCAGTCTGAAAAGCCTTGGGAACAAAAGCCCAAAGCACAGTCGATGTAAAAAAAGGCCCTTCGGGGCCTTTTTTTATACCTCCATCCCTTGACTTTAGTTGCATCTGCCTTTGACTGATTTTACTCAAACAAAGAATGGAGATGCAGGAATGATCAATGCTATCGAACGCTTGCCAATCATGGAGCGCGAGCTTGCCAGGATGAATGCTTGTTCGAACCCATGGCAAAAGAAGTTGATTGAAGTAGCGAACACGGTGTGCCTGGGTAGTGCTGATAGCTCCAGGGCCTACGACGATATCACAAGTATCTTTCTTCACAACCTTTCGATGCTCGATCATCCGAGCGAGTGGATGGGTGACCATCGCTATGATTCATCTCGATATGTTGATGAGCTATCCAGGTTGATCGGCAGAGCGGACCTAAATGCCCGCTTAAGCAATGGTCGCAATCTCATGGACGTTCTTACGGCTGAAAATCGCTACCAGTTGTGGAAGTCAGTTAGTGAAGATATCCCTGATCTGGCAATAAAGGCCTTCAACCATGGCGCAAATGCATCACCTGAGGCCGCAAAAGCTATGATTTTTCCCATCTATTGGATGGTAAACCCGGAGCACATTGACTACGAGTCAGATCATCTGAACTCGATTATAGATCGCTCGGCGTTGGCGGCAGAAGTGCCGAAATCTCCAGTGGCTGTTAAAAAGCCGGTGCGCTTATGAAGAACGCCCTTAAAAGGTTGCTTAGTGCGCGCAGGGTGTCCATCTGGGACGGCTTTGGGATCCTTTGTCATGACTATGACGAACGGCTGATCGACTTCATGTGCGGTTCGAGGCAGGTGAGCTGGCGTGGGACCGAAAGGGCGCTTGTCGTTGAGTGGCTCGTTGAAAAGCTGTCAATGTGCTGCCCAGAGCTAGACCCCAAAGAAAAGGACATCGAGTTAGCCGAAATGGCTGCCAAGTCCCAACATCAGGGCCCTGAGTCCTGCTTGTTTGGTGAAATGAGGGATCTGGTCGTTGATGGTGCCAATCCCGAATTTGTGAATGAGCAGGGCAGCTACTTGCAGCTACTCATGCGGTATTACTTAATAGCGCGTTCGCTAGAGCACGAGTATGGCGCGGATGTTGTTGGGGACCTGCTGCTCTGCCTGTCAAAGATCGATAGTCTCGATGTCTCCTCCGAGAATGCGGCTGTCGTCGCCGCCTTGCTGAACTGTGAGAGTCCGGCAGGGTCGCCGTTGATCACCTCTGACGACGTTCGGTCACTGGCTGCAAGCAATGACCGAGTGACCCTTGAACGATGCACTTCGCATGTGGTGTCGAAGCCACAAACTTCCAGGCGTCTATGAAGGCCAAGGTCTACAACGCCTTCGGCAAAGTCCCGACCTCCATTCCGCCGAGCCAGCCAGTCCGGCGGGTTGACCATGGCGTAGCCCTGTTCCTGATCCTGTTCCTGACAACCTATCCAGGCCTCACCTGGATAGCCTGGCAGCTGCCCGATAGCCCAATGACCCCGAGCCTGGCCTTCGACCTCCTTGGCGCGCCAGCTGCGCTCCTACACTGGCTGTCTCTTGGCTCGCTCTTCAAAGCTCCATCTCACGAATACCTAAGCTTCCTGTGGGAGCCATGGAAGGTCTGGATCCGGGTGGGCCCGTCACTGTTTGTGAGCTTGGCCGTGGCGTCTTGGGTAGGTGCAAAGGCCCTGGAACCCCGATCAAACACATGGCATGTATCGGGCCCAAGGCTCCTGGAAGGGAGGGAGGCGATCCGAGAGGCACATCGCCGGTCGATGACGCCGAAGCAGATCAAGGAGGATGGATGGCCAGGATGAGCTTGAAGCTCCATCCGGAGCTGCACCTACCCAAGTCCCATTGGTCGAGGCACACGCTCTTACAGGGCTCGGTTGGAAGCGGCAAGACGCAGATCTTGTTGCCGATCATTGAGCAGATCATCCGGGCCGATCACAAGCTGTTCCTCTACGACACCAAGGGCGATTTCACAAGCTACTTTCGTAAGCCGATCATCGTTTGTCCATTCGATGAACGGTCATATTATTGGGACATAGCGGCTGACTGTCGCTATCCACTGCAAGCCGCAATGCTTGCCGAGATCCTCATCCCTACAAGCCCTGATCAAAAAAATGGTGATTTCTGGTCGATGGCAGCAAGGCAGCTGCTCGTCGCCGCTATCCGATCCCTGCAAGTGGAAAATCCTGGCGTGTGGACGTGGGCCGATCTCGCATTGCTCAAAAACCAGTCGGCGGCGGCCATGCTTCCAATGATCCAGGAGCATTTCGCGACTGCGACAAGCTTGGTGGAGAACACGGAGAGTCAGACCACAGCTTCTTTGTTGTCTACTCTTGTCGCTCAGACGAAGATGATCGATGACTTGGCGATGGCTTGGCCTGTCAGGAAGAAGAATCGACGCTTCGCCATTACTGAGTGGGCGCAGGATGGCTATAAAGGACGCAAGCAAGTCATAGTGCAAAGCGGGCCAGAGGAGGGCATGACGAAGGCTTACATCAGTGCCCTGGTCAACCTTGCCGTCCCTGAGATTATCTCGCCCAAGCTCCCCGACGCCGAGAACGACCGCTTCATCGGGTTTGTTTTCGACGAGCTTGCGACGGCCGGTAGGCTCAACATTGGTCCTCTCATTGACAAAGGTAGATCAAAGGGCGTTGTCTTCATCGGTGCCTTTCAAGACATCTCGCAGATCAAAGCGACCTACGGAGAGGACTTCCAGAAGGCGTTGACCTCGATGGTTGGCACCCATGTGATCTGCCAATTGCAGATGGGCGAAACACGTGAGAAGGCCGCTCAGCAGCTTGGCAAGCATCGTGTCGCGTATCGAACGCATGATGAAAAGGCCACAGTGCATGAAGAGAGCAGGGCATTGATCAGCCCGGGCGAGCTCACCGACCGGCTTGGCCCGCGTAAGGGCAAGCAATACGGCCGTCACGGCTTTGGTGTAAGGGCAATTGTCCAGATGGGGGGTGACCCACTACTCCTGGACTTCCCCGGTGTAGTCATGAGGACCAAGCGCCCAGGTCAAGTTCCAGCTCGATGGATGACCCAGCCGCACAAGCGCAACAGTCTGGCGCTTCCCGCACCTACCCAGGTTGCTGCATCCAATAGCGCTCCGCTTAAGCGTGTCGGGATGACGAAAGAGGAGATCGATCAGTTCTTCCGAGAATGATGCAGAGCATACATCCCTAACAACCGCTTTTGATCTTGACGTTTGCTGCGAATGCCTTTGACTGATCCCATCAAATTATGGGAGATCAGGCTTGATTGGAATTACAGGAATCACTGCTCAGGGCAGGAACAAAGACGGCAAGGCGGTTGTTGAATACCTGCTCGCTACCGAAGGCCTAATTCGCTACTTCAACGGCGAGATTCAAGAGGTCTCGGCGTCATACTGGGGCGGTAAGCTCGCGCATGAAATCAAGCTCGCTGGCGTTGCTGTGGACGGTAGGCATATGCTCTCTCTATGCAACGGATTTCATCCTTTCACTCATGAACCGCTTTGCCAGAATGCCGGCGAGAAGCCGGTCCTGAAACCAAAGTTCGACGCGAAAGGGTCTCCGCTCCTTGATGAAGACGGCAACCAGGTCATGATTGAACAGGGCGGTCACCGTGTTGGTTATGAGCTCACGTTTAGTGCGCCAAAGTCCTTGTCTACCGTGTTTGCTCTGGCAGATCAGGGTGAGCGAGAGAAGATACTGGAAGTTCAACGTAGGGCTGTCGAGCGGGCCTTTGGCTACATCGAAAGCAAGGTCGAGACCCGGCGAGATCAGGGTGGAAAGACTGTCATCGGGACGGAAGGCCTGATCGCCTCGTTTCATCAACACCTAGGCTCGCGAAATCTCGATCCCCAAATCCACACTCACGGCCTGATCTATGCCGTTGCGAAGGGGGTCGATGGGAAGTGGGGCACATACGATAGCTACGAGATTTTCGCTCATCGCAAAGCTGCCGATGAGATCTACAAGAACGAGCTTGCTGCGGGCTTGAAAGCCTTGGGCTACAAAATTGAACAGCACGTCGAGGTCAATGCCCTGGGCGAGAAGACGGGTGTCCGCACCTGGAATATTCCTGGCACAGAACGGCTTTCGGAGCTTTGGTCTAGTCGTCGAGAAGACATCTTGAAGCATCAACAGGAAAACGGGGGCACGATGCAGCAAGCGTCTCTTGCTACACGCAAGCACAAAGACGAGCCTACTTTTCTTGAACTGGTTGAAGCCTGGAAACAGGATGCTATTGAGTTGAAGAAGCAGCACCCCGAGCTTCTGACAACCGTTGCTGAGATCAAAAAGCAGGAGATCACGACTGAATTCGTCCCTGTTACTGACGAAGAGATCTTGGAGCTTCTCCACGAGAATGAAGCAATCTTTGATGAAAAAGAGCTCCGTTTTCGGTTGGGACAAGCCAACTCGGGAATGATCGATTCAAGCCAACTGGACGTCATGGTGTCGGACTTCATCCAGCGCAACAATCTTGTTCGTGTCTGCCCTGAGCGAATCCACACGGACGACATGGGCTCATCCCTTGCTCGCCGGCATACAGAGCAGCGCTTTGCAGCACCCTGGATGGTGTCGATGGAGCAGGAGATCCTCCATAAGACTTTGAGTCGCGAGGGCGAGATCTCCCAGCACGTGCCGCTCGATAAGCTCAACGACGCCATCCAAGTCTTCGAAGCAGCCAAGGGGTTCAAGATCAGTGCAGAGCAGCGGGAAGCGGTGGAGCACCTCACCATCAATACAGGGGGCGTAGGCGTGCTTTCAGGGCTTGCTGGAACTGGTAAGACGACAGTGAGCCAAATTTACGCAGAGGCCTTCAAAGCTGATGGCCGCACCGTGCTTGGAGCCTGTGTTTCGAACGAGGCGGCCGAAAAGCTTCACCAGGAATCGGGCCTTTCCTGCACCACTGTTGCCAAGCTAATCAGTGATCTTGGCAAGTCCAAGCTGAAACTGACTGATAAGCACGTTGTCGTCTTGGATGAGGCAGGAATGGTGGACAGCCGCCAAACTCGGGACCTGATGGCCTATTGCCAAAAAGCGGGAGCCAAGCTCATCTTGCAGGGTGACCAAGAACAGATTCAGCCGGTGGGTGCGGGCTCAGGCATGTCCATTGCAAAAGATGCCATTGGCGACGCAAAGCTCACGGAGATCCGCCGTCAGAAGAATGTTCAGGACCGTCATACAGCAGGGCTTTTCTACAACTATGGCGCTGACGGCAGGGTCCGAAACGCAGACAAAGTGCAGTCACGCGGTGACATCATTGAGAAGAGCAAGACCATCTTCCAAGCGCTTGTAGACAACGGTCAAGTAGACGAGTGGGCAACGGCCGAGCAAGCCAAGAAGGCTTGTATCAAAGCCTATTTCAACAGTCTTGCACCTACCCAAGAGCGTCTCATTCTTGCTCACTCGAACGAGGACATGCGGGATCTCAATGGACGGGTTCGGCAGGAATTGAAGGCGAGAGGTCAGGTAGACAAAGAGGACTTCACCTTCCGATCTATTGGCAAAAATAAGGTGTTTCGTGATCTCACATTGAGTCGTGGTGATCAGATCATCTTCAACGTCAAAGATGAAGGCCTCGATGTCATCAACGGAACGAAAGGCACCGTGAAGAGCATCAAGCGAGGCAGTGCGGGTGGGGTGAGCCTTGGGGTTGAGATCGATCGCAACGGGGTCAAGAAGACGATCCGTTTTGATTCGCACCAATACAGCGCTCTTGATCTGTCCTATTGCTCAACGATCCACAAGGCCCAAGGGCAGGGCAAGACGGACATCTTCCATCTTGGACATGCTGGTATGACCGACAACCAGAGCGCTTTGGTGGCCTTTACACGCCTGACCAAGGGCAGCTACACCTTGTTTGCCGACTCAATGAGCCTCGACCAGATCAGGGGAAAACTCGGCCAGCAGCGGCTGAAAGAGAACGCGATTGAGGTAAAGAAGCCTCTGCGGGTGAAGCAGCCCGACCTGAAAAACGAGTTTGAGCAGCTGGGGCAGGACCTGGGTAAGAAATTGACGGCCAATTCCGATTTCGTGGCACGCCTTACCGCTCGTCGGAGTAGGCAGGCTAGAGTGGCGCTAACACGTTGATTCTGCTCTAGATATGGTGCAGCATGGGCTTGCCGGGGCTGGCCTGGTCAAAGGAATCGACATGAGCCTTCTTACCAAGTTCTCCAACATCTTGAACCAGCAAAACAAGGAAGCTGTGGACCAGGGACTTGATAGCATCCATGGTGACCAGGTCGCCCACCAGGCCGACCGAGCACGAGAGTATCGAGGACAGGCCCGCACGGCCCAGTTCGAGAACGTGCAGCTTGGGATCAATCTGGGCAACACGACGAGCGAGCTTGAAGTCACCAAGAAGGCGCTTTTGAAGTCCAAGTGTGAAACTGCTCGGATGCAGGGGTTCGTTGAGAACTACGCAGCGACGATGAGTGTCATGAAGGATGTCATTGAAGAACTTCGTCGCGATGGATCTGAGCTTCGGCGATTGGATGACAATGCCTTTGCTGAGATGCTCAACAATGCGGTCGAGAAGATGCGATCCTCACCCCAGGGCAGGCAGCATGGGAAGAGCCGCGTGGCCTATTTCGTGGAAGGTGATGAGTTCACCAACCCCGAGGGCGGATTCCGCTTCGAGTATCCCTACTCGGTCTGATCAATCCGTGCTTCACCTTGACCGCCTTCGGGCGGTTTTTTTTGCCCAATCATTGACAAACGTGTGATCTGGCTTTTGATGAAGAGAACCCTCAAAGGAGATCGCCATGAAAAATATCCCTCATCCATTTTTGCTAGCAGTTGTGCTGTTGAGCCTCGTTTCAATGCTCGTCCTTTGGCCGAACTATGAAGCATCGACCATCCAGCTCTCTGCATACATGGCATCTGCTGGTCTTGCGGTGACTCTGTGCTTGACTCGCTTGAAGAAAATCATGGTCGCAGAGCGAGTAAAGGCCAAACGATGAGGTCTCGAGGCTTTGCACTCGTCGAGCTCAGCTTAGTCGTGGGTCTAGCTACCATCGTAGGCCTCGCTGCCTGGATGGCGTTTGGGCCAACATCCGCTGTCACTAGGACTCAACAGGAGTCTGCCAATCTCGCCCAGCTAGCGGATGCTGTTGCTGCTGACTTCGCCGTCGCAGAAGGGCGCTACCGGAACGTCAGCGCGGCTGACGCTGTGGAGCGTAAGTTGGCACCGTTAGCCTGGGTAGATGGCCAGGGGCTTAACTCACGGACCCTTGGCAACATCGAGATTTCCCCCCTCAGTGCAGGGCAGGGCTTCCGAATCACCGCGACTGCAGTCCAGGCGAACCTGTGCCTAGGGCTGGTGCAGAGCTCTGCCAGAGCGTTTTCGGAAGTCCACGTCAATGGCGTGCTGGTCTACTCTCGCCGTTCTCTCAATCACGGTGCGTTGGCCGAGAGCTGCGCGGACGGTGGGGAAGTCGCTTTCGACCGCGTCTAGGTTCAGCCCATAAGGTCTGGTATCACAGTAGTCCTAGGGCTTGAGGCCTTCTCACTTCGACCATGTCTGCCTCACCGTTTGGCATGGTATCAGCCGTAAAAGGTGCGTTGACGAAGTAGCCTTCATCTTGGGGCCTGATGTTGACGCCGGCATCGATATAGCTCTCGATGACCACTTGCTTAAGCTCATCAAAGACAGCGAGTCCTGCCTTGTCATCCATCCGATTCCAAGTGCTTCGCAGTGCTTTCCAGAACCGAGGGATCAACGCAGTAAGCCCTGAATCGGCATAGGTCGGGCAGAGCACCTGAAGATCCGTCTCGTCCTGATTGGCATCAAGGTGACCGAGCAGATACGAGGCCAATTTGAGAGGCATAGCCGTGTGCGTGCCCGCTTGTAGCAGGAGCGTGTCAACGCTGCCGTGAACGCGGAAGTCCTTAATCTTGTCCCTTGCTCGCTCAAGATACAGCCCAGCTGAATCATCGAAGTTCTTCGCGTATTGCTCCTTCAATGCCTCAACATCACCGATAAATCCGGTGAGCCGACATGCAGCATATTCCTCCCAAACGGCCGTTGCGGTGTGTAGGAATAGGTTGTCGGCGAAGTTGCCGTCCTTAAGCTTCTCATCTAACGTAGGAGCCGATTCGTCTCGCCATTTCAACTCTGCAACATGGCCGAGCTCGTGAGCAATCAAGTGCAACGCTTGCATAAAGCCTGGAAGCTTGTCATCAACGATGTCTTCGATGAAGGCTGCACTGTATACGACGTGTGTCTTCTCGATTCCGTCTCTTTTCACAGTGACGGCCTTTGCAATGCATTCGACTTCCGCAGTTGAAGTGAACGAAGGCGGTGATACGCCTGGCTCACCCATGTCAACGGATGCTATGGCCGATGCAAGGTCATACCCGACTGTCACGCCTGCCAGTCGTTCAAGATCCAAAACACGGCTACAATCGTCTAAGGCAAAGCACAGATGCTCACCGAGCGTCTGCGCAAATTCCTGATCATGGAATCCCATGAGTGAGATCCGAAGATCCTTCGGGAGCGTAGGCGGTGGCAGGGTCTGCTCTGACTGATCGTCCATTCTGATCTCCGTCGCCAAAGGGAGTGGCGCGCACCATATTGTAGCCGTCCACCGGAGCTCAGAACTGAGCTTCGGGTGCAGAGTGCCACTTATGGAAGGGGAGGGCTTACTTCTTGCCTGTGGTGTAATAGTTGTCTGAGCTGTTGGCTTCAATGCACGTCCGTGAGGCTTCAATAGATCGCTGTGAGTTGGCAAAGCCGTGTCTCAGCTTGGCTAGCCTATCAGCCGCTCCCTCAAAATAGGCACTAGCCAGAAAGTAGTCCGCAGCTGCCTCTCTCGCCAGGCGTTTGCTATCGAGAGAGGCACTGGCACACGTTAAGTAATAAGGATGCTTTTCTGCGTAATCGCTGACAATCAAGCTTTCCTCAAAAGCTTGCTTCGTTTGCAATCTGAGTCTCGGCAGATCGCGTTTCATCTGTTCAAGAAACTTGGGAGATGGGCCGCTTTGGAACTTGAGCTGATTGCTGCCTTTTACGGGTTCAGCGTTGAAAAAGATGGCTAGTGCCAGTGGAAAAAAAAATAGATACAGCTTCATCGGGGTCTCCTTTGTAATTGAGTAGTCCTCAGTCAAAGGTGATCCGGTCAGTTGTCAATGCTTCTGCGGGCAAAAAGATGGGGGCCCCCTCACTCAAAAAGGGAGCCCCCGGCCTGGGAAGAAGGAGATCGGATCTCCCCAGGTTTGAACAATTTTTAGCGCCCCAAGTTGACTGAGATGCCGATGCCACCTTGCATCGATCCACCGCCCATGCCCTTGGAGAAGCCTGCCGACAGGTTGACCCTCTCACTCACGCGGGCCTTCCAACCGACAGCCACAGCAGCTTTGTTGCCATAGAAGCCCACACCCGCTGTCGCATGCACTTCACCGATCACACCGGACGTCTGTGCACCCATCATCGAGGCGAATGCTGCGGATTGCGCCCCTTGGATCTTGACCTCACGTTCCAAATTTCCGACGCGTCGAGTGGTGTCTTCCCAACGATCTGACCACTGCTGCTGCATGTCATAGAGCTGGCCGCCATTGATTGCATCGGTGGAACCTTGGCTGATTGAGCCATTTCCGACGCCTGTTACCCGGTTTCCACCAGCATTGATTCCCTCGGAATTGATGATGGTCTTAGCTACCTTGATCGATCCTTGATCGCTCAGCTCGACATGATCGGAAAGGCTCACAGAAGTAGCTCCATCGGATTGGGTCTGCACTTCGATGTTCTTGCCAGCTGCCACATTAGCCGAGGCGTTTTTCCCATCTTGACCAGGATCGCCGTTTTCGCCTTTTGGGCCTTGCGCTCCCGTGTCACCTTTCTCGCCCTGCGGGCCTTGTGGACCTGGTGTGCTTGATCCACCTCCGCCTGGTGCGTTCTCCAAGCCTGTCACTCGACCATCCAGGTCCGCCAGCGCGTCGCCGACAGTGTTGTAGCTCGCGCCGCTTAGGAAGTTGAAGCTTGGAGGTGTGATGGTGTTCGTGACCGAGTTGTAGCTTGCGCCGCCGCCTAAGTAGCCGACAGTCGAAGAAAGTGCACTTTGGGTGTTGGTGACTTGAACGGAGACGCTGTTGAGCTGACCCATATTGACCGCATCTGTTTCGTCTTGGCCACCTGCAATGTTCGTCAAGCGAACAGGCTGACCAGCTGCACTACCGAAGCTCGCGGTCATTGACTCAGTGCACGATGCACCGTAGCCAATGGCAATACAGTCCTGGCCGGCCGTTGCGTAAGCACCCAACGCCACCGACGCGTCGCCAGCAACGGTTTGATGTCCACCTGCGAAGGCGGAATCGCCCGCTGAACTAAGACTGCCGATGACCGTTGCTCCGTAGGTCGATGCGCCACTATCAGCGCCAATCACCGTGTTGTAGGTGCCAGCAGCCTTCGCCCCGGCTCCTGCTGCTACGACCGACTGACCTGTGGCTTGTGTGACATCTGAGCCATCAGATACAGGAGAGGTCGCTTTGAAATACGGTGAGGCCGATCCGCTACTTGGCTTGTTGTCCAGAGCGGTCAAGGCAGCTCCGACAGTCGTATAAGTGCCAGTAGAGAGGGCGTAGCTTGGAGCGGTGAAGGCACCATTCGTGAAGCTCGCTCCGCCGCCTAACGAGGCAGTAAGCGGGGCAATCTGACTCACGATCACCGCGTCATTTCCAGCCTGACCAGGTGCAACGTTGACGATTCGGCGACGCAAGCTGCTGTCACCGACCGAAACGGTATTCGCACCACCGTCCGTCGAGCCGTGGCCTATGGAGACTGCATTTTGGGAGGATGATTCGCCGCCAATCGCGATTGTGCGAGGGCCTGTTGCTTGTCCGCCAATTGCGATTGCAGAACCAAACATGCTGCCGTTTGCGACCGCGCCTGAGCCGATGGCAATGCTGCCGATTGTGCCGGCGTAAGCACGGTATCCAAGGGCTACCGCTTGCTGGCTAGCGGTAGAAAAATTGCCGACAGCCGAGCCGCCCCAGGCAGATGAGGCCGTATCGCCAAAGGCAACGCCGCCGTCTGTATTGGTAGCCCGATTCCCAACGACAGTTGCCGTTCCGATTGGGTTGGCATCGATGGAGTTGTCTGTGACTCCTCCGGTAGTCAGCCACGCCGATGCGCCGTTGCCGAGCACGAGACAGCCGACTACGCCATTGTCCCGGCATGTGGCGTTCTGGGAGCCTTTGATGATCATTTGATCACCAGTCGTGTCGGCCATGGCCGGATGGGCGAAGGCCGCAAGTGCGAGCGTCAGCGCGAGTGAGAGTCTGCGGAGAGCGCTCATTGCTTCACCCCACAAACAAACGTGGGCCCGGGCACTGCGCTGATCTTCCCGTCTTTGCTTGGCTTAGAGATCACGACTTCTTGGAAGCCCGCTCCTTTCTTAGCTGCAAAGGAAACGGTGTAGCGACCATCGCTTCCAGTGCGTGCTTCCGCAACTGGTGATGTCCCTTGGTTGGCGCGAACAACGATATGCGCGTCAGAGACGAGTTCGTTGGCAACAATCAATGCGCCTTGAGCTGTGCAAACGCCGTTCTGAAAGGTGACTGTTGGCTTGACGGCCGCATTGAACGCTTCGGGATCGACAGTTGTGATCACTGTTGCAAATGCGGGGGATGATAAAAGGGCAAATAGTGGAATAAATAATTTAAGCACTGGATCTCCGTTTCGTTGAGTTGCCTTCAACAAAACAGAAAAAATCTAAAGCGCAAGACGTTAATCACAAAAAAACCGCCCGGAGGCGGCTTTTCTATTCTGTATTCTATTCGCACTTCAAAGATGGTCCTCCGAAGATGTAAAAGGCGTGTTTTGGATCTGCTGTCATGGCTCTGATGTATTGATGAGCGCTCGCCCTAGTTGGGGTGTAGGTGTAAGAGAAGAAGCCACGGTTGTCGGTCTCGACAAGGGCAATGCGCTTGTCTTTTGTGTCTGTCAATAAGACCGGTGCGTTAGATTCCAGTTTTCTACCGGTTGACACTAGTCCGCTGACAGTGCATTTCGCATCGCCCGATGTGGTGTAGTCATGTTTGTTGATTGTGTAAAGCTCATAGTGATTTGGCACAGGTCTGGACGATCTGTCCAGGCTGATTCCGCTGGGCTGTAAGGGCTTTGGTCCTGAGCTGCCTTGTGCACATGTGCTGGCCGCTATGAGCGCGAGTATTAGAAGTGGTTTCATTGAGTCTCCTTTGTTGAGTGATGTTGGTTTAGTCAATCACCAAATGGACATTGCGCAAGGGTTGGAGCATGAAAAAGCCGCCCTAAGGCGGCTTTATTTTCTAGCGGGGCGATGTTAGTAAGAGATCGTGATTTGACGTTCCGCAGTGTAAGTGCCAACGGCTGCATAGGTTGCGTCCGTGTTGACAGTGATGCGAGTGCTGAACACCTGTTCCGCGCCAGTGCCCACAGAGCTCAATGCGGCGTTATTTGCAGTGGTGCTAAAGGGTTGCCAGTTTGAAGGACCCGATAAGCCAAAGCTTGCGCGTGCTTTGATCTCTTTTGATGTCGCAGAGTCGGTCATCACGAAGTTGCCCGATGCGTCGGCCGTGTCCATTTCTACGGTGTAGGGAAGGTCTTTATTGCAAGTGACCGTCAGGTCCTGAATAGCAGAGAGCGCAACAATAACGCTTCCCTCGTCTTTGTCTCCCAGCTGCATGAAAACGTCTTGAGGGATGGCCATGGTGCAGATTGCCGCTTGAACGGCAGTGACGTTCATTGTCTGAGTGTCGGTTGCAGCAAAAGCCGGATTTGTAGCTGCCATCGCTAATCCAAACGCTAAGCCGGTTGCAACAGTGATTTTATTTTTTAACATCGATTGATCTCCTTCATTGATAAGCGGAATTGCTTAGGATCCAATCGAAGCTAAGGCGTAATTGGAATTGCGCAAGTCATTGGCACTCAATTTCTTCAAGATTTTTGTCGTCCTTATCTATGGGAAGGACGCCACTGCAAGTGACGCTGTCTGTTTTGATCGTGATGCTTCTGCCAGGGTTGTAAGCGGGAAGGAAAATTCGGCCGTCATCAGCGATTGGAACTTCCAGGTCGTCTGCGACCGCGACCCCCGAACCACGAACAATTTTCCCTTGGAACATTGCTCGCAGTTCTAGCGGTTTGGTGTAAGAGATTGGGAAGATCACTTTGCTTCCGAACAACCGTGGCGGCGTCGTTGTCTGTGTGCGCTCGTTGACCTGGGCATCGAGGGGCAGGGAGCTTACGTCTAGACCAACGTTCGATGTTCGATAGGCGGACAGGGGGAACAATGCGTAACCGCTCTTATTTGTGACTTGGTTCGAGCCATTGGCGTTGAGCTTCGCGTCTGATGTATCAGCAACTTCGACCAGGGCAAATGAACGATTGAGGGTGCGGCCGACCAGAGCTCCGCCTTCACCCAGCCACAGAGATCCCTCGTAGCGCCCTGTCAGACTCGTTCGGCCGTCGCGGGTCGTGGACTGTGCTTGGAAACGTCCGATGCGGAAATCGAGCCCGGCGCTTGCATAAGAGCCTGTATCAGAGGTCCCCAGTCCATAATTGATCCTTCCAGCTCTACCGTTCAAGGCGAGGCTCCTGTGGTCATCACTGAACGCCACACTCGCCCGCTGTCGGGCACCAAACTGGCGGGTGTAGAACACATAGAAGCCGCTCTCATCTCGATCACGATAGAGCTGAGCGCTCAGAGTGCTCTTGGCACCGGAGTAGCGTCCAGCGAGGCTCAGGCGCTCGTTCTGAGCTCCCGAGGAATAGACGTTCGACGACCAGGAGAGCCCGACCTGGAAGGGGCGATGAGAGTAAGAGACGCTCGCCAAGTTGCTTTGGGTGATGACAGATCCACCCCGCCACTGATCACTAAGCTGCCAGCTGTCCGCAGAACGCTTCTGGGTCTGAGCATTGACCGACCAGTTGCGGGTCTGGAAGCTGTATCCAGCCGAGTAGGAGAGGGCGCTTTGCCCATCCGATTGGCTTACCAAGCTACTTAGATTGAGCACGCCGGCCGTGCCCATGACGATGGTTGCGTCAAGCCCCAGGTTAGCGTCCTTCCCCATCAGCTGGGCAGACGATCCAAGAGTAAGGAATGAGCTGACGCCTCTGCGGTAGAAGCCCGCGAGCGCAAGCATTCGGTAGTCGTTGCCATTCGATCCGAAGCGGCTGAGACCGCCAGTTAGGGACCATTCGGAGGCCCCCTGGCGCAGGGCACGGCTCGTAAAATAGAAGTCACTCTGAATGATCTGCTCACGGCCAAACTGGTCTTTCAGCACAACAGACGACGAGTTCAGGCCAGTGAGCATCGATCCCTGTTCGATGGAGTATGGGCCTTGATCAAGGTTGAGCTGGCGTTGCCGCTCGTTGTTGAGGTAGATCTCCGCAGTTGTCCGGCTATCAGCGATCCCAGCGATCACAGGAACAGGGTAGAGGTCTCCAGTGAGCTCGCGCTCTGTGCCGACTTTAAAACCGAGCAAATTGGATGTGGACGTGATGCCAAGTGAAGGCGTAAAGACGTCCCCGATCTCGACCGAGAGACCCTTCTTGAGAAGGTCTTTTGTCCATGTCGTGAGTCCCCGTGTGTTGGAAGAACCACCAGGTTGAACGTTCACTTGGCCCGTGTTGATCAGCACACTACCTGCCATCCCTGTTCGCATGTCATAGCCCCAAGATGCTGCCCAGTCGCCTCGGTAGGAGCGGATGACTGCGAGATCCTGATTGATCAAGACGCCTCTCGGTGTGTCGTCTGCTTCGGCAAGCGCATCCACTGATCCAACGAACTGCGGCTTGAAATATTTGCCAGGCACTGTGAGAGCGGCGAGCTGCTTCTCACCGTTCACTTCCACCCCGACACCGAGTTCTCTCATGCTTTGGAGAGAGGCGAAGTCACCGACCAAGCCGTAGCTTTTGAGTTTTGCAGACGGGACGAGCAAATCTCCGTCATCCGTTGTGGTTGCTAGAAGCGCCTCATCGACGGTTTTGCCGTTGATCGCAATGGCATAGATGCTCTCAGCACCATATGAACTTGAACACCAAAGGAGAGGGGCCAGCGCCAAAGCGCGCCAGGCCATTACTCAATCACTAGCTCAGTGACAACGCCATTGATCAGCGCTCTGACTGATGTCGCGTTGCCTTTGGAGATGATCATTTCTTCGCCTGGGAGCAAGTAGCCAACCAAGCCATCACGACGATAGGTCCCGTAATCAATGTTCGCGATCTGAGCGGTAACTGGGCTTGCATTGCGAAGAACAATGGTTGATCCAGAGGCCTTGGCTATCACTGTGGCTCGATCAGAAGCACGCCAAAAAATGGGGAAGTTCATGTTGAAGACAGGCTCTACCCCAGTAGTCTCCAGCTTCTTGACGTTCTTCTCTTTCACGACGACACGATAAGCAAGCTCAGCACTGGATGTTTCGCTGTTGATGAAGCGGACTACTTGAGATTTGCCACTGTCAAGGTAGAACGAGCTCGGGGCGAAACGGATCGCATCAATTGGTATGCGGGTCTGCTTTCCATCAACCAGGGACCATTTGAATGCTTGGAGCTGGTATTCCTTTTTTTCATTCGAAGTATTGACAATAGTCAATGAGCCATTGTTCTTGCTCGGGTTGATGGTTTGGGCCAGTGGTGAGACTTGCATCGCGCTTGCTGGCAATGAACCAAGCGCAAGTGCTGCGCTTAACAGTAGATATTTCATTGGATCTCCGATTTTTTTGAGTGTTCTTCACAAATAACGGAGGTCCAAACATTGTCAAGCAATGTGCAATAAAAAAGCCGCAACGATGTGCGGCTCTATGATCTAAAATTCCGTTAGGAAAAATCGTAAAGGTAAAGGTTTGGTCCTGCCATGCATGCTCTATCTTGGGGCTGAACAGTCCATCCCCAGGAAAGGAACCGATCTTTGCCCATAGCGATGCAAGTTGCCTCCAAGCCCAATGGGCACCATGTCGAAATCAGCGCTCGTTCAAGAATTAGAGATGATGGTTCGCCAGCGCTCGCGAGGAACTTGGGTAGGGTTTGCCCGTGTCGTTTCGCCCATTTGGACTGACCGCATTCGATTTTCATCTCAACATGCGGGTAGTCTTTCGGAGACGTCCACCGGCCGCCCCAATTCAAGCCTAGAATTTCAGCCAGCTCGCCGAACCGCTCATAGCCTGCGATGACGTGCGGATCGCCCAAATTCCAGCTCGGCTTTCCATTGACATAGATTGCGGCATCCAGGGCTAAGCCATAGTTATGACAACTCGACCATGCCCCAACACTGGTGACTCCTGATGCGGAGGCGAGGAGGGAGGTTTGACGTTCAGGGCTTCGATATCCTTCAACTGGTCTTAGATCAAAGCCTTCATCTCTCATGACCTCTTGAATGGCTTCAATCTTCTCTCTCAGGTCGGGGTGAATGCCTTTCCAGATCCGTTCTTGGCTAGGATGGAAGAACCGATAGATCCGTCCACGTGGCTTTTTCTTTGGTATTAGCGTTTCGGCTTGGATCGATTTGCTATCGGATGCGATATCTCCATAGAGCAGTGGTGACGATGATCCGTAGGTGATGCCGCTTGAACCCTGATCAAAAAGTCGAACATGGGCAGTGCTCGGGCTTACTAGGAAATTCGATGAAGTGAGTTTTGACCAATAAGGCTCTTGAGCAGCAAGGGCGCTGGTTGGTGCAAGGAGTATGAGTAAGCTTAAAAGCAGTTTGCGCATTGGATCTCCGGTCTTTATTTGAGTGTTATTCACAAATAAGCCGGGGTTGCGCAATGTCAAGGATTCGGGCATTAAAAAGCCGCCATTGATGGGCGGCTTTAAGAGCTGGTGTGACTTCGATCCTATTTGCTCTTCATGCGGGCATTGAAGGCGAGAGAGATCGCGGCAGTCATGTCTTCGCTACTCAAAAGAAGCAGGGATCGAACCACTTGCTGGATGCTGGTCTCAACATCTCCCCGGCTTTCAAGTTCATCGATCTTCTTTCCAAGTTCCACAGGATCTGGATTGAAGTAGCGCATGAACATCTTCAAGTCTTTGTGCCCAGAAATCTTCGCTGCTTCCGCTGGGTTGAGGTAGTGGCCGAGTTCCGTGATGCGGGTATGACGAAGGTCATGAATTCGTGCGGTCAAGATGTCCGGATTGTCCTGGCTGATAGCGACATCAGAACGTGCCCGGTCCCAAGCCTGGGTGATCGTGTCTGGCCGAGACCTTTTGCCGCGACTTGATACGAAGACCGGACCTCTTTTTTCTGAGGACGACTTATGCCGCTCTTCCAAAAGGCTCAGTGCATCTTTGTTGAGCGGAATTGTCCGCTCAACATATTTTCCATCATTGGCCTTTGTTCCTCGCAGTCGTGCGGTCTTGTTTTTAAAGTTGATGTCTGACCAATCAAGCTTGATGCACTCAGAGCGTCGAGCCGCAGTAAAGCGGGCGAAACGGATGACATCAATGGTGGCCGGATCTGTTCGTCCTTTTTCCAAGCGATCAATGATCGAGTTCCACTCGTCTTCTGTGAGTGTCCGGGATCGCGAATCGTCTTGGTTCAGGGATTTGAGTGTGGCAATTGGTGAGCGGATATCGATCTTCCAAGCATCATAAGCATGCTTAAAGATCGTTTGAATGGTGGTCATGGCCCGCTTCTTGCTCCCCGGCACAATTTCGCGAACGGACCCGTCTTTCAGCACTTTGACGTAGAGATTAACGAAGGATGTCGGGTGCTTGCCCAGGAAATCGTCACTCGTGAGGTCCTTGGCGAGCTTGCTGGTAAGGAGCGGCATGCCTGTTTTGTGCAGGCCCAAGCCCTTGCCGGTGCCCAAGAACAACATGATGTTCGACCGATCAGTCTTCACAGAAGAGTGTTTGATCACGCCCGAATCGATCTCATCCACATAGCGCCGCAGAAGGTCCCCAAACGTCCAGGCGTCGGCCGTATTAGCGAAAGGGGTCTGCCGGAGCTCGAGGGAGGCGTGTTCACGGCTCACGTAGGCTTCGGCCATGAGCCTTGCCGTATCGATGTGAAGCTCGGTCCCGGCCTTGGCCTTGGGATCGACTGGGTAGCGTTTGAGGGGGAATTTGAGGGCCTGGCCGTCCAGGGAGCGCCTGATTCGGGCCTCCCACCGCAGTTGTCCATCGGTCCGCAGGGTCACGCCAGCCGCAAGGCTCACGGCCTGAGAGGGCTTGATCCCAGGGGGCAGGGCACCGGAAAACGACTTGATTCGGCCCTTCTTGACGACCTTCTTCTCTTTGCTCACGAGTCCAACCCCTGTATCCTTAACGGGCAACTGCTGCAAGGCCCCGTGGCACAATTGGATAGCGCGCGTCCCTCCTAAGGACGAGGTTGCTGGTTCGAACCCAGCCGGGGTCACCATTTCAGGCTGCTCGCCACAAGAGCGCCACAGCGTTGCTACCTTTCGCGCCTAAAGCCTTGCAGGGCTTAGGTTTGAGGATAACGTGGTTTTCCCTCCTAAGGGGAAGGTCGCCCGTTCGAATCGGGCCGGGGTCACCATCTTCGATGCCGCTCCACTCTGCGTGATCTGGCGAACGCGGGCGAGATTATGTCGATTTCCATGAATCGCCCATCGCAGCGGTCGGAATCGCTGAACTCAGGGGCGTGAAGAAGTACCTGAGTTTCTGTCTGAACGGGTGGTTGTGGACGAAAGCTACTCTCCCCCCGTCTGACACAAAACGGCGCAGCGCTTAGCGGTCTAGCCGGCGCCTTACATCTTCCCAGGTCGCTCATAATCTTCAGGCGTCGCCCCGTGCTCCGCCTCAGGCATGTCCTTGTCTTTCCACCGGGCATCATCGTTCCTCAGCTTGTCCGAGGTATGGCTCTTCTGCTGGTCATCTTCTTTGGTAGCAGGTACTCGCGGCGCAGTAGTCATCACACTTCCTCTTTGATCAACGATCCAGGGTCTGCTTGCCAGACTTATCACCCTGGCCAAAGTTCGGCTGGGTAATGCCGTCGTCCTCACGGACGCCATCCGGCTCGCCTTCACCCGCCTTTCCACCCTTGCCGTGGCCGTGCTGGTTGTAGCCCTCGTTCTCGGTCTTCAGCCGCGCTGCATCCGGATCCTTCTCGTCCTTCGGCGGCTTGGCCGCAACGAAAGGCGAAATCGGATCACTGGCCGGAAACGTCTCTTCCAGCGCTTCGTCATGGTTCTCCGACGTGCGTTTCTTGTCGACGGCGCCTTCTGCCGGCGGCCAGTTGTGCGTGGCGTGGGCGTCTTCGGCGGAGGCGGGCGGGGTCTTGTCGTGCTGCATGGCGTGTCTCCTGCGCGAACGGGTAGTGCGGTAATGACTCGACGCTAGCCCTGCCGCTGTTACGAACGGGCGGGGACGCCGTGAAGGGCGGGTGCTCCCACCGGCTTCACCTGGGAGTTCCTATCGTCCAGACCTCGCCACACGGAGGCTGCCGCGATGCATGAGATGTTCGAGTTGGGGATGGAATGGTGGGAGTTCGTGGTCCGCGCGGTCGCGGTGTATGTGGTGGTCCTGCTGCTGACGCGCATGAGCGGCAAGCGCTCGATGGGGCAGTCCACGCCGTTCGACATACTGGTGATCGTGCTGCTGGGCACGGCCGTGCAGAATTCGTTGATCGGTGAGGACACCTCGTTGCCGGGCGGTCTCATTCTGGCGGCCACCCTGATCGGCCTGAACTGGTTCGTCGGCTTTCTGGGGGCGCGCAGCAAGCGCCTCAACGAGATCGTGGAGGGCGTGCCCGTGGTGCTGGCGCGTCACGGGACGATCTACTGGGAGCAGGTGAAGCGCTGCAATGTCAGCCCGGCGGATCTGGAGGTGGCGATGCGCGCGAACGGCTGTGAGGGCTTCGGGCAGGTCGAGCTGGCCGTGCTGGAAACCTCGGGCGAGATCACGGTGCACAAACGCCGTTCCGAAGGCGATGACTGATCCGGCGTATGCTCGGCGGCGTCGCCCTCGCTGGATGTTGACGGTACGCCGCGTAGCGTTGAAGGCCGCCCCACAACAGGAAAACGTGCGATGTACATGCCACTGGACAGTGAAGCGATGCCCCCACGCGGTGCCGTGATCGCGCAGGTGCCGGACCCGACCCCGCACCCCATGCCCCCCGCGCCGCCGGTGGAAGAGCCCGGCCGAGGCGATCCGCCGGCGCAGGAGCCGCTGCAGGAAGTCCCGCCAGAGGGCGATCCGGTCCCCGCATCGCCGCCGCAGGAGCTGCCGCCGGATCCGGAAACGCCCTCTGCGCCCACGGTCGAGTAGGTCAGCGCGCTCGATACGGCGCCCACAGAATGAATGATTTATCTGTCCCGCAAGGGCCAGGGGCCCGCGTGGCGGAACTGTGCGCCTGCCAAGTGGCGGGATGAAGGCCCCGCACACAATGCGGTCACGACACTGCCACGCCGTACCACGTACCACAGAGGTACTTGGACACGGAGTTGGCTATGCGCGCACTGACTTACCACGGCAGCAAGGACGTACGGGTCGACACCGTGCCGGATCCCGCGC